>Ga0307373_10004321_pt1 | contig 24021 bp, 23 predicted proteins | sample OX2MG_FD_202534 | JGI IMG/M metagenome (GOLD analysis project Ga0307373, IMG submission 202534) | Soil microbial communities from Risofladan, Vaasa, Finland - OX-2 | ecosystem: Environmental > Terrestrial > Soil > Coastal area > Acid sulfate soil | place: Finland: Risofladan, Vaasa | collected... | reverse complement strand
GAATGCGCCCCGAACCGCACAAGGCGCGGGCGCGCGAGCTGATCGCCTCGGTCGGGCTCGGCGACTTCGAGGCGAAGTATCCCTGGGAATTGTCGGGCGGCATGCGCCAGCGCGTAGCGATCTGTCGCGCGCTCATTCACGATCCGCCGCTTCTCCTGATGGACGAGCCGTTCGGCGCCCTCGACGCGCTGACCCGTGCACAACTGCAGATTGATCTGCAAAACATCTGGCAGTCTTCGCGCAAGACTGTCGTCTTCGTAACGCACAGTATCGAGGAGGCCGTCTTTTTGTCCGATCGCGTCATCGTCATGACGCCGCGACCCGGTCGTGTGTGCGAGGTCATCGGCATCGATCTGCCACGGCCGCGCCGTCTCGACGTGCGCGACGGCCCGGTGTTCTCCGCTGCGATCCAGCGGGTCAATCATCTCTTTCAGGAAATGGGGGTCATCCGGGGCTAGGCCATGATCAAGCGCATCCATCCCATCTTCTGGACCATCGGCTCGTTCGCGCTCGTTTTCGTGGTGTGGGATCTGATCGTGCGGCTCTTCGCCATGCCGGAGTATCTCCTGCCCGGGCCCGAGCCCGTCTTCGTGTCCCTGGTGAAGAACATCGCGACGCTGTGGTACGAGATGTGGTGGACGGCGGCGACCATTCTGATCGGGTTCGTCGCCGCGGCCGCCTTCGCGATTCCGCTTGCCATGATGATCGTGATCTCGCCGATGCTCGAGCGGCTTCTCTATCCGCCCATGGTGGCGACGCAAAGCATCCCCAAGATCGCGCTGGCGCCGCTTTTCATCGTCTGGTTCGGGTTCGGTGTCCTGCCCAAGGTCGCGGTGGCGTTTCTCATCGCCTTCTTCCCGATCGTGATCGACACGATCTTCGGCTTGCGCAGCATCGATCCTGCGATGATTCAGCTCGCGCGCTCGATGGGGGCGCCGCCGCGCCGCATCTTTCTCAAGCTTCGGCTGCCGCATGCGCTGCCGGCGATATTCGGCGGCCTCAAGGTGGCATCCTCGCTCGCCGTCGTCGGTGCGCTCACCGGCGAGTTCGTCGGCTCGGACAAGGGGCTGGGCTATCTGCTGGTACAGGCCTCGGGCAACCTCAACACGTCGCTGCTCTTCGCCACGCTCGTCGTCCTGTCGGCGCTGGCGATGGCTTTTTTCTATCTCGTCGAGGTGGTTGAGCGTATTTCGATTCCATGGCACGCGTCGCAGCGAGCGCATCCGCAATGAGCGCAGTTGGAACTTGGAGGGGAGTCCGAACATGATCGAGAGGCTCGATAGATTGGTTGCGTGCGCCTGCGCTGTCATTCTGGCGGCCGGGATCGCTCTTGGCGCCGCGCCGGCCGCGGCAGCGCAGAAAGTCTCGCTGCGCCTCGATTGGGTCAATAGCGGCTACCACGCGATATGGTACTACGGCATCGACAAGGGCATCTTCCAGAAGGCCGGCATCGATCTCGATGTGCTGGAAGGGAATGGTTCGGCGGTGACCGCGCAGACCGTCGGCAACGGCTCGGTCATGTTCGGCACCGCCGACACCGCGGCGGTCATGGGCCTTGTCTCGCAGGGCATGCCGGTCAAGATCGTCGGCGGCTATCTGCGCCAAAGCCCGCTCGCCCTCATCTTTCCCGCCGACAAGGGCTGGAAGAAATTCTCGGACATGGCGGGTGCGAAGATCGGCTGGTCCGCGGGTGGTGCGACCTCGCAGCTTCTGCCCTCGATCCTCAAATCCGCCGGTCTCGACGGCAAGGTCCAACTCATCAACATGGAGCCGGCCGCCAAGATGACCGCGCTCCTGACCGGGCGGGTCGACGCCATCGATTCCTTCGATTTCCTGATGGTTTCGATTCTTGAGGGGAAGGGGCTTAAGGTCTCGACGCTGCCTTACGCGAGCGCCGGCGTGAATGTTCCCGGGCTCTCGCTCATCACCAGCGACAATATAATCAAGAAGGACCCGGCGCTCGTCCGCAAGATGGTCGAGGCGATGGAGGAAACCCTCGTCGCCTCGCGCAAGGATCCCGAGGGCGCGATCGACTCATTGATGAAGCGCTCGCCGACGCTCGACCGGGCGGTGGTATTGCGCACGCTCGAGCTGTCGTTCAATCTTCTCGATCCCGACTGGGCCAAGGGCAAGCCGACGGCCTGGATGGCGCCCAAGGTGATCGAGAAGTCTCAGGACATCCTCTTCAAATACGGGGGCATCAAGAAGGAGCTGCCGATCCACGATTACTTCACGAACGCCTACGTGCCGGCGAGCTGAACGGATCGGGAGTGCCGTCGACTGTTGGGGACGTGGCCTTGGCGGCGTCGCCACCAGCCGACGGCGCGAGCGTTGCCATGGGTCCGCGTGCCGACGCTGGAGGACAAGATCGTCCAGGGCGCGGTCGCCGAGGTGCTGAGCGCCATCGATAAAGTCGATTTTTCGGGTTCAGCTACGGCTTTCGGCCGGGACGGACCCCGCATCAGGCTCTATCGGCGGTCCACACGGCGATCATGAGCCAGTGCGTGAACGGTGTGCTCGGCGTACGGCTGTGGACATGCCGCTGCGCTTCGACAATGCTGTCGTGTTGCCCACATGCCCATAACGGCCACGACAGCAACCGGTGTTAATCGCATAAGGGACTCGGGAGGTCGGAACCGCCGAGCTTCTACTGAGGAAACCGGCGCCGGTGATCCCAAGGACGAAATCCACTTCGCTCAATCAAGGCTGAACCGTGATGCTCGAGGTCACAGGGCTTGAGGCCGCCTACGGCGAAAGCAAGGTGCTGTTCGGCGTCTCGTTCGCCGTCGCCGCGGGGGAGGTGGTCACACTCCTCGGAAGGAACGGGATGGGCAAGACGACCACCGTGTCGTCGGTGATGGGAATTCTCCCGCCGCGGCACGGCGAGATCCGGTTCGAAGGACGGCCGATCCAGGGTCTGCCCTCTTATCGTATCGCACAGCGCGGATTAGGCCTGGTGCCCGAGGGACGGCAGATATTTCCCAATCTCACCGTGCGCGAAAATCTCGTCGCGACCATGGCGAGCCGCGTAATAGGACAGCGACGCTGGGATCTCGATGCCGTCCTCACGCTCTTCCCGCCACTGCGCGAGCGTCTTGCGACCGACGGTGGCCTGCTCTCGGGCGGCGAGCAGCAAATGCTCGCGATTGGACGGGCGCTCATGACCAATCCGCGTCTGCTGATCCTTGACGAGGCGACCGAGGGTTTGGCGCCGCTCGTTCGAGCCGAGATCTGGCGTGCGCTCGAAACATTGAAACGGGAGGGCTTGTCGATCCTTATCATCGACAAGAACGTCCAGGCGCTCACCCGCATCGCGAGCCGACACTATGTCCTCGAGAAGGGTCGAGTCGTGTGGTCCGGCAACTCCGCTGAGCTGGCCGACGACGTGGCCCTCCAACGCCGCTATCTTGGCGTCTGATCATCCTCGTTCTGCATGCGGCGCTCCGATCGATGGGGGCATCAGGACCCTCACGACCGACTGTCTGCCGTTCAGCTGGGCTTGCGAGCGCGCCTTCCGACGGCTGTCTCGCTCGCGCCCTCGGAAGGTGGAAGGGGCGGCGCTTCACGACGCATGGACGCCACTGTGAAGGCATAGAAGCTGTCCGCGGCAGGAGACAAGGTTTCTCCACGCCGCGTGATCAAGCCGACATGGCGGGCGAATGCGGGCTCGTCGGTCGGAATGATCTTGAGCAGCGGCGAGCCGCGCATCATGTCCGTCGCCTGCGAGGGCAGGAAGGCGACGCCCAATCCGGCCTCGACCATGGCGCCGACGGTGTAATGGTGGATGAGTTCATAGCGCGGCTCGAAGGTGCGCCCGGAAAGCGAGAAATAGCTCTCGATCGAGTGGCGCACATTCGACTCCTTGCTGAGCGAAATGAGAGGAAGGTTCAGGATGTCGCCGATCGCGACGCGCCCGCGCCGCGCGAGCGCGTGATCGCTGCGGCAGACAACGACGAAGGGATCAGAGAAGACGGAAGCGAAGGCGAGTTCGTTGGTACGGCGGGGCGATCCACCCACGCCAAAATCGACCTCGCGATTGGCGATGCGCCGCTCCATCTCGACCGTCGCCTCGTCGATCATCGCGACCGTGATCTCGGGATGCTGATTCTGAAACTCATTAATTATGCGTGGAAATATATGGCCGGCGATGGTCGGGATGCAGGCGAACGTCACACTGCCGCGCGGCGGTGCGCCGGGATTGGACATTTCCATGAAGACCGAGTCGAGCTCCGAAAGAACGCGTCGGGCGCGGCGCAGGAATCGCTCGCCTTCCGGTGTGAGGCGCACCCAGCGCGTCGTTCGTGCAAAGAGGCGGAGGCCGAGCGATCGCTCGAGCGCCTTGATCTGGTTGCTCAGGGCCGGCTGCGTGATGCCGAGCGCCTTGGCCGCGCGACGGAAATGGAGATATTGCGCGAGGGTGAGAAAACCACGAAGTGTGTTCAGCGATGGATCCATCGGACGAAAGCTCGAAGACGCCGCGTGGCCGCAGCGAATTGATAATCTCAAATGATCAAATGCCGCAACTTGTTTTATCTTGTGATCACCGTTTTCCAACGTTAGAGTTGTTCCGGGCCGCATGAGCAGAAAGTCGTGCGCAGAAGATGGGGTCGGCGCAGAGCCGCGCTTTGATCCAGGACGGCGCAACCGCGAAACACGGGCGCAGGACGACCAGGAGGAGGGCGCGACGATGTTCATCCGTAATAGTTGGTACGTAGCGGCCTGGTCGAGCGAAGTGGGGTCGACCCGCCCTCTGGGGCGAACCGTTCTCGAAGAACCGATCGTCCTGTTTCGCAGCGGAAGCGGCAATGTCGCAGCGCTCGGGGGGCGCTGCGCGCACCGCCGGATGCCTCTGTCGCACGCCAAGGTCGACGGCGACACGTTGATCTGCTGCTATCACGGTCTGACCTATGACGCCACGGGCCGATGCGTGCGCGTTCCCGGCCAGGACTCTCCGCCCAGAGGAATCGGTGTGCGGCGCTATCCTGCCGCCGAGCGATACGGTGCGGTATGGGTCTGGATGGGCGATCCGGATCTTGCCGATGAGACGATGATCTTCTCCTGCAATCGTCTCGATGCTGCCGGCACGAATGGCCACAAGTTCTATTTTCACGTCAAGGCAAACTATCTTTATCTCAACGACAATCTGAGCGATCTTCTGCATCAGGCCTATCTGCACAACCCCTCCTTCGGCGGCAATACCTATCCGCTGGGAGAGACGGTCCCGGCGATCAGCGAGCGGGGACGCGGGATCGAGGTGCGCTGGGACTGGGACGACGTTCCGGTCCCGGGCCTTTTCGGCGAGCTTGGACAAATTGCCGGCCGCGCCGACGGATGGAACCACTCGACCTACGAGGCGCCTTCTTTCTACATCAACGACGTGGGCTTCGCCGAGACGGGGACGGGGAAGAAGGAGAGCGGGCGTCCGCAGGGCGCGGGCAAGCTCAGCTTCGCGGTTCATCAGCTCATCACTCCCGAGACGGCGCGGACGACCCATTTCTTCAAGATCGTCCATTGCGACTGGCCGCCCGAGCTGGTGCCCGAGCTGGTGCGGGTGATCAACCCGGTGAACCAGGAGGACATCTGGGCCTGCGAGGAGCAGCAGAGAATGGAGGAGCTCGATCCGAGTGCTCCGATGTCGACGATCCCGACCGACAACGCCGTCGTCGCAATGCGGCGCCTGCTGCGCCGCGTTCACGAGGAGGAATCGCGCGCCGGCAGAGCCCGTACCCGGCGGGTCTCGGCCGCTGAACCCGGGCCGGCGCAATGAAGCTGACCATCGCGCTCGATCGCTACGACCGGCACATGCCTCTCTTCCTCGGGCTCGTGCCGCCGCCCGACGGAATTGAATGGGAGGTGCTGGAAGTCGGCATGGTGCCGCCACGGCGGCAAGGCATCGACCGGCATCGGCGCATGCTGATCGACCGGGAATTCGATGTCGCCGAGGTGTCGCTCGGGTCCTATCTCCTGGCGAAGCAGCGCGGGCTGCGCATGACCGCAGTCCCGGTCTTCCCCCGCCGGCTGTTCAGCCAGAACCATATTTTCGTCAATGCCAAGGCAGGCATCCGCGCGCCCCAGGACCTGGTTGGAAAGCGCGTCGGCGTGTGGGCGTTCCAGGTCACGATGTCGGTGCTTGCCAAGGGCGACCTCAAGTCCTGCTACGATGTGCCCTGGCAGCGGATCAACTGGGTCGCCGAACATCCCGAGGAGGTGCCCTTCTCCTACGAGAAGCTGCCGATCTCCCGCGCGGCGCCGGGGAAAGACATCTCCCAGATGCTGGTCGATGGCGAGATCGATGCCCTCGTCTACCCGCACCCGTCCTACATCGTGCAGGAGAGCGGCGACCGCGTCCGCCGCCTGTTCCCAGACGTGCCGGCGGAATGCAGGACGTATTACCGGCAGCAGGGACATTACCCGATCATGCACCTCCTCGCCGTCAAGGAGGAGGCGGTGCAGCAGTGCCCCGACCTGCCGCGCCATCTCATCGCGGCCTGGGAGCAGTCGAAGATGATCTCCCACGATTTCTATCACGACCCCGGATTCGCGATGCTCGCCTTCGCGCGGAACGAGCTCGAGCGGCAAGAAAGCGAGATGGGCCGCGATCTCTGGCCCTCGGGCCTCGCCGCGAACCGCGCCAATCTCGTCCGTTTCATGGACTACATGGTCGACCAAAGGCTGCTGCCGGCGCCGTTGGCGATGGAAGCGATCTTCCATTCCTCGGTGCTCGACACCTGAAATAATGAACCAGGAGGAGAACCTATGAACAGACGGGCTTGCCAACTCGCGAGCGCAGCACTTCTCGTCGTGCTGGGCGCAGCCGCGCTGCCAGCAGCAGCCCAATCGGACAAGGTGAAGATCGGGTTTCTCACCACCTTGTCGGGCCCCGGCGCTGAACTCGGCCAGCGCCATCTCGAAGGGTTCAAGCTCGGCCTCGAAATGCACGGCAACAAGCTCGGCGGCAAGCCGGTCGAGCTCATCACCGCCGACGACAAGCTCAATCCCGAGACCGGTGTCGAGGCCGTGCACAAGTTCATCGACAGCGACCACGTCAATTTCGTGACCGGGGTCGTCTTCTCGAACGTGACGATGGCGGTCTATAAGCCGGTAGTCGACTCGAAAACGCTGTTCGTCAACTCCTTCTCGGGGCCGTCGCCGATCTCGGGCGCGCTGTGCAACCCCTACTTCTTCGGTGCCGGCGTTCAGAACGACAGCACCTACGAAGCGGTTGGAGCCTTCGTCTCGAAACAGCCCAACATCAAGAGCGTCTTCATCCTGGCGCCCAATTACCAGGGCGGCCGCGACGCGGTGGCGGGCTTCAAGCGCTATTACAAGGGCAAGGTGCTGGGCGAGATCTACACCGGCCTCAACCAGCCCGATTATTCGGCCGAGATCGCGCAGGTACGCGCCGCCAAACCCGACGCGCTCTACTTCTTCTATCCCGGCAGCATGGGCATCACCTTCGTCCGCCAGTTTGCCGATGCTCATCTAGGAATCCCGAGCTATTCCGGGTTCAGCGTAGAGGAGCTTACCATCCACGCTATCGGCCGGGCCGCCAACGGCGCCTATTCCGCCGCGGTCTACAACGACGATCTCGACAATCCCGCCAACAAGCGCTTCGCCGCCGCCTACGAGAAGGAATACAAGCGCCGGCCGTCGATCTACGCCGACTTGGGCTATGACGCGGTCACCGTGCTCGACCGGGCCGTGAGCGCCGCCAAGGGCAACCTCCACAACACCGAGGCGATGCGCCGCGGGCTCAAGAGCGCGCATTTCGAGCTGGCCCGCGGGCCGATGCGGTTCAACACCAACCAGATGCCGATCCAGAATGTCTATCTCGTCCAAGCGGAGGCGAACGGCGGAGACATCCGGATGGTGTACCGCAGCACCATCTTCACGGCGCACAAGGACGCCTATGCCGACAAGTGCCCGATGCGGTGAGGCGGAGGGAGGGAACAAGATGTTCGTGAAAAACTGCTGGTATGTCTGCGCCTGGTCCGAGGACATCGGTCACCGTCAGGCAATGGCGCGGACGGTTATCGGTGAGAGGATCGTCCTGTTCCGGACGTCGCAGAACAAGATCGCGGCCATGGAGGACCGCTGCGCCCACCGCCGGATGCCGCTTTCTCCTGGCAGGATCACCGCGGACGACAAGCTGATCTGCCCCTATCACGGCCTGACCTACAACGAACATGGCGCCTGCGTCCTCGTGCCCGGACAGCCGTCGGCGATGGGCATTCAGCTCAGGACCTATCCGGTCGAGGAGCGCTGCGGCATGGTTTGGGTCTGGATGGGTTCGCCGGACGAAGCCGACGCGTCGCAGATTTTCGATTGCAGCTGGCTCGAACGTCCCGGCTGGAAGCGGACGAACCTCTATCGCCATGCCAAGGCGAACTACCTGCTGCTCAACGACAATCTCGCCGACCTCCTGCACGTGGCCTATCTCCACATTCCATCCGGAGGCGGGAACGAATACATGGGGCCGGCGGAGACCGAGTTGAAGGTCGACGGATTCGGATATCACTTCACCCGCCAGACCCGCAACATCCCGCCGCCGTCCGGCTACGGACGATTGTCGAACACCCAAACCAACATCGATCGCTGGCATATCGCCGATTTCAGGGGGCCATCCTTCTACCGCATCGACACCGGCGTGGCCGAAACCGGAACCGGCGGTCCGGACAGCACACTGCCGCAAGGCCGCGGGAAATGGACGATCGCCCCGCACCACTTCGTGACGCCGGAGACCGAAGGGACCACGCACTACTTCCAGGTCATCGGACATGAGTGGCAGTCCTCGTCCGATTCGTGGCGCTTCCTGAACTCGGTGATCGACGAGGACGTGTGGGCGATCGAACAGCAGCAGCGCAATATCGACGATTGCCCCGACGCGCCGACCTATGCCATCGGCAGCGACAAGCCTATGTTGGCGATGCGCAAGATCGTGGACGGCATGCTCGCGGCCGAGGCGGGCCGGGCGGCCAAGAGCCGATGAGGCGCAAGTGAGCAGGTGCCGCGACAAGGGCCGCATGAGGAGTCGAATTTGACGGCCAGCGCCGCGCAGCTGCTGATCGAGCAAACGCTGAACGGGGTGCAGCTCGGGATCATGCTGTTCCTGATCGCGGGCGGGCTGACGCTCGTGCTCGGGATCATGAACCTGCTGAACCTGACGCACGGCTCGTTCTACATGCTCGCGGCCTATATCGGCGTCATGGTCTACGGGCATAGCCATTCGTTTCTGCTGGCGGTGCTGGGCGCGGTGGCGGGCGCTGTTGCGGTGGCGGGCGTGATCGAGGTCCTGGTGATGCGGCATCTGTACGACCGCGACCATTTGGGCCAGGTGCTGGCGACGTTCGGACTGCTGCTGTTCATCAACGAGATGGCGACGGTGGTGTGGGGCGAGAGCCCGCTGCAGATGCACAAGCCGCAATGGCTCGACGGCTCGATCGAGCTTCTGCCCGGGATTCCCTACCCGGCCTATCGCTTGGCGATCACCGCCGTGGGGCTCGTGGTGACTCTCGCGCTCCACTACGGCAACAACCACACCCGGGTCGGCATGCTGATTCGCGCGGGCGCGAGCAACAAGCGCATGCTGGGCGCGCTCGGCGTCAATGTGGATCGGGTCTATGCGATGGTGTTCTGCCTCGGCGTGGCGCTGGCGGCGGTGGCCGGTGTCATGGTGGCGCCGCTCGTCTCCGTCGATTCCGGCATGGGTGACTCGATCCTCATTCTCTGCTTCGTCGTCATCACGATCGGCGGCATGGGCTCGGTGCGCGGCGCCTTCCTCGCCTCGCTTCTGGTCGGGCTCGTCGACACGTTCGGGCGGACGTTCCTACCGCAGGCCTTCGGCTACACGCTGGGCCCGGCGCTGTCGTCGATGTGCATTTACATGCTGATGGCGCTCGTGCTTCTGGTGCGGCCGGAAGGGCTGTTCCCGGCGCGGGGATGACGTGGTCGTGCGCAAGCTGACGCTCGCACTCATCGCGCTCGCGGCCCTCGCCGTACCGTTCATGGGAAGCGCCTACGTGTCGGTCGTCGGCGCACGCATCCTCATCTACGGCATGCTGGCGATGAGCCTGGACCTCATTCTGGGATATGGCGGCCTGGTGAGCTTCGGCCATGCCGCCTATTTCGGCGTCGGCGCCTATACGGTCGGCATTCTGGCGTTCAACGGCATCACGTCGGGCTTCATCGCCTTTCCGGCGGCGGTCGTGGCCGCTGCGGCGATCGCCGTCGCGATCGGCGCGTTTTCGCTGCGCACCAGGGGCATCTACTTCATCATGCTGACGCTCGCCTTCGCGCAGATGCTGTTCTATCTCGCTATCGGCCAGCAGCAGCTTGGTGGCGACGACGGCATGCCGCTGCCGCACCACGACAGTTTCGGCGGGCTGGTGAACATGGCATCGCCTGCCCAATTCTACTATGTCACGCTGGCGCTGCTCGCGGCGACGACTTGGCTCGCGCACCGTCTCGTCCGCTCACGCTTCGGCCTCGTCCTCGACGCCTGCCGCCAGAACGAGACGCGGCTGCTCACGGTCGGCATCTCGACCTACCGTTACAAGCTCGCCGCCTTCGTCGTGGCCGGAGCCATTGCCGGTCTCGCGGGTGCGCTCATCGCCAATCTCGAAGCCTATATCAGCCCCAATTTCCTCGACTGGAGAGTATCCGGCGAGGTCATCATGATGATCGTCATGGGCGGCATCGGCACGCTTTTGGGTCCGGTCGTCGGTGCCGCGCTCTACATCATCCTCGAAGAGATCGTGACGCCGTTCACGGCGCACTGGATGGCGATCTTGGGCCCGATGCTGGTGCTGGCGGCCCTGTTCTGGCGGCGCGGGGTGTGGGGCATGCTGTCGGGGGTTCCGGCAGCGGCGCGGACGGCGAGCGCGAGCGTTGCAGCCGCCGCCGACGCGGCGGCGAAGCCGCAGGCATGATCGCGACCGCCGCGGCCCAGCCCGTCCTCTCGGTCCGCGGGCTCATCAAACGCTTCGGCGGGCTCGTCGCGACCGATTGCGTCGATTTCGACGTGATGCCGGGCGAGGTGCATGGGCTCATCGGCCCGAACGGCGCCGGCAAGACCACCTTCATCGCGCAGCTCGCGGGCCTGCTCGGCTCCGACGCGGGCCGCATCGTGCTGTGCGGCCGCGACATCACCCGCCTCAAGGCGCCGCGCCGCGCGGCGTTGGGGCTCGCGCGCAGCTATCAGATCACCAGCATCTTTCCCGATTTCACCGCGCTCGAGAACGTGCTGACGGCGGTTGCCGTGAAGGCCGGACACTGCTTCCGCTTCTGGCGCCCGGTACGCGCCGAGACGGAATTGACCGCTCGCGCGCTCGCCATTCTCGACTTGGTCGGCCTTGCCGATGCGCGCGACAAGCCGGCGCGCGCGCTCGCCCACGGCGAGAAGCGCCTCCTCGACCTGGGGATCGCGCTTGCGACCGAGCCGCGGCTCCTGCTGCTCGACGAGCCCATGGCCGGCATGGGCGCACATGAATCGGCCGAGGTCCAGGAGCTGCTGGATGGCCTCCGGGGCCGCTTCGCCATGGTGCTCATCGAGCACGACATGGATGTGGTCTTCCGCCTGTGCGACCGCATCTCGGTCATGGCAAGCGGCCGTCTCATCGCGTCGGGCGCGCCCGACGCGATCCGCAGCAATCCCGAGGTACGACTCGCCTATCTCGGTGAAGACTGAGCCATCGCGCTCGTTGGCTGCCGCGCTCAGACAAAGCGTATGACACCGCCGATCATGTGGCCAAGCTTCGTGCCGTCAACGTCACGCCGCATGTGACACAAAACGACGGCGTGACTAAGACCGGCAAGCGCCGCCCCGCCGGCGTCGTCACGTCGATGCTATCGAGCAACGCCCGCGCCTCGGCCGGATCGAGCACCGGCGTCTTGCTGGATTTCACGATTGTCGTCGAGGATCAGTTCGGTATAGCCGAGGATGGCGTTCAAGGGCGTGCGCAGCTCGTGGCTCGTGTTGGCGAGGAACTGCGACTTGTGCTGGCTCGCGACAGCGAGTTCCTGGCCCTTCTCCTCGATCTCGCTGAAAAGCCTCGCGTTCTGGATGGCGATCACCGATTGCGCGGCGAAGGTCTCGGGTAGCGCGATTTGGCGGAATTCTCGCGCAGGTCGGTAATGACGATCGGACAGCGCTGCTGGACTTATGGGCGCCAGCGCCGTCTCGGGTGTGATCCGCCGCGGCGCTGGTGCTGTTGACCCATAGAAGGCATCGGCCGGCATCCTTTACAGACGTGAGGCTGCACTTGCGCCGGTGGCAGCGATCCGAGCGCCGCAATTTGCACGGTGATCGACCGACCGAAAACGATGGTTCGCTTTCCAAAAAAGCATTGCAGCCCACTTGGATCGGAGAGTAATTGTTACCCGATGCATGCCCATGCGGGGACCAACATGAATGACGTTCCCGAAGTCAGCGTGCCGGAACCGTGTCGCCGCTCGATACTGCGGAACCTTGCCCTCACCGCCGCCGCCATGCTCGGCACAACCGCGAGCGGAATTCGCGCGGCAGTGGCCCAGACCAAGGTTTCGCAGAAGTTGGTCGGCTACCAGGACACGCCGAAAGGAACACAGCGCTGCGACAACTGCATGTATTTCGTGGCGCCATCATCGTGCAAGGTTGTGGAGGGCACCATTGAACCGACCGGCTGGTGCCAGCTCTACGCGAAGAATCCGGCTTAAGTTCTGGTGCCGTGGGACGGCGTACGGACGGGGATGTGTTCCTGGAGGCTGGAGGCGACTCTGTGGCGGGGGATCGGAGATGCCGAGATAGCCAAGCGGTGGAAGCGGCGAGTCACCCTTCGGTCCGGCTCGTGACGGACTCGGCGAGCGCCTGCACCAGCGGCGAGAATATGTTGACGGATTGGGGCCGTGGCCCAACGGCAAAAGCGAAGGCCAAATCACGAATCTGAAGCTCGTCAAGCGCCAGATGTACGGCCGTGCCAAGCTCGATCTTCTGTGCGCACGCCTCCTCGAATCCCAACGCTGAGCTGCATCAAGATTGCGTCAGAGGCACGGCTCGGCGCGTTTCCACATCCTCGTACGGCGGGACGGGCCTGTCGCGTGGTGCGCCGACCACGTGCCGATCGATCCCGCGGCGCTCATCGCCACGATCCGCGGCGCGGCGCCTCAAACCATATAGACGTCGAAATAGCCGTCGATCACGTGCTCGAGCAGCAGGATCTTCTTCCGGGCGATGCGGAATGACTGATGCTCGCGCCGGAGCATGTATTCGTAAGAGCCGCTGCGGATTTGCTGACCCCGCTCCTCGCTGAACGAGACGACCTGCCAGCTTGCGCAGGCGCGCACGTGATCGGCGCCCGCTTCGTCGATCATCACGCCGGTCACGAGATGGCGCGTCCGCGGTGGCGGGGTCGAGGCCATCGAACTGTTCGTCCCGAGCCGGAAGATCCGCGCCTCGATCCCGACGCGGCCCTTGATGTAGATGAAATTGAGTTCGTATTCCGGATCCGAGGTATAACCGCCCGCCATTTTCGTGGCCGGCACCCAGAAGACGGCGTCATCGCTGTAGAGCTCGAGCCATTCCGGCCATTTCTGCTCATCGAGGAGACGCGCCTCGCGAAACAGGAATTGGGAGACGGCGGCGAGAAGCGGCAGATCAGGCATTGGCGCGCTCCGCTCCGCGCTCCATCATCTTGAGCCAGCGCCGATAGACTCCCCGTATCGCGATTTCGTGGTCCCAGCTGTTGCCGCTGATACGGGGTGCGAAGCCGAGTTCGCGCGCCGCGTCGTCGGGCCCTTCCTCGGCGAAGGCAAGACCGCGGCTCAACACGCTCCACGGGCTCGCGTGAGCCCAGCTCGCCTTCTGCGCCCCCTCGGCGATCGCGACATCGTCCGGGGTCGCCATGCCGCTCGGCAGGAAGAAATCCTCGAATTTCCGGAGCCGGGCGGCGCGGGCTTCGGGCGCTTCGCCTACGGGCGCGATGCACCAGATGATCGTCTCCATCCGTTCGACGCCGAGCGGGCGATAGACACGCAAATGCGTGCTCGCGAGGTCGTTGAGGAGAAGATTGGGAAAAATCGTCACGTGACGCCCGCGACCCAGGATCCAGGCGAGCTCGGCAGGCGTGAAACGCTGCGCAAGCACATCTTTCTGGGCGTAGATCGGAAACGCCTCGGGCGACGGGCGCTCGTGCCAGAACGCCGTATGGCCATTGCCGAGATCATAGTTCGCGGACTTGATCCGTGCGGTGAGCCGCCCGGTATCCGTCTTGCTCAGCCCGGATGCGCCGGAGCGTCGTTCGCGGTATGCGACCGCCGCGGCGAAATTATTGTGGACGATGGGGGCGTGAAAAGCGTCGGGTCCGTTCTCGTGCATGACCTTCCAGTTGCACGCGGTGACGTAGACGCTGTAGCCGGTGACGATTTCGAGCGGCTGCGGCGCCGGGGCCACGAAGATGTCGATGAGCGGAATCGCGGTGCCGAGATGCTCGCGCAAATCCGGCACGTCCGGCGTCAAGCTGCCGAAGACGAGGCCGCGATAGCTGTCGATCCGAGCAATCGGTCGCAGATCGAATCGGGATATGTCGAAGTCCCGCGGCCAGCCGGTCTCTTGCTTCGGCAAGGAAACACATTGGCCCTTCGTATCGAAGCAGAAGCCGTGATAGGGGCAAGAGAAGCTGCGCGCATTGCCCGAGCGCGCCCTGACGAGAATCGATCCACGATGGCCGCAGGCGTTGAGATAGGCGGCGAGCGTGCCATCCTCCCGCCGCACGACGAAGACCGGCTGCCGTCCCATATGTGTGCTGAAATAATCGCCCGGATTCGGAACGATGGAGTCGTGGCACAAGAAGAGCCATCCGCCCTCGAAGATGCTGCGATATTCCGCTTCAAGTATGTCCGGGTCGTTGTAGATCGAGCGGTCGATCCGGAAGATGCCTTCGTCCGGTCGGTCGTCGATCAATGCGGAATGGTTTTCCCCGCGTGCCATGATCAGGCTCCGTCCCACAATTCACAAGAATCTCATGTCATTATATCCTGGACGCTGAATATGAAACAGGCAAGAATGGGTTCGGCTGCTCGGAAACCAAACGCAAGATTGCTGCCGCCGCGACTGGAAGGGAACAGAACATGGTGCTGAACCAGTCGGCGATGTCGAGGGCGGCATGGGAGACGGAAGTTACCAAGATGCGCAATGTGTATAAGGCGCCGGTCGCCGAAGGCGACGTACCTGCGATCGTCGACTAATCCGTCCGCGTCAAGGGGACGAAAAAGCCGATCGCCTACCGCACGGAGTGACGGAAACATGCGCTCATTCAAGGCCCTTTTGCTGGGTCTCGTGGTCGGTTCGTTGGCGCTGATCCACATCGGGCATGCTGGCGAGCCCCTGAAAATCCGCCAAGGATGGGTCGTCAGCACGACCTTCTCGCCGATGATCTTCAGCGATCCCGGCATCCTGCGGCACTACGGAAAATCCTACGTCGTCGAGCCGGTTCACTTTGCGGGCAGTTCGCCCGAGCTGACGGCGCTCGCAACCGGCGAGGTCGATCTCATCACGATTGCCTATGCGACCTTGCCGATCGCGGTGGAGAACGCACACATCACCGATCTCCGCATCGTCGCCGACGGATTCCAGGATGGTGTCGAGGGCTATCTGTCGCAGCCGTATTTGGTTCGCAACGACGGGAGCATCAAGACGGTCGAGGACCTGCGGGGCAAGGCCATTGCCATCAACCAGCTCGGCGGCGTCGTCGACATCGCCGCGCGCGCGATGCTGCGGCGGCACGGGCTCGAGGCAGGCAAGGACTACACGATCGTCGAAGCGCCGTTCCCGGTCATGGCGCCGATGCTCTTGCAGAAGAAGGTCGCGCTCGTGTCGACGGTGCCGCCGTTCCTCTATGAGCCTGCGCTCGAGTCGAAGGCCCATGCGCTGTTCACGATGAAGGAAGCGATGGGACCGTCGCAGCTCATCATGCTCGCCGCGCGCGCAAGCTTCCTCAAGCAACATCGCGCCGCTCTCGACGATTTTTTCGAGGATCTGGTGAGAGGTACGCGCTGGATGGAGACTCCGGCCAACCGGGATAAGGCGATCGCGCTCGCGGCGCGCTTCGCGAAGGCGCCGCCGCAGCGTATCGCAGGCTATTTTCTCACGAAGAAGGATGAATACCGCGATCCGAACTGCCTGCCGAACATCGCCGCGGTGCAACGGAACATCGATACCGAGCGCGAGATCGGCCTCCTCAAATCCGATTTCGACGTGTCGAAATATGTCGATTTGAGCTTCGTCAAGCGAGCGGCAAAGCGGCTCGACGAGCCATCACGGTAAATGAAGGGGGAAGACATGCGCGGACGCTGTTTCGATCGCCGGCGCTTCTGGATTTTCACGCTGCTCGCGATGGGCCTCTCGTCGGCGCCCGCGATTGCCGAAGTCGTGACGCTCGGCGCGCCGGCGGTCATTACCAACGCGCCGTTCTTCATTGCCGAAGCCAACGGCTATTTCAAGAACGAGGGCCTGTCCGTCAACATCATCGGTTTCGATTCAGCCGCGAAGATGATCCCGTCGCTCGGCACGGGCGAGCTCGATGTCGGCGCCGGGGCGCCGTCGGTCGGGCTCTATAATGCAGTGGCGCGCGGCGTCGATATCAAGATCGTCGCCGACAAGGGGCACGCGGCACCGGGCTACGACTGGCAGGCGCTCATGGTGCGCAAGGCGCTGATCGACAGCGGAAAGTTCAAATCGTTCAAGGATCTCAAGGGGCTTCGCGTGGCCACCGCGGCCAAGGGAGCGACGGAAACGTCGATTCTCAACGTGGCGCTGGAGCGCGGCGGCCTGACCCTCAAGGATGTCGACCAGCTCTATCTGCCCTTCACCGAGCAGGCTGCCGCCTTTGCCAACGGCGCGATCGACGCAAGCCTCACGACGGAGCCGACGATCACCTATATCGTCAGGGCAGGAACGGCGGTGCCGTTTGTTGGCGTCGACAAGTTCTATCCCAACCATCAGACCGCCGTTGTCCTTTATGGCGGTCCCTTCATCAAGAAGCATCCCGAGGCCGCGAAGAAATTCATGGTGGCCTATCTGCGGGGCGTGCGGTTCTACAATGGCGCGCTCGCGCACGGCCAACTCGCGGGCCCTAACGCCGACCGCGTGATTGCGATCCTCATTCGCTATGGAAAGATCAAGGACCCCACCATCTATCATGCGGTGGCGGCTAGCGCCTGCGATCCCGACGGCAATCTCGACATGGCCAGCCTGAGCAAGGACCTGCGCTTCTTCGAGGACAGGGGCGACATCAGCGGCAAGGTAATGCTCGACCAGGTGGTCGACACGAGCTTCGCCCGGGCGGCGGTGGCGGAACTCGGCCCCTATCATCAGACGACGAAACAATAGAGCGTTCTTGAGACAACGGATTGCCACGAACCGAGAAGCGGCGATGAAGCCCGGCGCGCTTCGGCCGCGCTCGTTTCGAGACGATTAAATCGTCGCGTGTTCGAGCCTATTTGAGCACGCGACCGTCGGGGCTCTTGACGGTGACCGTGAAGGGAATCCCGGCTCGAACGCTTTGGGAAACGGTGCAGAAATCCTCGAACTGCGCCAGAGCCCGGTCCAGATGGGCGAGCGCTTCCGGGTCGACGCCAAGGGTGATGGTGACCTTCATCCCCAACACCCGCAACCTCTGCCTCTCGTTCCGGCCGATCTCGCACTCCACCGTCGTCGTCAGACGCCCGGGATCTTCCTTGAATTTGCCGTGGGCGAAGAGAAGGCTGGTCGACAGGCAATTCGCGACGGCGGCCGCAAGGAGCTGCGATGGCGAAGGACCGGCACCATCGCCGAGCGGTGGGGGTTCGTCAGCCACAGCCTGCGCGATGGCCGGGCCGAAATCGACCAGGAACTTATACTTTTCCTGTCGGGTGACGGTGACGGAGATCTGCTCGCTCATTGGCTTTGCTCCAAATGTCGGCCTCGGTGCATCATCAACGCGGCGCGGGGCAGTTCGCAAGGCGAAGCTCGCCGCATACCGGCACGACCCATGCCAACCCGTGGCCTTAAAGCCTGAAATTCCGGCGCGCCCTCGGCGCTTCAGTCGGGCGCGACGCGTGCCGATGACTCCTTGACGCAGACGACATGTGAATACGCGCGGAACAAGCAGATCGGCGCTTATCCTCACCCCGGCCGGCCTTGGAGAAGGAGCCGCTGATGGGCGCCAGTATGTCTTGGCGATCGCGGCCCTGAGCCTGCCAAGCGCGTCGGCGACGACGAGTTTGACGCCGCGCAGGCCGCGCTGGCGAAGGCTGCGCAGGAACCCGGTCCAGAACGGCTCGGCCTCGCTGTCGCCGACGGTGATGCCGAGCACCTCGCGGCGCCCGTCGGTATTCACAGCCACCGTGACGATGACCGCGACCGAGACGATGCGGTGGGTCGCCGCGTGCCTTGACGTAGGTCGCGTCGAGCCAGAGATACGGCCACTCGTCCTCGATCGGCCGCGACAGGAAGGCTTTAACGCGTCCGTCGATCTCGCCGCAATCTGTACGAATTGTTGGCAGGGTGCTTGCAATATCGCCAGCGAAGTCGGCGAAAGTCGGCTGAAATTTGAGGATTGAGCAACAATGCGGCAGATGACTGCCGTACAATTGGGCAGTTGTCTAAATTATGTGCAGATTTTTCCTCGGTCATCGCCGCAACGTTCGGACATGTTTGGCTCTGTGGGCCATTGTGTTTTCCGCCTTCATCGCGGCGCCGGCCCGGGCGGCTGATGGCAGCGGCAGCGGCGATACCGCCTGGGTGCTCGCCGCCTCGGCGCTGGTCCTGTTCATGACGCTGCCCGGGCTCGCGCTCTTCTATGGCGGGCTGCTGCGCGCGCGCAACCTGCTCTCCGTGGTGATGCACTGCTTCGTGTGCTGTTGCGTCGTTTCGGTGCTGTGGGTGGCGATCGGCTACAGCCTGGCCTTCGCCCATGGCGGACCGCTCATCGGCGGCCTCGGCCGTGTCTTCCTCGCCCACGTCGCCGCGGCCGGTGTGCCGGGCGGGCTGCCGGAGAGCGCGTTCGTGCTGTTCCAGATGACGTTTGCAGTGATCACGCCGGCGCTCATTGTCGGTGCCTTTGCCGAACGGGTCAGCTTCCCCTTTCTGCTGCTGTTCGTCGCCCTCTGGCTGCTCGTCGTCTATGTTCCGGTTGCGCACTGGGTCTGGGGCAGGGGCTGGCTGGCCGCCGACGGGACGGTCGATTTCGCCGGCGGCATCGTCGTGCATACCACGGCCGGCGTCTCGGCTCTGATCGCTTGCATCATGATCGGTCCGCGCCGCGGCTTTCCCAACAATCTCACCCCGCCGCACAGTCCCGGCATGACCATGGCCGGCGCCGGCATGCTGTGGGTCGGCTGGTTCGGCTTCAACGGCGGCAGCGCGCTGGCCGCGAATGCCTCGGCGGCGATGGCCATCATTGCGACCCATGTCGCGGCCGCGGCCGCGGCGATGACCTGGATGGCGATCGAGTGGCTCTACGTCAAGAAGCCGACCTCGGTCGGGCTGGTCACTGGCTGCGTCGCCGGGCTGGCGACGGTGACGCCCGCCTCCGGCTTCATCGGGCCGGCCGGCGGCGTTGTCATCGGCATGGCTGGCGCCGCGGTCTGTTTCTGGGCGTCGGGCGTGATCAAGAAGCGGCTGCTCATCGACGACACGCTCGATGTCTTTGCCGTCCACGGCGTCGGCGGCATGCTCGGCTCGATTCTGGTGGCGGTGTTCGCGCTGCCGCTGCTGGGCGGCGTCGGCTATGCCCGTGGCATGAGCCTCATGACGCAGCTTGAAGCCCAAGGGCTCGGCGTCGCCGCCGCCGCCGCATGGTCCGCGCTCGCCACCTTTCTCCTGATCAAGCTCATCGGCACCGTGGTGCCGCTGCGCGTCGTGGCCGAGCAGGAGTACGAGGGACTCGACCTCGCGATCCACGGCGAACACGCCTACGATCATAGCTGAGGCGACGCGGCCCTCGTCCGTCATTGCGCTGTCGGCGCGCGCGCCGATCGGATATGCCTCCGTCGGCGTGACGGAACGGCGGTTCGAGAGGTTCGGGCGGGATGGGGTCGGCGGTGAAGCGAGCGCGGTTTCCGGTGCTGCAGCGCCTGACGCGCACGGCACGGCTCCTGATCCTGTGTCGCGCGGCGCGCAGCGTCGGCCAGGGCGCGCTGGTCGCGGATTTCGCGCTCTATCTCCATGCGCTGCGGTGGAGCGCGGCGCAGATGGGTGCGGTCTATATGGGCGGCATGGTCCTCGGCGCGGGGCTGACGCTGCTGGCCGGGCCGTTGAGCGACCGGATCGGCCGCAAGCCGTTCATCCTGGGCTATGGCGTCGCGCAGGTGCTGGCGGCGGCGATGGCGCTGGCGACGACCGCATCGTCCTGGCTTGCCGCGGCCGCGGTGATCGGCGCGTTCGGGCGCGGCGCCAATGGCGCGGCGGGGCCGTTCGGGCCGGTCGAGCAGGCCTGGCTCGCGAGCGATCTCGCCGATGGCGATTTCGGGCCGGTCTACAGCCTCAACGCGGCCGTGGGCTATGGCGGGATGGCGATCGGCGCGCTGTTCGGCGCGCTGCCGCCGTTCCTGCGCGGGGCGGCGCCCGGAGCGCTCGATTATCGCGTGCTCTTCGTGCTTCCGCTGCTCGGCGCCCTCGCCACGCTCGCGCTTCTCGTTCCCGCTGCCGATCCCCGCGCCCCACCCGCGCCGCACCGCGATCCCGAGACCGGCGCGATGACGACACTCGATCGGCGCGAACGCGGCATGCTGCTGCGCCTGATGGGCATCAACACGCTCAACGGGCTGGGCACCGGCCTCATCGGGCCGTTCATGGCGCTCTGGTTCCATCTCCGTTTCGGCGTCGGCCCGGCGGCGATCGGACCGGTCCTGGCCGTTGGCTTCGTCCTGGCGAGCCTTGGCTCGCTCGGGACCGGGTGGCTGACGCGCCGTTTGGGCATGGCGCGGTCGATCGTGTGGATGCGGTTTGCCGGCCTGGTGCTGCTCGTGCTGCTGCCGTTTGCGCCGAGCTACGGGCTATCGGCGACCTGCTATGTCCTCAACGCCGCCTGCAACCGCGGCACCTCCGGCGCGCGCCAGGCCGTCGGATTGCGGCTCGTCGGCGCGTCCCGCCGCGGCCTGGCGGCGAGCCTCAACACCATCTCGATGCAGATCCCGCGCGCGCTCGGCCCGATCATCGGCGGCGTGCTGTTGGACGCGGGCCTGCTGGCCTTGCCGATGCTGCTCACCGCGGCGCTCCAGTCGATCTATCTCGTGCTCTATCAACGGATGTTCCGCCGCGTGGGGTGACGGAGCGGAACCTCATTCCCCGGTTCCACGCGACGACTTCGGCTCGAAATGGCCCAGCAGCGTCCTGAGCAGCGGCGCCAGCCGTTCGAGCTCGTTGCGATGCGCCATCGAAAGTCTTGCCAGCAGGCTTTCCGCCCTGGGCGTCAGCTCGAGGAACACCTGGCGGCGATCCTCGGCCCCGGTCCGGCGGCGGATCAGCCCCTTGGCGCCGAGCCGGTCGATGAGGCCGACCGCGCTGTGATGGCGGATGCCGAGGCGCTCTGCCAGCGCGCCGGTCGTGACGGTCCCCCGGCCGGCAAAGCCCTTGATCGCCAGCAAGGCCTGGTGCTGCTGCGCGGTCAGCCCGGCTGCCGCCGCGGCGTCCTCGCTGAAAATCAGGAAGCGGCGGAGAAGATAGCGTAACTCCGCGAGCCGCTCGTAATCCGCCTTGGTGAGACCGGGCTTACCCTTCCGAACGGAACGGCGCGGCGCGGCGCGGGTCACCATGGCGCCCGGCATTGCGGCCCCTTTCTAAAATATCGCATTGCGATATAAATGGGCTGCGGCCCCGCTTCGACCCATCCCGTTTCCTGACGCCGAGGTCCTGTCACCCATGCCGGTTCGTCCCGACCGCGATCGCTCACCCCCATCCTCCCCGAATCGGCGCGACGGCGCCCCGGCAGCCGTCATCGACCGGTTGCGCGATTTCAGCACCGATCGGCGCCTGCTCCTGCTGGCGGCCATGGCGCTGGTTGTCGGCACCGCCGGCGCGGCCGCCGCCTGGGCATTATTGCGCCTCATCTATCTCGCGACCAACCTCGCCTATTACGGCCAAATCAGCGCCGCGCCGGCAGCACCCGGCAATACGTTCGGGCTCGCTTCGGCGCTCGTGCCCGTGGCGGGATGCCTGATCGTCGGGCTCATGGCCCGCTTCGGGTCGGAAAAGATCCGCGGCCACGGCATTCCGGAGGCAATGGAAGCGATCCTCATCGGGCGCAGCCGCATCCAGCCCAAGGTCGCGATCCTGAAGCCGGTGTCCTCGGCGATTTCGATCGGAACCGGCGGCCCGTTCGGCGCCGAGGGTCCGATCATCATGACCGGCGGCGCGTTCGGCTCGCTGTTCGCGCAGCTCTTCAAGCTGTCCAACGCCGAACGCAAGACGCTGCTGGTGGCGGGCGCCGCCGCCGGCATGGCCGCCACCTTCGGCACGCCGATCGCCGCGATGCTTTTGGCGATCGAGTTGCTGCTGTTCGAGTGGAAGCCGCGCAGCTTCGTGCCGGTGGCGGTCGCCGCGATCGTGGCGGCGGCGTGGCGCCCCTGGCTGATGGGCGCCGGTGCGCTGTTTCCGATGGCGTCGAGCGCGGCCCTGCCGCCGCTCGGCCTCGTGCTGGCGGCCGCGCTCGGCATTATCGCCGGCCTGGCCTCGGGGCTGCTGACCCAGATGGTCTATGCCAGCGAGGATCTGTTCCAGCGCCTGCCGATTCACTGGATGTGGTGGCCGATGATCGGCGGCGTCGCGATCGGCGTCGGCGGACTGGTCGAGCCGCATGCGCTCGGCGTCGGCTACGACAATATCGCTGCGCTGCTGCACGGCGGCATGACGACATCGGCCACGCTGCGGCTGGTCGTGGTGAAGGCGCTCATCTGGTCGATCGCGCTGGGCTCGGGGACGTCGGGCGGTGTGCTCGCGCCGCTGCTGATCATGGGCGGCGCGCTCGGCGCTCTCTTCGGCGGCATCATGCCGGTCGGCGCGGTCGGGCTTTGGGCCTTGATCGGCATGGCGGCGATGATGGGCGGGACGATGCGGTCGCCGCTGACGGCGATCGTGTTCGCGCTCGAGCTCACGCATAATCTCGGCGCGCTGCTGCCACTCGCGGTCGGCTGCACCGTAGCGCATGCGACGACGGTGCTCCTGCTCCGGCGCTCGATCCTGACCGAGAAGGTGGCGCGCCACGGCCATCACATTTTGCGCGAGTACATCGTCGATCCGTTCGAGACGATGCGCGTGTCCGAGATCATGGCGAATCCGGTCGACACCCTTCCCGCCGACGCGCCCATCGGCGATGTCGTCGCCTTCTTCATCGCCCCCGATGCACCGCGGCGACACAAGAGCTATCCGGTTGTCGATCGCGACGGCCGCGTGGCGGGGATGGTGGCGCGTGCCGACGCGCTCCGTTGGACCGTGGCAGGATGGCCCGCCGGACAGTCTCTGCGCGACCTCGCCGCCGATCGGGAACTCGTCACCGGCTATGAGGACGAGCTGGTTGGCCAATTGGCGGACCGCATGGCTGCTGCCGATGTCGGACGCGTTCCGATCCTGCGCCGCCGCGATGATGCGCTGGTGGGGCTGGTCGCCCGCCGCGACCTGCTCCGCGTCCGGGCTAGCGTCGTGCGGCAGGAGCGGGAGCGCGAGGTGTTGATCCGACTGCGCCCCACGCCTGTGGCCGATTGAGGCATCGGCACCGGCGAGCGCCACGCGACGCAGCATTCGCGCCCGTACGTAAAGTCCCCTACGCAATACTACGAATTATGGGGCACTCCTTCGAGGATTTAATATTGCGTTAACCAAATCCTGAAGGAAACGGAAAATGAAAGAGCTGATCGTTCGCGACGACCGCGAGCTGCGCCGCCTTGATGCGGCGATCACCGCCATCAGACGGACTCCGGTGGCGGCCCAGACCAGCCGCCGCTGCCTCCTCGCGGCGCTCGAGGCCGAGCGCAACGAATTGCTGCGCAGCCACGGCCGCTCGCGCCCATCTT
>Ga0307373_10004320_pt1 | contig 24025 bp, 22 predicted proteins | sample OX2MG_FD_202534 | JGI IMG/M metagenome (GOLD analysis project Ga0307373, IMG submission 202534) | Soil microbial communities from Risofladan, Vaasa, Finland - OX-2 | ecosystem: Environmental > Terrestrial > Soil > Coastal area > Acid sulfate soil | place: Finland: Risofladan, Vaasa | collected... | reverse complement strand
GGGGTGCGGGGCCTCACGGCGGGGCCGCCTGATGGCCGCCCCGTCCGCGGTCGGCTGGGCGGTCCTGGGCACCGCCAATATCGCCCGGGCGGCCTTCGTCCCCGCCCTCCGCCGGGCCGGGGGCGGATCGGTGGTGGCGATCGGCACCCGCGATCCCGAGCGGGGGCGGGCGTTCGCCCACAGCGTGGCGCCGGCCGCCCGGGTGGGCGGCTACGCCGAGGTGCTGGAGGACCCGGGGGTCCGGGCGGTGTACGTCCCGCTCCCCAACAACCTCCACCGCACGTGGGCGGTGGCGGCTCTCGACGCGGGCAAGGCGGTGCTCTGCGAGAAGCCGCTGGGCCTGAGCGCGGCCGAGGTGGAGGCGATCCTCGCCGCCGCCCGCCGCACCGGGGGGCTCCTCTGGGAGGCGTTCGTCTTTCCCTTCCATCCCCAGACCCAGCGGCTCCGGGCGCTGCTGGACGAGGGCGCCATCGGGGAGCCGACCGAGATCGTGGCCGGATTCCACTTCCGGGTCCGCAGCCCGGAGAACATCCGCTGGTCGAGGGCCTCCGGCGGGGGCGCCCTCAACGACGTCGGCTGCTACCCGATCCATCTCGCCCGTCACCTCTTCGGCGCCGACCCGGTGGCCGCGGAGGCGGTGGATCGGCGGGCCGGGCGCGAGGTCGACGCCGACACCCAGGGCCTCCTCTGCTTCCCGGGTGGACGCCGTCTCCTCTTCACCTGCGGGCTGGAGCGCGCCTACGACGCGGAGGCCCGCATCCTGGGCCGCGAGGGCACCATCCGGGTGACCAACCCCTACCACCCCGACGGCGCCGACGTCGTCGAGCTGCACCGGGGAACGACGGTCAGCTCCGAGCGGGTGGGAGGAGACGAACCATCCTTCACCGCGGCGATCCGTCACCTCCATGCCGTCCTGAGCGGCGACGCCGCTCCCGCCCACCTGGCCGTCACCGACGCGCTCGGCACCGCGCGGGCGCTGGAGCTGGTGCGCGGCCGGACCCAGGCTCACGAGTGAGGGCCGGCGGGTGACACCCCGGGCGGGGTCGGGCCGGCCCCTGCGGGCGGCGGTGATCGGCGCCGGCCGCTGGGCCGCGGCGGCCCACCTGCCCGCCTTCGCCCGCTGCCCGGGGGTGGAGGTCACCGTCCTCTGCGACCGCGACGCGGAGCTGGTCCGGCGGCGCGCCCTGGAGTTCGGCATCGCCGAGACCAGCCGCGACGCCGAGGCGGTCATCGCCCGCGACGACCTCGACATCGTCGACGTCTGCACCCGCGACGACCACGATCCCCTGGTCTTCGCGGCCCTGGAGGCGGCCAAGCACTGCCTCTGCGAGAAGCCGGTGGCCCACGACGCCGCCTCGGTGTGGCGGGCCGACGGCATCGCCCGGGCGCGCGGGCTGCGCACCAAGGTGGGCCTCACCTTCCGGTACGCGCCCGCCATGCGCCACATGCTCCAGCTGGTGCGGCAGGGCTTCTGCGGCCGGCCGTTCATCTTCAACGGCTTCGAGCAGAACAGCCAGTGGCTCGACCCCGACATCCCCGCCGACAAGCGGGTGCTGACGGCCCCGTCCGACCGCGACCTGGTCGGCGGCTGGGCGGCCGGCGCTGGGGCGATCACCGTCTCGTCCCTGGAGGGCTACGGGGCACCGATCATCGATCTGGCCCTGCTGATGACCGGACAAGAGGTGACGGAGGTGGTGGGGGTGCTGCAGAACTTCGTGGCCCGCCGCCGCCGCACCAACCTCGACCGGGGTCGCGAGCCGATCAACATCGACGACGGCGACGTCTTCATCGGTCGGATGAGCGACGGCGCCCTCACGACGATCCAGAGCAGCTACGTGACGGTCGGCAACTACCCGGGGATCGAGGCCCGCCTCTGCGGCGACCGGGGGGCGATCACCTGCCGGCTGGTGGCGGAGCGGGGGGCCTGGCAGCGGATCTGGACCGCCACCAGCGACCGGGTCGAGTTCCAGCCCCAGCCGATCCCTGCGGCCTGCTTCCCCCCGGGCACCTCCGCCGCCGACGACTGGCCCGCCACCTGCTACGGCAACCTGGTCCAGAGCTTCGTCGACGAGATCCGGGACCGGACCCTGCCGGCGGAGGGGGACTTCGCCCAGAGCGCCCGCGTCCAGGAGGTGATCAACGCCGTCGAGGCCTCCCACCGCCGCCACGGCTGGGTGGCGGTGGCGCCGCCGTCCTCCGGCTGAGATCGGGGAGGGCCGCCGCTTGACGGGGCCGAGGATTGTCGACAATATGTAGCCGCTGTGACCGCCCCGGCCCTCGCCGATCGCCCTCCGCTCACCGCCATCCCGAGCCGGAGCCTCGCCGACGAGGTGGCGGCCCGGGTCCGGGAGGCGATCGTCACCGGGTCGCTGGCCCCCGGGCAGCACCTGCGCGAGACCGACCTCGCCACCATGTTCGAGGTCAGCCGCAGCCCGGTCCGCGACGCCCTGGTCCAGCTCGACCACGAGGGGCTGGTCCGCCTCCGCCGCCACCGGGGGGCGGTGGTGGTGGGGCTCAGCGTGGAGGACGTCGACGAGCTCTACACCCTGCGGGTCAGCCTGGAGCTGCTGGCGATCCGGCTCGTCGTGGCGCGCGCCGGGCCCGACGACGTCGAGGAGCTGCGCCGGCTCGCCGATCGGGTCCGCGACGCCGCCGGCACCGAGCCGGCGCGCACGGTGGCGGAGCTGGACGTGCGGTTCCACGACCAACTCTACCGGCTGGCGGACCATCACCGCCTCTACGCGTGCTGGGCGATGATCCAGCCCCAGGTCTATCGCTTCCTGCTCTCCCGCACCATCGTCAACGACGACTACCGGGCGATCGCCGCCGACGAGCACCACGAGCTCTGCGACACGATCGCCGCCCATGACGTGGCCGCCGCCACCGCCATGATCGAGCGCCATCTCCAGGAGGCGTACAGCCGGCTTCGCCACGAGTACGCCCGGCCGTCCCCCGTCCCCCCCCACCGTCGCCCGGCGCGGGGCCGGTCGGGGCCGCCGGCGGCGACCGCGGCCGGGCGGCCGGCAGCATCCGTCAGCGAGGGGAGGACCGGGCCATGAGGGCTGGATCGACCACCAACGGGGCGGCAGCGGGGGGACCGGGCCGCCGCCTGCGCCGCGGCGCCCTCGGGCTGGGCGCCGCTCTGCTCCTCACCGGCTCCGGCAGCGCGCTCCTGGCGGTGCCGGCCCAGGCGGCCGGGTCCGGGGTGGTGCGCTGGGCGGAGTCGGCGCAGGGGGCCCCCAAGTGGATCTTCCCGCTCTACCCGGGGACCGACTTCACCGTCCAGTACCAGAGCGAGTTCGAGTACCTCATGATCCCGCCGCTCTACCAGTTCGGCAGCGGCACCTCGCCCGCGATCAACTATCGGATCAGCCTGGCCCAGCCGCCGGTCTACCAGGACCACGACACCAAGGTGGTGATCACCCTCAAGCCCTACCTGTGGTCGGACGGCACCCCGCTCACCGCCCGGGACGTCGTGTTCTGGATGAACCTGCTCCGGGCGGAGAAGCGCAACTGGGCCCCCTACGTGCCGGGGTCGTTCCCCGACAACGTGGTCAGCGTTCGGGCCGACAGCAGCCGCCGGCTCACCCTCACCCTGCGCCGGAGCTACTCCCCCGCCTACTTCACCGCCAACGAGCTGAGCCAGATCACCCCCATCCCCCAGCACGCCTGGGACCGGACCAGCCTCGGCGGCGCGGTCGGCAACCTGGACCGCACCCCCACGGGGGCGGCCGCGGTCTACCACTTCCTCTACAACCAGTCCAAGGAGCTGGGCACCTACGGCAGCAATCCCCTCTGGAAGGTGGTCGACGGGCCCTGGCGGCTGCAGAGCTACAGCGTCACCGGTCGGGTGGTGTTCGTCCCCAACCCCCGCTACAGCGGCCCCGACAAGCCCCGCCTGGCCAAGTTCATCGAGGAGCCGTTCACCAGCCCCGCCGCCGAGTACGACGCGCTGCGGGCCGGGCAGCTCGACGTCGGCTACATCCCGCCGGAGGACCTCAGCACCCGTCCCGCCCTGCGCCGGGCCGGCTTCACCTTCGGCCAGTGGCCGGTGTATGGGTTCAACAGCCTGTTGGTCAACTTCCACAACCCCCGGGTCGGGCCCCTCTTCCGCCAGCTCTACCTGCGCCAGGCGCTGGAGCGGCTCATCAACCAGCCGGAGTGGATCACCAAGTCGCTGGGCGGCTACGGGGTGCCCACCCACGGCCCGGTGGTCAACGGCGCCCGGTCGCTGGTGGGCCCGGTCGAGCGCGCCTACCCCTACCCCTACAGCCCCACCGCCGCCCGGGCCCTGCTGCGGGCCCACGGCTGGGCGATCCATCCCAACCGGCTCACCACCTGCGCCAGTCCCGGCCGCGGGCCGAGCCAGTGCGGGGCCGGGATACGCCGGGGGGAGGGGCTCGCCCTCAACCTGGTCTACAACACCGGCCAGGTCTTCGAGACGATCCAGATGGAGACCCTCAAGTCGGAGGCCTCCCGGTTGGGCGTGCAGATCAACCTCTCCACCAACGTCTTCGCCTTCCAGTTGGCCATCCCCTGCACCGCCCGGGAGGCCAGCTGCAGCTGGCAGATCATCGACTGGGGCGGGGCCGTGTACACCCTGCCCTACTACCCGTTGGGGGGCGGCTACTTCGAGTGCGGCGCCCTGCTCAACTACGGCAGCTACTGCGACCGCACCGAGGTCCGGCTCGACAACCAGGGCCTCGGCGGCCGGGGTGGCGTGATCCCGTGGGAGAACTACGTGGCCCGCCAGCTGCCGATGCTGTGGATCCCCAACGGCGACTTCGAGCTGATCGAGGCGCGCAGCGACCTCCGGGGGGTGCTGCCCGCCAACCCGCTGCTCGCCATCTTCCCCCAGGACTGGTCGTATGCCAGGGCCTCGGGATGACGGCTCCGCTCCGGGAGGGGTGGGTCGGGTTGCCGCGACGGGGCGGCGGCGCCCGACTTCCCCCCGGCCGGCGCCGGGGAGCGGCGATCGGATCGGTCAGCGGCGACGCCGCCCGGGCGGAGCCGGGCCGTCGGCTGCGCACCGCCGCCGCTGCCGGCGGGCTCCCGACCGGCCCCGACCGGAACGCCGCCATCCGTGCCCCGGAGGCGAGGGGCGGCGGCGAGGCCCAGCGCACATCCCCCGTCCCCGGCGCCCCCCCTGCTGACCCGCCGCCACCACCGACGGCCGGCGCCGGGCGGCCACGTGTCCTTTGGGTAGGGGGGGCGTGAGCCCGGAGCTCCGGGTGGGGGTGGTGGGGGCCGGACGCTGGGCCACCATGGCCCACCTGCCCGGCTGGCGCCGCGACCCCCGCTGCCGCCTGACCATGGTCTGCGACCAGGACCGCAGCCGGGCCGAGGCGGCGGCCCGCGCCTTCGACGTCCCCGCCGCGGTCGGCGACCATCGCCAGCTGGTTACCTCGCCGGAGGTGGATGTGGTCGACATCGTCACCGACGACGACAGTCACTTCGCCATCACCATGGCGGCGCTGGAGGCGGGCAAGCACGTGCTCAGCGAGAAGCCGGTGGCGCACGACTTCCGCGACACCCTCCGCGCCGGCGAGCTGGCCCGGGAGCGGGGTCTTGCGACCCGGGTCGGCTTCACCTTCCGCTACAGCCCGGCGGTGCGCTACGCCAAGCAGCTGATCGATGCGGGCCGGATCGGCACCCCCTACATCTTCAACGGCTACGAGCAGAACTCGCAGTGGATCGATCCCGCCACGCCCTTCCGTGCCCCCGCCGCTGACGGCTCCGCGGAGGAGATGCGGGTGGGCTCGCTGGAGGGGTACGGGGCCCCGATCATCGATATCGCCCACTGGTGGGTCGGCGCCGATCTCGCCCGGGTGGTGGGGACGATGCGGAACTTCGTCAGCCACCGGGTCGCCCGCGCCACCGGGGCGATGACGCGGATCAACGTCGACGACGGCGACATCTTCCTGGGCGAGTTCCGCAACGGTGCGCTGCTGTCGATCCAGAGCAGCTTCGTCACCGTCGGCAACTATCCCGGGGTGGAGGCTCGGCTCTACGGCAGCGAGGGAGCGCTGATCGTCCGGATCGTGGAGGAGCTCGGCATCTGCGAGACCCTCACCGGCGCCACCCCCGACCAGGTCGAGTTCCGGCCGCTGGCGGTGCCCCGCGAGTACTATCCGCCCGGCGGCAGCGCCGGCGAGAGCTGGCCCACCCTCTTCTACGCCAACCTCGTCTCCGGGCTCGCCGACGAGGTGCTCGGCACCCCCATCGTCGGCCATGCCGACTTCCGGGCCGGCGCCTGGGTGCAGGAGGTGATCAACGCCGTCGAGCGGTCGGTGCGCCAGCAAGGCTGGGTGGAGCTCCCGCTTGCCGCCTGAGGACCAGGCGGTGTCCCCGCCCGCGCCGGCCGGGGCGTTCGCCCTCGACGGGCACGTCGGCGTCGTCACCGGGGCCGCCAACGGCCTCGGGCGCGCCATCACCGAGGCCCTGCTCGCGGCCGGGGCCCGGGTGGTGGCGGTGGACGCCACCACCGAGGACCGCTACGCCGGTCGGGACGGGGTGGTCACGGTGGGCGGCGACGTCGCCGACCCCTCCGTTGGGGAACGGTCGCTGGCGGTCGGGGTGGAGCGCTTCGGCCGGGTCGACCTGCTCGTCAACGACGCCGCCGAGTATCCCGATGGCGGGATCCTGGAGATGGACCCGGCCGCCTGGCAGCGGGTGTGGGACGTCAACGTCACCGGCCTCTTCCACATGACCCGCGCCTTCGTCCGCCACCGCCTGGCCACCTCCCCGACGACCGGCGCGATCGTCAATGTCTCCTCCGGCTCGGCCCGCAGCCCGCGGCCCGGGGGCGGCGCCTACGCCGCCTCCAAGGCGGCGGTGGAATCGCTGAGCCGGACTCACGCCATGGAGCTGGGGCCGCACGGGATCCGGGTCAACGTGGTGGCGCCCGGATACATCGACGTGCGCGGGTGGAGCGAGGCCCACCCGGAGCGCGCGCCGGAGGCGCTGCGGGCCCAGCTGGTGGCACAGATCCCGCTCGGCGAGGCGGGCAGGCCCGGGGACGTGGCCGATGCCGTGTGCTTCCTCTGCTCCCGGCAGGCCCGCCACGTGAGCGGCGCGGTCCTCGACGTCGACGGCGGCTCGATCGCCGGCCGCTTCCAGCTCCGCCGCGGATGAGCGCGGACGTGGGGGCGGCCCGCTGGCGGGCGGTGATCACGACCCCCCTGGAGGCGGAGCTGGTGGCGGGGTTGCGGCGCCGCCACCCCGGGGTGGAGTTCGTCGTCCCCACAGCGCTCCTGGCCCCGGCCCGGTACCCCGCCGACCATCCCTTCCCCACCGTGGCCGACCGTCCCGGGGTGCGGGCCGAGTGGGAGACGCTGCTGGACGGAGCTGACATCCTCTTCGACTTCGGCCCCACCGAGCTCCAGCCGACCCTGGCGCGGCGGCCGCGGCTGCGCTGGATCCAGGCCACCAGCGCGGGGGTGGGTCCCTTGGTGCAGCGCATCGGGCTGGCCGGGGCGGAGGGCCCGGTGGTGACCACCGCCAGCGGGGTGCACGCCGGCCCGCTGGCGGAGTTCGCGGTCCTCGGGATGCTCTGGCTGATCAAGGACGGACCTCGGCTGCTCCGGCAGCAGCGGGCTCACCTCTGGGAGCGGACGGCGACGGCCGAGCTGGCCGGGCGCACCGTGCTGGTGGTGGGAATGGGCCGCATCGGCGCCGCCGTCGCCCAGGACTGCCGCGCCCTCGGGATGCGCGTCGTCGGCTGCGCCCGGCGGCCGCGGGCCGGCGCCGCCGACCTTCCCGTCGACGAGCTGATCCTCCCGTCCGAGCTGGACCACCACCTTCCCGGCGCCGACGTCGTCGTGTTGAGCTGCCCGCTCACGCCCGCGACCCACCATCTCCTCGACGGCCCGCGGCTGGGCCGCCTGCGGCCCACCGCGATCCTGGTCAACGTCGGACGGGGCGCCTGCGTCGACGAGGGGGCGCTGGTGGCCGCCCTCCAGGCTGGGCGGCTCGCCGGCGCCGCGCTGGACGTGGCGGAGGAGGAGCCGCTGCCGCCGCACAGTCCCCTGTGGGACCTGCCCCAGGTGCTGATCAGCCCCCACTCCGCCAGCACCGTGGCGGACGAGAACCAGCGGATCGTGGCGATCTTCGACGACAACCTGGGCCGCTTCCAGCGCGGCGAGCCGCTGCGCAACGGGCTCGACAAGGGTGCCGGGTACTGAGCCGGCCGAAGGGCTGCGCAGCAACCGGGCGGAGCTGGTGCGGATGCGCTGCTTCGCCGAGGTCATGCACCCGCAGCACCGCGGTCAGCTCGGGGTCGACTGGCGGGACCGGCCGGTGGCGCTGCCGGGGATGGCCGGCGTCTGCCGCAACCTGCGGCTCGGCAGCCCCGCCTTCGGCTGGGCCGTCGACCACGGCGAGCCGGGGGCCTCGGTGGGGAGCCCGGACCCGCTCCAGCACCTGGCGGTGCAGGTGCTGGCGTGCGTCGGCAACCGGGTCCGCGTCACCGGCGGCCGGGCCCGGGGTGCCACCGGGTCGGTGATCGGCACCCACGCCTTCGTGCTCTGCGACTTCGCCCAGGAGGTGCTGGAGCAGATGGCGCCCGGCGATGCGGTGGTGGTCGAGGCGGAGGGACAGGGGTTGCGACTGCTCGATCACCCCGCGGTGGTCCTGCGCAACTGCAGCCCCTCCGCCCTGGACACGCTGCCGACTCGATCGGGGGCGGGCCGGCTCGAGGTCGGGGTGCGCGGGGTGGTGCCGCCCCAGCTGATGGGGGCGGGGCTGGGGATGAGCTCAGAGTGGGCCAACTGCGACGTCATGCTCCAGGACCCGGCGGTGCGATCGGCCCACGGCCTCCAGGACCTGTGCATCGGCGACCTGGTGGCGATGCCCGACCAGGATCACCGCTTCGGCCGCGGCTACCGTCGCGGCCACGTCGCGGTGGGGGTGGTGGTGCACGCCCTCGGCCCGGTGCCGGGGCACGGGATCGGGGTCGTCACCCTGCTCACCGGGGGGTCCGACCACCTGGGCTGGTGGCTCACCGACCGCGCCCGCATCGCCGACGCCCCGGCCCTGGCAGCCCCGTGACCGGCGCGGCCAGGGCCGGCGCGGCCGGCGGGCGCTCACCGGTCGCTGGCACCAACCGCGACCGACTGGTCGCCACCGTGGTCGTCGGCAGGATCGCACCCGTCCGCCTCCTGGGCGACCCGTACGTCGTCACCGCCGACGGCACGCCGATGGTGGCGGTCGGGGCCGGGGGCATCACCCCGACGGTGCGGGTGGGGATGCCGGCCGGTGGGTGGGCCGCCGAGCAGGTGGAGCCGGCCGTCAGCCTCGCCCACCAGGACCCGGACGCCAACCGGGCCCTGTGCCTCTACGCCTGCGTCGGCAACCGGGTCGAGGTGCAGGATGGCGACGTCGACGGCGCGATCGGGGTGGTGACCGGGAAGCACGAGCAGTTCCAGGCCTTCAGCCACGTCCTCGTCGACTTCCCGGCCGCCGTGCTCGAGGGGATGGGCCCCGGCGCCCGCTTCGTCGTCCGCGCGATCGGCTGCGGGCTCGCCGCCGCGGGGGCGCCGTCCGTCGTCTGCCACAGCCTCGCCCCCGACCTGTGGGAGGCGTGGGCGCCCACCGTGGACGACCATCGGCTGCTGGTGCGGGTCGCCGCCACCTGCCCGCCCGAGCTGGTGGGGATGGGGGCGGGACGGCTGGGAGCGACCACCTCGCTGGCGATCCAGACCGCCGACCGGGCCGCCCTCGACGCCCACCAGCTCACCCGGGTGCGCCTCGGCGACCTGGTCGCGATCCGGGACTGGGACGCCCGCTTCGCCATGGGCCACCGCCCCGGGGCGCTGACGGTCGGGGTGGTGGCGACCGGGACCAGCCGGGTGCTCGGCCAGGGGATGGCGGTCACGGTCCTGCTCAGCTGCGCCGACGGACACCTGCGCACGACAAAGGACCGCGGCGCCAACATCGCCGAGCTGCTGGGGATCGGCGTCGACGCCCCCTGATCGATCTGGCGGCCCCCCGCACGACCGCAGCTCGCCGTCGCGGGCACGGCTGCGGAGGGACGGATCCGCCCCGGCAGCGACCGCGGCCTGCGCAGCGTCCCCGTCCACGCCGTCGCGCCCACCGCGGGGTGGCAGCGGTGCCGGCCACGCGTCGGGACCTGCTGGCCCGGACCCAGGCCTGCGGGCCGGACCGCCGGCTGGAAGCACGCCGAGACGAAGCGGCCGCGGCAGCCAGCCCGGCATCGGCGAGGGCGGCGCCGGCGCACCGGACGGCGCTCGCCTCTGCGCCGCGATCACCGCTGCCGGTGGGTCCGGCGCGACCCGACCGCGTCGGACCCGGAGCCTATACTCGGAGCTCGGATGGAGTACCAGGAAATCCCCCGTGAGGCCGGCGAGCAGGAGACCCTGCTGGCCTTCCTCCGGTGGCAGCGCGACACCCTGGCGCGCAAGTGCTCCGGGCTCAGCGATGAGCAGCTGCGCGCCAGGTCGGTGCCGCCGTCCACCCTTAGCCTGCTGGGGCTCGTTCGGCACATGGCCGACGTCGAGCGGGGCTGGTTCGCCAGGACCCTGGGCGGGCTGGACGTCCCCTACCGCTACGGCTCGGACGAGACCCCCGACCGCGACTTCGAGGGGGCCGTCACCGCCGACGTGGCGGAGGCATTCAGCACCTGGGAGGAGGAGTGCCGCCGCTCGGACGGGATCCTCTCCGGCCTGGCGTTGGACGCGGTGGCCCGCCAGGAGACCGGGCGGGCCCTGACGACGCGCTGGGCCCTGGTGCACATGGTGGAGGAGTACTCACGCCACAACGGCCACGCCGACCTGCTGCGAGAGCGGATCGACGGGGCCGTGGGGTACTGAGCCGACTCCTCCGCCGGCCGGCTCGGCACCGGCGCGGCGGGATTGCGCGCGCCAGCGTTGCCGCTTGGAGCCGACCGGCGGTCTGCTCCACCCTCTCGGCCGCCCGCGCCCGCTCCCAATCGGTCACGACCGTCCGCCAGCTCGTCGGGAACGCCGCCCGCGGATTGCTCTGGGCCAGGACCAATGCTCCGCCGGACCCCCACGGGATCGGCGGAGCTGATCCCGTGGGCGAGCGCGCCGGCGTGATGCACGGGGGGCTGGGCGAGGCGTCCCCACCGAGGGGGATGGAGGCCGCCCGACCGTCGGCCCGGACCAGACCGCACGCGTGGGCTGGCACGGCCCGGCGGCGCATCCCGACGTCCCGGGCGCCGCCACCCGACGGCGACAGCGCCGCTCGTGGGATTCGGCCATCTGCATCGGCAGCCGGGCCAACCGACCCATCAGCCGGCTCGGAGCGGATGCCATCATCTCGAGCAGTCCACCCCATCAGGCACGCGCCCTTGAAAGGCGGGCGGCATGGTCAGCCGACGGTGCCGCCGCACCTGGCACCGGCACGCGGGGGGAGGCCCATCGATGTCACACCGGGTGCGGTGCGGCCCGCGTCGAGGCTGGCGGTGCGCGGCCGTGGCTGGCCCGACGGGAACGACTGCGGGCGTCGGCCGTCATCGATGCGGGCGGCCGGGACCCCTCCCCGATGCAGCGGAGCACCCGCGGGACCACGACGGGTTGGATGCGGAGGGCGACGTCGACTCCGGTCGGATGGACGCGAAGATCCCCCACCACCGCCGCCGCTGCCGGCGAGCGCACCCGCGGCCGCTCGAGCGCGACCCGTCCCGGGACCACGTCGTCCGACGGCCCGGCGATGGGAGCGGTGGACGATCGTGCGCGTCGTGGCGGATGCTCGAGCCGACCGCACCGCACCGTGGGGGCGGCCGTGACCGTCGGGGGCGACGGTCGAGCCTGGGTGTGGCTCCGAGGATGAACGCCGGTGGGCGGGGCGACAGCGCGATGGCTCGCATCGGGGCCTCCGGACCGGGTCGGAATCGACCTCCACCCGGGCGGCCCCGATCGCCATCGCACCCGAACACGAGGGCGCCCGCTGGGGAGGGGCCACGCCGATAGGATCTCGTCGCATCGGTGCCAGCCGATGCCGATCGGCAGCTCCGCGGGCCGCTCCCCCTCGGGTCCTGGATCGACGGCTGAGGGGGCGATCCACGCGCGGGCGGTTGGCCACCGTGCGTCCATCAGAGAACGCCACCGCGACGTGAAACCGCTCGCCCGGGGTGACCGGACGCCTTCGGGGTGAGGACGACCGGGTCGCCACCCTGCCGGATCCGCCGCCGCCCCCTACACTGACCGGGACCTCCGGACAGGAGAAGGCCCGTGGACGCAAGCGGGTGGCTTCCGGTGGGGGTCGGGAGGAGCTGCCGTGACCCGTCGCCACCCCCTTCGCCTCTTCACCGCGGAGTCGGTCACCGAAGGTCATCCCGACAAGATGGCCGATCAGATCTCCGACGCCATCCTGGACGCGATCCTGGCCAAGGACCCGCTCGCCCGGGTGGCCTGCGAGACCGCCGTCACCACCGGCACCGCCCTGGTGCTGGGCGAGATCTCCACCGACTGCTACATCGACATGCCCCGGGTCATCCGCCAGACGATCCAGCAGGTGGGGTACACCCGGGCCAAGTACGGGTTCGACCACGAGACCTGCTCGGTCATGCTCTGCATCGACGAGCAGTCGCAGGACATCGCTCGCGGGGTCAATGTCGGCGGCGCCGGCGACCAGGGGATGATGTTCGGCTACGCCTGCGACGAGACCCCGGAGCTGATGCCGGCGCCGATCCAGTACGCCCATGCCCTGGCCCGCCGCCTGGCCCAGGTCCGTCGCGACGGCAGCCTCCGCTGGGCCCGCCCCGACGGCAAGACCCAGGTCACGGTCGAGTACGACGACGAGGACCGCCCGCGACGCATCGACACGGTGGTGGTCAGCGCCCAGCACGCCGAGGACGCCAGCAACGAACAGATCCGCGAGGGGGTGCTCGAGCATGTCGTCCGCCCGGTCCTGCCGGCGGAGCTCCTCGACGACGCCACCACCCTCCTCGTCAACCCCACCGGCCGCTTTGTCGTCGGCGGTCCCCAAGGTGATGCGGGTCTCACCGGGCGCAAGATCATCGTCGACACCTACGGCGGCGCCGCCCGCCACGGCGGCGGCGCCTTCTCGGGCAAGGACCCCACCAAGGTGGACCGCTCCGGCGCCTACGGGGCCCGCCACGTCGCCAAGAACCTGGTCGCCGCCGGCCTCGCCCGCAAGCTCGAGATCCAGGTCGCCTACGCCATCGGCATGGTCAAGCCGGTCGCGGTCCTGATCGAGACCTTCGGTACCGAGGCGGTCCCCCGGGACCGCATCGCCGCCCTCGTCGACGAGTACTTCGACCTCTCGCCGGTCGGGATCATCCGCGAGCTCGACCTGCGCCGTCCGATCTACCGCCAGGTGGCGGCCTACGGCCACTTCGGTCGCAGCGACCTCGACCTGCCGTGGGAGCGAACCCCGCTGGCCCAGGAGCTGGCCGAGGAGGCGGGGACGACGCCCCTGGTCATCGGCCGGCAGGAGCGGCCCGGCGCGCTCGGCGCCGAGCCGGGGTCCTGACCTGACACCAGCGCCGCCGCCCCCACCGGGACCGGGCCGGCCGCTCGCCGCGGTGGTGCTGGCGGGCGGGTCGGGGACTCGGCTGTGGCCGCTCTCGCGGGCCCTCTGTCCCAAGCACCTGCTCCCGCTCGGGCCCCGCGGTCGAAGCCTGCTCCGGGAGGCGGTCGACCGGGTCGCCCCCCTGGCCGACGTCGTGCTGGTGGTCACCATCGCGGCCCAGGTCGAGGCGGTGGAGCGCGAGCTCGCCGGTGTCGCGGGCCCCCCGGTCGCGGTGCTGGCGGAGCCGGTGCCGCGCGGAACCGGTCCCGCCCTGGGCTGGGCTGCCCACGAGGCGATCAGACGGCTGGGCCCGCAGGCGGTGGTGGTCTCCTCCCACGCCGACCACCTCATCCCGGAACAGGGGCTGGCCCGCAGCGTCCTGGGCGCGGCGGCCGCCTGGGCGGCCCTGGCCGACGGGCTGCTGGCGGTGGGGGTGGCCCCCAGCCATCCCGCCACCGGCCTGGGCTACGTCGAGGTCGGCCCGGAGCTGCCGGCGCCGGCCGGCCGGCCGTCCCCGCCGTTCGGGGCCCGCCGCGGGCTCCGGTTCCTGGAGAAGCCCGACGCGGACGTGGCCGCCCTCCTCCTCGCCAGCGGGACCTGGCTGTGGAACACCGGCCTCTTCGCCTGGCCCGCGGCGCGGTTCCTCACCGAGCTCCGCACCGCGGCACCGGAGCTGGCCGGGGCGCTGGCGGCGGCGGTCGCCCCGGGGCAGGACGCGGAGGCGTTCGCGGATGCCTACGGCGCGCTCCCGACCGCGGCGGTGGAGCCGCTGGTGCTGGAGCGCACCGACCGCCTCCTCACCCTCACCGCCCCCATCCGCTGGAGCGACCTCGGCTCCTTCGCCGACCTGTACGCGGCCGGTCTGGAGGCGGGGGAGGGAGACGCCCAGGGCAACGTCACCCGCGGCGACGCCATGGTCCCCCGGGCGCGCGGCGCCTACGTCGACGCCCGGGCCGGCCGGCTGGTGGTCGCCCTCGGGGTCGAGGATCTGGTGATCGTGGACACCGAGGGCGCCCTCCTGGTGTGTCCGCGGGACCGCGCCCAGGAGGTCCGCGCGGTGGTCGAACGCCTGCGGGCATCGGGCCGGGAGGACCTCACCTGACCACCACCGTCGTCGACCACCCGCTGGCGGCGACCCTGCTGACCGCGCTGCGCGACCGCACCACCCCGCCGTCGCTCTTCCGGCTTTTGACCAAGCGGCTGGCGCTGGCCCTCACCCTGGAGGCGACCCGCACCGCGCCCACCTCGCCCTGCACGGTCGAGACCCCGCTGGGGCGCGCCGCCGGTCGGATGCTCGACGGGGTGCCGGTGGCGGTGCCGATCCTGCGGGCGGGGCTGGGGATGCTGGAGGCGGTCACCGAGCTCCTCCCCGACGTCGCCGTCGGCTACATCGGGCTGGAGCGCGACCATGCCACCTTCCGGCCCGCCGCCTACTACTCCAAGCTGCCCCCGCTGGCGGGCGCCTGGGTCCTCCTCCTCGACCCGATGCTGGCGACGGGCGGGTCGGCGTCGGCCGCCTGCGACGCGCTCGCCGCGGAGCGGGCGGGGCGGATCACGCTGCTCTCGGTGGTGGCGGCGCCGGAGGGGATCGGGCGGCTGGCCGAGCGCCACCCCGCGGTGGAGGTGGTCACCGCCGCGATCGACCGCGGCCTCGACGAGCACGCCTACATCGTCCCCGGTCTCGGCGACTTCGGCGACCGGCTGTTCGGGACCTGAGGTCAGCCGCCGACCAGCCGGATCTCGAAGGCGTAGCGGTCGGCGCGGTAGCAGTGCTGGCCGTACTCGATCGGCCGGCCGGTGGAGCTGTAGGCGGTGCGGGTGATGGTGAGCACCGACTGGCGCGGACGGGTGGCGAGGAGCCGGGCCTCCTCGGCGGTGGCGGCGCGCGCGCCGATGGTCTGCTCGGCGATCTGGGGGTAGAGACCGCGGGCGCGCAGCAGCGCGTAGAGGCCCTGGGCCTCCAGGCTGGCGGCGTCGAGGGCGAGCACGTCGACCGGGAGGTGGTTGTGCATCAGGCCGAGGGGCGCGCCGTCGGCGCAGCGAAGACGCTGGAGGCGGACGACCGGGGTGCCCTCAGCGACGTTCAGGGCCTCCGCGACCGCGCCCTGGGCGGGAGCGCGGGCGAGCGAGAGCACGGTGGTGGTGGGCCGCCGGCCCGAGGCGACCAGGTCGTCGTGGAGGCTGGTGAGCTGGACCGCCCGGCGCACCCGGCGCGGCACGACGCAGGTGCCGATGCCGCGGCGCCGGGCCACCAGGCCCTGCTCGATCAGGCGCTCGATCGCCTGCCGGACGGTGGGGCGGCTGATGGCGAGGCGCTGGGCGAGCTCGACCTCGCTGGGCAGATGGCTCCCCGCCGGGAACTGCCCGCTGTCGATGGCGGCCTCCAGCTGGCGCGCGATCTGGAAGTAGAGGGGAACCGGGCTGGCCCGGTCGACCATGATCGCCGGCGGCTCCGCGGCGGGCTCGGCCACCACCCGCTGCCTCACGGGGCGACAGCCTACCACAGGACTTTCGACATGAGGTCGTATATACATCTGGACATCGAGATCGCTCACCGGTTATGCTGAGGGGCCGTGCCCGGGGTCGGCCGCCGTCTGGGTCGGGGCGACGGGGCCGGGTGGCACAAGGAGGGGCGATGATGCCCGCGACGTCCCGGCCGGGGGGCGCCGGCCGTGGTCGGGGCCGGCCGCGGGCGGACGTCGGGTCGGGGGCGGCGGGGTGAGCCTGCCCGTCGAGGTGCTCACCACCGGCCGGGTGGGGGTCGACCTCTATCCCCTCCAGAGCGGGGTCGGCCTGGACGAGGTCACGTCCTTCGCCAAGTTCCTCGGCGGGACCGCCGCCAACGTGGCGGTCGCGGCCAGCCGTCTCGGGCGGCGCGCCGCGGTGATCACCCGGACCGGCGACGATCCCTTCGGCGCCTACGTCCACCGCGCCCTGCGCGCCCTCGGGGTGGACGACCGCTGGGTCTCCGCCGTCCCGCGGCTGCCGACCCCGGTGACCTTCTGCGAGCTGTTCCCGCCCGACCGCTTCCCCCTCTACTTCTACCGCTTGCCCAAGGCCCCCGACCTGGAGATCCGTCTGGAGGAGCTGGACCTGGAGGCGATCCGGACTGCCGGGGTCTTCTGGGCGACCGTCACCGGCCTGTCGGACGAGCCCAGCCGGTCGGCGGTGATGGGGGCCCTCGCCGCTCGCGGCCGCCGCCCGCTCACCATCCTCGACCTCGACTACCGCCCCATGTTCTGGAGCTCGCTCGGGGAGGCTCGCGGCCGCGCCCAGGCGGCACTCGAGGGGGTGACGGTGGCGGTCGGCAACCTCGACGAATGCGAGATGGCGGTCGGCAGCCGCGAGCCGCTGGCGGCCGCGGCGGCGCTCCTGGAGCGCGGCGTCGAGCTGGCGGTGGTGAAGCTGGGCCCGCAGGGGGTGCTGGCACGGACCCGGTCGTCCACGGTGACGGTGCCGCCGGTCGCGATCGACGTCGTCAACGGCCTCGGCGCCGGGGACGGCTTCGGCGGGGCGCTGTGCCACGGCCTCCTCGCCGGCTGGGCGCTGGAGCGCGCCCTGCGGTTCGCCAACGCCGCCGGCGCCGTGGTGGCCTCGCGGCTGGCCTGCGCGCAGGCGATGCCGTCGGCCGCCGAGGTGGACGCGCTGCTGGGAGCGGCGACCGGTGTCTGAGGCCCGCGCCCGCCGGCTCGCGCAGCTGCGGCTGCACCGGCCGGAGTCGATCCACGAGGCGGCCCGCCGCCGCCGCCGCCGCCCCCGGGTGGGGGCGTCCGGGATGGTGGTGATCATCGCCGCCGACCACCCCGCCCGGGGCGCCCTGCGGGTGGGGGCGGACCCCACGGCGATGGCCGACCGCGGCGAGCTGGTCGACCGGGTGCTGGTGGCGCTGGGGCGGCCCGGGGTGGACGGGCTGCTGGCCACCGCCGACCTGGTGGAGGACCTGCTCGCGCTGGGGGTGGTGGAGGGCCTGCCGGTCCTCGACGACAAGCTGGTGATCGGCTCCATGAATCGCGGCGGCCTCGCCGGCACGGTCTTCGAGCTGGATGACCGCTTCACCGCCTACACCGCCGCGGGGATCGAGCGCTTCGGCCTCGACGGCGGCAAGATGCTGCTGCGGATCGACCCCGAGGACCCGGCCACGGCGGCCACCCTGGAGGCCTGTGGCCGGGCCGTCACCGACCTGGCCGAGCGGCACCTGATCGCGATGGTGGAGGTGTTCATGGCCCACCGGGTGGGGACCAGGGTGCGCAATGACCTCAGCCCCGACGCCGTGATGCGGTCGATGGCGGTGGCCTCGGGCCTGGGGACGACCTCCGCCTACACCTGGCTCAAGGTCCCGGTGGTCGAGGAGATGGCGCGGGTGATGCGGGCGTCGATGCTGCCCGCGGTCATCCTCGGCGGTGAGGTCCCGGGCGACCCCGGCGCCGCGCTGGCGCGCTGGGGGGAGGCCCTCCACCTGCCCAACGTCTGCGGGGCGGTGATGGGACGGTCGCTGCTCTATCCCGCCGACGGCGACGTCGCCGGCGCCGTCGACCAGGTGGTGGAGCGGATCCGGGCGGTGACCGCGGGCGCGCCCAGCTGGAGCGGGGCGCGCTCGTGACCCACCCCCTCCACCGCCGGCGCGTCGGCGCCGCGCCGCCACCGGCGGTCACGCCCGCTGCCGCCGGGTGGCGCTACGCCGGCCTGCGCGTCGTCGAGCTGGCGCCCGGGGAGCAGCTGGAGCTGGCCGCCTCGTCGTGCGAGCTGGCGGTGCTGCCGCTGGCGGGAGCCTGCCGGGTGGACTGCGGCGGCGAGCGCTTCGAGCTGGTCGGGCGGCCCGACGTCTTCAGCCGGGTGACGGACTTCGCCTACGTCCCCCGCGATGCGGTGGCGCGGATCACCAGCCCCGGGGGCGGTCGCTTCGCCCTCCCCAGCGCCGAGGCGTCGGTGCCGCTGGCGCCCGCGTACGGCCCGGCCGAGGCGGTTCCGATCGAGATCCGCGGGCGCGGGCCGGCGAGCCGCCAGATCAACAACTTCCTCGCGCCCGGTGCCTTCGCCGCCGACCGCCTGATCGCGGTGGAGGTGCTCACGCCGGCCGGCAACTGGTCGAGCTACCCGCCCCACAAGCACGACCAGGCCGGCCCCGACGAGGCGGTGCTGGAGGAGATCTACTACTTCGAGGTGGCCCGCCGGGAGCCGGGCGGTCGGCGGCGGGTGGGGGAGGGGTTCGGACTGCACCGCCTGTACACGACCGACGGCGCGATCGACCTCTGCGCCGAGGTCCGCCACGGCGACGTCGTCCTGGTCCCCCGCGGCTACCACGGCCCCTCGGTGGCGGCCCCCGGGTACGACCTCTACTACCTCAACGTCCTCGCCGGCCCCGGGTCGGAGCGGAGCATGGCCTCCTGCGACGACCCGGCGCACCACTGGGTGCGGGCGAGCTGGGCCCACCAGACGGCCGATCCCCGGCTGCCGATGGCGACGGCGGCGGGGCCAGGCTGACCGGGGCACGCCCGATGGGAACCGAACGACTCACCATGGCGCAGGCGATCGTCCGCTACCTCGCCGGCCAGTACAGCGAGAGCGACGGCGGCACGAGGCGGCTGATCCCCCGCCTGCTCGGGGTCTTCGGGCACGGCAATGTGGCGGGGCTGGGCCAGGCCCTCGACGAGCACCGAGCGCTGCTCCCGTACGTGCAGGGGCGCAATGAGCAGTCGCTGGTGCACATCGCCGCCGCCTACGCTCGGGCCACCCGGCGGCGGGCCACCCTGGCGGTGACCTCGTCGATCGGTCCCGGCGCCACCAACATGGTGACCGGGGCCGCCCTGGCCACCATCGACCGGCTGCCGGTGCTGCTGCTGCCGGCCGACACCTATGCCTCCCGTCGCCAGGGGCCGGTGCTGCAGCAGCTGGAGCACCCGCTCGCCGGCGACGTCAGCGTCAACGACTGCTTCCGCCCGGTGGCGCGCTACTTCGACCGCCTCACCCGGCCCGAGCAGCTGCTGACCGCGCTGCCGGAGGCGATGCGGGTGCTGACCAGCCCGGTCGAGGCCGGGGCGGTGGTGCTGGCGCTCCCCCAGGACGTCCAGTCCGAGGCTGCCGACTACCCCCTCGGGTTCTTCGAGACCAGGGTCTGGCCGATCCTGCGCCCGGAGCCGCAGCCGGGCCAGGTGGCGGCGGTGGCGGCGATGCTGGCCCAGGCGCGGCGGCCGCTCTGCATCGCCGGGGGCGGGGTCCGCTACGCGGAGGCGGAGGCGGCGCTGGAGTCGTTCGCCGCCGAGTTCGGGATCCCGGTGGCGGAGACCTTCGCCGGCAAGGGGGCGGTGCAGGTGCCCGGGTGGTGGGGCGTGGGCGGCCTCGGCCTGGAGGGCACCCCGGCCGCCAACGCCATCGCCGCCGAGGCCGACTGCGTGCTCGCCGTCGGGACCCGGCTCACCGACTTCGTCACCGCGTCCCAGTCGCTCTTCCAGGACCCCCACGTCCGGTTCGCCGCCATCAACGTCTCCGACCGCGACGCCCGCAAGCAGGGGGCGATCCCGATCGTCGCCGACGCCCGTAAGGCGCTGGCGGCGCTGGCGGGGGCGGCCCGGTCGGCCGGCCTGCGCCCGGACCCGGAGTGGCGGGAGCGGGTGACGCGCGCCACCGAGGCCTGGCGTCTCCGGCTGGCCGACGCGCTGGCGGCGGACGGCAGCGGCGCGCTCACCCAGGGACAGCTCATCGGGGTGCTCCAGGAGCAGGCCCGTGCCGGCGACACCCTCATCGCCGCCGCCGGCGGTCCCCCGGGGGACCTCCTCAAGATCTGGGACGCGACCGGGGGCCGCCACTGCCACCTCGAGTTCGGCTACTCGTGCATGGGATACGAGCTTCCGGCCGCCCTCGGGGTCCGGATGGCGCAGCCCGAGGGCGAGGTCGTGGCCCTGATCGGCGACGGCAGCTTCCTCATGCAGCCCTCCGAGCTCGCGACCGCGGCCCAGGAGGGCCTCGGCGTGACGGTGGTGATCGCGGAGAACCATGGCTTCCAGGTCATCGACCGGCTCCAGCGGCTCACCACCGGCCGCCGGTTCGGCAACGAGTTCCGCCGCCGGACCGGGCCCGACGGGAGCGGGGTGCTGGACGGGGACTACCTCCGCCTCGACCTCGCCGCGGTGGCGGCCGGCCTGGGCGCGACGGTGCAGCGCGCCGCCACCGTGGCCGAGGTCCGGGCGGCCCTGGCGGCGGCCCGCGGCCAGCCCGGGCCCCGGGTGGTGGTGGTCGAGATCGCCCCCCATGCCGACCTCCCGTCCGCCGAAGCCTGGTGGGACGTGGCCCCCGCCGCCGTCTCCGGGCTCGCCGAGGTCCGGGCCCGGCGCCGGGAGTACGAACGGGGGCGCCAGCGCCAGCGGTGGCACGGGTGACGGGACGCGCCGCGGGGGCGAAGGGGCGGTGACGACGCGGACGATGTCGGCGGCGGTCTTCCGCGGTCCCGGCCGGGTCCAGGTGGAGCGGCGTCCGCTCCCCGGCCTCGCCGCCGCGGCCGACGTCGTGGTCGCCGTCGAGGCGTGCGGCCTCTGCGGCACCGACCTCCACATCCTCGAGGAGCCGCCCGGACACCCTGCGACCCCAGGGGTCGTGCTGGGCCACGAGTTCGTCGGACGGGTCGCGGAGCTGGGTCCGGAGGCCCTGGGGGTGACCGAGGGCTCCCGGGTGGCGGTCGACCCCAACCTCGCCTGCGGGAGCTGCGGCGCCTGCCAGCGCGGCCACCTCAGCCACTGCACCCAGCTCCGCTCGCTGGGGATCTCCCGGGACGGCGGCCTGGCGGAGTGGGTGTCGGTTCCGGCCCGGGCCTGCCATCCCATCGGCGACCGGATCCCGAGCGGGACCGCCGCCCTCACCGAACCGCTGGCCTGTGTCCTGAGCGGCGTCCGGAAGGCGGCGCCCATGCCGGGGGAGGTGGCGATGATCTTCGGGGCGGGTGCGATCGGCCTGCTCTTCCTCGCCGTCCTCCGGGCCGGCGGGGTGCGCTGCGTCGTGGCGGAGCCCCACCGGGCTCGCCGCGAGACGGCTGGGCGGATGGGGGCGGTCGCGGTCGTCGATCCCGCCGCCGACGAGCTGGGCGCGGTCCTGGCCCGCTGGGGCCCGGGCGGCGCCGACCTCGCCGTGGACGCGGTCGGGACCCAGCTGGTGGCGGCCCTCGCCCACACCCGCCCGCGCGGACGGGTGCTCCTCTTCGGGATGGACAGCCGGGCCCGCGCCGAGGTGGCCCAGTACGACTGCACCCGCCGGGAGATCCGGATCCTCGGCGCCTACGTCGGCGACTTCACCTTCCCGCCGGCGGTGCACCTGCTCCGGTCCGGGCTGCTGGACCTGACCCCGATCGTCAGCCATCTCCTGCCGCTGGACCGGCTGCCGGAGGCGCTGGCCGAGCTGCGGGCGGGCACCGCGGTGAAGGTGGTGCTGACGGTCGGACCATCGATCGAGCGGTGAGGAGGACGGCCCCGCCGGGGCGACTCCGAGCGCCGCCGCGCCGGCGCCGGATGGGCTGCAGCAGGCCCGGGTTCGCGAGGCCGCCGTCCCCTCGCCCGACGGTTCGAATCCCCGCGCCATAGGGGGCCGCTGCCGACGATCTGTGGCGGCTTGACACGTCCATTTGTCCAGGACAGGATGCCGGTGTGCTCGATGTGGACGTGATCCCCGAGCGGACCGCAGCGGAGGCGTCGCTCGACCCGATACGCCGGCGGTTGCTCTCCGAGCTGGTGCATCCGGCATCGGCGGCGGCGCGTGCGCCGCGGGTGGGGCTTTCGAGGCAGAAGGTCAACCACGACCTCCGCGTGCCGAACGTCACGGCGTGATCAAGCTCGTCGAAGAGAGGCGCAAGGGCCACGGCACCGAACGGATCCGGCACGCCCGCGCATCCTCAAACGTGATCTCGCCGGACGTTCTCGGGCATGTCGCGCCCGACTCGGCGCGTAAACTGGACTCCGGATCGGCGCGCTGGCCGCTCGCCCTGGCCGCGCACCTGGTGCGGGACCTGGTCGGTTTGCGGGGCGACGCCGGGCGAGCGAGCCTGCGACTCGCCACCTTCACCCTGGAAGGAGCGATCCGCTTCGCGTCGGCTGCCGATCGTGGCGCCTTCACGGAGGAGCTCGCCGTCGTCGTCGCCGACCGATCGCCGGCTACCACGACGAGACCGCTCGAAAGGCCGCGCCCACCGGCTCGTCCTCGCCCTGCACCCCACCAGGAAGACGCAGCCGCGCGAACCGCGTGACGGAGATCAATGATGGCCCACGAATTCGACATCGTCCGAGCAGTGCTCCTGGAGGCGACTCCCGACGAGGTCTGGGAGTCCGTCGCAACCGCTCCGGGGCAGGCAACGTGGTTCGGCCTTGTGGCTCCGATCGACCCATCCAGCCCGATCGTCACGGCCTGGGAACCCGGCCGGCGCCTGCAGTTGCAGATCCCGCCTGCGCCCGATGGCTCTATCCAGTCGTTCGAGTACCTGATCAGCGCGAGGGACGGGGCGACCACCGTGCTTCGGTTCAGGCACAGCGGCTCCGGCGGTGACTGGGGCGAGGAGTTCCAGCCCATCACCGCCGCCGGTTGGGAGATGTACCTGCGGACCCTCGCCCAGTACCACGCCCACGTCGCCGGCCGGCCCGCCACGTTTGTCGAGGCGGAGGCGCCGGCGTCCTCCTCCGTCGCCGACGCTTGGCCGGTGTTGCTCGGCGCGCCATGCGGTGGCGGTGCGACCGGCGCGGAGCGGGTGGACGTTGGGTCGCCGGTCGACGTCAGTCATCCCCGCCTCCCGAGGATGGAAGGCGTCATCGACCTTCTCACCGACCACTGGGTGGGAGTCCAGACGCCCGACGACCTGATCCGGTTCCACGGGCGGTGGTCTCTCGGCATGCCCGTCGCGGTCAGCCACCGCCACGACGCCGACGGCCTCGATCCATCCGGGGCCCGCAAAGCCTGGGAGTCGTGGCTGGCACGCGCGTTCGCCGCCTCGCCAGCCGCGGAGGGCGCCCGCGACTGAGCCGGCGCCTGGGCCGCGCCCGCGGAAGCGCGTCGTCGAAGCGGACATACCGCTCCTCGGCGGACCGATCAAGCTCGGCGGACCCAAGCATCACCGCATCGAAGTCGCCAAGCGCGAGGCCATCGCGTTGATGCTCCAGGGGAACGCCTCGACCCCGAACGCCAGGGGCCCCCGTCCCCCAACCCCAGCCGAGCCACGTCGCTGATCGCCGGGTAGCGGCGCACAGAATGACGCCGAGTCGTCCCGGCGACGACGCGCCCGAGCCGGCGATCTGGGGGCTTGGCTCCGGGGCATCCCACTCCGGTAGCACGATCGGCTTGCGACCACGCTGACGGACAACGGGCCGCCTGACTTCGGCTGTGTCAGTGGCGAAGGCCCATGAGACGCTTGCGTTATGCTCGATCGAGGTCATCCAACCGCTGACCGAGTTGGCCTCGGGGCTGGCCGAGGTTCGAATGGTCGAGCGATCACGGCGCGATTGGAGCTGGAGCTCGTGAGATCGGCGAGACGCTCCCACGTCGC
>Ga0307373_10004316_pt1 | contig 24051 bp, 21 predicted proteins | sample OX2MG_FD_202534 | JGI IMG/M metagenome (GOLD analysis project Ga0307373, IMG submission 202534) | Soil microbial communities from Risofladan, Vaasa, Finland - OX-2 | ecosystem: Environmental > Terrestrial > Soil > Coastal area > Acid sulfate soil | place: Finland: Risofladan, Vaasa | collected... | reverse complement strand
TGAGCCAGGTGCAATTCTTCTTCGGGTCGTCGAGCACCACCGTGTCGCCGCTGGTGCTGATGCTGTTCGGATGGGGCATTCCGTTCTACCTGGCCGCGGGCATCGTCGTGGTCGTGTACCTGCTCGACTGCCTGTACGGCGAACGGCGCGACCGCAGCATCCTGTTCTGGCGCTCGATGCCGGTGTCGGACACGCAGACCGTGCTGGCGAAGCTGCTGGTCGGGCTGGTGATCGTGCCGCTGGCCACGTTCCTGTTCGCCGCGGTCACCAGTCTATTCGCCAGCGCCATCCTGGCACTGCGCGGGCACGTGCAGGTGAACGGCCAGGGCTCGCCGTCGTGGAACGGCCTCACCTGGCTGCGCACGCAACTCATCCTGCTCTACAGCCTGTTCGCGGTGATGCTGTGGTACGCCCCTTATGCCACCTACCTGATGCTCGCCTCGGCGTGGGCGCGGCGCTCCCCGTATGCCTGGGCGTTCGTGCCGCCGGTGTTGCTGGCGATCTTCGAATACATGCTGTTCGGGACCAACTATCTCGGGCGCATCGTCGAGCGCGGCTTCAACCAGCTGGTGCGCCTGGCCTTCAGCCTCGACCTGCAGCTCGCCTTCAGCTTCGGCGACACGGCCGTGCCCGCCGGTGCACGGGTGTCGGGCCGCGGTCTGCCGCAGCCCATGCCGTCACGGCTGCTCGAGAGTCCGCAGCTGTGGGTGGGCCTGGCCGCCGCGGCGCTGATGCTGGTGGTGGTCATCCGCCTGCGCCGCTACCGCGACGATTCCTGATCGTGCCCGGCTCCCATCTGACTGCGCGGCGCGACGCGGAGCAGTTGAGCCTTACGCTGTGCGGCGACTGGCACGCACGGCAATTCGGGCAGATCGAGGCGGAGCTCACGGCGCTGGACCTGTCGGGGTTGCGCGCTGCCAGCATCGCGACCGGCCAGGCGCAGCTGGATCTAAGCGGCGCCTGGCTGCTACGTGATTTTCTGCGACGCGCGCGTGATGCCGGCGTGGACACGCGCTTCGCCGACGCCGCACCGCCAGCCCTGCAGCTGGTGGATCGCACGCTGACCGGTGCGATGCCGGAGGCAACCGAGCACATCGAGTGGCTCGCGCCGGGCACGGCGGTCGAGGATATCGGGCGGCACACGGTGCGCTGGGTGCGCGATCTGGTAGCGGCCGTGGGTTTCATCGGCCATGCGATGGCGCTGCTGCTGCGTGCGCTGGCGCGCCCGGCGCGGCTGCGGCCAGTCTCGATTGCGCGCCACGTGTACGACACCGGCATCACCGCCGTGCCGATCGTGGCGCTGATCGCATTTCTCGTCAGCGTCATCCTGGCCTATCTGGGCGCCCAGGAGCTGCAGCAGTTCGGCGCCGACGTGTTCGTCGCCGATCTGGTGACCATCGGGGTGCTGCGCGAGCTGGGCGTGCTGCTGACGGCCATCATCATCGCCGGCCGCTCCGGCAGCGCCTTTGCAGCCGAAATCGGCTCCATGCAACTCAACGAGGAAGTCGATGCATTGCGCGCGATCGGCCTCGATCCCATCGAGGTGCTGGTGCTGCCGCGCGTACTGGGGCTCGTGATCGCGCTGCCGCTTCTGACGCTGATCGCGGACGTGATCGGGCTGGTCGGCGGCGGCCTGCTGTGCCATCTGCTGCTGCAGATGCCGATCACCCAGTACCTGGGACGGGTGCAGGGGGCGATCGCCTCCACCACGTTCTGGGTCGGGATGATCAAGGCGCCGGTGTTTGCCTGCGTGATCGCACTGGCTGGCTGCTACAGCGGCATGCGCGTGCGCGACTCCTCGCGTGAGCTGGGGCGGCTCACGACACTGGCGGTGGTGCAGGCGATCTTCGCGGTGATCCTGGCCGATGCGCTGTTCGCGGTGCTGTTCCTGCGGCTGAACATCTGATGCGCACGCTGCTGGAAGTGCGGGGCGTGGTCAATCGCTTCGGCGATCAGACCGTGCACAATGGTCTGGACATGCAGGTTTACCAGGGCGAGGTATTCGGTATCATCGGCGGGTCGGGCTCGGGCAAGACGGTGCTGCTGCGGACCATCCTCGGCCTGCGCCGTCCCGATGCGGGCAGCGTGCGCCTCCTGGACCGGGAACTCACCGCCATGAGCGGCGCCGAGCTGTCCCGACTCAAGGGCAGTTACGGCGTGACCTTTCAACACGGCGCACTGTTCAGCTCGCTGACGGTTCGGCAGAACGTGCAGGTGCCGATGCTCGAGCATCTGCGGCTGCCGGCGCGCGCGCTCGAGGAGCTGACGTTGCTGAAGGTGCAGCTGGTCGGGCTGGCCACGCAGGCCGCCGCCAAGTATCCCGCGGAGCTGTCGGGAGGGATGGTGAAGCGGGCCGCGCTGGCGCGTGCGCTCGCGCTCGACCCGGTGCTGCTGCTGCTGGATGAGCCGACTTCCGGACTCGATCCGATCGGCGCGGCGGCGTTCGATCAGCTGTTGATTTACCTGCAGCGTGAGCTGAAGCTCACGGTGGTGATGATTACGCACGACCTGGACAGCATCTTCCGCACCTGCACCCGCGTCGGCGTGATCGTCGACGGCCGCATGATCAGCGACACGCTCGAGGGCATCGTGGCCAATCCGCATCCGTGGATCCGTGCGTATTTCGGCGGCGAGCGCGCCCGGGCGCGCTGGAGCCGGCATGGAGCGTGAGGCCAACTACTTCGTGGTCGGCAGCTTCGTGCTGCTGGTGCTGGCGATGGGCGTGTTGTTCATCTACTGGTATTCGGCCGCCAACCGTCATGCCGATTACAGCCATTATGAGATCTACTTCGATGGTAGCGTCAGTGGCCTCACCGCCGGCAGCCCGGTGCGCTACCTCGGTGTCGACGTCGGGCAGGTACAGCGCATCCGCATCGATCCGCGCTCGGCCAACCGGGTGCAGGTCATCATCGGCATCCAGCCGCACACACCGGTCTCCGCCAGGACGGTCGCGCAGCTGTCGCTGCAGGGCGTGACCGGGCTGCTGTATATCGACCTGCAGCGGCAGGGTGCCAATGCCGGCGGCCGGCGGCTGCTGTCGAACGTGCCGAGCGAAAAATATCCGGTGATCCCGTCCGTGCATTCGAATTTCGATCTGTTCCTGTCCAGCCTGCCAGACCTGACTGCGCGGCTCAATGATCTGGTCGACCGCGCCACCCGCGTGCTGTCCGATCCAAACATCGATGCCGCCGGACGCATCGCCGGGCACCTGGACCAGGCGACGGCCGCCCTGCCGCAGACCGTGCGCAACGTCAATGAGCTGCTCGCGCAGCTGCGCGGAACCGTCTCGCACGCCGACCAGGTGATTGCCGATCTGCACACCACCTCACGCGCCTCCAGCGTCGACGTCATCGCCGCGGTGCGCAGCCTGCGTACCACCAGTGCCAACCTGGCGCGCACCAGCGCGCGGCTGGATGCCTTCGTGGCGAGCAATGACGATCAGCTGAGCTCGCTGGTGCATGAAGGCGTGCCGCAGCTCGAAGGACTGCTGCGCGACAGCCGCACCGCCGTCCAGCAGATCGACCAGCTGGCGCAAACGCTGCGCCAGGATCCGTCGCGGCTGCTGTATCAGCCGGCGGCGGCCGGTGTGTCGATTCCCCCATGAATAAAGCCGCGCGTATGATCAGCGCCGCTCTGGCCGCTGTCGTCGCGCCGCTGGCCGGTGGCTGCGTCAGCGGGCTGCGCAGCCACCAGCCGGTGCAGCAGCAGTACGTGCTGGCGCTGCCATTACCGGGCGGCGCGCACCTCACCACCGGGCCGGCTGGCGCCACAAACCCTGCGGATGCCGGCTCGACGCTGCAGGTGCTGCTGCCGCTCGCCTCTGCCGGCCTCGGCACCGACGGCATCGCGGTGATGCGGCCGGGGCAGCGGCTGGACTACTACAGCGGTGCGCGCTGGGCGGCGTCGGCGCCGGTCATGCTGCAGTCGATGACGATCCAGGCGCTGCGCAGAAAGGGCCACTTTGCGCTGGTTGAACCGCAAGGCGGCCCATTCGATGCGCGCTATGTGTTGAGCCTTACGTTGACGCATTTCGAGGCCGACTACAGCGGCGCCGGTCCGCCGACCGTGCGGGTGGCGCTGGTGTGCACGCTGGGGCGGCGGGCGGACCGTACCGTTGCCGCCAGCTTTACCGTGCGCAGTGCCGTCATGGCCAATGCGGATCGTATGCAGGCAGTCGTGGCGGCGTTCGAGCGTGCGAGCGCCGCCGCGCTGGTGCAACTGGCCGCCCGGCTGGCGCCGCCGTCCAAAGAGTCGCCGCAGCAATCCACTGCAACGCCTTAGCGGTCAGGCGGCGCAGCGCCCCCGGTCGTGTGCGGCATGGGCCGACAGACCCGGGCGTCGGTGTCGCGGCATGCTGGCGGCATGGCGAGAACCCGAGCTTCTGCGAAGGCCGCGACCGCGCCGCGGGCCAAGGCCGGCGCCGGGGTGGTCAAGTCCCGCGGCGAGCGCGCCAAACGCTGGTCCGACGATGTGACCGAGCACAGCCACGCCATGGACCTGCAGCCCGGCGTGTTCAAGCGCAGCGATCCGCGCAGTATCGCGCGCTCGCTGAAACGCTCGGCCGAACGCAGCCATCATCTGAAGAGCACCCCGTTTCGCTCGGCCATGTCCATGCTCAACTTTTACATCAACCGCGCCGGGCGGCCCCTGGAGCCGGCGCAGCGGCAGCGGCTGCAGGCGGCCAAATCCGAGCTGCGCGCGCTGTACAGGCGGCCGCAGCGCTGAACGGTGCTGGCACTGCTATCGCAACAGGACCCCTACGCGTATGAGCTGGCCAACCGCCTGGCGCACGAGTTCGTCGTCTCGATCAATGCCGCCCTGCAGGACGCGCGATGAACGCGATAAAGGAGCTGCGATGACAAAATCAGAATTCCTGTCGCAACTGCGGCGTGCCATCATGGGCTCGGGTAGTGCGCGGCTGGCGCAGCTCGCGACCCGCTCGGCGCAGGTCTTCATCGCCGGCAGCGGTAATGCCGACATCGAGCCGAGCGATGCGGCCGACATCTTCAAACACCTCCGTACAGCTTCAAAAGGCATTGTTGCTGTACAGCTCTGGACGATGATGACGTCTGCCGGGCTGTTCGAGAACGATACGCAGCGCGAGGCCGGGGTGCTCGAGGTCCGAGAGCGCTGGACGCGCGGCCGGCAGCCGCTTCGCGATTGACGACTTCGGCACCGGCTACTCATCACTGGCGCAGCTGCATTCGCTACCCGTGGATGAATTGAAAATCGACCGATCCTTGGTGCGTGAACTGGGCCGTTCGGAGCAAAGCCTGGTGATCATGCGTTCGATCACCGAGCTAGGCCACGGTCTCGGGCTGGAAGTGGTGGCCGAAGGGATGGAGACTCCCGCGGCCTGGTCCGCGCTGGTGCGGCTCGGCTGTGACGTGGCTCAAGCTAGCTGATCAGGCGGCCGCTGGCGCGTACCGACGTGCTCGGCTGGGTCCAGGCGCACCACGATCGCCCTGCATACGGGATCCAGACGCATTCTACCGCAGCATGGCCATCTCCTCCGTCGCAATGCGGAGGGGTACTTCAACGCCGACGGAACGGGCAAGGCGCGAGCATCCCCGTCCTTGCCTTGTAGGCGGCATACTGCTCCGGAAATAGCTGCAACATCACGGCTTCCTCGCGTCGAGCGCTGTAGATGAAGTACGCGCCGGCCAGGACCAGCAGCAGCACCCAGAAGACATTCACAGCAATCGCGGAGCCGAGCATCGCCAGGATCAGGCCCGTGTAGATAGGATGACGAATGCGCGCGTAGGGCCCGCTCGTGACCAGCTCGGGCCGCTCCTTACGAGACATGGGCATGCCCCAATTGGACCCGAGGTGGCGCCGCGCATTGATCGCCAAGGCGAAGCCCAGCAGACACAGCGCAGCGCCGGTCCAACCGAGGATACCTGAGTGGCTGACACGACGCTGGGTCTGCGCCAGGAACTGTCGAAACGATCGGGACTGCAGCAGCGCGGCGATCAGTAAAATCACGATCAGGCGCAAGCCGATTTCCGCGCGCCAGGGGCGTCTGCTGATGTTGCGCTTTGCACCCACAGCGGCGACTGCCCAGTAGACAAGGAACGACAGCCACAGCCCTGCGATGATCCAACGGTATAGGCTCATTCTGGACGAGAGTTTCTCCTATTGTCATCGGGAGACACAAACTGGTTGCCCAACTCGACCATTTACCGTCATTGGCTTGTGATGTCGGCTGCGCCACCCTGCGCGGGCGCTGGAGGGAGTGCCGCATAACATGGCCTCCAGCGGGTCATCTGTCAGGCGCCAGTGAAAACGAGTTAGGCGGCAGGAGGAAACAGCGACATGACTGCTCCATTTTCCGGCGGGTGTGCATGCGGATCGATCCGCTATATATGCTCGCACGCGCCAGTTGCGACGCTCAACTGCCACTGCCTGGACTGCCAGCGCTCAAGTGGCGCTCCTTTCGCTTCCGGCTTCATCGTGCGCGTGTCGGACATGACGATCACCGGCACGCCGAAGACGTACTCGGTTCGTGCTGGCAGCGGCAGGCTCGCGACTCGCAGCTTTTGCTCCGATTGTGGCTCACCTCTGTTCACGCGTGGCGAGACTGCTCCAGGAATTATGTCCCTCCGTTTCCCCACGCTGGACAACCCGTCGGAGTTTCAGCCGATGCTGGACATCTGGACATCCAGTGCCGAACCATGGGTTTGCCTTGGCCAGGTAATTCCTCACTATCCTCAGTCGCCCTAATTCGCGCGCCGCCCGCGCTCTACCGCAGCGTAACCAGCTCCTCCGCGCTGGTCGGATGGATCGCGACGGTGTCGTCAAAATCGCGCTTGGTGGCACCCATGCGCAGCGCGACCGCGAAGCCCTGCAGCATCTCGTCGGCTCCGTCGCCGAGTATATGGATGCCGATGATGCGCTGCTCGGCACCGACGGTGACCAGCTTCATCTGCGAGCGCGGCTTGCGTGCGGTCAGGGCGTGATACATCGGCACGAAGGCGCTGATGAACACCTGCACGGCATCGCCGTAACGGGCACGCGCGTCCTGTTCCGACAAGCCGACGGTCCCGATCGGCGGATGGCTGAATACCACCGAGGGGATGTTTTCATAATCGAGTCGGCGCTCGCTGTCACCACCAAACAGCCGGTCGGACAGGCGCCGCCCCGCCGCGATCGCGACCGGTGTGAGTCCAGCGTGCTGAGTGGCATCGCCGATCGCATACAGATGCGGCAGGTTGGTGCATTGGTAGGCATCCACACGCACGTGCCCGAGCGCGTCGAGCTGCACCCCTACCGTCTCGAGGCCCATGCCGATGGTGGCCGGAGTGCGTCCCACGGCCCAGATCAGTGCCTCGAATGGCCCGAGCTCGCGCCCGTCGCGCACCGTCAGGCGCAGCAGTCCGTCGCTGCCGCGTGCGAGGGATGCCGGCACCGCGTCGGTGGCGATCCGGATGCCATCGTCGCGCATGATCTGCATCAGCCCCTCGCCGAGCATGGCATCGAAGTGCCGCAATACGCGCTCATGCCGCATCACCAGCGTGGTCGGGCAGCCGAGCGCGGCGAAGATACCGGTGAGTTCCGCGGCGATATATCCGGCACCGACCACGGCGACGCCGTTGGGACGTTCGCTCAGATCGAAGAAGCCATCCGAGCTCGTGCCCAGTGTCGCACCGGGCAGTTGCGGCAGCAGCGGGCGGCCCCCGATCGCCAGCACGACCGCACCGGCCGACAGGGTGCGCTCACCGAACTGCACGCTGCGTGGTGACAGCAGCCGCGCGTGTCCGCGCAGCAGCTGCACACCGCGCTGGTCGAGATTGCGCGCGTAGATATCGTTCAGTCGGCCGACGTAGGCATCGCGGCCGCGCTTGAGTGCGCCCCAGTCCTGCCGGCCGATGGCGATATCGAAGCCGAAATCGCACGCATCGTGCAGCGCGTGCGCGATCCGGGCGGCGTTCCACATCACCTTCTTGGGCACGCACCCCAGATTGACACAGGTGCCGCCGAGCCGATGCATCTCGATCAGCAGCGCGCGCGCGCCATATTCGGCGGCGCGCTGGGCGCAGGCCAGCCCGCCGCTGCCGCCGCCGATCACGATCAGATCATAGTCGTCCGCCATTGCCCGTGAGTACCCTTGAGCTACCCTGCCGCCGGCATTCATGGTACACCGGCTACCCGCGGTCAAAATGACCGCCTGCCGGCTCGAGGCAAATCGATGGGCGTTCCCCCCGCAGCGGCCGCGGCGACCGCGGCCGCATGCGTTGCCGATAACCCGCTGTTGGCCGATGTGTCGCTGCCGCGCTTCGACCTGATCCGGCCGGAGCACGCCGTGCCGGCGATCTCGCAGCTGATTGCCGCACAGCGCGCGCGCGTCGCGCAGATCGAGGCGCTGGCCCAGCCGAGCTTCGATATCGTGATCGAGCCGCTCGAGGAGCTGCGTCATCGGTTCGGTCAGGTATGGTCGCCGGTCGGACACCTCAATGCGGTGGTGAATTCCGAACCGCTGCGCACGGCCTATAACGCGTGCCTGCCGCTGTTGTCCGAGTTTCATACCGACATGGCCCAAAGCGAGCCGCTCTACCGCGCCTACGCCCGCATTGCCGAGCGCGAGGGCGCCGCGCTCGACCCGGTGCAGCGCGCGGTCATCGAGCATGCGCTGAGGGACTTTCGCCTGGCCGGGGTCGCGCTGGAGCCGGCGCGCAAGGCACGCTTCAAGGCCATCATGATGGAGCTGTCGCGCCTGTCGGCGAAGTTCGAGGAGAATGTGCTCGATGCGATCAACGGCTGGTCGCACCACGTCGAGGATCGAGGGCTGCTCGCCGGCATCAACGCCGGCATCGTCGAGCAGGCCGAGCGCCGCGCCCACGAGCAGGGCCACAGCGGCTGGGTATTCGGGCTCGATCAGCCGACCTACGTCGCGGTCATGAGCGATGGGGAATCACAGCCGCTGCGGCGCGTGTTCTACGAGGGCTGGGCGACTCGCGCCTCCGATCGGGGGCCCAGCGCCGGCCGGTTCGACAATGGTACGGTCATGGAGGACATCCTGCGGTTGCGGCACGAGGCCGCGCGGCTGCTGGATTTTGCCAGCTACGCGGACTACGCGCTGGCGAGCCGCATGGCGCACACGGTGCCGGAGGTGATGGAGTTCCTGCGCTCGCTGGTGCGTGCGGCCAGGCCAGCCGGCGCGGCGGAGCTATCGGAACTGCAGCGCTTCGCCGGCCATCCGCTCGCCGCCTGGGACATCAACTACTATTCGGAGCGGCTGCAGCACAGCCGCTTCGCGGTGTCGCAGGAGGAGCTGCGCGATTACCTGCCCTTGCCGCGAGTGCTGGCCGGACTGTTCGAGGTAGCCGAAAAGCTGTTCGACGTGCACATACGGGAGCGCGAAGGCGTGCCGGTGTGGCATCCGGACGTGCGCTACTTCGAGGTGGCCTCGGGCGGCGGGACGCGGATTGCCAGTTTTTATCTGGATGCGTACGCGCGGCCGCACAAGCGCAGCGGCGCCTGGATGGACGACTGCATCGGCCGCAAGGCGCTCGGCGGCGCCACGGTGCTGCCGGTCGCGTACCTGGTGTGCAACTCCTTGCCTCCCAATGGGGAGCGGCCGGCATTGCTGACGCATGACGACGTCGTCACGCTGTTCCACGAGTTCGGCCACGGCCTGCACCACATGCTCACGCGCGTGGATTATCCGAGCCTCGCCGGCATCAACGGAGTCGCCTGGGATGCGGTCGAGCTGCCGAGCCAGTTCATGGAGAATTATGCCTGGCAGGGCGACGTGCTCGATCACATTGGTTCCCATATCCGCACCGGCGCGCCCATTCCCGCCGACAAGCGCGCCGCATTGATCGCCACGCGCAGCTTTCAGCCGGGACTGCGCACGCTGCGCCAGCTGGAGTTCGCGCTGCTGGACATGCGCCTGCACGCGCAATACGATCCCGCGCGCGGCGCATGCGTCTATCAGACGCTAAGCGAAGTGCGCAGTGAAGTGGCGGTGGTGCAGACCCCGAAGTGGAACCGCTACCCGCACAGCTTCTCGCACATCTTCGCCGGCGGCTATGCGGCCGGCTACTACAGCTACAAATGGGCCGAGGTGCTCGCGGCCGACGCCTTCGGCGCGTTCCTCGAGCACGGCGCGTTCGATCGCGCCACGGCGCGGCGCTTCGTCGACAGCATCCTCGCGCGCGGCGGCAGTCGCGACGCGCTCGATGCGTTCGTTGAATTCCGCGGGCGCAAGCCCCAGGTCGAGGCGCTGCTGCGGCAGTACGGGATCGCGGCCTGAAGAGTGCGCCGGGTGAAGGCGCGACCACGCAGCGGGCGTGTAACGTGCAGACTTCGACGAAGCTGGTACCGTAGAATCCGGCTGCATGACACTGCTCAACATCATCATCCTCGGGGTCGTGCAGGGACTGGCCGAGTTGCTACCGGTGTCGAGTTCAGCGCACGTAGTGGTGGCCGAGAAGCTCATGGGGCTCCATCCCTCATCGCCGCCGATGACGCTGCTGCTGGTCATGCTGCACACCGGTACCATGTTTGCGGTCATCGTGTATTTCTGGCGGCAGTGGCGCCGCACCTATTTCAATAGTCTGCCCGCATTCAAGAAATTTGCCGCAGAGGTGGTGCTCGCCACCGCGCTCACCGGTGTCGTCGGCGGTGGACTGTACGTCCTGATCGAGCACACGCTGTTTCGCTCGCGGCCGCATGCGCAGATCGAAGATCTGTTCGGCCGGCTGGATCTGATCGCCCCGGCGCTGGCCGCCGCGGGCATCCTGATCTTGATCGCAGGCCTGTTCGAGCGGCGCCGCGTGGCCCTACGCCTCGCCGCTGCCGGCACGGCCGCCGCTGCCGGCAGCGTCGCTACGGCGCTGGCAGTCAATGCCCCGCGCGCAGACGGGCGAGCAGCCTGGCAGGAAATGGCTGCGGTGGCCCCGGCGCAGGGCCGTGACGTTGACGCCCGGGGCGCAGGCATCATCGGCGCGGTCCAGGGGCTGGCCCTGCCGTTTCGCGGTTTCTCGCGCTCGGGCGCCACGATTTCGGCCGGCCTGCTGCTGGGAGTGACCAAGGCTCGTGCCGAGATCTTCAGCTTTGCGCTGGCGGTGGTGCTCACGCCCCCGGTGGTCGCGCGCGAAGCGCTGCGGCTGTACCGCGCGGACGCCGGCGCAGACCTGAGCGCGATCGTCGCACGCACGGTATTTGGTGCTCTGATCGCCTTCCTTGCCGGTTTGCTGGCGCTGAAGTGGCTCAGCAGCTGGCTCGAGCGCGGCCGCTGGTACCTGTTCGGCATTTACTGCCTAGCGGCCGCAATCGTGGTCGCGCTGCTGAACCACGCCGGGTTTTGAGAGCACGCATGCGCCGTCGCATTGCGGCGACATATTAAGCAATACGCAACGCAGGCGCGCACGTTCGCGCCTGAGCCGATTGCGCGCCGACGCACACTTTCAGAAAGAAACGTGCGCTACGTTCTGGCGCGGTCCGCGATGCTGGCCTAGACTTTTGCCCGGTGACGGTCGCGCCGAATCTGTGCCGGATCAAACCAGCGGGGCGCTGCAGGCAGCGCGATGAAAACCATGAGTAGCTCGCGCCGCAGCGACTATGACATCACCAACACCATCCGCGTCAGCTCGCCGCGTGAAGTTCGGGGTGCCGTGGAGCAGTTGCTGGTATCGGCCTGGCCGGGTATCGACCTCGCCCTGGTGGAGCGCGCGTTCGCTGATTTCGATCTGCTCACCGCCGGCCGCATGCCGGGCTACGCCGGCGTCGATACCGTCTATCACGACCGCCAGCACACATTGGACGTGACGCTGGCGATGGCGCGCCTGCTGGCCGGCTACGAGCGTTCGAGCGAGCCGGCGCAGCAGCTCACGCAGGCGCGCGCCGTGCCCGGTATCGTCCTGGCGCTGTTCCACGACGTCGGCTACCTGCGCCGCCCAAGCGATGACCCGCAGAGTAACGGTGCTGAATTCACCCGCACCCATGTGAGCCGTGGCGCGGAATTCCTGCGTCACTACCTGGTGCAGATCGGTCTGCCGCAGTGGGCGGACATCGCGGCGCAGCTGATCCATTTTACCGGTTACGAGCGGCCGTTCGATCAGATCATCACGCATGACGTGCGCGATACCAAGCTCGGCCATCTGCTCGGTACCGCCGACATGATCGCGCAGCTGGCCGATCGCTGTTACCTGGAAAAGTGCCGCGACCGCCTGTACCCGGAATTCGTGCTGGGGGGCGTGGCCCTATCGACCGCAGGCGGCGCACCCCAGGTGCGCTATGCGTCGGGATTGGACCTGCTGCGCCAGACGCCGGGATTCGTGGCGAGCACGCGTACGACACGGCTCGATGGGTATTTCGGGCGGGCCTACCGCTACCTCGAGCCACTATTCGACGGCCACAATCCCTATATCGAGGCTATCGATAGCAACATGCGCTACCTGGAGCAGGTGCTGCGCAGCGAGAGTTGGTTGATGCTGCGGCGTCAGCCGCCGCTGCACGCCGCCGACCCGGATACACTGAACCGGGTGCGTGGCCTGATGCTCGGTTATTTCAAGAAAGCCTGGCTGCGCGACTAACCGGGAGTTCTGCCGCGGCCACGCGCAGTACGTAGCGCTCATGGATCTCGGGCAGCAGCCGCTGCACGGTGGCGGCCCCGGCCAGGGCGTCGCCTGCGGGCTCGCCGTCACGCAGCGCCTCGGCGAGGACCTGCAGCGTGAGGGCCGGTAGCGCCGCGCCGGCCACCGGTGCAAAGCTCAGGTGCCACGGCTCGGGCTGCACGCCGCCGCGATCGCTGTCATAAGGACGAAAGAAGCCATATCGGGCGCAGTGCCGCGACAGCCAGGCCGACAGCGGCGCGAATGCCCCCTCTGCCGCGTATTCCTGCGGGAGCAGCCGCGGCCGCGCCGGCGGTGCGAGCACCGCGCGATCGTACACGTCCACCTCGGTGCCCCAATGGTGCCGGCTCGCACCGGGCAGGGCCGACCACAGCAGGATGGCGCGCACGATCTGCTCCTCGTCCAGCCCGCGCACATCCACAGGCTGACCGGTGCGATCCAGCAGCGCCTGGCGGCCGTGAAACTTGGCATTCCAGATCGCCAGTTGCCTGGCGAACGGGCGGAACGAGGAGGTTGCGGCGAGGTCTATGCCATCATGGGCGGCCTGCCGCGCCAGGGCGAGAAATGCCGTCGCAGCGTCGGCGTGCAGGCGGCAGGACAGCTGCGGCACTTCCAATACATGTGTGCTGACACGGCCGGTCAGCTGTTCCGGGGTCAGAATGGGCATCGGTAGCTAGCCGCAGCGCCGCACATACGGCATTATTTTACGTCTTCCTCGCACGGAGGTGCGGATGCACGGCCCGCAATTCAAACACCTCGCGCTGATCGTGGGTGCCGTCATCCTGGGGGTGGCGGCGCTGCTGTGGGATGCCTCCCGCGGCCACGACGTGCCGTTGTGGATTCTGCTGAGCTGCGGGGCGCTGGCAGCGCTTGCGGCGCTGCTGCCGGGTCTGTGGTCCTGGCGCCAGCGCCGCCGGCTCGAGCGCGGAGTGCACGCACTGATCGGTGCCGCGGGGCAGATTGGCCGCGGAGAGCTGCGGCGCGCCCTCCTCAGTCCGCGGCGCGATCGGCTCGGGGAGCTCGAGGACGCGTTCGAGAACATGCGCGTGGCGCTGCGCAATACCACCTATACGCGCGATTACCTGCATAGCGTGCTCAACAGCATGACCGATGCGGTGTTCGTCACCGCCCCCGGGGGCGTGGTACGGATCACCAACGAGGCGGCCTGCCGCCTGACGGGCTACCCCGCGCACGAGTTGGTGGGCAAGGACCTGGCGCAGCTGGTGGAGGCGCTCGAGCGCGCGCCGCAGGCCGGTCAGCCCGCAGCCGGGTCGCTGCAGGTCGCGTGCGAGGCCGGTGAGACGGTGATGCGCACCCGCGCAGGGCAGACCATTCCGGTATCGTTCGTCGGATCGGCCATTGCCACCAATGATCCGCAGTTCGAGGGCGAGATCTACGTGGCGCGCGACATCACCGAGCGCAAGCGTGCCGAGCGCCGCATCCGCTACCTGGCGCGCTACGACACGCTGACCAAGATCCCCAACCGCATGCAGTTCCAGCACCTGCTGCAGCAGGCGATCGCCCGTGCGCGTCGCAGCGGCTGCGGCGTGGCGATGCTGTACCTGGACATGGACCGCTTCAAGGAGGTCAACGACACTTTTGGCCATGCCGCGGGCGACCGGGTGCTCGAGGTGCTCACCGAGCGGCTGACTCGTGTGCTGGGCAGCGAGGTGGTATTCGGTCGCCTGGCCGGCGATGAGTTCGCGCTGTTCGTCTATGGCACCAGCCAGGACGCGGAGGAGGCCGCCGGCCCGATCGCGCAGCTGGCCCGTTCCGTGCTGCACTCCGCCGGCGAGGCGCTGCACATCCACCAGCAGGAGGTGTTCATGACGGTCAGCATCGGCGTGGCACTGTGCCCGCGCGACGCCGAGAGCGTGATCGACCTGATCCGCAATGCCGACGCTGCGATGTATTACGCCAAGCAGAATGGCGGCAATAGCTATGCGTTCTACTCCCCGGAGATGAACGAAGCCGCGGTCGAGCGGCTGATGCTCAAAAGCAAACTGCGGCGCGCGGTCGAGCGCGACGAGTTCGTGGTGCGCTACCAGCCCAAGGTGGACCTGACCGACGGGCGTGTGGTGGGCGCCGAGGCGCTGCTGCGCTGGCGGTTGCCGGGACACGGCGATATCCCGCCATCGCAGTTCATCCCAATCGCGGAGGAGAACAACCTGATCAGCGCAATCGGCGCGTGGGTGATGGGCCGGGTGTGCGAGGATTTCCGGCAGCTGCGCCGGCAGGTGGCCGAGCCAGGACGCATCTCGCTGAACCTGTCGCTCAAGCAGCTCAAGCAAGCCAGCTTCATTCTCAACTGCCGCTCGCTGTTCGAGCGCCACGCGGTGTCGCCGCGCAACTTCGAGCTGGAGATCACCGAGACCACGTTGATGGCCGACCCGCGGCGCACGGTTCAGATGCTCAAGCAATTGCATGACCTGGGTCTGCATCTGTCCATCGATGATTTCGGTACCGGCTACTCCTCGCTGTCAGCGCTGCAGCAGTTTCCAATCGAGACCCTCAAGATCGACCAATCGTTCGTGCGCGATGCGGCTGATGACCCGGCCGACGCGGTGCTCGTGCGCACCATCATCGACATGGGACACAGCCTGGGGATGGAGGTCATCGCCGAAGGGGTCGAGTCACCGCGACAATTGCAATTTCTGCGCGGCTGTCGCTGCAACCAGGCGCAGGGCCAGCTATTTGGCCCGGCCCGCAGTATCGAGGAGCTGCTGCAGCTGCTGTTGACGCAGCAGGGCGGCCGGGCGGCGTTCGCCCATCTCGTGCTCCCCGAGCCGGCGCAATGGGCGCCGGTGACGGCCTGAAGGGGCGACGAGTGCAAGCACGGCAGTCCGGCGCCTTCGTGCTGTTCGGCGCCACCGGCGATCTGGCCTACAAACAGATCTTTCCGGCGCTGCAGGCGCTGGTGCGCCGCGGAGTGCTGGAGGTGCCGATCGTGGGCGTCGGCCGCTCCGGCTGGGAGGCCCCGCAGCTGATCGAGCGGGCGCGCGCGTCGATCAAGCAGCACTCGACCTTCGACGAGCAGGCGTTCGGCAAGCTCGCCTCGCTGCTGCGCTACGTCGATGGCGAGTACCGCGAGGCATCGACTTTCAACAGGTTGCGCGAAGCGCTCGGGACCGCGCCCGCGCCGCTGCACTACCTGGCTATCCCGCCGAGCATGTTCGCCACCGTGATCGGCGGCCTGGCCCATGCCGACTGCATCGACAATGCGCGCGTGGTGGTGGAAAAGCCGTTCGGTCGCGATCTGAAGTCCGCGTGCGCGCTCAATGCAATCCTGCAGCAGCACTTTCCGGAGGAGTCGATCTTCCGGATCGATCACTACCTGGGCAAGGAGCCGGTGCAGAACATCCTGTATACCCGCTTCACCAACGCGTTCCTCGAGCCCATCTGGAATCGCGGCCACGTGCGCAGCGTGCAGATCACGATGGCGGAGGCGTTCGACGTGCGCGGCCGCGGGCGCTTTTACGACGAGGCCGGCGCGATCCGCGACGTCATCCAGAACCACCTGTTGCAGGTCATGACCAATTTGATCATGGACCCGCCGCTGCGTGGCTCGCCCGGCGCGCTGCGCGATGAGAAGTCGCGCGTGCTGCGGGCCATCCGCCCGCTCGACTCGCAGAGCATCGTGCGCGGGCAGTATCGCGGTTATCGCGAGACGCCGGGCGTGGCCGAAAACTCGCAGGTCGAGACCTACGCCGCGGTGCGCCTGTTCGTGGACAACTGGCGCTGGGCGGACGTGCCATTCTACATCCGCGCGGGCAAGTGCCTGCCGGTGACCGCGACCGAGGTCGTGGTCGAATTCCGCCGCCCACCGCGCGAGGTGTTCGGCGAGCTGGTACCGACGTTGTCGAGCCACCTGCGGCTGCGCCTGAGCGGCGAGGTCGTGATCGCGCTGGGGGTAAGGGTCAAGGTGCCCGGCGAGCGCATGGCCGGGGAGGATGTCGAACTCATCGTGACGCGCTCGCCCGCCGAGCCCATGACTCCGTATGAGCGACTGCTCGGCGATGCGCTGCGCGGTGATCTATCGCTGTTCGGCCGCCAGGACGCCATCGAGGCGCAGTGGGCGGTGGTCGATCCGATTCTGGGTGACAGCACCCCGGTGCACGAATATGCCTGCAACACCTGGGGACCGCACGAGGCCGGGCGGCTGATCGAGACCGACGACGGCTGGCTCAATCCGCAGGTGTGAAGCAAACGGTGGGGGTCAAAGATGTCCGAGCCCGCCCTGTCCCCGGAACTGCTGCGCAGGATGGATGCGTACTGGCGCGCAGCCAATTACATCTCCGTCGGCCAGATATACCTGGCCGACAACCCGCTGCTAAAGCATCCGCTCGCGCTCGAGCACGTCAAGCGCCTGCTGCTGGGCCACTGGGGCACCACGCCCGGCCAGAATTTCATCTACGTGCACCTAAACCGGATCATCCGCCAGTACGATCTGAACATGATCTATATTTCCGGCCCCGGTCACGGCGGTCCGGCGCTGGTGGGCAATACCTACCTCGAGGGTACCTACAGCGAGGTTTATCCGGCCATCAGCGAGGATGAGGCCGGGCTGCGCAAGCTGTTCCTGCAATTCTCATTTCCCGGCGGCATCCCCAGCCACGTCTCGCCGGAATGCCCCGGCTCGATTCACGAGGGCGGGGAGCTGGGCTACTCGCTCAGCCATGCATTCGGCGCCGCGTTCGACAACCCTGAGCTGCTGGTGGCCTGCGTCATCGGTGATGGTGAGGCGGAGACCGGCCCACTGGCCACCGCCTGGCATTCCAACAAGTTCCTCAACCCGCGCAGCGACGGCGCGGTGCTACCGATCCTGCACCTGAACGGCTACAAAATTGCCAACCCCACGGTGCTGGCGCGCATCAGCCGCGAGGAGCTGGCGCAACTGCTGCGCGGTTACGGCTGGACGCCGTACTTCGTGGAGGGGCACGAGCCCGAACTGATGCATCGGGCCATGGCCGCGGCGCTGGATACCGTGGTCGCGCAGATCCAGGCAATTCAGCGGCAGGCCCGCGGCGGCGGCTCGCAGCCCGGGACCGGCGCGCAGCCGCAGGCCGAGCGACCGCGCTGGCCGATGATCGTGCTGGCGTCCCCGAAGGGCTGGACCGGCCCCAAGCGGGTCGATGGAGTGTCCATCGAGGGCACATTCCACGCCCACCAGGTGCCCCTGTCCGATCCGGCGACCCATCCCGAGCATCTGGCGCAATTGGCAGCGTGGTTGCGCAGTTACCGCCCCGAGGAGCTGTTCGATGACAGCGGGCGCCTGCGCGAGGAGCTGCGCGAGCTGGCCCCGGTCGGGCCACGCCGCATGGGCGCCAACCCCAATGCCAACGGCGGGTTGCTGCTGCACGACCTGCACATGCCGGATTTCCGCAGCTTTGCGGTGCCGGTAGCGGCACCGGGCGAGCCGGGCATCGGCGATACGCACGTGCTCGGGCCGTTTCTGCGCGACGTGATACGCCTGAACGACGCCCCGCGTAATTTCCGCCTGTTCGGGCCGGACGAGATCGTCTCCAACGGCCTGGCGTCGGTGTTCGAGGCGACGGCGCGCCAGTGGGAGGCGGCCACGGTGCCGACGGATGAGTCGCTCGCCCCGGAGGGGTCCGTGGTTGAAATGCTCAGCGAGCACCAGTGCGAAGGTTGGCTGGAGGGATACCTGCTCACCGGGCGCCATGGCCTGTTCAGCTGCTATGAGGCCTTCATCCACATCGTCGATTCGATGTTCAATCAGCACGCGAAGTGGCTGAAGGTCAGCGCCCATCTGCCGTGGCGGCGCCCGATCGCCTCGCTGAACTATCTGCTGTCATCGCACGTGTGGCGGCAGGATCACAATGGCTTCACCCACCAGGACCCGGGCTTCATCGACCACGTGGTCAACAAGAAAGCCGCAGTGGTGCGCGTCTACCTGCCGCCGGATGCGAACTGCCTGCTATCGGTCATCGATCACTGCCTGCGCAGCCGGCATTACGTGAACGTCGTCATTGCCGGCAAGCATCCCGCACCGCAGTGGCTGCCGATGGAGGCGGCGATCAAGCATTGCACGCGCGGCATCGGCATCTGGAGCTGGGCCAGCAACGATCAGCAGCAGCGTCCCGACGTCGTCATGGCCTGCTGCGGCGATGTGCCGACCCTGGAGACGCTGGCCGCCGTTTCGATCATGCGCGAGCACTTGCCGGAGCTGCGCATCCGGGTGGTCAATGTGGTGGACCTGATGAAGCTGCAGCCGGCGAGCGAGCATCCACACGGCCTGGATGATCGCGCGTTCGATGAGCTGTTCACGCGCGATCGCCCCGTCATCTTTGCCTTTCATGCCTATCCGTGGCTGATTCACCGCTTGACCTATCGCCGTACCAACCACGCCAATCTGCACGTGCGCGGCTACAAGGAGGAAGGCACGATCACCACGCCGTTCGACATGACGGTGCTGAACCAGCTCGACCGCTTCCACCTGGTGATGGACGCCATCGACCGGCTGCCGCAGACGGGCACCCGCGGCGTCTACCTCAAGCAGCAGCTGCAGGACAAGCTGCTCGACCACTCCCGGTATATCCGTCTGCACGGAGAGGATCTGCCCGAGGTGCGCGACTGGACCTGGGGCAAGACCACCGTTTGATGGTGGCAGCGCGATGGCGAGGGTGCGGCCGGCGTGACAGCAGCACTGCCTCGCCATCGAAACGATGGTGCGATACTAGCAGCCGTGGGCAGTACCCAGGCATCCGCCGATATCCGACTCAAGCGCGCCTACGAGGCGCCTGCCAAGGAGGATGGCACGCGCGTGCTGATCGACCGCCTGTGGCCGCGCGGCGTAAGCAAGCAGACGGCGAGGATCGATCATTGGTTCCGCGAGCTCGCACCGAGCACAGCGCTGCGGCAATGGTTCGGCCACGATCCGGACCGTTGGCCGCAGTTCCAGCGGCGCTACAAGCTGGAGCTGAAACACGACGGTGAGCAGCAACTCGCGCAGCTGCGAGCGCTCGCGGTCCCGGGCCCGCTCACGCTGGTCTATGCCGCCCGGGACACCAAGCACAACGATGCCGTGGTGCTGCGGCAAGTGCTGCTGCGGTCAAGGTCACATATTTGAATAGTTCGGCCCGTCCCCGCCCTCTGGTACGGTCCAGGTGATGTTCTGCGCCGGGTCCTTGATGTCGCAGGTTTTACAATGCACGCAATTCGGGTCATTGATCTGGAAGCGCGGGTTCTCGCCCACGGCGTCGTAGAGAATCTCGAACACCCCCGCCGGACAGTACCGCTGCGCCGGCTCATCGAAGCGCGGCAGGTTGATCCGGACCGGTACGCTCGGATCGGCCAGTTTCAGGTGATGCGGCTGGTCCTCTCGGTGATGGGTGCTGGACAGGAACACCGATGAGGGGCGATCGAAGTCAATCACGCCATCCGGCTTGGGGTAGACGATGCGGACGCACTGCGCGGCCGGCCGCAGGCATTCATGGTCAGCCTTGCGATGATGCAGGGTCCAGGGCACCAGCAATCCCAGCCCCAGCTCCTCGATCCACATGTGGATGCCTGCCAGGATCGTGCCGATCCACAGTCCGTGCCCGAGGCTGGGCTTGACGTTGCGAACCTTGTGCAATTCCTGCCAGACGAGTGAGGCTTTGAGCGCGACGGGATATTGATGGATCTCATCGGCTGGCGAGCCCGCGTGCAGCTGATCAAATGCGGCCGCGGCGGCCAGCATCCCCGTCCGTATTGCATTATGGATTCCCTTGATGCGCGGCACATTGACAAAGCCGGCCGCACAGCCGATCAACGCACCCCCGGGAAAGGTCAGCTTCGGAATCGACTGCAGCCCCCCTTCATTGATCACGCGGGCGCCGTAACAGACCCGACGACCGCCCTCGATGAAGCGCCGGATCAGCGGATGGTGCTTGAAGCGTTGAAATTCCTCGAAAGGGGAAAGATACGGGTTGGAATAGCTCAGATTGACCACAAGCCCGAGCGCGACCTGATTGTCGTCGAGGTGGTACATGAAGGAGCCGTCGCCGGCGCGCGTAAGTGGCCACCCCTGGGTGTGCAGAACGAGGCCGGGACGATGCCGCGCGGGATCGACCTGCCACAATTCCTTGATGCCGAGGGCGAACTTCTGCGGATCGACGCCGTCGCGCAGGCCAAAGCGTGCGAACAGCATCTTCGCCAGCGAGCCGCGTGCACCCTCCGCGATCAGCGTGTACGTGGCGTGCAGCTCGACGCCCGGTGTGAAGCGCGACGTTGGCCGCCCGCCGCGGTCGATGCCCATATCGCCGGTGGCTACGCCACAAATCCTGCCGTCCTGGTCACTGAGCAGTTCCGCGCCGGCGAAACCGGCATAGATGTCGACACCGAGGTCCTCGGCCCGCGTCGCCAGCCAGCGGCACAGATTTCCGAGGCTGATGATGTAATTGCCCTTGTTCTTCATCAGTGGCGGCAACAGGATCGATGGAAGCCTGAAGGCACGCCGCTCGGTCAGGAACCAGAACTGGTCCTCAGTTACCGGGACCTTGATCGGCGCATCGCTCTGGCGCCAGTCAGGGATGAGTTGATCCATTCCGCCCGGATCGAGCACTGCGCCCGACAGGATGTGGGCCCCGATCTGCGACCCCTTTTCAAGGATGCAGACCGAGACGTCATGGCCGCGCTCGAGCGCGAGCTGCTTGAGGCGGATCGCCGCCGACAGCCCCGCCGGTCCGCCGCCCACGACGACGACGTCGTAATCCATCCGCTCGCGAGCGCGCGTCTGTCCCGCCGCCAACGTCATCGAAGACCCCGCTGAAGTCCGGCGAACCATCATTGTGCGCCAGTTCATGCACCACCGTCTTCCCCGTCGGTATAAACCGCGATGCTTTGGTGGCGGCGGAAGCCTAATATGCAGTTCATCCATGGATCGACAAGGAGCCTTCCGATGTCAGAGCCAATGTATCCAGCCTCCTCGTCCGCGCTCAGTGAGCAGCGGCGCGCACTGGCGCCGGAAACGGAAAAGGCCTTCCATGCCTTCAGCCGCCAGGTCTTCGCGGACGGCGCGGTATCGGCGAAAACCAAACAATTGATCGCGGTGGCGGTGGCGCACGTCACCCAATGCCCCTACTGTATTCGGGGCCATACCAAGGCCGCGCTGCGACAGGGCGTGACGCGCGAGGAGTTGATGGAAGCGATCTGGGTCGCGGCCGAGATGCGCGCCGGCGGAGCCTTCGCTCACGCGACCATCGCGATGTCCGCCATGCAGGAGCAGGATGCGGCGGGGCAGACACCCGGCTGATCGGTCAGGCCACCTCCAGCGTCGGCTCCCCGCGCGTCCAGTTGCACGGGCACAGCTCGCCGGTCTGCAGGGAAGTAAGGAGGCGATCGCGTTACCCATGTGAGGGTAGGAGCATTCCGGCGTACAGCTGGTCGCCCGCATCGATGATGCCGCGCGCACGCAGCATCATGCTTCACACTTGGTCATTGTCCCGAGGAAAACGCCACCGATGTCACGTAAACGCATATCACGCCGCTCCTTGCTCAAGACGGTGCCGGTCATAGCCGGCATCGCCGCCGTTGGGCTGGAACTGATGCCGGACACAGCGGATGCTCAAGTCAAGCTGCCACATGACGTAGCCAAGTATCAGGAGATGCCCAAGAAGGGACAGGAATGCTCGACCTGCGTGCAGTTCCAACCCCCTGGTTCCTGCAAGCTCGTGGTCGACCCCATCAACCCGCACGGATGGTGCATTCTCTACGCCAAGAAGACCTGAGGCGCCGGGCGCGCGGTTACCGGCCGCGCGGCGGGCCAGCCGGATGGATCAGCCCGGCGGCGAGCTGGCGGCTCGCCAGACCGTAGAAATACAGGCAGCCGCGCTGCGTACCGAAACGAGCGGCAATGCGCGCGAGCGAGTCCCGCGAGCGCAGGTGCATCAACGATACGAGGTTGCCCTGGGCGCCGGAGTCGCCGGCGGGAAATACGTCGAGACGCCCGAATCCGCGCAGCAGGACCAGAGCCGCGCTCCAGGGCCCGATCCCCGGAAGCCGCGTAAGCCAGTCGATCGCTTCGTTCGAGGACAGGCTCTCGATTGCGCCGGCAGTCAAGGCGCCCGAGGCAATCAAACCGGCGATGGCGCGCAACGCCTGCGCCTTGTGCATGCTCATTCCGCACTGTCGCAGGCTGCTGGCGCCGGCATCCGCGACGGCGCGCGCCGTTGGGAACAATGTGGATTCACGCCCGCCGGCAAGCAGCACCTGCCCGAAGCGCCGGATCAATTGCGCGACCACGGCCATGCCCGCGGCGAGGCTCACTTGCTGAAACGGGATCACGTTCGCGAACGTCTGGAACAGGTCCGGGTAGCGCGGCGGGCGCATGCCACGCAGCGCGAGCGCAGTCGCGCGCAGTCCCGGTTCCGCCTGCGCGCGCCGCTGGTACACCGCGGGATCGTGACCCAGGCCGAGAATGGCCGTTGCGATTGTTGCCGTCTCGGCCCGGCTGCCCGATGCAACGCCGCGTGTCAGCAATGTCATGCGGACATCCGGCGCATCGATGTCGCCGCGGTTGCAGACTTCAAAGACCACCGGGCGTCCGCGAATGAGCACGGCGCGGCGGTAACGCTGCTCATCCCAGGTGTCGACAAGATTGGTCGGCCGCCGCTGCAGCACCCTTACGGTGGCCTCGAGATGGAACGGTGCCTGGACGGCGAGGCGCACGGCGCTACAGGCGGGCCGCGCCGTATATCAGGTTGAGAACCTCGGTGCGGCTGGCCTGGTTTCTGATGAAGGTGCCGCGGATTGCGCTGGTGACCATCGAGCTGCCCGGCTTGTGTATGCCACGGACCGTCATACAGGCATGCGAGGCCTCGAGCACGCAGATCGCGCCCAGCGGCCGCAAGCCGTCCATGATCGCATCGGCGATCTGGTTGGTCAGCCGCTCCTGCACCTGCGGCCTCAGTGCATAACCCTCCACGACCCGGGCGAGCTTGCTCAGCCCGACCACTCGGTCGCGAGGCAGATACGCCACGTGTGCGTGACCGATGAAGGGAAGAAAATGGTGCTCGCAGATGGAGTGAAACGGAATGTTCTTCAGCAGCACGATCTGATTGTACGTTTCGTGAAAGACCGTCTGCAGATGGCGGCGCGGATCAGTCTGCAACCCGGCAGTCAGCTCCGCGTACGCGCGTGCGATGCGCTCGGGCGTGCGACGCAGGCCCTCGCGCCGCGGATCCTCGCCGATGGCGGCGATGATCTCGCGGACGGCGCGCTCGATGCGCGGCAGATCGACGGCCGCGGCTACGGGGCGGTGCGCGGCGGATGTGCCCGGCTTGCGGGCGCGCCGGCGCGATGGAGCGGCGCTGGCGGCGCGGATAGCGGGGGTCGAGCGTTTCGGCATCACTGTCGGGCAAGCTCATGCGCACCGGCGACCGAAACCTGCCCCGACAAATCCGTGGCGACAGGTCCCCCCCCTGGTGCAGATTCACCGGAGCGGCCCATCGTCCGGCGAACGACGCGGTTC
>Ga0307373_10004315_pt1 | contig 24051 bp, 24 predicted proteins | sample OX2MG_FD_202534 | JGI IMG/M metagenome (GOLD analysis project Ga0307373, IMG submission 202534) | Soil microbial communities from Risofladan, Vaasa, Finland - OX-2 | ecosystem: Environmental > Terrestrial > Soil > Coastal area > Acid sulfate soil | place: Finland: Risofladan, Vaasa | collected... | reverse complement strand
CTCCGGCCCCGTCCATGTCATGGACGGCGTGGATGCGCGGATTCACGGGCGAGACACTAATAACCGCTCGCCCAGCCGCCGGCCCTCAGCCAGTACCGTCGGCGGCCATGAGCGAGGTCCGCTACCGCTGCGACGCCTGCGGGAACCTCACCCGCTTCGACGTGACCACCACCCGGCGGACCCGAGCCTTCCACCACTACAGCGTCGGCGGTGAGCTCCGGGTCGAGGACGAGGAACTCCTCTCGGAGACGGTCGAAGAGGTCACCTGCCGCTGGTGCGGACACGGTCGCGCCGTCCAAGCCCTGCCCTAAGCCCGTCACTCGGCCCCTTCGGCTCGGGGGGCGGTTCCGGCCCGGCCTAACGTGGGGTCGATGCTCAACGCCTTCGTGTTGATCGACGCCGAGCCGTCGCGGATAGCCGACCTGGCCGAGGAGCTGGCCGCCACCGAGGGCGTGGCCGAGTGCTACTCGGTGGCCGGTGAGTCGACCGACCTGGTGGCCATCGTCCGGGTCCGCCACCACGATGAACTGGCCGAGGTGGTCACCCGCCGGATCGCCTGCCTGGAGGGGATCCGCTCCACCAAGACACTCGTGGCCTTCAAGGCCCACAGCCGGCACGACCTCGAAGCCATCTGGGACCTGGGGTCGGAGTGAGCCGGGATTGGGCCCGACCGGTCGTGCACTGGGAGATACAGGCCCGTCAGCCCGACGTAATCAAGGCGTTCTACGCCGAGTTGTTCAACTGGGACATCGGGGACGGTCCGATCATGACCATCTCCCCCGGTTTCGGCGGGCCCGAGCCTGGACCCGCCGGCCACATCCTGGAGGGGGCGCAGAGCCGGGTGGCGCTCTACATCCAGGTGGGTGACCTGGCCTCGTCCCAGGAGCGGGCGGTGGAGCTCGGCGGGCGCAAGACGTTCGACCCCTTCGATATACCGAACGGGCCGACCATCGCCGGGATCGAGGACCCCGAAGGCAACCCGGTCACCCTGGTCCAGCAGTAGCCGTACTCAGCCACCCAGTTCGTGGAAGCGGGCCACCCGCTCAGTAGCCGGATCGATCAAGGCGTTGAAGGCGGCTCCGGCCGGGTCGGCCTTCGTGGCCTGGCTGGCGGCCGAGGCCAACTCGCCCGAGGCCCAGAGCGTCAGCACCAGCCAGCTGTCGCTCTCTTCGCCTCGGGCGGTGGTACGGCGGATGAAGCCGGCCTGGAAGGGGACTAACTCGGTCTGCACCCGGACATCGGCGGCGCGGAAGTCGGCCTCGGACACACCGGCCTTCAGACTGAACACTCGGATCTCGATCATGTCATCCCTTCGGCGGCTACAGCCTGGGACACCCGGATCAGGCGTTCCAGGGCACCGGCGGCGGCACCGTCGGCTATGGACCGCTCGGCCGTCTCCAGGCCGGCGGCCAGATCGGTGGCCGAGCCGGCGGCCACCAGAGCGGCGGCGGCGTTGAGCAGGACTATGTCGCGATGCGGTCCGGGGCGGCCCTCGAGCACGGCCCGCGCATAGGCCGCATTGGTCTTCGGGTCCCCACCCCGCAAGTCGATGGCGGTGGCCGGAGCCAGACCCAGCGAGGCGGGATCCACGTCGTAGGAGCGGACGCCTTCACCGGCCTGCATGTCGACCACGGTGGAGGTGGTGGTGGTGGTCAGCTCGTCCAGGCCGTCGTGGCCGTACACGACCAGGGCCCGCTCAGTGCCGTTGGCGGCCAGGACACCGACCAGTTTGTCCGCCATGGTGCGGTCGCTGACCCCGACCATCTGGCGGGTGGGCCGGGCCGGGTTGGCCAACGGGGCCAGGAAGTTGAAGGTGGTGCGCACGCCGAGCTCGCTGCGCACCGGGGCAGCGTGGCGCAGGGCCGGGTGGTAGCGGGGGGCGAAGAGGAAGGCCATGCCGGCCTCCTGCAGGCAGCGGGCCGCTCCGGCCGGGCCCAGGTCGATGGCGACGCCGAGGGCCTCCATCACGTCAGCCGACCCGGCGGCGGATGAGGCGGCCCGGCCGCCGTGCTTGCAGACCAGCTGGCCGGTGCCGGCCACCACGAAGGCGGCAATGGTGGAAACGTTGATGGAGTGGCTCCCGTCCCCGCCCGTGCCGCAGGTGTCGATCACCCCTTCCGGAGCCTTGACCGGCACGGCGTGTTCGAGCATGGAGCCGACCAGGCCAGTGAGCTCCTCGACCGACTCGCCCTTCATGCGCAGGCCGATGACGAAGCCGGCTATCTGGGCGTTGGTGGCGTTGCCGGACAGCACCTCGCCCATGGCCACCCGGGCCTCGGCGGCGGTCAGATCCTCGTGACGGGTGAGCCGGCCCAGGATGTGGCGCCAGCCACCCATGGCTTCCAGCTCCGAGGAGTCCTCCTCGGGGGGGCTCAGCCCCACCCGTTCAGTCCCACCACAGGTCCCGGTCCAGCACGCCCCGGGCGATGAGGCCGAGCTGGACCTGGGAGGTCCCCTCCACGATGGTCAGCTGCTTCGCATCGCGGTACCAGAGCTCGGTCGGGTGGTCCTTCATGTAGCCGGCCGCTCCGAGCAACTGCACGGCAAGGCCCGAAGCCCGCACGGCCAGCTCGGTGGCGTGGTACTTGGCTATGGAGAGATACGGCACCCACTCCTTGGTGAAGCGGCCCTGGTCGGCCAGCCAGGCGGCCCGGTAGGTGAGGAGCCGGGCGGCCTCGATGTCCACCGCCGCCTTGGCGATCTCCCACTGGATGCCCTGGAAGTCGGCGATGGTCCGGCCGAAGGCGGCCCGCTCCTGCACGTACTCGGTGGCGTACATGAGGGCACCCTCGGCCAGGCCGATGCCTCGGGCGGCCACGATGGGCCGCATGGAGTTGAGACCGAGCATGGCCAGGCGGAAGCCGCCGACCTCACCGATGACGTTGGCGGCCGGGACGTGGACGTCGGCGAGGAGCAGCTCGCCCGTGTCGACGCCCCTCACCCCCATCTTGCGATCGGTGTTGCCCACCTCAACGCCATCCCAGCTGCGCTCGACGATGAAGGCGGTGACGGCGTCGTGCCTTCGGGCCGTCACGTCCACCGGCTGGTCGACGTGGTCAGGGGGCGGAGTCTTGGCGAAGACGGTGTACCAGTCGGCCTGGACCACCCCGGACATCCAGCACTTGGTGCCGTTGAGGATCCAGCCGCCGGAGCCGTCGGACTCGGCCCGGGTGCGCATCCCCATGACGTCGCTGCCGGCTTGGGGCTCGGACAACCCGAAGGAGGCCCGCTGGGAACCGCCGGCGATCCCGGGCAGGTACTTCTGCTTCTGCTCCTCCGACCCGGCAATCATCACCGGCCCGGTGGGCAGCCGGGTCAGGAGCAGCATGAGGGCAGCCGTGTTCGAATACTTGGCCACCTCTTCAATGGCGATGGTCAGACCCAGGATGCCGGCCCCCGACCCGCCGTACTCAGTGGGAATGCACAGCCCGAGCACGCCGGCGTCCCGGAAAACTTCGAAGAGGTCCTGGGGGTAGTCCCCGGTCTCATCGATCTCCCGGGCCCGGGGCTTGATCTTGTCCTGGGCGATGCGCCTGACCGTCTCCTGGAGACTGGCCAGCTCCTCGGGTAGCTCGAAGTCCATGCCCGGGAGGATAGGAGAGCCCCGGGGGAGAGGAGCGGGGCGGCGCCCTCGGAGGCTCTAGGCCGTCTTGCGACGCTGCCGGACTATGCGACGACGCTCACGCTCAGTGGCGCCTCCCCACACTCCGTCACGCTCGCGGTAGGCCAGCGCGTACTCCAGGCACGCCTCCCGCACCGCGCATTGGGCGCAGACGGCCTTGGCCGTGTCGGCGTCCTCCTCCGATACTGGATAGAAGACATCTGGATCCACGCCCTGGCAGGCCGCACGCTTTCGCCACGTCAGGTTCATCACTGGCCAATCACTTCCTTTTGTTGCTCGCAGCCGACCGGGAGGGGGGCACCCGGTGCCGGCCAAAGGTGGTTACCCGCGGCCGGGCTTCGATACACCCGACCCGAAACCTCCGAAACCGAAATGCAATCCGAAACCGGGGCCGGAACCGGGAGTGGAGCCGGCGCCTCAAGTGGCGCCGGCGCCCGATCCGGGACGACGGAGTATTCAACAACACGGCTCCGGCCGTCCAGATCCCCTCCAGTATGGGACCTGGGATGCCGTAGCGACAGCCCAAAAAGGGACTTTGACCTGCATGTGACGGTTGTCACGACGAGCCGCCGACCCCGCCGCGGAGGTCCTCCAGCAGGGACAATCGGGTCGTTTCGGACAACTCCGTCTCCTCCCGGTACTCCGGGTGGTCCACGGCCAGGCGAACCGGGCCGGTCGAGAAGGCCCCTACCTGCTCGGGAGTGAACTCGAAGCGGATGTAGTGGACGGATGCCGTCATGGCGTCCCGGGTGAGCTGGGCCTCGTGTTCCTCTTCGGGGATGCAGCGGACCTCCGTACCCCCGGCCCGGACCACCATCGAGTGCTCGAGCCCCACCAGCCGGGGTAGCCAGTGTCGCATCTCCTCCTCGGAGGTCAGCTCCACGAAGAGGGTGGCTGACAGCTGGCCGGCTGAAGGAATGAGGGCGTTGTAGATATCCAACTCGGCCTGGATGCCCTCATCGGTGAGGATGCGCTCGGCCCGGGCCATCTCCTGGATCTGGAAGCGGATGGTGTCCCGGTTCTCGAACACCAGGGTGACCACCGGGCCCACCGAGACCCGGCGCAGGCGCTTGAGCTTGATGATCCGGGCCCGGAACTCCTCCCGCTCGCGCTCGTAGGCCCGCAGGTCGGCTATGTCATCGAGGGTCAGTTTCACCTTGCACTCAGTCCTCTGTACTCAGGCCTCTGCACCCAGGCCACTCGGCGCCTCCCCCCGTCGGCGTCCTGCACACGGATGCACCGGCGGCCGTCGCCCGGGGAGTGGACGGCGGCCGCCGGTGCGGTTGATTCAGGCCTCGGCCGGCGGCCTCGGCTCATCGCGGAACAAGGACCTAGCTGACCTCGGCCAGGCCCTTGCTGAAGCGCCCGGCGTGACTCTTCTCGGCCCGGGCCAGGGTCTCGAACCACTCGGCCACCTGGTCTAAGCCCTCGTCCCGGGCCGTCTTGGCGAACCCCGGGTACATCTCGGTGTACTCGTAGGTCTCGCCCTCGATGGCGGACTTGAGGTTATCGGCGGTGGCGCCGACGGCCACCCCGGTTACGGGGTCGCCCACCTCGGCCAGGTAGTCGAAGTGCCCGAAGGCGTGGCCGGTCTCGCCCTCGGCCACCGAGCGGAACAGCGCGGCGGTGTCGGGGTAGCCCTCGATGTCCGCCTTCTGGGCGAAGTACAGATAGCGGCGGTTGGCCTGGCTCTCCCCGGCAAACGCCTCCTTCAGGTTCGCTTCGGTCTTGGTTCCCTTGAGCTGCGCCATTGCGCCTCCCTCTCTAGTTGTTGATTGAAGAAATTGATGAAACGGACCGGCACCGGTCGCACCGGCCCCGGAAGACCACCTCGGCCTCGCCCACCAGGAATCCGTGATCCTGGCCATCGGGTACCGCCAGACCGCTGAAATCGGCGAAGACATCCCTCACCGCCCCACACCCTCCGCACACCAGATGGTGGTGGGGCCCACAATCCGGATCGAAGCGCACCGAACCGGTGCCCAGATCGAGCACCTGCACCTCTCCCATGTCGGCCAGGTCGTTGAGGGTCTGGTACACGGTCCGCAACGAGATGGTGGGCATGGCCACCCGGGCCACGGCGTAGACGGCGTCGGCCGTGGGATGGGCGGGGTTCTGATGCAGGATCCCGAAGATGGCCTGGCGTTGCGGGGTGACTTTGCGCCCCTGACGCCGGAACAGATCGGTCAACTCCTCCGGGCTCCGCACCTGCGAACTATACCGCCGTGGTTGTTTATCGGCTATATTTGTTGATAGACAAGTGTTGTTGGATAGCAGCGGTAGCCACCCGAGCGTTACGCCCGGCACGGTATGACAAGCTGAACCCGGCATGACCAGCCCCCTACCGTTCTCGCGGGAGCCCGCCCTCGAAGCCCTCCGGGGCACCACTTTCGACCTGCTGGTGGTTGGCGGGGGTGTAACCGGGGCCGGGGTTCTCCTCGACGCCTCGGCCCGGGGGATGAAGGCGGCCCTGGTGGAGAAGGGTGACTTTGCCGTCGGGACGTCGTCCAAGTCCTCCAAGCTGGTCCACGGCGGCCTGCGCTACCTGCTCTCGGCTCGGGACTACGGCCTGGTCCACGAGGCCCTGGTCGAGCGCCAGCGCCTGCTGGCCAACGCACCCCACCTGGTCAGCCCGCTGCCCTTCCTCATCCCCCTCTTCGGCCGGGACGGGGCGGTCAACAAGAGCGTGGCCAAGGTGTATTCGACCGGCCTGTGGGGCTACGACGTCATCGGTGGCCTGCGGATAGGCCGGCGGCACCGGCGCATCGGGCGGGAGGAGGCCTCCCGGATGGTGCCCACCCTGCGCACCGACCGGCTGGTGGCCGGCTTCGTCTACTGGGACGCCCGGGCCGATGACGCCCGTCTGACCCTGACCCTGGCCCGCAGTGCCGTGCTCGACCACGGCGGGGTGGCCGTCAACCATGCCCCGATGGCCGGGGTCCTGAGGGACGGCTCCGGGCAGGTGAGTGGGGTTCGCCTCGGACCGTCCGACCTGGGCGGCGGCCCGCCAACGGATGGGCTCGAGATCCGGGCCGGGGTGGTCGTCAACGCCGGCGGGGTCTGGTCCGATGAGGTCAGGCAGCTGACCGAGGGGAAGTACCCCGACACCATCCGGCCGGCCAAGGGCGTCCACATCACCCTCCCCTACGAGAAACTGCCGACCGAGGTGGCCGTGGTGCTGCCGGTGCCAAAGGACCGCCGGTCGGTCTTCGTGGTGCCGTGGGGCCAGCGGGTCTACGTCGGAACCACCGACACCGACTACACCGGCCGCCTGGAGGATCCCCAGTGCACGGGGGAGGACATCCGCTATCTGCTCGATGCAGTGAATGCCTCGGTCTCCTCCCCGGTCAGCGAGTCGGACATCCTCGGCTCCTGGGCCGGCCTGCGCCCGCTCATCAAGGCGGCCGCCACGGAGCGCACCGCCGATCTGTCCCGCCGCCACGCCGTGACCACCTCGGCCGACGGGCTGGTGACCGTCACCGGGGGAAAGCTCACCACGTACCGCCGAATGGCGGCTGACGCCGTGGACGCCGCCCAGTCGGTGCTGCGGTCCTCCGGAGGCGGCTCGGTGGGCGGCTGGAGCGGCGGCTCCCAGGCCGGCTCGAGCGGCGGCCGCCGGCGCAGCCCGACCAAACGGCTGCGCCTCCACGGCGCCGTTGACCCGGCCGCGCTCACATCGACCCTGGCCGGCACCACCGGCCAGGAGGCCGCCGAGCACCTTGCGTCCCGCCACGGCACCGATGCCTGGCAGGTGCTGGCCCTCATGACCGAGAGGCCCGAGCTGAGCGAACCTCTGGTGGCCGGCCTGCCCTACCTGGCCGCCGAGGCGGTGTGGGCGGTGCGGGCGGAGATGGCCCGGACCCTGGAGGACATCCTCTCCCGGCGGACCCGGGCTCTCATCCTCGACCGGGAGGCGACTGCCGCCGCCGCGCCGACCGTGGCCGCCCTGGTGGCCCCGGAGCTGGGCTGGAGCGAGTCGGAGACGGCGGCCGAGACGGCACGGTTCCTGGCCCTGGTGGACGAAGAGCGCCGGGCCGGAGCGGTGTCCCCGGCGTGAGGTCCCCAGAATGAGCCGACCCAGCACCGTCCCGGTGCCCCTGGCCCATCCCGACGGGCCGGTGCGTATCGGCGCCGGCGCCGGCGCCCTGTCCGACAGGTTGTTGGATCAGCTGGCGGCCACCGGAGCGGCGGTGGACACCGACCCCTTGGAGCGGGCGGAGTGGAGCCGGGACTGGTGGCCGCTCGCCTTGCGCTGGGCGGCCGCTGGTCAGGTGCCGGCCCGGGCCGGAGCCGTCGTGCGGCCCTCCTCCACCGAGCAGGTCTCGGCTGTGCTGGCTGCCTGTAACGCTGCCGGTGTGCCGGTCACCCCGGCGGCCGGGCGCAGCGGGGTCTGCGGCGGCAGCATCCCGGTGGCGGGCGGGGTGGTGCTCGACCTGTGCGGTCTGGGCGGAATCCGGGATGTCGATGACACGTCGCTGCTGCTACGGGTGGGAGCAGGCACATTCGGCCACGAGCTGGAGGCCGAGTTGCGGGCCGACTACGGGGTAACCCTCGGCCACTGGCCCCAATCGGTGGAACTCTCCACGGTAGGGGGCTGGCTGGCCTGTCGTTCGGCCGGGCAGTACTCGACCCGCTATGGAAAGATCGAGGACATGGTCCTCGGCCTGGAGGCCGTGTTGGCCGACGGCACCGTGGTCCATACCGGGGGCCGGGCGCCCCGCAGCGCCACCGGACCCGACCTCAACCAGCTGCTGGTCGGCTCGGAGGGGACGCTGGCCGTCATAACCGAGGCCAGCCTGAGAGTTCACCCCCTGCCTCCGGCCGAGTCGAGGTCGGCCTGGTCGTTCGAGGACTTCGGTGCGGGACTGGAGGCCTGCCGGCTGATCATGCGCCGGGGCGCCACCCCGGCCGTGCTCCGCCTCTACGACGCCGCCGAATCGCAACGCTCTTTCGAAGTGGCCGGCCGGGCCGTCCTGATCGTCCTGGACGAAGGCGACCGCCGCCTGGTCGACGCCGTCATGGCCGTGGTCGATGAGGTGTGCCGGAGCGGTGGTGGCCACGCCGAGGACGCCGCCCTGGTCCAGCGTTGGCTCGGGCACCGCAACGACGTGTCGGCCCTCGGCGCCCTGGTGTCGCTGGGCTTCGTGGTGGACACGGTGGAGATGGCCGGACGCTGGGCCGTGCTGGACGACCTCTACCGGCGGGTCACCGATCGGCTCAAGGCCATCGAAGGGACCATGGCCGCCACCGCCCACCAGTCCCACGCCTACACCGATGGCGCCTGCCTGTACTTCACCTTTGCCGCCCGGCCGGCCGATGACGCCGATCCGGCCTGGGGGGACGAGTACTACCGCCAGGCCTGGTCGGCGGTGATGGACGAGGTCGTCTCCGTCGGGGCGGCCGTCAGTCACCACCACGGAATCGGCCTCCTGCGGGCCGGGGCCCTGCGCTCCTCCTTGGGCGACGCCCATCCGCTCCTGGCCTCGGTCAAGGCCGCCCTCGACCCCAAGGGCATCCTCAACCCCGGCAAGTTGGGACTGGTGTCGTCTTTCGCGCCGGAGCCGGCGTGGCCGTGAGGTCGAGCGCGGCCCTCTTGGACCGACGGGTGCTGCGCCGGGCCGCGCTGGTGACCCTGGTGCTGGCCGTGCCGCCGATGGTCACCGTCCGCGTCGTCAAGGGCGGTGTGACCGGGAGGGAGTCCAACCTGTGGCTGGTGGCCATAGCCGTGCTGCTGGCCGCCTTCCTCATCGGCGGGGCGGTGGCGGCTGCCTCCAGCCGTGACCTGCAGCTGTCCCATAGCGCCGGCGCGGCCACCTATTCCTTCTTCGTCATAGCCATCGGTTCCATCGTGGTGGCGCTCGCTACCGGCAGTCATCTCGACACCGCCTTCGTCCTAGGCCTGGCCATGATCGGCACCCTCTGCGTGTGCGCGGCGGTGCTCGGCGGCTACGGCACGGTGCACTGGACGGAGCGAGGCCGATGAGCATCCTGGTGGTCGACGTCGGCACCAGTGGAGTGCGCGCCGCGGTGGTCAGACCCGACGCCTCGGTCACCCATGTGCACCACCGCCAGGTGCTGCCGGTCTCCCCGGCCCCCGGCCTGGTCGAGTTTGACCCCACAGTGATGGCCGAGGCGGCCTTGGAAGTGGCCCGCCGCTCGTTGTCAGAAGGCGGACCGGTGGACGCGGTCGGCATCGCCAACCAGCGGGCCTCCACCGTCGTCTGGGATCGGAACACGGGTCGGCCCGTCGCCCCCGGTCAGGGCTGGCAGGACCTGCGCACCGTGGGCGCCTGTCTGGTCCTACGGGAACAGGGCCTGCGCTTCGCCCCCAACATGTCAGCCACCAAGCTCCTCGACATCCTCGACCAGGTCGACCCGGACCGGAAGGCCGACCTGTGCTTCGGCACGGTCGACAGCTGGATCGCCTGGGTGCTCTCGGAGGGGGCGCTGCACATCACCGACCCCAGCAACGCCGGCACCACCGGGTTGATGCAGACCGATGGACGGGGCTGGGATGCCGCCGTCCTGGAAGCCCTGCGGGTATCCCCGGCCTCCATGCCGGCCCTGGTTGACTCCACCGGCTCCTTCGGACCGGCCACCGCCCTGGACGGGGCTCCGCCCATAGCCGGGCTGATCGGGGACCAGCAGGCGTCCCTGGTAGGCCAGGGCTGCACGCACCCGGGCCTGGCCAAGGCCACCTTCGGCACCGGGGGCATGCTCGATGTCTGCACCGGAACCGAGCGTCCGGCCTTCTCCCACCGCGGCCAGGCCGGCACCTTTCCCATAGCCGCCTGGCGTCGCAACGGGCGTATCTCCTGGGGCATGGAGGCGATCATGCTGTCGGCCGGCTCGGCGGTGGAATGGTTGCGCGACGACCTGGGCATCATCGCCACCGCCGAAGAGTCCGATGCGCTGGCGGCTTCGGTGCCGGACACAGGGGACGTGTGGTTCGTGCCCGCCCTGCTCGGCATCGGGACCCCTGTATGGGACTTCGGGGCCCGGGGCACCCTGCTGGGCCTGACCCGGGGCTCCAACCGGGCCCACGTCGTGCGGGCCGTTCTCGAAGGGGTCGCCCACCGCGGCGCCGACCTGCTGGAGGCGGCCGAAGCCGACAGCGGGCTGGGTATCCCCGCCCTGCGCGTCGACGGGGGGATGAGCGCCAACACCACCTTCATCCGGGCCCTGGCCGATGCCACCGTGCGACCCATCGAGGTCTCCCCGGTGCTGGAGGCCACCACCCTGGGGGCGGCCTTCATGGCCGGCCTGGCCGTCGGCACCTGGGCCGATGAGGACGAGTTGGCCGCCACCTGGTCGCCCAGGGAAGTGGTCGAGCCGGCCCCGGCAGCCGGATCCGACAGGGACCGCTGGTTGGAGGCCAGATCCCGCTCCCTCGCCTCCATTCCCGAACTCTCCGGCATCGACTTCTGACCCGGGCCCGGGCCGGGGGACGAGGTCGGCTGGGCCGGAAGACGCGTCATCACCGCGCCTAAGGTCGGCCCTGTGGCCGAAGTCGATGCCGAGTTCGATCCTGGTTCGTTTCCGCTGGTGGCCCACGGACGGCAGTACGAGGAGTTCAGCGACGGACAGGTACTGGTGCACCACTGGGGCCGGACCATCACCGCTTCTGACAACGTCGCATTCACCACGGCCACGTGCAACTGGAACCCTATGCACCTCAATGCCGACTTCGCCGCTGCTCACGGTCACCCGGACGTTGTGGTCAATCCGATGCTGGTGCTCTGCGCCGCCGTTGGCCTCTCGGTGGAGGATCTGTCCGAGGGCGGTGGGCCTTTCCTCAGTCTGGACGACGCCACCTTCCACCGCCCCGTGCATCCGGGAGACACCATCACCGCCACCTCCACCGTGCTCAGCCGGAGGGAATCAGCCAGCCGGCCGGGTACAGGCATCGTCACCTGGCACACCGAGGTCCACAACCAACGGAGCGAACTGGTTCTCGACTACCGCCGCACCAACCTGGTGGCCCGGGCCGGTCAGGGGGCTTCGTGAACGAAGCCATGGTGGCGACCCCGCCCGTCTTACCCGATCCGTGGAGCACCCCGACGCGCTTGGAGATACAGGCCGAGGCCCGGCGCTTCGCCATGGAAGAGGTCCTGCCCCTGGCCAACGAGCTGGATCCAAAGAAGGAGGAGATACCCCGCTCGTTCCTCGACCGCATGGGCGAGCAGGGCTACTTCGGAATCACCATCTCGGCTGAATACGGGGGCATGGGACTCGGCGTGTTCGAGTACTGCATGATCGCTGAGGAGCTGGCCCGGGCCTGGATGAGCGTGGCCAGCATCATCGCCCGAGCCCAGGGCATGGGGACCAACATCGGGGACGCCGTTAACCGGGAGAGGCTGCTGCGTCTATCGGCCCGGGGCCAATGGATCGGGGCGGCGGCCCTGTCCGAGCCCGACGCCGGATCGGACCTGGCCAACGTGTCCACCCGGGCGGTGGCGGATGGCGAGGACGTGGTCATCACAGGGCGCAAGCGCTGGATCGGAAATGCCAAGGCGGCCGACTTCATCCAGCTGCTCTGCCGCCTACGCGACCCGGCCGAAGGCGAGCGGCGCTCGGCCGGTCTGGCCACCATCGTCATTGAGAAGGAACGCGACGCCTTCCCTCCCGGTTTGACCGGCCGACCGATAGACAAGATCGGCTACCACGGCTTCCTGACATGGGATCTCGAGTTCGACGGCCTGCGGGTTCCCGCCCCGGCCCTCCTCGGCGGAGGCGGGAGCGGAGCCGGCCACGGGGGCGGAGGCGGGCCCCGCTCGGCCTTTGCCGCCACCCAGGCCGGGCTCAACGTGGCCCGGGTCCACACCGCCGCCCGGGCCGTGGGCCTGGCCCGGGCGGCGGTGGAGGATTGCATCGCCTACGTCCAGGAGCGGGTCCAGTTCGGCCACGCCATCGGGGACTTCCAGGCCATCCGATTCATGTTGGCCACCATGGCGGCCAAGGTCGAGCAGGCCCGCGCCTTCTACCGCCAGGTGGCCCACCTGATCGACATCGGCCAGGCCTGTGAGCGGGAGGCGGCCATGGTCAAGCTGCTGGCCACCGAGATGGCCGTGGAGGTGACCGGTGATGGCATCCAGATCCACGGCGGCAACGGGTACACCACCGAGCGCCAAGTGGAGCGGCACTGGCGCGACGCCCGGCTCACCACCATCTTCGAAGGCACCAGCCAGATACAACAGAGGATCATCTCTGACCGGCTCCTGCCCCGCAGTCCGCTGTCATGACCGGGCCGCGCCCATGAGCGCTCCCCTCCTGTCTCCAGCCCTGGTGGCGCTCACCGGTTCCGGCGGGTACTTCGAGGACTTCTGGGTCGGCCAGAAGATGCGCCACGCCCGGGCGGCCACGGTGGGCGAGGTCGAGAACGGCTGGATGTCCAAGCTGGTGATGAACACCGCCCAGGCCCACTGGAACGAGCACTACCTGCGGGGCGGGCCCCTGGGCGAGGGCCGGGTGGTGTTCGGCCTCATCACCGCCTCGGTGGTGATCGGACTGACCAGCCAGGACACGGCCGAGAATGCGCTGGCCGAGCTGTCCCTCGACGGGCTCCGCTTCCTGGCCCCTGTTCACCACGGTGACACCCTGCGGGCCTTCACCGAGGTGATCGGCGTGGAGGAAGACGCCGACCATCCCGACGCCGGCCGGGTCCGCTTCCATCATTGGGGCCTGACTCAGGACGACCGGGTCGTCTTCGAGGGAGAACGCACCGTGCTGATCAAACGAAGGAGTCACTGGTCGCCATGAGCCCCACCGAACCGCAGCCGGAAGCCGGCCCGGGACATCCCGCCGACGGGCACGCGCCCGACCCGGCCGACCACACCCGGGCCCACGAGCGGGCCCGGCCGATGACGGACGGCCGTCACGGGCCCCTCAAGGACATACGCATCGTGGATCTGACCCAGGCTCTGGCCGGGCCGTTCTGCACCATGCTCCTGGCCGACCTGGGTGCCGACGTCATCAAGGTGGAGCCGCCCATCGGGGACATGCCCCGCTTTGGCGGTCCCTTCATGCGAGAGGATGAGAGCCGGCACTTCGGCGCCTACTTCGCCAGCGTCAACCGCAACAAGCGCGGCATCGTCCTCGACCTCAAACAGGCCGAGGACCGGGACCGCCTGATCCGGCTGATCGATAACGCCGACGCGGTGGTGGAGAATTATCGGGCCGGCGTGATGGAACGCTTAGGCCTGGGATGGGAGATGCTGTCGGCGCGTAATCCCAAGCTCGTCTACGGCGCCATCCGCGGTTTCGGTGACCCCCGCAGCGGTGAGAGCCCCTACAGCGACTGGCCCGCTTTCGACGTGGTGGCCCAGGCCATGAGCGGAGTGGTGTCGATCACCGGTACGGCTGACGGTCAGATGGTCCGGACCGGTCCGAGCATCGGTGACCTGTATCCCGCCACCATGGCCGCCCTGGGGATCACCGCCGCCATCCATCACGCCCAGATGACCGGGAAGGGTCAGTTTGTCGATGTTGGCATGTACGACGCCCTGGTGGCCCTGTGTGAAGCAGCCGTCTATCGCTGGTCCTACGCCGGAGTGGTGAGCCGTCCCGCGGGTAACAGCCATCCGCAGTTCAGTCCCTTCGACATCTTCCCTACCCTCGACGGCGCCTGCGCCATTGCCGCCCCCACCCCGCCGCACTGGGCCATCCTGTGCAAGGTCATGGGCCGGGAGGATCTGATCGAGGACGAGCGCAGTGCGGATAACCGGGCGCGGGTGGCCAACCGCGCCTTCGTGCTCTCGGCCATCACCGAGTGGACCTGCACCCGCGCCACCGCCGACATAGTCGGCGCCCTGGCCGGACAGGTCCCGGTGGGGCCGGTGAACGACGCTTCCGCTCTCTTTGCCGACCCTCATCTGCAGGCCCGCAACATGCTGGTGGCCATCGAGCATCCCGGCTCCCCGCGCCCGGGTGTCTTTCCGGCCCCGCCCATCCACATGTCGGCCACCCCGCCGGGCGTCTACCGACGGGCTCCCATCCTCGGGGAGCACACCGAGTCCGTGCTGGCAACCACGTCGGGCTGGCCCGAGGAGGGGCCGGAGTGAGCAGCGGGGCCGGGCCGGAGGTGCGCATCTTTGCCGTGCCCGGGATCGGTGAGGTCGTGGAGGGGGACAAGATCGAGCGGCTCATCCTCGACGCCCTGGACGCCGCCGGCCTGGCCCTGGCCGAAGGGGACGTGGTCGTCATCGCCAGCAAGATCATCTCCAAAGCCGAGGGCCGGGTCATCGACCTGGCCGGCCTGACTCCCTCAGCGCGAGCGGTGGCTCTGGCTGAGGTCACGGGCAAGGAGCCAAGCTTCATCGAGGCCGTTCTCTCCGAGTCGACCGAGGTGTCCCGGGCCGCCCCCAATGTGCTGGTCGTTCGTCACCGCCTCGGGTTCACCTCGGCCAATGCCGGGCTGGACCGCTCCAATCACTCCGGGCCGGAGCAAACCGTCCTGGCCCTGCCTCTCGACCCGGAGGCGTCGGCCGATGCCATCCGCTCCGGTCTGGAGGAGTCCCTCGGCATCCGGATGGCGGTGGTGGTGGCCGACACCCACGGCCGGCCCTTCCGGCGCGGCAACGTCGGCGTGGCCATCGGCGTCTCCGGCCTGGTGGCCCTCATCGACAAGCGGGGTGAGACCGACCTCTACGGTCGGGTGCTGGAGGCCACCTTCATCCCCACCGCCGACCAGCTGGCGGGCGCCGCCGCTCTGGTGGGAGGAGAGGCGACTGAAGGACTGCCGGTGGTGGTCATCCGGGGGGCCCCATTCCTCTGGGGGAACGGACGGGCGGCCGACCTGGTGCGGACCCCGGAAGAGGATCTGTACCGGACGGTCCAGGGATGAGCCGGACCTTCCGCCTGCGCCGCTCGGAGCTGTCCACCCCGGGCACCAGCGCGAAGATGATGGCCGGGGCCGCGGCCAGTGCGGCCGACCTGGTCTTCCTCGACCTGGAGGATTCAGTGGCCCCCGACCAGAAGGAAGGGGCCCGCCTCCCGGTGGCCGAGGCCCTGAGCGGGCTCGACTGGGGCACCAAGACCAGGGCCGTTCGCATCAACGGGACCCACACCCAGTGGTGCCATGACGACGTGGTCGAGATCCTCGCCGCCGCCGGACCGGCGTTGGACGTGGTCATCATCCCCAAGGTCAAAGCCCCTCGCGACGTCTGGTTCATCGACACCCTGATCACCCAGATGGAGATAAAGCTCGGCCTGCCCATCGGGCGCATCGGCATCGAGGTCCTCATAGAGGAGACCGAGGCCCTGGCCGGGGTGGAGGAGATCGCCCGCTGCTGTGACCGCCTCGAGGCCCTGATCCTGGGGGTGGGGGATCTCTCCGCCAGCCAGGGCATCCGCGCCGGTCACATCGGGGGCGGCGGTGCCGGCTACCCCGGGGACATGTGGCACTACGCCCGCAATCGGATGATCGTGGCCGCCCGGGCCGCCGGCATCGACGCCATCGACGGTCCCTACGCCAACTTCCGGGACGAGGAGGGCTACCGGCGGGAGGCGGGGTGGTCGGCCACCCTCGGGGCGGTGGGGAAATGGGCCATCCACCCCTCCCAGATCGCTCCGGCCAACGAGGTGTACTCCCCCACCGAGCGGGAGATCAGCCAGGCCCGGGCGGTGGTGGCCGCCGTGCGGGAGGCGGAAGCGGCCGGAGCGGGAGCGGCCAGCCTCAACGGCATGATGATCGACGCCGCCACCGCCCGGATCTTCGAGACGGTCCTGGCCCGGGCCGAACAAGCCGGACTGGCGTGACCACCAGCGGCTTCACCGCCGAGCTGGCCCGGCGGACGGCCGGCCTGCAGCGCTCCGATCTGGAGGCGGACCTGGTGGTCCGGGCCCAACAGTGCGTCCTCGACTGGCTGGGCGTGACCCTGGCCGGCAGCCGGGAGGAGGCCAGCACCATCCTGCTGGACGGGCTGGGCTTCCTGGCCGGCGGGCCGGACGGGGCCACCAGCGGCGCGGGCGCCTCGGGCTCCACCGTCATCGGCCGGGACTTCCGACTGCCCGCCGATCATGCCGCTCTGGTCAACGGCACCGCCGGCCATGCCCTCGACTACGACGACGTCAACACCACCATGCTCGGACATCCCACCGCCGCCGTCCTGCCGGCCGTCCTGGCCCTGGCCGAGCTGACCGGGGCCTCCGGGGCCCAGGTGTTGACCGCCTTCGTAGCCGGCTACGAGACAGAATGCACCGTCTCCCGGGCGCTGGGGCCGTCGCACTACCTGCGCGGCTTCCACGCCACCGCCACCTCCGGCACGCTCGGGGCCGCCGCCGGCTGCGCCAACCTGCTCGGCCTCGACCCGGGCGCCAGTGCCGCTGCCCTCGGGCTGGCCTGCACCCAGGCCGCCGGGCTCAAGTCGATGTTCGGCACTATGGCCAAGCCCTTCCACGCCGGCCGGGCGGCCTCCGCCGGCCTGCTGGCCGCCGTCCTGGCCGGCCGGGGCTTCAGTGCCCACCTCGAAGCAGTGGAGACCGACCAGGGTCTGGCCGCCACCCACTCCGACAGCTTCGACGCCGGCCGCGGCCTCACCGCCCCGTCGGAGGGCTGGTACCTGCGGGCCAACCTGTTCAAGTACCACGCCTCCTGTTTCCAGACCCATTCCTCCATCGAGGGCCTGACCCGTCTGCGGGCGGCCGAGGACCTGAGGCCGGAGGACATCATCAGGGTCACCATCCACGCCGACGCCATGCAGATGGGGATGTGCGCCATCCCCGAACCGGCCACCGGGCTGGAGGTTAAGTTCAGCCTCCGCCACACCGCGGCGCTGGCCCTGGCCGGCGTAGACACCTCGGCGCCACAGAGCTACTCCGACGCCGTAGCCGTGGACCCCGCCCTGGTGGATCTGAGGAAGCGGATCGAGGTGGTCTCCGACCGTTCCGGCGCCGGGGCCACCCCGGTGGAAGTCGTGCGCGCCAACGGGCCCGTCCTATCCGTGGCCCATGACGTGTCCGTCCCCGAGTCAGATCTGGAATGGCAGGGCCGGCGCCTGCGCGAGAAATTCCAGGCCCTGGTAACTCCGGTTCTGGGTGCGGCCGGCGCGACCGCCCTGGCCGGGCTGGTCCAGGATCTCGACCGGGCCGGTGACGTGTCCGGCCTGATGGGGGCCTGCCGGTCCTAGCCTGGGCCGGGTGCCGGGCAACCTGCGGGACTACCACCGCTACCAGCGCTTCCCCATCTACCCCCGGGGACGGGGCGGGGGCCGGGTCAACCGGGCAGCCCGCCGGCGGGTGACCGCCGGGGACGGTCCGGGTACCGGACGGGCTGGTCTGTCCGGCCGCATCGGCCGCTGGATCGTGCGCCGCCTCGGGGGACCGGGCGGGGTCCGACGGACTGGCAGTATGGGTCGGTGAGCCTGCTCGGGGACGACGTCGTCTGGGAGGTGGAGCCCGCCGGGCCGCTGCACGGGGACGTGCGGGTGGCCGGGTCCAAGAACGCCGTCACCAAGCTCATGGTGGCGGGCCTGTTGGGCGACTCACCCAGCTGGATACTCAACGCTCCCCTGGTCACCGAGGTGGACATAACCGCCGGCATGCTGACCTCCATCGGCGCCGGCGTGGGCCGGGAGGGTGACATGGTCATAGTCGATCCCTCCGACATCTGCACCGGCAGCGTGCCGGTCGGTTACTTCCGCACCAACCGGATCCCGATCCTCATGATGGGTCCGCTCCTGCACCGGTTGGGGGAGGTGTCCGTCCCCCTATCGGGCGGGGACCAGATCGGGGGCCGGCCCGTCGACTTCCACCTCGACGCGCTGCGCAGCTTCGGCGCCGAGGTCACCATCACCGACGACGCCATCCACGCCAAGGCCACCAAGCTCCAGGGCACCCGGGTCCGCCTCCCCTACCCCAGCGTGGGAGCCACCGAGACCATCCTGCTCACCGCGGCTGTGGCCGAGGGCCGTACCGTCATCGAAAACGCGGCCATGGAGCCCGAAGTGGTGGAACTGGCCCTCTTCCTCCAGCGCATGGGGGCCGGCATCGAGATGCGCCCCGACCGCCGCTACGTGATCGAAGGCACCACCAAGTTGAGCGGTGCCCGCCAGGAACTGGGGGGGGATCGCATCGAGGCCTTCTCCTACCTCGTGGCCGGCCTGGCCACCGGCGGACGGGTGCGGGTGAGCGGCTGCAGCCAGGACCGGCTGGTAACGGCCCTGTCCACGCTGCGGCGCATGGGGGCGTCCTTCGACATCACCGAGGAGAGCGTCACGGTGGAGCCGAGCGAGCTGCGTTCCATAGCCGTGGGGACGTCGACCCATCCCGGGTTCATGACCGACTGGGGCCCGCCCTTGGTCGTGCTCTTCACCCAGGTGCCGGGCATGTCCGTCTTGCACGAGACGGTCTTCGAGGACCGCCTCGGATACGTCGAAGCTCTTGATGCCATGGGGGCTCAGGTCGAGTTGTACGACCAGTGCCTGGGTGGCGGACCGTGCCGGTTCCACGAAACCGACTGGCGTCACTCCGCCGTGGTCCGAGGTCGCACCCAGTTGCGGGGGGGCAGGATGGAGATGCCCGACATCCGGGCGGGCTTCGCCTACATCCTGGCCGCCGCCGTGGCCGACGGGCCCTCGACCATCCGGGGCATCCACCAGCTGGAGCGGGGCTATGACCGCGTCCATGAGAAGTTCGCTGAACTCGGCCTGCGCATCCAGGAGTTCGGCTCCGCCAACTGACGCGCCCTCAGGCGTTGACAACCCGGGCCGTGGCCCGCCGCCCTGGGAGCTTGAGCACTTCGATGGCCGAGGGCAGTTGCTCTTTGATTTCGGCGTCGTGGGTCACCACCAGCACCTGGCGGAAACGGCCCCGCAGCCTTTCCAGGGCCAGGAGCATGCGCTCCTTGCGCTCCTCGTCCAAGGGCCCGAAGACCTCATCCAGCACGAGCAGGCCGACCGTTCCTCCCGACTGGAAGCGGACGTGTTCGCTGATGGCCACCCGCAGGGCCAAGTTGGCCAGATCGGTCTCCGACCCGCTGAAGCGGTCCATCCCGTAGGAGACCCCGGCATCGCAGATCTGGATCTCGTAGCTGTCCGGGTCCACCTCCAGACGTTCGTACTCCCTGTCGGTCAGCTCGGAAAAGAGATCGGCGGCCTGAGCCGACAGGGTGGGTCCCACCGATGCCACCACCGTGTTGCGGAACACATTGAGCAGTTCCGACAGCCGGCCGAGATGGCGGGTCTCTTCGGCCAGTTCCCCCAGGCGGGCGTGCTGCAGGTCAGCGTCGGTCAGCCGGTGGCGGTGGCCCGACAGGGTGGCGTCGGCGGCCAGGGCCAGGCCGGACAGCCTCTGGAACTCGGCAGTGGCCGCCTCAGATGCCCGGACAGCAACGGCGGCCTCCTCCCGACGGCGGGCCAGCTCCTCGGGCTTGAAGTCCAGGGCCTTGACCTTGTCCCGCAGGTTGATCAGCTCGGACTCGAGCGTGGCCAACTGGTCCGATTCGTCCCCAGCCTCCTTGGCCGCCGCCTGGTGCCGCTCGAGACGGCCACTCAGCCGGGCGCATTCCGCCGTCGCCGCTCGCCCCGCTTCCACCGAGGCGACCAGGGCCGTCTCCTCGCCTTCCCCCGGCTCCCCACCCAGGGATTCGACGGCCCGGCGGTAGGCCTCCATGGCCGTCTCCCGCCGCTCGGCGGCGCGCTGGGACAGCGTCCACGCCTTCCGGGCCGCCTCCAGGGCCGCCGTCTGCTGCTTCCAGGCGCCCTGGGCCCGGGAGACCGTCGCCTGCAGGGTGGCATGGGCGTCCTCCAGCTGGGTCACCTCGGCTACGGCCTGGTCCAGCTCGAGGCGCCGGTGGCTCTGCACCTTCTCGAAGGCATCCCCCAGCGCCTGGCCGCAGAGTGGGCAATCGGCCTGGTCGTTGAGGACGTCGGTACGGGCCACGACCTCCCGGGCCCGCTCCACCGAAGCCCGGGCCGCCACCAGGCGCCCATCCGTCTCGGATAGCTCCGTCCGGGCCCGCTCCGCCGCCTCTCGGACCTCCTCCACCGCCGGGTTCAGCTCATCCGGATCCACCGCCGGGTCGGCCGGCGGAAGTTCGCTCAGGGATCGGGCCGAGGCCGAGACCGCCTGTACCAGGCCGAGGCGCCGCTCGGCCTCAGCCAGCCCGCCCGCCACCGGGGTGAGCTCGGCCAACCGGTCAGAGGCGTGAGCCAGCTCGACCACTTCAGCCTGCAGGCGGGCCAGGCGGACCACACCTTCATCCCGCTTCTCCCTGAGCGTCTTGCCCTCTTTCACCAGCGAGTCGTATTCCCGGCCCACCTCGGCCAGTTGGTCAAACTCGGCGGCGAGCCTGGTGGCCGCCGCCTTGGCCTCCTCGGCGGCCCGGGCAGCGGCGGCGGAAGCGGCGGTGGCGGCGGCTGATGCTGCCGTCGCGGACTCCACCTCCTTCTCCAACTCGGTGCGGTCGGGCAACAGTCCGCGCAACTGGCCGAGCCGCTCCGAGGCGGCCCGGGCGTCCTTGCGCGACTGGTCACGGGCGCCGTCCAGGGGTGTTATCCCGAGCAGCTGCATGACCAACTTGCGCCGCTCGGCCGGGGCCTGGGATGAAAAGGCGGCCAACTGCTTCTGCTCGGCAAAGACCGAGGCGCGGAAGGCCACATCATCCATTCCCAGGATGGAGTGGACGTATTTGGCCACGTCCCGCACTCCCTCGGCCACTTGCGCTCCGTCGGCCTGGGCCTCAGCCCTGACCGTGTGGTTCATGCCGGCCAGGGTGCGGCGCACCAGGTACAGGTGACCTTCGTGTTCGAACTGCACCTCGGTGATGCAGTCGGCGTTCACCCCCGAGGTGCGGATCTGGTCCTTGGCCGTTCGGGCCTTCCCCCACAGTGTCCAGGTGATGGACTCCAACAAGGTGGACTTACCGGCGCCGTTGCGCCCGAAGATTCCGACCAGGCCGGGCGGCATCTCCAGTTCCACCGGATCCTCATAGACCCGGAAGTTCCGCAGGTACAGCCGGGTGATCCTCACAGGGCGCTCTCCACCGCCTGGGAGAGGTAGTCATGGCCCAGGCGCAGCAGCCGCTCCCGGTCGAATCCGGTGAGGTCCTGGCCGTCGAGATAGCGCTCCCACTGGGCCGGCATCGAACCCAGGTCGGGCAGGGCCACCAGTGTGGCCGAGTCGGTGAAGGTGGGCTCGAGCTTGAGTTGGAGAGCGGCCGCCCCGGCGGCCCGCACCTCCTCCAGATCCAGCAGCCGGTAGGCCTCCGCATCCACCGAGTCGATGTATAAACGGGCCACGGCCCCCTCGGGCACCATCGACACCCGATCCAGCACGAGAGCGCGGACCTCGGCCGGGGAGAGGCCCAACGCCTCGATGGTCTCCAGAGTCACCAGGGGCCGCTGTCCGGCTAACGCCAGGTGCCGGCACCCACCGGTGTCGGTGTCCAGCAAGACGACGCCCTTGGCCTTGTCCGGGTCATCGGCAAAGGAGAAGGTGTCCGTCGATCCGGCGTACCAGATGCGTTCGGCCACCTCGGTGTGGAAGTGGTAGTGGCCGAGCAGCACGAAGTCCGAGCGCAACAGGCCGGCGTCCACCTCGATCTCGTTGATGTCGGAGTAGCGAGGCTCGACCTGGGTGATCCGGGGATGGGTCAGCAGCAGGTTGGACGCCGTGAGCGAGCGCTCGGCGTCGGCCCGGGCCAGCGCCTCCAGGGTGGCCTCCACCGTCAGCATCTGGGGAACGGCATGGACCACCACGCCGCCGAGATCGAAGCGCTCGTAGGCCAAGCGGTGGGCGAAGTGGAACTCGGGGAAGCTGTCGGACAGGGCGGAATAGGGGCTGCCGGTGCCGGGCAGGCGCGGCGTGTCGTGATTCCCCGTGATGAGGGCGACCTGGACGCCGTGCTCACGGATGAGGGCGAGGGCTCGCTGGGCCACCCGGAAGGAGCGGAAGGTCGGACGGGGATGGTCGAAGATGTCCCCCAGCCACACAATAAGGTCGGGCTCTTGAGCCAGGGCCAGATCCACGGCGGCGGTGAAGGACTCCTCGAAGTCGGCCTCTCTTTGGTTCACCCCGTCGGCCCGTGTGGCCGGGTAGTAGGAGCGACCCAGGTGGGCGTCGCCCAGGGCGGCCACCTTCACGGCGCCATCTCCCCCGCAGACATCCCGGTCCCGTCCGTCATCAGCGGCAGCAGGGGCAGCAGCGACACCCGCGACAGCCGCGTCATCAGTCCACCAGGGCGGCCACATTGGCCGCCGCCACCGGTCGGGCCGCCGGGGGCGGCGGGACCCGCCTGAGCAGATCCTCGTAGAGATGAATGGTGGCCGGAACGGCGAAGGGAGCCGACAGATTGGCCACCAGGCATTCCCCCGGCATCAGTGTCTGTATCTCCGGACCGAGGGCGGACAGGTCGGCCTTGGATGATGCCCTCAGAATGTTGCGGTCCTTCTCATCGGCCAGGCCGAGGATGAAGAAGGTGTTGAACTGGGACAACAGCTCGTCATCCAGGAGTTTGGGCTGCTGGGTCACGGCCGTCAGCCCGACCTTGAACTTCCGTCCCTCCCGGGCCAGTCGAGGGAACACATTGGATTCCCTGTCCTTGTTCGAACCCAGCACCCGCTGAGCCTCCTCCAGCACGATGCTCACCACCGGCAGCCTCTCGTGCAGCTCGGGATTCTCCAGATAGGCGGTCGACCACTCGTTGAGGACGCGTCGGGTCAGGTAGGAGGCGATGAGCACCTCCTCGGTGGAACCCAGACCGCTCACGTCAATGAGCACCACCATGCCTTCGGTCAGGTCGCGAAGCACGGCCGAGCCGACCGACACATGGGGATCGGTGGCGATGCAGGAGAGCCCGACTATGCGCCGGGCCCGGCGGTGCACCACCTGCAGCGTCGACAGGGCGATGCGCCCGTCGAGCTCAGCGTCCCGGAATCCGGGAAGGTCGTCAATCTGGGCCAGCGCTAGCAGCCAGGAAAGCCCGTCGGAGTCGTAATGGCGCTCTAGCTCGAAGAGAGCCTCCTCCTGGGGCCGGCTCCACTCATAGGCCGTGCGCAGGTCATCGACGGATAGCTCGCCCAGGCTCACCTTGAGGCTCGAGGTTCCGGGTAAGGCCCGGGCGGCGTAGGTGCGCAGCCTCTCCCCCGCCCAGGGATGGGCGGCCAGCGCCGGACGGTACTCACCGTGGGGATCCACGATGAGCAACCCGTAGCGGCCGCCCCGCTGCATGACCGAGCCGGCTATCACGCGCATGAGGTTGGACTTGCCCATACCGGTGGTGGCGAAGATGCCGACGTGGCTGGCCAGGCTGGCCCCGGGGATGCCGACCTCGAAGTCGACCTCGGCCTCGCCACTGCGCAGGTGGCCGATGGGGAGGTCGCCCATCCGGGTGGCCAGGAAGGCGAAGTCGGAGGGCTCGGGCGCCACCACCCGGGAGAACTGGGTGGGCAGGCTCTTGGGCTTGCGGAAGCTGAGCCCGTCGGGGCTGAGGT
>Ga0307373_10004314_pt1 | contig 24052 bp, 24 predicted proteins | sample OX2MG_FD_202534 | JGI IMG/M metagenome (GOLD analysis project Ga0307373, IMG submission 202534) | Soil microbial communities from Risofladan, Vaasa, Finland - OX-2 | ecosystem: Environmental > Terrestrial > Soil > Coastal area > Acid sulfate soil | place: Finland: Risofladan, Vaasa | collected... | reverse complement strand
TGCGATGCAAAGGAGCCTCTCGATGGGATGTGACGGGTACGTGACCAAGCCGGTCAGGAAAGCCACCCTGCTCGAAGCGATCCGCGACGCGGTCGCGACCAGCGAGACCCCCGCGGACGACTCGCGTTCGCCGTCCGCCACCGAATCCTCCGCGCATTCGAGCGCGAGCGCCAACGGTCACGCATCTTCCGACGCCGATCCGGTCGCGGATAGAATCGTGGTCCATATCGATGAGGATCTCGCCGAACTGGTGCCGGGATTTCTCGATCACAAGCGCGAGGATGTCGGATCGCTCCTCGCCGCCGCCGAGAATGGCGATTGCGCCGCCATCAGCCGGCTCGGCCATCAGATGAAGGGCGAAGGCGGCAGTTTCGGACTCGACGCAATCAGCGAGATCGGCCAGGCCCTGGAAGCTGCCGCCCACACGAGCGACCTCAAGGCGGCCCGCCGCCTCGCTTCCGAACTCGCGAGCTATCTCGACCGCGTGGTGATCGTCTACCAGCCTGCAAAAGAGTAGGAGCGAAGCTTTTTCGGCGTCACACCGCGCCCGAGCGACGGCCCCGGCGCGCGATATTCAGCCGGCCACGGCGACGCATTCGATCTCGATCAGAAGACCGTCGATCGCCAGCGCCGCGACTCCCACCAGCGTCGACGCGGGTGGATTCTCCGCGGCAAAGAACTCGCGGCGCATCGCCGCGATCGCCTTGTAGTCCTCGGGCCGATAGTTCACGACGTAGGTATTCATCTTGACCACATCGTCAAGCGTAGCGTCGGCGGACGCCAGCGCCGCCTTCAGATTCGAGGCCGCCTGGCGCGCCTGCGCAGCCAGATCGCCGCGCCCCACGATCGCTCCGTCCTTGTCGATCGCAACCTGCCCCGACACAAAGATCATTCGGCCGCCACGCGCGGTCACGACGTGGGTGTAGCCGCGCGGCGCGCTCAATTCGGCCGGATTGATGAATTTCTTTTCCATCAGCTTGCTCCCTCGGAGCGGCCGCGGCGCCATGATTCTCGCGCAGGCGCCGCGCCCGCAACTCCGCTAAAAGGCCGTATACCAATGGCTCCGGTTCGGATTCTGGATCTGGAAATCGACCTGGAACGCCCCCAGCAGCGTGCCCTCTTCGTGTTCGAGCGAGAGCTTGGCGTTTTCGAGATCGACTTCGGCCTGCACCTGATTCCCCTGCGCCGAGATAAGTTCATCCTGGAACTGCAACAGGTCGTGCGTGGTCGCAAGTCCGACCTTGAAGCGCACCTCTTCATCGTGGAGCGAGCGGGCCCCGTAGTAGGTTGCCGCCCGAGTCGCCTGCACGCGCTCGATATCGGCCTCGAGATTCGCGAGCGCCGTCTGCACCGAGACCACAGCCTGCGACAGGTCGGCACGATACTGCATCCGCAGCGCTTCGTACTCGACGCGGCTCTGCGCCAGCGTCGCGCGCGCGGCCGCGTTGTCCAGCGGATATTGGAAGTTCAGCACTCCGGCGTAATCGTAGTAGCCGAAGCTGAACATCCGGTTGAGCGCGTCGGGATAGAGCCCCTTGAAGGGCAATCCCACTCCGGGCTTTCCCAACGTATTCAAGCAATTCGGCGCCGTGATCCCTGGAAACGCGATACAATTCGTCGCACCCGCCGTCGAGTTGACGCCGAATTGCGCGCCCACGTTGAGCTGCGGCAGGGTTTGATTCTCGGAGTACTTGACCTGCATCAGCGCGCCGCGAATCGCCTCGCGCATCGCGGCCAGCGACGGCCGATACTCGACCGCCTGCTCGAGCGCGACTTCCTGCTCATGGGGCGGCTCGGCCTCGGGATTCGGCTTGTCGATCGGCTCGATCTCCTGCGGCACGAACATGCCATTGGGATTCAGCATCACGTCTTCGCGCAGCGCCGAGCGCGCCGCCTTGAGCGCCGCGATCGCGGTATAGACGTTGGCTTCAGACGTCGATGCGGCCGATTGCGCCTCCTGCAAGTCGATCGGCGCCAGCGTTCCGACCCGCACCGAGATCCCGTTCTGGCGCACGAGGTCGTTGTTGAGCCGTAGCGCGTATTGCGCGACCTGCAGATTCTCCTCAGCCAGCACGACGTTCCAGTAGTCGCCGCCGACGCGCAGCACGAAGTCCTGGAGATTCTGCGCCAGATTCCATTGCGATTGTTTCTGCGCCGACTCGGCTATCCGGACGTTGAGCGTCGCGAACTGCCATCCGAAGTTGCGCAAAAGCGGCTGCGAGAGCGAGAGCGCCAGCGTGGGGGAATACGCCGGATTCACCGACACGAACGATCCGTTGGTGTAGAGCCGCTCGTTGTTAAACGTGATTCCGAGCGTGCCATTGGTGGTCGCCAGCGTCTTGTCGAGGCCGAAGTTCCAATCGTAAACCTTGGTCGTGTAATGCGACCCGGTGGTCTGGAAGGGCGAGTTCGACGGCACCACGCTCTTTTCGATATCGCTGTTGGCGCTGAGCGACGGGTCGAACGCGCCGTTGGCAATCTCGATCGACTCCTCGCTGGCGAGCGGATTCAGTTGCTGCGCCTTCACAGTCGGATTGTTGATCAGCGCGATGTAGATCGTCTCCTTGAGGCTCAGGCCGCGCAGCGTCTCGTCCATCGTGCCGACGTAAGGCTGGCTGATAATCGTGTCGGGCGCGACGTCGGCAGTCGGCGACATCTGGCGCAGGAACACGTTGGGCAGGTCCTGAATTGAAGCCCCGTGATCAAATGGGGCCGTCCGCGCGGCGGGCAGATAGACATTGGGCGGGCCTTGACCCGGACCGGGCAGCGCAATCTGATGGCGCGGCGTCGCGACCGGCGGCAACTTCGGCATCCCGACCGCGAGCCCAGCGGCGCCGGGACCGACGGCTCCGGGCGGTGGCGGCGTGAACGTCTGCGTCCACGAACGCGACGCGACGGTCGCCACCGCGAACAGGATCAAAACGGCTAAGTGAGTGCTCCTCTTCCGTAACATCTTGGACAGGGACCTCCTTCCGTCCCTCGAGGCTCAAGTCTCGAACGGCATACCTTACCAAAACGGTAAAGGTTACAATTGCCGGCGGCGGATTTGGAAAACTCTGGACCAAATTCGTCACGCTTGCAACGTGCCGCGAGGTTTCGGATCATATTGGCGCGCGCGGACGCCGAGGCATGCGATCAAGACGCCGGCGCCGCGCATAAGGTGCGCATGTCACAAGGTTGGAAATTTCTTCGCTCGATATTGCCGATCGCCGCGTTGGCCCTCGCTTGTGCGGCCCTCGCGGCGCCGACCGTACTCGCACAATCCTCCGTGCCGCTACTTCCCGGCCAACCCTCTCAGCTCGGCACCGGCGCCTCTTCCGGGCCTACCAACTCGCTTCCGGGCGCCCCATCGCTGCTGGGCAACAGCGCGCTCGCGCTAGTCACACCGCTCGCGAGTCCTGTGCCGGTCCCCACGGCGATACCGACTCCGTCGGCGCGCAGTTTCAATTGCAGTTGCTTCGGCGCTGCGACCGGAACCGAATGGGCGGGTTCCGTCACCGCGACCAGCTATTTTGCGGCGAGCCAGCAGGCGGTCGGCCAATGCGCGGCTTATCTGAACCGTTTCCCGGCGTCGCCTTATATTTCGCCGCCGCTGGCGGTTTCGCCCCAGGTCGCGACCTCGCCGTTCCAGCAACAGCAGCAGGCGGCGTCGATAATTCCGCCCGCGACCGGAGCACAGCTCAACGCATGGCCGGCGCTCACCGGGACTTACTTCTGTACCAACTGCGCATGCAACTAGCGGCGCGCGATCGCTGATTTACAGCGGTCTCCGCTTCGATTCCGGCCCGCTAATCGGCGATGCCATCGCGGATTCGGATCCGCTTCTCGAGCGCACGGATTCGCCGCGCCAACTCCGGCAGCCGCGGCAGCATCGCCGCCATCCGCCGCCACGCCCTCACCTCCATCGCCGGCGTGCCGCCCACGGTCGCGTCCGCGTCGACATCGTGCGGAATCCCGGACTGCGCGACCACCCGCACCCGATCGCCGATCCGCGCGTGATCGGCCAATCCCGATTGCCCGCCGAACTGACACCATTGGCCGACCCGCACCGATCCCGCCAGGCCGACCTGCGCCGCGAAGCGCGAGTACTCGCCGACTTCGCAGTTGTGGCCGATATGAACCATGTTATCGAGCTTCGCCGCGCGCCGGATAATCGTCGCGCCCATCGTCGCCCGATCGATCGTCGCGTTCGCGCCCACTTCGACTTCGTCCTCGATTATCACCGAGCCAACCTGCGGAATCTTGACCAGCCCGCCCCGATACTCGACGAAGCCGAAGCCGTCGGCGCCGATCACGCATCCATTGAGCAGCGTCACGCGGTTTCCGATCGTCACGCCCTCGCGAATCGAAACGCCGCTATGGCATACGAAGCCGCCGCCGATCCGCACGCCCGGATAGATCGTCACGTTGGGATAGATCACCGCGTCGCGCCCGATCGTCACGTCCGAAGCGATCGCGACGCCCGCGCCGATCGAGGCGTGGTCGCCGATTTTTGCGTCGGCCGCGATTCGCGCGCTCGCGTCGATTCCGGGCGCGGGCCGGTACGGCGGAAAGAAAATCTCGAGCACGCGGGCAAAGTCGGCCGCCGGATTCGTGCTGATCAGAACCGCGCACGGCGCCTCATCGGCAAGCTCAGCCGGCACGATCGCGCATGCGGCCGCGGTCGCGCGCAGATTCGCCGCGTACTTCGCCCCGACCACAAAGATAATCGCGCCCGGACCCGCCGCTTCGAGCGGCGCGGGCGACACTATCTCGCGCTCGCCATCGCCGCGCATCTCGAGGCCGAGCGTCGACGCAAGCTCTCTAAGTTTCATCGTTGTTTGTCCTCGGCATCCGGGCCTGCGCCACCGCCGCGCGCGAACGCTCCAAGCGCGTCGAGCGCCGCCGCGGTCTCGGCCGGCTCGATCAATTTCAGGCAATTATAATGGCCGAAGCGGCAGGTCCTTTCGAGGCATGGGCTGCATTCGATAGCGCGATAGATCACGCGCACGCGCGGCCCGAGCGGCCCGGTCCGAACCGGATTGGTCGAGCCGAAAATTCCGACTGTCGGAATTCCGAGCGCGCCCGCCAGATGCATCGCGCCCGAGTCGTTGCCCACAAACCCGTCGCTCTCCGCGAGCATCGCGATTAGTTCGCCCACCGTGGTCTCGCCCGCCGCGATTATCGCCCCCGCCCGGCTCGCCCGCGCGATCCGCTCGCACGCCTCACGATCGCCGCGCGCGCCGACGATCACGCATTCGGCGCGATACTTCTCAGCCAGCATGTCGATCAGGGCGGCGTAGCGCTCAGCCGGCCATTCCTTGGCCGGTCCGTATGCCGCGACCGGCGCAAGCGCGATCAACGGCGCATCGCTATGGCGCCGCCGCCGCGCGATCCACTCCCGCATCGCGGCGCGCGAATCGGCCGCCACACCCAGCGCACAATCGCCATGCGGCGCTTCGATTTCCAGCGTCTCGCGGACCATCGCGAGACATTCATTCGACTGATGCGTCGTTGAATTGCGCCGCCGGACCGCGCGATCGGTCAGCATCACGCCGCGCCCGTCCGTGGCCCATCCGACCCGCCGCCCGATCCCCGCCATCGCGACAATCAGCGCCGACTCGAAGCTCGCAGGAAAGATCACCGCAAGATCGAAGCGGCCTTTTCTCAGCCGCGCCATCAGCCGCATCCGGTCGGCGACGCCTGCGAGTCCGCGCCGGAATGAAAACCCGATTACTTCGTCGACCCAGCCGATTCCGTCGAAAAGGCCCGCCAGCTCGCGGCGCACCATCACCGCCAGATACGCGCGGGGATAGGCGTCGCGCACCGCGCGCAGTGCCGGCAGGCTCATCACCAGGTCGCCAAGCCAGTTGACCTCGCGCACCAGCACGCGCGCGGGCATCGGCGCCGGTCTACTCAAGGAAACGTCGGATTGCCGCGCCCGATTCCTCGGGCTGCTCGAGCCAGAAGCAATGTCCGGCCGGCTCGAGGATCGCGAGCTTCGCGCCCGCAATCCGCTCCGCGATAATCCGCGAGTTCTCCCACGAAATCAGGGCGTCGTCCTTGCCCGTAATTACCAGCGTCGGACACGTAATCCCGGGCAGCCGGTCGTAGGTGTCATGCTTCATCGCCGCTTTCATCCGCCGTTCGAGCACCGCCGGATCAAGCGGCGTATTGCGGCGCGCTTCGATCATCGCCGCGACTATCTCCGGATGGCGCGCGATGTATCCCTTGGTAAATGCCGCCTCGGCGAGCGCCCGTCCGCGCTCTTCGGCTGACATCGGCTGCGTCGAATAGGCGGCGTTCACGCCAATCCGCATCGCTTTCGGTCCGCCCGCTGTCGTGCATCCCAGGATCAGCCGATGAATCTTGTCCGGATGGCGCAGGGCGAGTTCCTGCGCAATCATTCCGCCCATCGAAACGCCGATCACGTCCGCGCTGGAAAATCCCACGTGCTCCATCAGCGCCGCCGTGTCGTCCGCGAGCATCGCGATACTGTAGTCGCCCGCCGGCTTCTCGCTCAGCCCCGATCCGCGCTGATCGAACGTCAGCACGCGGAAATTATTCGCGAACGCCGCCGCGAGCCCCGAGAACATCGTCTGATCGCCCTGCGCGCCATGAATCATCACAATCGGCGCGCCCGCGCCGCGAAGCTCGTAGGCGAGCTCGACCCCGTTCACTCGTGCACGTTGCATATGACCCTCCATGCGGCCATCGTCGGCCGGATTTTTTCGCGCCTCGACGAGCCTTCACACTTGCCTCATATCGAATCATGCACGCGATCCGCCATCCCGCGGCCATGTTACGATATTCCCCGATGGATCGCGCGCCCGAATTCATGGTCGGCACCGCCTCCTGGACCGATCCCACGCTGGTCCGCTCGGACAGTTTCTATCCGCGCGCAATGAAGACCGCCGAGGATCGCTTGCGTTTCTATAGCGCGCATTTCAACACCGTCGAAGTCGATTCCACCTATTACGCGCTGCCCGCCGAGCGCAACGCCGTCCTATGGGCCGAACGCACCCCGGCCGGCTTCATCTTCAACATCAAGGCCTATGCGATGCTCACGGGGCATCCAGCGGAAGTATCGCGGATGCCGGTTGCGATGCGCGAGACGCTGAGCGCGGCAGATCGCGCCGCCAAAAGCATCCGCAAACCCCCGCTCGCGACGCTCGATCTCGCCTTCCGGATGTTCTGGAGCGCGATAGGTCCGTTGCGCGACGCGGGCAAGCTCGGGATGGTCCTGTTTCAGTTTCCGCCCTGGTTCACCCAGCGCACGAGTAACCTCGACTACATCGCGAGCCTGCCATCGCGGATACCCGGCGCGCCGCTTGCGATCGAGTTCCGCCACAATAGCTGGCTTGCCGAGGGTCCAGCGCGCGACGCCACGATTCGCTTCCTCGACCAGCACTCGCTCGCCTTGGTCTCGGTTGACACGCCCCCCGGCACCATCGCCTCATTTCTCGCGGCCACCACCGATATCGCCTACGTCCGTTTCCACGGCCGCAATCGCGAGAACTGGTCGCGGCGCGGCGGCGGCGCGGCCGAGCGCTTCAAATATCTCTACTCCGAAGCCGAGCTTGCGCCATGGGCCGAACGGATTCGGAATCTCGCCGGCGTGCGCCGCGCATACGTGCTCTTCAACAATTGCTACAGTAACTTTGGTATTATGAACGCCACGACGATGGCTCAAATGCTCAGGCGCCAGGAACGCGACCCGCGATGACGGCGAGGCTCTACCAGTTCGCGACCAGCCCCTTCTGCGCCAAGGTCCGCAAGATTCTCGATTACAAGGGCGTCGATTACGAAGCGGTCGAAGTCGACTACCTCCAGCGCGGCGAACTGCTCGTTGCGTCGGGCCAGATTATGGTGCCGGCGCTGACCTTCGAGAGCGGCGAAACCATCGTCGATTCCGCGCGAATCACCGCGCGGCTCGAAGAGCTGTTTCCCAATCCAACGGTTTTTCCGCCGTCGTGGCGCGGACTTCATCTTGCGATGGCGCGTTATATCGATAGCGAGATCGAAGACGCGGCCTTCCGCGTCGCACTGTCCGACGAGCTCGAACATTACCGGATGCGCGGGGCCGATCGGCTCGCCCTTTTCCGGCTGATCCGCGAGCGCAAATATGGCGCGGGCTTCTGCGATCGGATGGTCGCCGAACGCGACGCCAACCTCGCGCGCCTCAGCGATCTGCTCGCTCCGTTCGACGAGGCGCTCGCCGATCGCGCCTTTCTTTTCGGACGCATCGGCTACGCCGACTTCGCGCTTTACAGCCAGCTTCATTTGCTCGAACTGACGGGAGAATCGAGGCTGCCCCCGGAGTTCAAGAATCTCCGCGAATTCCACGGCCGCGTCGATCGCATCACGTCGGCCCTCGGCGATAACGCGGGCTAGCCGTTGTTCCGCACTGTTCAGACCGGACTCGAACGAGCGAGGAAGATTGTCTCCGAAGGGGGCCGGCGTCTTCGCGCCTCGGCGCGCGCGCTCCGATGGCCCGGCGGGCTCACGCCGCCCGGCGATCCCGCCGCGATATTCGCCATGGCGCTCCGCCACGCCCGACGCGTCATCGTGACCGTGGTCGGCTTCACCATTCTCATCGGCGGCGTGGTCATGATCGTAACGCCAGGGCCGGGCCTGCTCGTGATCATCGTCGGGCTTAGCGTGCTGGCCGCCGAGTTCGTGTGGGCGCGCCGCTTACTCAAGCGTGTGCGCCAGACTGGCGCGCAGATCGGTGAGACGGTCTTTGGACGGGCGAAGCCCGAGGACCCGGCCAGACTCAAGGCCGGCTCGACGCTCGCAGGCGACCGCGCCGCCGCCACGACGCATCCGGAAGGCTCGACGCGGCAAGAATAGTTCAGGCTGCGCCCGCGCTTCTGATCCGCGCCGGCAAGGCCGAAGGAACGATTCCCTGGCGCTCGCACATCGCGCGAAACCGCCCGTCCGCAGCCCACAGCCGGTCCCAGCCGCCGGACTCGGCGACCCTTCCCTCTTCGATCACGTAAATCATGTCGGCCCACCGCGCGACCGACAGCCGATGCGCGATCAGCACGACCGTGAGTTCGCCGCGCATCCGCCCGATCGCGGCCATGACCTGCTCTTCATTGGCGGAATCGAGATTGTTGGTCGCTTCGTCCAGCACCAGCAGCCGCGGACGGCGCAGAATCGCCCGTGCGAGCGCTATCCGCTGGCGTTCGCCGTGCGACAGCATCATGCCGCGATCGCCGACCACCGTATCGAGGCCCTCCGGCAGCGCCGCGACCAGGTCGGCCGCCGCCGCCGTGCGCAATGCCGCCAGCATCTCCTCTTCCGAGGCGTCCGGACGCGCCCAGGCCAGGTTCGCGCGCACCGTGTCGTGAAACAGGAACGTGTCCTGCCCGACATAGCCGATCTGTTCGCGCCATCCCGCGGCTCCGGACTCGATCGCCTTGCCGTCAACCGTTACCCGCCCCGAATCGGGGACGATAAGCCCCATCAGCAAATCCGCTATCGTGCTCTTGCCCGCCGCCGAAGGACCTACAATCGCGGTTATCACGCCGGCCTCGATCGCAAGGTCCAGATCGTTCACCGCCGGCGCAGTTGAATCACTACGATACGAAAAAGACGCATGTTCGATCCGTACCGAACGACTCAGCTCGGGCCGCGGTTGCGAAATCGGCGCCGGCTCCGCATTGGCAAGGCACTCAGCCTCGACGCGCTCGACCGTCCCAAACGCCGGAATCAGGCTCGCGATACTCCGATAATAGAAGTGGCACGCGTTGAGCCGCGGCATCAGCCGCGCAAACAGCAGCAGCAGAATCAGCAGCGTCGCGGGCGCGACGTGGAAAACCTGGATTCCCGCGTACACCAGGACCACCAGCACCAGCGCATGGCCCGTCTCCCAAACCGCCTCCGCGCCGGCTTCGAGCCGCGCATGCCGCACGTTGGTCCGCGCGATTTCGGCGCCCAGCGCGGCGAAGTCGTCCGCGTCGCGCCGTTGGGCTCCGTACGTCCGCGCCGTCTTGAGGTTCTGCAGATGCTCGACCGCGGCTGCGTAAAGCCGATTCGTATCGGCCGACAAATCCGCCCCGAGGCGTCCGAAATCCCGGGTCCGATTCTTAAGCGCGAGTGCGAGCAGCGCGCCGCATCCAAGCGCGAGCATCGTCATTTCCGGCGCGATCCTGAATGCAATCGCGAGATAGAGCGCCGCCAGCAGAGCGACCGATCCGAACATGAAAAGAAAGCCCGAGGCAACGCAAACCCGCTCGACCTCCGCAGTCAGCACATGAACGAAATCGACCGACCGGCTGCGGCTCAGAAAGAGCCAGTTCGCATTCGAGATCGCGCGGTAGAGCCGCCGCCTGAGCGCGAGCCCGACCTCCTGCTGAATCGTGCCCATCGCGACGCTCTGCATCCGTCCAAGCGCCGCCCGCGCCGCTATCAGCCCCGCAAAAATTGCCAGCAGCACGGGCAGCGTCGGCGCGAGCCCGACCGAACCCAGAATACGCGCGACCAGGTCTGCATAGCGCCCCAACGCACCGTGCCCGCCCGCATCGAAGCCCGCGATCCGCAGCGTCGGTATCAGCAGCATCACGCCCACGCCCTCGGTCAGCGAGAACGCGGTAATCAGCGCGACCACGGCTGCGAAGCGCCAGCGCGCGATTGCGACTATCGCGGCGACAAAATCGCGCATCGCACGCATCATCCGCGCCCTCGACCGCCGCCGCGCATCCCGCCAGCAGCCGGATGGCCGGGTCTTCGCTCGAAAAGTTCCGGGATACGGCTCAATGCGAGCCGGAGCGGCCGTACCACATAGTAAAGCGCAAACAGCGCATGCGGCAGCCGCATGAATCCTTCGTCGTCCTCGGTCGGGACGAACGTGCGGCCCGCCGCATAGCGAATCCGCGCGCGCCAGTCCGCAGCCATCAGAACCGGAATCGCCCAGCGCTGATAGAGTTTGGGACGCTCGCCGCTCAGCGAATCGAAGTAACGCCGAAAGATCGTGCTCGACAACGCGGCCGCTGGTTCGCGCGCCGCGTCCGCGACAATCTCTTCCGGCACCGCCGCGTCGAGAAGCCCGCTCGCCAGCAGCATCCCCAGCAACAGGGTCCGCCGGGCGCCGACCGCTTCGGCTCGTGTGGCCAGCGCGATCCAGTCAACCGGACGGGCGCGTATCAAATGAGCCAAATCAGCGATTCCGCTGATCGTTTGCCATCCGTGCTTGGCGCCATGCGCGCAAAGGTAGAGCATCTCGTCTTCGACCCCCAGGCATCGCGCGCGGCGCGGACCAAGGTCGATTTCAATCGAGCGCTCCCACAACCCGGCGCCCTCGGGCGCGTAGGGAAAATAATCGGCGTTGAGCCGCCAGTGAAGGTCGATATCGCAAAGTGCATCCGGATTCCTGAGCGTCGCCTCGAACACGCTCGAACGGCCGGCGCGGCGCGCCGCGTTGCGATAGAGCGGATGATATCCGGCCTCGCCCAGGGCGGCGACCGCCGCGGCCGCCTGGCGCCCGCCCACCAGCAAATCAAGGTCGGTGAACTGGCGCATCGACAGATCACCATAGGCCCTTAGCGCCAGCGCGGGTCCCTTGAGAACGATCGGCGCGATATCGCGACGCTCGAGAATGTCCAGCAGCCGGCCGAGTTCGCGGGTGACCTGCAGGTTGCGCAGCGAGTTGCCGTGGAACTCATGGCGCATCCGTGCCGCCACCTCGCATCGGGGGCCCAGCGCCAGCGTCGCAAAGCGGAAGGCAAGCGGCATTACCGCCTGGCGCGGCGCTATGCGAGCGATCAGCGCCCAGTCGAGCCGATTCGCAAGCACCCGCGCCCGCGCGATTCGCTCCGCGTCATCGGCAACGCTCGCGCTCAGTAAAAGAAACTGTGCCTCGGCCGACAGGCTCTCCAGACAGTCGTTTTCAATTTTGTTTGCGGTCGTCATCGCGGCGTGTCGGGCGGCCGCGCGCGGCCGCGAGAGACAACCCTGCGCCCGCCGTCAGCCGGCGCTCAAGTCCGATAGCACGGCCGACCGGACATCGGGCAGCCGCGAGAACCCGTTTGGCAGGCGGAGCCTGCGGACCGGAACCATCTCGATCAGCCGCTCAACGAATCTGAAGTGGCGCGCAAGCGTCGCCGCGTCGGTCACGTCCATCACAAAAGCGGAGGACACCATTTCCATGAACGCGTCGCGCGCGCACAGCGGCTCGATCCGTGCCGCCGCAGCGGGGAAATCTCGAGCCTCGTCGCGCGCTACCCGGTAAATCGCAGTCAACGGATACGCGTCGAGGAGCGGCGCTTGCCTCGAATCGAAGTGACGCCGCTTTGAGGTGTATTGCGCAACCGGCGCCGACGAACGCCGCCCGCCATCGCCGACTACCGCCTCGAGCGCGTCGTCCCACAGCCGCACGCCCGCGTACCCTGGCCAGGCCATCGCTGTTTCAGCCAATTCGATCACGAGCGTGTCATCGCAAAACGGCCGTCCGCCGCTCGTGCAAAAGCTCGCCGCCAAGGTCGATTTACCCGATCCAGCCGGACCAACGAAGGCGCATACGCCACCTTCACCGGTCAGCACCGCGGTCGCATGCAATACGTCGCGTCCGATCAGATTCAGGACCAGCGGCAGCGCCTGATCGAGCACCAGATGGCGCAGCGTCGCCGTGTCGACGCCGGGCTCTATCCGCCCGCAATATATCGTTGCCGGCTTGCGCTCGATCACGAACTCGGCAAGGCCGGCGTAACGCAGCACATAGCCGCCATCGACCTTGCCGCAACTCGCCCACGGATCGCCCGCAGGAGTGGTCGAATTGAGGAACCAATCAGGATTTCTAGGCGGAATCCGGTGGGCGTTCAGCCGGAAGCTTACATCAACCGGCCTGAACCCGTTCGAGCAACTCAATTCAGGAAACGCAAGGTCGCTCGCTATTTCCGCACCGGATACCGAATAACGGAGCACGGCGCGCACCCCCCCGGCGTCGTTATTTGCCAGATCAGAGGGCAGGAATTATAGCGCGATTACTGTGGCCCGCGTCCGGACGGGTGCCGTTTACGCCGGCGGTGAGCTTCGCCACGTTGCCGTATTCGATTAGCGCTGGCGCTTCGTAATGCCGCCGTGCCGAAGCACTCTCACTGCGCGCTTCTCGGGTCGATTCATCGATGGTGACAGCCTTGCTCATGATAACCCCTGACGCCCCTTTTCTACCGCCAACGCCCGAAATGCACCATAGCGTGAATGAGATGCATACACAATCTCACGGGAACGCCGTCAGTCTCCTTGGAACGCATAGCTAACACAGTACCTTACGACTGTCAAAACATTTTATATGGACGCCTTGAGCACTTTCAGAGGCTCGCTTTCAGCCCGCTACCCGAACGCCCGTACTGGAAAGATCGGCCGCCGCACCGAAAATCGTGCGAAACCAGAGCTCCATCGCAAAAACTGTCCATACCGGCCACAGGTCCGCGGCGGGATCTGCCAGCCGTTCGCCGCATGTTGCGATAGTCTTTGCCGTGTCGACCCAACCTGCCGATTCGAGCGCCATGTCCCGAAAAATCGCACGCCATCCCAGCGCATTGTAGGTCCTGATCACGAACGCGGTCAGATCGGCCTTGCTTTTGCGCTCGCGAACAAGTTCCGGAAGCAGGCCGCGCATCGCGTTGCGCAGCACGAACTTGCTGCGGTCGATTCGCCATTTTTGCGATTCCGGAATTGCCATCGCGAATTCGATCACGTGCCGGTCGTAAAACGGGTGGCGATGCTCGACGCCGGCGAACGCGGCGCTGCGGTCGTCGATCTCCAGCGCATGGATCAACCACGGGGCCGCCCACGACTCGTAAATCGAACGCTGCGCGAAACCCATGCCGGCGGGCCGCGCGGGGGCGCGATCGAAGCGCTCTTCCAACGAAATTCGGCGGGCGAAATCGGAACGGACATAAGGCGGATAGCGCCGCCTGCCGAGCGCCGCTCTCATTGCTCGAACTATCGCGGGCGGGGTTAATGGCTTGACCACGTGGCGCATCAGAACCGCGAGCGCACTGTAGCCGGGCGCGCCGGGCCGGCCGAAGCGACAGTCGCTTCGAAGCAGGCGCCCGAGTTCGATAAATCGCATTGACGCCGCGTAATCGCACAGGAACAGCGAGCTCCCCTGGAACCATTGGTCGCCCCCCGCGCCGGTCAGGATCACCCGCATCCCGTTGCGCACCACCGCGGCGCGCAAGCCGTCGAACGAAGCGCCGCTCACGTAGTCGGGAACATCGGCGTATCGCTTCACCTGGGCGAGGCACTTTTCGAGATCGATCGGCACAGGATCGACGAAGTCGAATCCAAGCCCGCAATGGTGCGCGACGGCGCTCGCATATTCGCGTTCATCGCAGCCCGGATCGGTGTGCGCTATCGAGAACACCGCGAACGCGTCGGTCGCCGGCCCGCCCCGCCGCCGCATTGAGTCCGTCATCGCGACCACCGACGACGAGTCGAGTCCGCCGCTCAACTCCGCCGCGACCCCCGTGTCGGATCGCATCCGGCACCGGATCGCCGCCTCGAAAATCTCGCGGAAATGATCGCCGTACTGGTCGTCGCGGGCGTAGCGAATCGCACGTCGCGGTTCGAGATCATAGTAGCGCCGCACCGCGATTCCATTTGCGTCAGCGATTAGATAGTGCGCGGGCGCCAGGCGCTTCACGCGGCGATAGAGCGTCGCCTCGATCCCTGCGAGATTGGCGTTCAGATAGTCGCCTACCACCTCTTCGTCGGGTTCGCGGGGAACGCGCGGATCGGCGAATAGCTGATGGATTTCCGATCCGCATACGAGCGCGCGCGCGCTGTTGAAATAAAAGAGCGGTCTGATCCCGCATATATCGCGGGCGCAAAAAAGGCGCCGCCGCGGCCCGTCCCAGACCACGAACACAAAATCACCGAGGATTCGAAGCGGCGCATCCTCGCCCCAGGCCTGATACGCGCGCAGCACAATCTCGACATCGTCACGGCCGCGCGGCGGGAATCCCTTTTCGTCGAGCGCGCTGAGCAGTTCCGCGCGATTATCGACCCGCCCGTCCATCGCGATCGTAAGGCCCGCGGCTTCATCGCGCAAAGGCTGAGCTTCGGACGCCTCGGGCGTCGTCCGCAGCATCACATGGCCAATTCCGATTGGCCCGCTGGTCCAGAGGCCGCGGCCGTCGGGTCCCCGATGCGCCATCGCATCGACCATCCGGCCGAGCGTTTCGCGATCGGCGGGTGCGCCGTCGAGATTGAAGACTATGGCGATTCCACTCATCGAATGCGCTGCGAGCGAGTTTGGCGATCGTTACGCGGGTTCACAATGCGGTGCAATTGGCGGCCCTTTGCGGCCGGACGCCGACCGGAAATATCTATCTTTCGAGGCGGATGTAGCGGCCCGGCTCGAACGCCCCAATCAGGATCGCGCCGTCCTCGCCGTCGAGCCAGGCATGCGCCGTCAGGCCGTCCGATGCGTCTTTTGCGACCCCGATCCGAAGCTCGCTGCGCAAGCCGGCCCGCGCCAGCATCCGCCGCGCGGCGATCGCCCGCACCAGGCAGTTTCGGGTTCCGGGAACGACCGAACTGGCGCGCTCGACGGCGCGGATTATTCGCCCGGCCAGCATCTCGCGCGCAACCGGCGAGCGCCGCTCCTCAGCGACGCTGGCGACACGGCGGACGCGCTCGAACGGCATCGCCACAAGCTGCGCGCGCGTCCACGCAAGCGCGAGCGCCGCTTCGATCAACAGGCGCCGCTCATCGCGTTCGAGCGCGAAAAATTCAGCTACCCGGCCCATCGCTGATCCTGACCAGGCCGCGGCTCATCATCTCGCCGATTAGCGCGACCACGTCACGCTCGCATCGCTCGCGCTCGACTTCGTACTGCGTGACGATGGCATCCACGATCCCGCTGATCGGACGAGGCTCCGCGACCAGCCGCCAGATTGCGGCGCCGACTTCGTTAAGGCCGAAGTAGATTCCAGTCTTCAGATTCAGGATGGCAGCCTCGCCGTCCAGGTCGCACGAGACCTGATCCTGCGCGGCTACGACCACTGACGCGGCGGCGATACCAGGCGTTTCCAATGGGCGAATTCTATACGCCAGCGCCGCGCATGTCAGCATCGCGCGCGGCCCTTGCCGACCAACAGATGCGCGGGCCGCGCGCGAAAGCATGCGACAAAGAGGCGGCCAGCCGCCTCATGATCGTCACAATCTCATGGCGCCTGACCACCGGCGCGATCGTGGCGACGCGGATAGACGCAAGCAAAGTTGGCCGCATCGTTGGTGGCGCCCGTTCCCTTGTAGCGGGTCTGTTGCGGATAGGGGCAAAGCGGACGGGTACCACCGGTTGGGAAGTTCCGGGCCACGCGGGGATCGAAGATCCCACCACTCGGAAATGGCGACGTGGTATTCGTATTGGCGGCGATAATCCTATCGGGTGGCTGTTCGTTCTCCACCCAGTTGGTAATCGCGCTCAGCATGTTGGCGTTGAAACTGTTGGTCGCCGGACCGCCGCCGCAATGGGCCATGTTCGGAATCAGAAACAGCCTTGCGAAGTCCGGTGCTTGACCAGCCATGACAGCATTCAAGGACTTGTAATAGTTAACGAGGTCAACCGCCGAAAAAATGCCATCGTTGAGCGAATCGTACATGATAATCTTGCCGCCGTGTCCCTTGTACGGAAACAGCAATGGCGATGGTCCAAGCGGCGTGCCGGTCATGAACTTCATCGCGCTTTGCGGGTAGACTGCCGTGGTAGAAAATATCTTCGGCGCATCCGTATCGAAACTATAGCCAAACATAAATCACCGCGGCCAACAGCTCGGTCAGAAAAAGGAGGCTCGCCAGTCTGATTCCAGGACCGCCCGGGATGTTTAGCCCGCATCCTTCGCAAGTTGCTGAATCCGTCTTCATCGAAGTTACCTCCGATTATAGAATTTCAGAACTCAGTGCCGGCACTGCGCCTTGCCGGCGGGCTTGGCCGTTTGCCTGGCCGCCGCGGGAAAGCTTCCGCCTCGCGACGTATAGAGCCATGTCAAATTGTATGTCAATCACAATATTTACATTTGTGAATGAATCCGAAGCGCGGCCATTCCTCTTGTACCAGGCGCGCTATTTTCGCTTCGCGTTCTTGTGTAGCCTCTGAACTGACATTAGTTTCCGCCCGGACGCGGCGCATCTTCATACATAGGAACCCGATGGCGCGCAAAACTGGACCCGAAGCTAAATCGTCCGAATTACGGACGCCGGCTCGGCCGCGCAGCCGCCGGCTTGCACCCATCGGCCGCCTGCAGATTGACCGGCTTGACATGGGCGGTTTGGACGAGGTGATCGGAGTCATGATCCGGCGGGCGCAAGTCTCGGTCTTCGACGACTACCGGAGTCTAACCAGGGACCTCAACGTCTCCGCCGCGCAGTTCGCGCTGATGCGGCTTGCGCCGATTTGAGCGCCGCTGACCCCAGAGCCATCGTTCCGATCGCTTGAGCTAACTCCGCTCGCGAGCTAGGGTCGGCCGGTCCGACGCTCGCGAACTGGCGGGGGATCGGCGAATTCCACGTTTGGGGGAGAAACTTCCGATGAATATCAAGTGCCAGAAGCTTCGCGTGCTCCTTTCCGCACTGATCGTTTGCCTCGCCGCGGCCGGCGTGATTTCGATTGGAACCGCGGCCGCCGACCCCGTGGTCGTCACGGAGAACGGTCCCTTGAAAGGGATCACCACGGCGACAACACATGAATATCTGGGCATTCCCTATGCGGTTCCACCGATCGGGACACTGCGCTGGACGCCGCCACAGCCGAGCGGCAGATGGCACGGCGTTCTCGACGCGACCAAGTTCGGCAATTTCTGCACCCAGCCCAACGGTACCGGCGGCACCTTCGGTAGCGAGGATTGCCTTTCTCTCAATGTCTACACCCCGCGGCAGAAGAAAAATCATGAGCATGATGGACCCTGGCAGGAGCATCACCGTCGTCCTTTGCCAGTGATGGTCTGGATTCACGGCGGCAGCCTGGTTAGCGGTGGCGGCGGATTTTACGATCCGACGCGCATTGTGGAACAGGGCGACGTCATAGTCGTGACCATCAACTACCGGCTCGGCCTGCTGGGATTCTTCGCCCATCCGGCGATCGACGCTGAAGGACATCGGAACGGAAACTACGGGACGATGGACCAGCAGTTGGCTCTCAAATGGGTCAAATCCAACATCGCGGCGTTCGGCGGCGACAGCGATCGGGTGACTATCTTCGGTGAATCGGCGGGAGCACAGAGTGTCTATGTGAATCTCACCTCGCCGACCGCAGCGGGCCTCTTCGAGCGGGCGATCGCGGAGAGCGGCGCATACGTTCAATTCCAGGATTATTTCGATTCGATCGTTCCGCTGGCGCAGGGGGAAACAGCCGGTTCGGCTTACGTGCTTTCGGGCATCGATCAGGCGACCGCCATGGGATGCACGAGCCAGACCGCTCAGTGTCTGCGCGCCTTGCCAGCTTCTACGGTTATTCTGCAGGACCCATCGGTGACCTACCCCTTCGTCGACGGAACGATCCTGACCACTACGCCGACGGCCGCCTTCGCCAGCGGCGCATTCAATCGGGTGCCGGTTATCACCGGCGGCAATCATGACGAGTACCGCCTGTTCGTGGCCGACGCGTACGACGCACTCGGCCATCCACTGGCCTCAACCGACTATACGAATGCGACTCTGAAGCTCTTTGGAAATTCGCTCGGAAGGGCGGTTCTCTTACTCTATCCGCTGACCAACTATCCGAACCCGGGCGAGGCGCTGGGCGCGTCGGGTACCGACGCCATCTTCGCCTGTCCGGAGCGCAATTCCGTCCGATCGCTTTCGCAATACGTCAGAACCTACGCTTACGAGTTCAACGACGAAAACGCGTACCTGGTCTTCAACCAGTTTCCTTCTCCACCCTACCCGGCGATCTCGTTTCCGCTCGGTGCTCCTCACTTCTCCGAGGTGCCGTACCTGTTCGACGTGTTTTCGACCACCAGCGTCTTCACGCCTGACCAGAAGGACCTTTCCGAGGCGATGATCAGCTACTGGACGCGCTTCGCGGCGAAGGGTAATCCGAACTCCCCCGACCGTCCGCACTGGACGCCGTACAACTCCGCGACCGATATCTTCCACTCGCTGGTGCCGCCGACGCCGACCGACGAGTCGACCTTCGACACCGATCACCTATGCTCGGCGTTCTGGAATACGTTCTGACCTCGGGGGTGGCGGGCGGATGCGCGCGCGGTTGTTCGGTTGCCTTCAACCGGCAACCTGGGCGCGCCTCCGTTCGCCGCCGCATTCAGCCGCCCGAGCCGTTCGAGCGAGCGGGCTTGCCGAGAATATGGTCGGATATGATTCGCAGTTGAATCTCGGAAGTGCCTTCGAAAATCCTGGTCAGGCGCGCATCGCGCCAATAACGCTCGACCGCAAACAGCGTCGTATAGCCCGCCCCGCCGTGGATCTGTATCGCCTCGCTGGTGACCTTTTCCGACATATCGCTGGCGTAGAGCTTGGCCATCGCGGCTTCCTTGTCGCATCGCCGGCCGCTGTCTATCTCCTGGCAGACGAAATACATCAACTGGCGGGCCGCCTCGATATCGGTCGCCATCTGCGCGAGCTTGAAGCGGATCGCCTGGAAATTCCCGATCGGCTCGCCGAATTGCACGCGCTGTTTGGCGTATTCGGTCGCGTCCTCGAGCGCGCCCCGCGCCACGCCGATTGCACGCGCGGCGGTCTGAACCCGCGCGACCTCGAGGCCGCTGCTGACCATGTAGAACGCCCTTCCTTCCTCGCCGAGCATATTCGCCGCCGGGACGCGGACGCCGTCGAACGCCAGCTCATAGGTCTTCCAGCCGAAGTATCCGATCTTCGGGATCGGCTGGCCCGAAAGGCCCGGCGGAAAACTGCCGCGCTCCTTCTCGAGGATAAAGGCGCTGATACCGGCATGACGGCGGCGCTTGTCCATGGGACTCGTGCGCGCGACCACGACGATGAAATCGGCCGCATCGGCGAACGTACACCAGTACTTGTTGCCGGTGATTAGCCAGTCGTCGCCGTCGCGCCGCGCCTGGCATGACAGGCTAGCCACATCGGAACCCGCGCCCGGCTCGGACATCGAAAAGGCGCCGAGGAACTCGCCCGCCGCCATCCGATGGAAATACTTGCGGCGCTGATCTTCATTGAATGCGCTCAGCGGAATCAGCGTATTGACCAGACCGTTGCGGATTATCGTTCCAACGCTCATCCAGGCGCGGGCAAGTTCTTCCGTGACAAGGCAGTACTCGAAGGCGCCAAGACCGAGGCCGCCATATTCTTCGGGGATCATGATTCCGAAAAAGCCGAGTTCGCCGAGCTTGCGGCGGATATGGTCCGGAATGTCGCCGCGCACGGGATCGAGCCGATTCGCCTCGGGCAGGACTTCCCGCATCGCGAATTCGCGCGCCGTCTGCTGCAACATGCGCCGCTCTTCAGTCATCGCATCCATTCAGGTTCACCTCGAATCCGGCCCGGCCATGCCAAGAAAAACGACCACCGCGCGATTCAACCGCATGATGTCCGCGTCGCCCAACCGGCCGACCCGCGCGCCTACCCTGATCTTCGCGACGGTTGTGATCTTATCGATCATCAGCCGGCACGCCCTCCGTAATCCGTTGCCCTCATCGGGCTCGATAGGCAAGCGGAACAACGGAGCATCGGTCGCGTCGGTCGTAAACGCGCACACTGTAATCGAGCTGGTAGCGTCGAATCGATCGTCTTGAAGGATAACGGCTGGTCGGGGCTTCCCTGCATAGCCGCCGCCGCCCGCGACCGTCCAAATCTCTCCCCGCTTCACTCGCCTTACCAGTCCGATATCGAATCGATGAAGCTCTGGTCTTGCGTGGCATGGCGGCTTTTCGCCACGGCCGCGCTCTGACGATGGGCCTTGGCCGCAAAGGCGGGCGAGCGCACGTCGGGCACCCAGATCTGAATCGGCCGGAGTCCTTGCTGGCGCAGCCGCGCGCGATGCTTGCGGACCTTGTCCCGCGACGTCTTTGGATGAGCCGGAGTTCTCATGGGAGTTCGCCCGTTACATGTAACCTACCACGGCCGAGCCTCTCCCGCATACCCGCATCGATACGGCCGCGTCGCGCTACCAGGCGGAGCCGTTCCGCGATACCAATTTCCTTGCCAAAACGCCGGACGGCGCGCGATTCACACGTCCGCGCGCCGCCCAACGTTGCGACCGATCCGGCCCAATCAGTTGATGTCGTAAACCCGCCGCACGTTGTCGCCGAGCACGTCGCGCCGGCGCTTCGGATCGGGCAGCTTGTCCCCCAACTCCTCGACCGCCTCGATATAGTTGGCGGTGTGATCGGGATGCGGAAAGTCGGTCGCCCAGAAAAAGCGATCGCTGCCGCACAGATCGACCATCGCGGGCAGCGACTTCTCGTCCGGATCGGCCGACACCCAGACGTTGCGCTTGAAGTAGAAGCTCGGCCGCTCCTTCAGCGGCACGCCGCGCCCCATCACGCTGTCGTAAACCGCATCCATCCGGTCGAGCCAGTACTGAATCCAGCCGGCGCCGACTTCGAGGATGACCAGCTTCAGCCGCGGAAACTTCTCGAAGGTGCCGTACTGCATGAAGCTCGCGAGCGCGTGGCGGATAGCGTCGGACGCCGTGACGTTGAGGAACCACGGCTGCTTGCGCACGTACTCCTTGTCATAGCGGCCCGGCCAGCACCATTGCGGCTCGAGCGACACGTGGATGCCCAGCGGCACGTCGAGTTCCTGCGCCTTGGCGAACAGCACATCGTGGTCCGGATGCCCGTGGGGCTTGCGGGTCATCGTGAACTGCACCACCCATCCGCCCTTATGGCCAGCCTTGACCGCGCGCTCCAATTCCACCGCGGCCGCCTTCGGATCGCCCAGTGACAGATGCGCGACCGGAACCAACCGCCCGCCGCTGCCGGAGCACCAGTCGACAATCCAGCGGTTGTACGCCCGCGTCATCGCCTGCGCGTAATCGGCGTCGTCGCATTCGGTCTCCCACGTCAGCGCGAGGCTCGGGTAGATGATCGCGGCTTCGAGGCCCTCCTTGTCGAGGCGCACGAGGCGCTCCTTCGGGTCCGCGGCACCGAGCGGCAGGTTCTGGCCGTACTTGAGGCGCCGATCGAATTCGCCCTTCTCGCGCGTCACCTGGCCCATCTGCGCGACGTTGCCGAAGTTGCCGCCGCGGCTGACTTTCGATCCGACCCCGTTGATTTCGAGATATTCGTATCCGTCCTTGTCCTCCTTGATCCGCACCGCGTTGGAACGATACTTCGCTTCGCAATACTCCTCGAAGCATTTGGCGGACTCCAGGATATGACCGTCGGCGTCGACGGCGCCCGGATACTTGAGCTTGTGAATTTGTTCTTCGACTCGTGCCATCTCTTTTGCCTCGATTCGATTTTGATTCGTAACCGTGCTTCAGCCGCGAGTATCTTCAAGCGCGCCGCCGCTCGTCAAGCGCGACAGCCGGCAATAATCCACGCCGGCCGGAAATCGTATTGAGCGGAAGTCGCGGCGACGCCCGCCCGGCGAACCGCGAGGCTCAGCCGGCGAGGCTTCCTGCCACCATTCCGGGCGGAGTCTCACGGGCGCCTTCGTACTTGCGGATAAACCATGGGCGGCGCCACGCGATATAGCACGGCAGGATCAGCACGCCCGCGATCATGTTGGTGCCCATCAGGAAGATCAGCAGCACGCTCATCTCGTTGTGAAACAGCAGCGGCGAAAATGCCCACGGCAGAATTCCGCCGACCATCACCGCAAACGTGCTGAAGACCGCGCCGCCCGTGGTATGCAGCGCCGTGGTGATTGCCTCATCGATCTTGCGCCCGCCCATCACCTCGTCGCGGATCCGGGCGACCGTGTAGATTCCATAGTCCACGCCCAGGCCGATGCCCAGCGAGATGACCGGAATCGTATCGACCGTCAGCCCGATTCCGCGCCAGCGCATATAGACGAAGGCGCCGAAATTCGCCATCACGCACGATACGATAAAGAGCGCGCCCGCCACCGCCGACCGGAACGAGACCGCGCAGAAGACAAAGATTGCCGCCAGCACGAAGGTGATATTGATCAGGTCGAGCCTGTAGAGCACGTCGTTCGCGGCCGCATAGAGTCCGGCCTCGCCGCCCAGATACCTGACGGTTACACCCTTGAGCGACGGATCGCTCGCGACCCGCAGCTTGACGAAATCGCTGATCTGCGCGGTCAGTGTCTTGAGCCGGGTATAGGTGTGGTCGGGCAGCAGCACCCGGATACAGGTGCTCGTGACCTTGGGATTATTCGCGAAGAAGCGCTCCATCTCACCGGGCGCCGTGCCGCCGAAAAACAGCCACCACAGATTACCGCCCAGCTTGGCGGTATCGGGCGCGCTCAGAAACTTCGGATAGCCGTTGTGGAACAGACGGTTGAACGGTTTCACGATACTGGTCGAGAATGAGACCACCGCCAGCACCTGCCCGCGTGACAGCAGGTAGTCGTGCATATCATCGGTCATCCGCAGCACCGGCGGCCCCAGCGTCGACTGGTCGCTCGGCCAGTCCGGCGTCTCGAGCACGATCCATCCTTCGTCGAGCGGAAAGAATTTTCCGATCTCGGCCATGTCGCGGTTGACCTTCGAATTAGGCCGATAGAGCGGCGTGCCGGCGGTCTCATAGCCAATCTTTGCGCGCAGTCCGTTCGCGACTCCCCACACGATAAAGCCCGCGCCAAACGCCAGGATCGCGCCGCGCACCACGCCCGGCGTCACCGGAATCCGCGCCACCCGATCTCCCGCCGCCCGCAACCGCCGCATCACCGCGCCCGACCCGGCCTTGCGCGCCTTGATTCGCGGCCGCGGCAGATAGCTCATGAAGATCGGCTGGAAAACGAACACCATCGTCAGGCTGCCCGCGAGCCACACCGCGCCCGCGAAACCGATCTGCTTCAAGACCGGAATCCCGCCCAGCGAAATAAAGATGATTCCGGCGATGTCGGCGATTATCGACAAAAAGCCCGGCGGCAGCATCACGTCGGTCGTGGTCGCGCACGCCGCATGCTTGTCGTCGAGCCGGTCCAGCTCGTCGTAGTA
>Ga0307373_10004312_pt1 | contig 24055 bp, 24 predicted proteins | sample OX2MG_FD_202534 | JGI IMG/M metagenome (GOLD analysis project Ga0307373, IMG submission 202534) | Soil microbial communities from Risofladan, Vaasa, Finland - OX-2 | ecosystem: Environmental > Terrestrial > Soil > Coastal area > Acid sulfate soil | place: Finland: Risofladan, Vaasa | collected... | reverse complement strand
CTGCATCCCTCTCCGCAAGTGCGCTTCGACGCCAGAACCTGAGGCAGGAGCCCAGTGCGTTAGCAGCGCTCGCTGGGATCTGTGCGGGGGGCCGCTCGTCGAGAGCGGTCCCTACCGCGATCAGTTTGGACTTTGCAACTTTACAGACTTTACAGACTTGCACAGACCGCGCTTCACGAGATCGATGAGAGCGCGACGTCATGGGGCGGTTCTTGCCGCTGGCCACGACTCAAACCGGTCCTGCGGAGGTCGCAGTCCGTCGGCAGAACCTAGGAGAAGCACTCAACGCTGAGGCGGGCGACCGGCTAGCATTCAGGCTGCGGCATGTTGCGTGACGGCTGTGACGATCTCCGAGCGAAGCCCGGGGTACGTGGCTAGGAAGGCGCGCCGCTCCGCATTGAGCCGCTCGACGATCGTGCGGTACTCTTTGACTCGGTCGGTGCGCTCGTAAAGACGTCGCGGCTGGAGTATCTCGATGTCGTCGATGCCTGGGAGAGATCTGGCGACTTCGTAGCCGAAGTCGGGGTCACGCTCCCACGCGATCGTGCCTTCCGCAACGGCCTTGACGATTGCGCTCGAGTAGGAGATCGACACTTTCTTGCTGGTCTCATTATCGGACGGACCGCCGACGCGTCCGGTGTTGAGTAGGTACACCTCAAACCCGCCGCTGTCGAGCAGCTCGAGAAACCGGTTGCCCTGCTGCTCGTGGCGCAATGGGAAGAAGGGATTGGTACCCGGGACGCGCAGGAACTTCCCAGCCTCGTCTTTGCCGCCCGCCGACGTGCCCTGGGTCTCGCCGAGCATGAAGTAGGCGGCTGCCTGCTCGCGGTTGAGCCGGGCCACGGCGGGGATGATGTTCTCGTTGCAGTTGAGTATCAGCAGCTGATTAATGCGGGTGACGTCACGGGCGTCTCGGTGCCAGCCGAGCGTCTCCATGCGGAACACCGCGCGCCCGTTTTGCGTGTAGCCGGTGTCAAAGAAGTCGACCTTCCCGCGCTCATCCTGCGAGACGTTCTCGAGGTAGGCCTCAGGCTTGCAAACGGCACCGAAGATGGTCGGCTCGTCCTTGGGGTCGAGTGCAAATGTCTTGGCGAAGCAGCCGTTCTCGGTGGCCACGATCCGTCCGCCCGGGTAGAGGGCGACGAAATCGTCCTGGACCGGCTTGGAATCGTTCTGGCGCGTGAAGGTGGTGGTGGTCTTGCCCGTGCCCGAGAGGCCGACGATCAGCATCGACTGCTCGCCCCGCGGCGTCGGAATCACCTTGCAGCCGGCATGGAGCGATAGCCCTCCCTGGTCGTAGGTGAGCTTGTTCCACATGCGCAGGCCACCCTTCTTGGACTCGCCGAAGTAGTCACTGTTGAGCACACGGGTGATGCCGCGTTCCAGGTCCACGGCGATAAGCCGGTCCTCCGGATAGCCCGTGGCCTCGAGCGATGGAGTGTAGATGACCGTCAGCGCGGGATCCCAGCTATCTCCACCCTGGCCTTCATTGTCGAAGTACAACCAGCGTTCCATGGCGGCGATATTTGCGTTGGCAGCGTCGATGTAGAGGCGGGTACGCACTCGATACCCGGGGTCGTTGCCGATGTAGCCGTCAATGACCAGCATATCGCGGTCGCGGATGTGGGATTCCTGGAGCTGCGCGATGTGATCGCCCACCTGCCTGGAAAGGGTCTGGTCGGTGTGCTCGTCGGGGGAGTCAGTGATGATGTATGTGCTGCTCTTGCTGCGCGAGACAACGCGCGTCTGCACGTTGAAGTTGCCGAACTCGGTGAGCCGCGCGTTCGGCATTCGCGATGTGAGCTCGCGCAGCTCCTCGGGGCTCGGGTTCCATTGGATGGAGCGAGCGGGCGGCAACGAGGTGCGGCTGGCTTTGACGACGTTTGTCATGACTCCTCCACGTCCATCCTCCCTGCCGGAAGTGCGAAGGAGGTTCTTCTCGGCCACCCATGTGGGTGTCCACGGTCGTGTATACAGCATTGCATACCGAGTGTCAACCACATTCTAGGAACATCGTGGCGAGCCGTTGCTGTCTCTGGCCCCGCGAACACCGGCTGATACGGCTGGCCAGCGAGCCCGAAGTCAACTGCCGCCTCGACTGCGGTAGTCCGACTGCCGACCGGGACCAGTCGATCGCACTGAACCTCGTCAGGCAGCGCAAATGCTTGCGAGTCCTTAAGGCTTCGCCGAAACTCCCTCTGGTCTCGGTCCGGCTGACGGCGGTCGGCATGTATTCGCCCAGGCATTCTGCCCGCAATGGATGCTCATCAGCACATCCACGGCTAACATGCAGCCCCCCGCAGCGAGCGCAAGTTCTCGGCGAACTGGGCAGTCAGCTACTATCTTGTCCCCGAACACTGCCTCCGTCTGGCACGTGCAGGACCCACCCGCTTGCTGGTCATCAGCGGTATTGGTCGCCACTACGACGATAGCGCCGCAGGCTAACGCCGCGGCGATGAGGACAATCCACTGAGTAATGTCCATACTTGGCAGCAAGCCGACCCCATTCACGACGAGCATGCGACCGACCGACTGCTACAGATTCGGTCAGATCTAAACAGCCTCGGGCACTGATCTCGCCATCGCCGTCGCCCCAAAAGGAGGAGCAGCCGCGCGGTCTGTACGGGCATCACCGGGATCGCTGGCTTGACGCCGCAGGCGAGCGCTCTGGAGCAGCAGAATCGGGACAGTTCTCGCTACGGCGGGGGGGAGGATGGCTACCAGACACTCTGACCAGCGCTCTGCAGGCTGTCGACAGCGGCTTGATCGAGAAACCAAACCAGCTCACCGTCTTGAGGTTTGACCGCTGCTGCGGGCACGCTCCGCTCCTGCACCGCTCGAAGTGCGGCGCCTTTACCACTGCCGGTCACTAGGAAAGCGACGTGAGCAGCAGAGTTGATTGCGGCATACGTGAGGGTGAGCCGATTCCGCGGCTCATTCGCGGCTCGGCTCGTCGTACAGGCGCGGTCCTGGACGCTCAGGGCCGGGTCCCCAGGAAACAGCGAGGCGGTGTGGCCGTCTTCTCCCAAGCCCAGTAGCACCAAGTCGAAACGGGGCATGCCGCGCAGTTGGGGCATGGTCTCGCTGAGGGCAGTGTTATAGCGGCTTGCTCCGTCGGCGAGGCTACTGTCGTCCGCCGGCATCCGATGGACCTGATTCTCAGGGATGCCTACGGTTCGCAGGAGGCTGACATCGGCCATCCGATAATTGCTCGCTTCACCATCCGGCGCGACGGCGCGCTCATCGCCGAACCACACGTGCCAGCGCGACCAGTCAACCTCGGTCTTGTACTCGCGCGACATGTGTTCGTACATCTGTCTCGGAGTGCTTCCCCCAGCTAATGCGATGTGGAATTCGCGGGAGCCGGTGCACAGCTCGGCCACCCACGCGCACGCTGCTGCCGCCACCTCGGCGGGGCCGGGTAGCACCAGGGCTGGCCCCGTCAGACCAAGATCAGCGGCCTGGGGCCAGCTCATCCGGACACCCTCGCAAGCGCTCGATCATTGTGCTGCCCTCAGCCCTCGGCCAAGGCCACCGGGACCGCGGGGAGGCTCTGTCTGAGGCGGGGGAGGATCTCCTCAGAGTAGAGGCGGAGGAATCGCTCTTGGTCGGGGCCAGGCGCGTGAAACACCAGATGGGTGAAGCCCAGGTCGGTGTATCTCTGAATCATGGCGACGTGTTCGTCGGGGTCCGAGGACACAATCCACCGACTGGCCGCACGCTCGACACTGAGCGCATCGGCTCGACGCTCCATCTCGATCGGATCATCGAGACCCATCTTTTCCTCACCGCTCAATGCCAGCGCAGCCCAATGCCGCGTGTCGCTGAGCGCCCGTGCTCGATCGAGGTCGAACGACACTTTCATCTCGATCATCAGATCTAGGTCGGTGATGTTGCGTCCAGCTTTCTGGGCGCCTTCATACAATGCCGGAAGCAGCGTGTCCGTGTACAACGCTGGGTCCTTGCCGCTCGTGCAGATGAACCCTTGCGCAATGCGGCCCGCGAGCCGCGATGCTGCCGGTCCTGATGCCGCGACATAGATCGGTACGGGATGTTCCGGGCGGTCGTAGATCGTTGCCCGCTCCGTCTTGAAGTACTCTCCCTCGTGGGTCACCCGCTCCTCTGTCCACAAACGTTGGATGAGTTCGAGCGCTTCCTTGAGACGCGCGAACCTCTCCTTTGAATCCGGCCACGTCGTGCCGAGTGCAACCTCGTTGAGTGCCTCTCCGGTCCCCACTCCCAGCGCGATGCGCCCGGGCGCGAGGCACGCGAGCGTGGCGAATGCGTGTGCCACTACAGCTGGGTGGTATCGAAAGGTCGGGGTCAAGACGCTCGTACCGATGAGCACCCGTTCCGTGCGTTCAGCCAGCGCGCCCATCCAGGAGAATGCGAACGGCGCGTGCCCGCCAGTATGCCGCCACGGCTGGAGGTGGTCGCTGATGAAGACGGAGTCAAAGCCCAGTTCCTCTGCGAGCACGCTGTACTCGAGCAGCGTACGGGGATCAAATTGCTCCGCGGATGCCTTGTACCCGAATTTCATCAGTTCCTCTACTGAAGTCCAAGGATGTCTGGGGCGTGCGCAAGGGTGGCTTGGAGGTGGGCGGTGGTGAGAGCTGCCATCGCTGGCGCGTCGCCGGTTTTGGCGAGACGGAGAATTTCTTGGTGCTGGCGGTCCGCAACATCGGCGAACGCGCGATCCAGCTGGGCCGCCAAACGAACGTACGGCTCGGATTGCGCGCGGAGTGTGCGGATGTAGGTCAGCAGCCGCTCACGAGCGCAGTGCTGGTACAGCGCGAGATGCAGTTCATCGTGCCGGGCCGCCCAATCACGCCCAGGTCGCGCCACGTTGAGCCGGTCCAGGTGGCTGGCGAGTGAACCATGGAGGCCGGCCGAAGCGTGCTCCACTGCCAAACGGGCAGCCAGCGACTCCAACGCAATTCGGATCTCGTAGATCTCGGTCAACTCGGCGAGGGTGGGGCGAAAGACCGTGGCGCTGCCGAGTTGATCGCGTGTCACGAGGCCTTCGCTCTCGAGTCGGGCGATGGCTTCTCGAATCGGCGTCCGACTGACCGCATGACTCTCCGCGAGGTGGACTTCCCGAAGGCGGGCGCCGCCCGGAAGGCTGCCGTCGAGGATGCTCGATCGGAGCGAGTGAAGGATCTGCTCTGTCGCGTTGCCGCGTGAGGTGGATGTGTCAGGCATGCAACGTGTATACACGACGGGATACAGCTTGTCAACCCGCAGCGGACTTGACGTTGCTGGATGCAAGCCTGTATACATCTCGGTGCGCGACGAACGCGCAGCAGCCTCAGACGAAGAGGGCCACGGCGAACTACATGATCTTGCCCCCGCGAAAGTCGGCTTCAGGACGCGCACCCGACCGCGCCGACGCGCAGCTGCCGCCCCGCGGTGCGGTGGACCGCGTGTCCTTACTGCTCGTGGCGGCCGGAGCAATCCTGTGGGCGTCGGATGTCTTCTTTCGCACAGGCCTAGTGCGCCATGGGTTGAACAGCAGCGCCATTGTGTTTGCAGAGGATCTATTCGTCACCCTTGCATGCATCCCGTTCTTCGCGCGCGTCGCGCGCGACCTACGCGGTCGCTCCCAACGCGACATTCTTGCTCTGACTGCCATCGGTGTGGGACCTCAGGCGCTGGCAACGGTTCTCTTCACGCAGTCAATCAGCATCGCTCTCCAGTCCAACTCGGTGAACGAGACCTACTTGTTGCAGCAGGCGCAACCCATCATGGCTATCGCTCTCGCGTGGCTCGTGCTGAAGGAGCGGCGGCGCGCCCGTTTCTGGCCCCTGGCGGCCCTGTCGCTGGTGGCCGTATACTTAGTGATCTTCGCGCGCACACCGCTCCAGCCCTTCTCGGACTTGGGGAGAGGCCATGTGCTGGCCGCCTTGTGCGCGCTCGGGGCTGCCCTCCTTTGGGCAAGTGGCACCGTGCTCGGCCGGTATGCCCTCCGAGACGTTTCGTTCGTGACGACGACGGCGATGCGTTTCACCATCGCGCTGCCAGTGCTGTTGGCCGTCACACTGATCAGCAATGGCACGAAGGCGTTTACGGTCTATCAGATTGCTGATGTGCCGAACCTGATTGGCTTGGCGATCGTTCCCGGCCTCTGTGCAATCCTCTTGTACTATCGGGCGCTGCGCTCCACTCCAGCGTCACTTGCGACCCTCGCAGAGACGGCCTTCCCGCTCACGGTTACTCTCCTCCTCGCCCTGCCGGCGCCGTACGGCTTCAGCCAGCAGATCCTTCCGCTTCAGCTGGGCGGTGCAGCCCTCTTCATTGCCATGATGATCTTTCTCAATGCTCGCAAGGAGAACACGGTCATCGATGGGCTGTTTCGAGCAGCCTTTCAGCCGCGTACGGCTGATCCTGTATCGCGCTCCGGCTAATGGTTGGAGTGGAGGTTGGCGGGCGACCCCTCTTGCGTTTGGGTCCGGCCGCTGGGGAAAGACGAGCCTTGCATGTGATCTGCCCTCACATAACACGACGTTGGGCACTGGGTAAACGCCCCGCCGTGCAGGCCCACGGGTGCGTTATCGTCGCGCAAGGTCGCACCGTGCCGCGCGGTAGGACGTCCCACTCTTTGGTATTGCGGCCGTTCACGCGAGCATGACGATCGAAATCCTGCCCGTACAGATCGACAGAGAATTCGTCGAAGGCGACGATCTGGCGGCGATGATCCACGACGCCGCTCCAGCCATCCGTGACGGGGATGTGGTGGTGATCACACAAAAGGTCGTGAGCAAGACGGAAGGTCAGGTTGTCGACCTGCGGGATGTGCAACCCTCCGCAGGAGCGCTCGAGCTTGCCGGCTCGGACAGTGATCCACGCGTGGTGGAGGTGGTTCTTCGAGAGAGCAAGCGCGTGGTGCGTCATCGGGGTCCGCTGATCATCACCGAGACGCATCACGGCTTCGTATGCGCCAATGCGGGTGTCGACCGATCCAACGCTCCGCGCCTCGACACTGTCGTTCTTCTGCCCCGCGATCCTGACGCGTCAGCACGGAGGTTGCGAGCCAGACTCGAAGAGTTGTCCGCAGCGCGGCTGGCCGTCGTGATCGCTGATACCATGGGTCGACCGTTACGCGATGGCATAGTGGGAACCGCTATCGGCGCGAGCGGTCTCAACCCCCTGCGCGATCTCGCGGGAGCGATCGACCCCGTCGGCTTCCACCTTGCGAGCACGATCGTTGCCATCGCGGACGAGCTGGCTTCCGCCGCAGATCTCGTCCTTGGCAAATTGGAGCGCGTGCCGGCTGCCGTCATCCGCGGCTATGTGACCACGGGCGATGGCTCGGCACGTCAACTACTGCGCGATCCGGCCCGCGAGCTGTTCGTATAGCGCTCGTATTACGCAAGGCTCCGCGACGCATTCGCGCGCGGTTGGACCACGTGGAGGCGTTCTGAGCGCGCAACGCGCAGATCCTCGACAGTATCCACGTCAAGGCTCAGGCCGTTGATGTCCACGATCCTGGCCACAAGCCCGCTGTCCTCGGCGCGCTGGGCGTGGCGTGCAGCACTGGGCTGGTGCCCAAACAACGGGGCAATGCCCGTCGCAGGACGCACGAGCAGCGCGTTCGTGCCACCATCACGCGCACGGGCGATGCCGACACCCGGATCGGGAGCTGAGTCGACGAACTGGAGGATGTCCGCCGACGTGATGAGGGGAAGGTCCGCCGATAGGTAGAGCACGGCGGTCGGTGGTGGCTGGATCGACGCCAGAGCGTGTTGCAAGCCTTCGTTCCAGGCGAGACCGCCGTCGTCGATGACCTCAACCCCCAGCGGTATGGCGGCAACCGACGCGGCCGACTCGGATGTGACCACGGCGACGGGACCGACCGCAGCGTCCTGCGCCGCCAAGATGGTGCGGTTGAGCATGCACAGCATGAGCCGCCGCCGCGATGCGGCTGATACGTGCGGACTGAGTCGCTGCTTCGCAATGGTGAGCCGTTTGAGCGGGATGAGGATGTGGATGGTCATGGTGTCGCCTGGCGATCGGCTCGCCACTCCATCACATCCGTCATCCGTACCTGAATGATCGGATCCAACTCGTCGGGAGTTCGGTATTGAGAATACCGAGCAAGCAAGAGGTGCCGAGCATGGTGCATATCAGACGGGGTTCGGAGTATGAGGGCCTCCCCCTTGATCGAGACCCACCACAGGCGCGACCAGTCTTCGTCCCAGCCATGGAACAGCAAAACGGCACGGGGATCCGCTTTCAGATTCCTGAGTCGCCTCAGCTCCCGAGAGCGCTTCGGCTTCCCGTCGACCGGGATGAAAAGCAAGGGCGCGTCAACCGCGAAGACACAAGGGACTAGATGGGGCAAGCCATCGGGGCAGATGGTGCCCAGGGTTGCGGAGCGGACGGTGGCAATTCGCTCGATCATGGCCTGCTTGTTCACGGAGCCTCCTGGAGGAAGAGGGCATCTTGCGCCCACCACTTGACGATGTGGGATGCAGAAGTGTATACACCACTGTCGACGGCCGAGCCCCGGGTGGGTAACGCGGTCCGTCTCCGCCCGCTAGTCGCACAGGAGGTGCTCGGTGATGGCCCATTGGTCTAGGGTTGGGACGCTCTCATGAGGGCCCGACCCACGTTGGCAGTGTTTGCGATTGCCGGCTTTGGACTGGCAGCCTGTGGCTCAGCAAGCAGCGGTGGTGGGGGGAGCACGGTCAACCCCGGACCCAGCGACAAGCAACTCATTATTGGGATGGTCAACCCGTTCAGCGGCCAGGATGCAGCGTTCGGGCTGGACATGAACGCGGGCTGCGTGGCGGCGGTACAGGTGATCAACGCGCACGGTGGCGCGCTTGGCCACACCTTCAAGTGCGTGCCCATTGATAGCAAGGGTGATGCTGCGGACGCGGTCCCGGCGGTCACCAAGGCGCTGGCGCTGTATTCCAACATGGTGGGGGTCATCGGGCCCGGAACGGACGCTGCGACCGCGACCATGCCGCTCCTGGAGCAGGCGCAGATGGCGACGATCGGCGCCAACGGTGACGTCTCGTTTAATCAGAACTCTTACAAATACTATTGGCGGATCACGCCTGCCGACTCGGCCAACGCCGTAGCGATGGTCGTGGCTGCCAAGAACCTCGGCTACACGCGTGCCGCCCTGGTCTTCGGCAACGACGCAGGCGCGCAGACGAATGTCCCCGGGATTCAGGCCTCGTGGCCAAAGGTGGGCGGCACCATCGTTGACACCGAATCGCTCACCCCAAGCCAGCCTTCGTACCAGACGGAGGCCGCCAAAGTCGCCGCGTCAAATCCGGACGTCATCTTCACCGAAACAGATCCGCAAACGGCGGCGACCTTCTTTGGCGAACTGAAGCAGATGGGCAAACTGGTGCCCATCCTCGGCACCGAGCCAACCATCATTCCCACTTGGTACCAGGCAGTGCAGGGTGCCGTCGGAGCATCCGATCTGCAGACGTACTATCGCGGCGTCGAGCAGTACACGCCCACGGGGCCGGGCGAGGACGGCTTCAAGACGGCGTTGCTCGCCGACCAAGGCGTCGACAACCCTGCGCAATACCTACCCTCACCGTTCTGCAAGTCGTACTACGACTCTGTGAACCTGCTTGTCTTGGCGATGATCAAGGCTAAAAGCGTCGCCCCATCGGTTTACAACGCGGCGATCCCTTTGGTCACAAATGGTGCGAAGGTTGTCTACAATTTTGCTGATGGACTTGCGGCGCTCAACGCTGGAACGGATATCAGCTACCAGGGGGCTGTGGGGCCGATCGCCTTCGACCAGTACCACAACTCGAGCGGTGAGTTCGCGGTCGTCAAGTTTGCGAGCGACGGATCGGCGTCCAACCCGCTGACGATCATCACCGCGAGTGAACTCAAGGCAGCGTCATAGCGTGGGCAGGCTCGGGGTGCGCGCGGCGCCGAGGGTAGCGGCGCCGCCGCACTCCGACGTCCTGGATAGACGGCGGAGCAAAGAGGCTTGAGTACTCTTCTTCCTGCCATCGGCTTTGGCCTTGTGACGGCCGCATTGTTGGCAATAGCGGCCGTCGGCTTCACGCTACAGTTCGGGATCACGAATGTCCTGAATCTGAGCTACGGCTCTGTGCTCACGGTCGGGGCGTTTATCGCGTACCTGCTGGCGATCCGCGGAGTCAACATCTGGCTTGCATTGGTCGCTGCCGGTGCTGGTGGGGCAGTCATATCAATGGCTCTGAATCGGTTGATCTTCGCACCCTTCGCGCGGCGCGGGGCCGGCCTTTTCGGAATGATCATCGTCACCGTCTCGGTCCAGCTCGTAATCGAATACGGACTGCAAGCGGCGTTTGGCGTCAATTTCATGAGCTTCCCCGGGATAGACCAGGGACCGACGATCCATGTGCTAGGGATGGTGTTCACCGAGCTGCAGTTGATCATCGTCGGCATCGCGGTTGTGGCGATGATCATCATTCATCTCATCCTGCAGTACACGCGCTTGGGGATGGCCATGCGTGCCACGGCGACCAACCCAAGCCTTGCGCGGAACGCGGGTGTCCCCACGAAGCGAATCATCGACGCGACCTGGCTCCTGTCGGGCGCGCTGTGCGGCATCAGTGGAGTGACCCTGGTCCTGGGCATCCAGAGCTTTGACTTCACCATTGGTCAGAAGTTCCTCATCACCATCATTGCGTCGGCAGTCCTCGGGGGGATCGGCCAGCCTTACGGCGCGATGCTAGGTGCATTGACAGTCGCCCTCGCCGGTTCCATCGTCGCCAACTACACCTCGTCCGCTTACAACGAGGTGACGGCTTTCGTCATCCTTATCGCGGTGCTGCTGGTCCGGCCGCAGGGAATCCTCTCGGAGGTAGCGACCGCCAAAGAGGTGGTGACGTGAACGCCGGCTTCCAACTGTACCTGGCGACCTTGGTGGTCTATTTCGCTGTCTACGCCATCGCCGCTATGGGCTTGAGCATTCAATACAGCTACGCCGGTGTAGTGAATCTCGCGTTCATTGTCTTTCAGGCGGCAGGCGCATACACGGCAGCGGTGCTGACGTTAGGACCCGACACTCGGATTGCCGGCTTTCAGACCTACATACTGGGCTACGAGCTTCCTTTTCCGATACCTCTCATCGCCGCCGCTGCCGTCGGCGCTCTGTTGTCCTCCGTCGTTGGTGTGATTGCGTTGAAGAAGCTGCGTCGCGATTACCAGGCGATGGCTTTCCTGGTCCTCTCGGTGATTGCCACGGACCTAGTGACCAATCTCAAGGGACTGTTCAACGGCCAGGCTGGCCTAGCGCTGATTCCTTCGCCCCTCCAGAACGAGTTGGGGTTGTCGTACGGGGATTATCACTGGGCCTACGCGATCTACGCGGTCGTGCTCACTGCTCTCGTTTATGGGGTCTGCCGATGGCTGGGGAACTCGCCCTTGGGCGTGTCGTGGCGAGCAACTCGTGACAACGAGACGTCCGCTGCCGCGTTGGGCAAGAACGTGGCCCGCGTCAGGCTCTCCGCAATGGCTGTGGGTGGGGCGTTGGCCGGTCTCTCAGGGGCGGTGCTGGTGCAGTTCATCACGGTCTGGGAGCCGAACTCATGGTTGTTTCCGGAGACGTTCGTGCTCTTTACGTCACTCATCGTGGGCGGACTGGGGAACAGCAAGGGCGTGCTGCTGGGAGTGCTTGCCGTCCCCATCCTCCTGCTTCAGGGACCGAGCTTCCTTCCGGAGTTCGGGCGTACGGGCTTGGTCGACTCGCTCGAGTGGGTCATCGTGGGGTTGGTCACCCTAGTCTTCCTGTGGTTCCGCCCGAAAGGGCTTTTGCCGGAGCGACCGCGGCGACTTGACAAGTATCGGAGCAAGGGTTTGCAGGCTCTGCTGCGGCCGCGCCTAAACAGAGATGTTGGGGGACCACCCGCGTGATTGGCGTGTCCCCGCAGCCGACGGCGACCGTTGGCGAGAAGCATGGTTTGCTGCGGGTCGATTCGCTGAGTCGCAGCTATGGTGGCGTCAAAGCGGTCGTTGACCTCAGCTTTGATGTGCCGGCCAGCGGGATCACCGGACTTATCGGCCCCAACGGCGCTGGGAAGTCCACCGCGCTCGGCATCGTCGCGGGCGACATCCGGCAGAGCAGCGGAAGGGTCACCTTCGATGGACGTGACATCTCAGATTACGCCTCCCACCGGCGGGCCCAACTGGGCCTGGTTCGGACGTTCCAGATGTCGGGGGAGTTTGGCAAGTTGACCGTCCTCGAGAATTTGATCACCGCCGTTCCGACCGTCGGCGAGAGCGTCAGCGGTGCTCTACTCCGCAGGCCCGCGTGGCGGACAGCCCTCGACGCGGTCATCGCGCGTGCGCTCGAGCTCTTGGATCGTTTCGACATGGCGAACAAGACAGACACCTGGGCCAGTGACCTGAGCGGCGGACAGAAGAGGTTAGTCGAGATCATGCGCGGACTCATGGCGAGCCCGAAGCTACTGCTGCTCGATGAACCCATGGCCGGGGTCAACCCCGAGCTTCGGAAGCGAATTGAGACGCACCTCCTGGAACTGCGCGACGACGGCCTTCCTATGTTGATGATTGAACACGAGCTCTCCGTGGTCGAGCGGTGTTGTGGACACGTCATTGTCATGGCGCGTGGGCTGAAGCTCGCCGAAGGCACGATGGCTGACCACCGTGCAAACGAGGCGGTCAGGAGCGCCTACCTTGCCTGAGTTGGGGGAGCGCGTTACCCCTGTGCTCACGGTCGAGGGGCTGGCGGCAGGCTATGGGCGGGTGCCGGTCGTCTCTCACGTGGATGTCCAGGTGGGGATCGGAGAGATCGTTTGCATCGTGGGACCCAATGGCGCCGGCAAGAGCACGCTGCTGAAAGCGCTGACAGGCAATCTCCCAGTAATGGCCGGAACCTACGTGCTCGGCGGCAAACTCGTCACGCGCCTCTCGGCGGACGCGCTGGCTCGCCGTGGTGTTGCTTACATTCCGCAGGTCAACGACACATTCGACACTCTCACTGTTGAGGAGAACCTTGCCATCGGTGGATACCTGCTTCCACGCAAGCAGTTGAAAGCCCGCGTTGAGCAGAGTATGGAGACCTTTCCACAGTTGAAGGAGATGCGCACCCGACGCGGCATGAAGCTCAGTGGAGGCGAGCGGAAGATGCTGGCGATGGCCCGCGTACTGCTCACCACACCGCAACTCGTGATCCTCGACGAGCCGACCGCTGGCCTCTCTCCTCAGGTGGCCAATCAGGTGCTCGCTGAGTACGTGCCCAAGCTGTCCAGCCGTGCGGCGGTGATGCTCGTCGAGCAGCGGGCCCTGGAGGCGCTCGAGGTGTCAGCCTGGGGCTACGTGATGGTCTCTGGCCACATCGCGCGGTCAGCGAGCGCGCAAGCGCTGCGCCAGACCGATCTCGCCGAACTCTTCCTTGGTGGGTAACCAACACTCGACGACGTGACCGGCATGAATCGGCGCCCCCACGAGGGTGCCACAGAGGGAACACGGAGGCCAAGACGTCAAGGATGACAGAAACAGGAAGATCGCCAGTGCAGTTCGGTATCCGGCTGCCCGTGGCAGGGCCGCTCGCGAGCCCCGATGCCATAGTGCGCGTCGCTCGCGAGGCTGAAAGACTCGGGTACGATGTCGTCTGGGTCAACGATTTCATCGCTTGGACCACATACCAAAACAGCACGCACGTCTCAAGCGGGTCGCTTGAGGCTGTCGAGAACGCCGGGCCCGACGCGGAGCCAACGTACTTCGAATCGCTCACAACCCTTAGTTATGTGGCGGGGGTGACGGAGGCGATAAAGCTAGGGATTGCAGTCCTGTGTCTGCCCTTCCGCAATCCGATCATCGCCGCAAAGCAGGTCGCGAATGTGGATGTCCTCAGTGGTGGTCGCATGATCCTCGGGGTCGGCGTTGGTGCGGCAAAGTCCACCCACAACGTTGACTTCGAGGTCCTCGGAGTCTCGCGTGTTGACAAGTACGACAAGACCAAGGATTACCTCCGCGCGATGATCGAGATCTGGACGAACCCCAGGCCTGCATACGAGGGTCCGTTCATCTCGTTTCCAGAGACGGAGTTTGCTCCCAAGCCGGCACAGAAGCCATACCCGCCCATCTGGTTCGGCGGCGGCGGCGACAAGTCGGTTGAGCTGTGCGCTGAGTTCGGCAGCGGATGGCTTCCACCATGGGTAGTGCCCGCCGAATACCCGGGACGCATCGCAAGCCTTCAGGAAGCGGCCGCGCGCTATGGCCGTGACCGTGTGACCTTCGACATTGGCACAGAGGTCTACGTCTGCATCGCAAGTGAGTCCTCCGCCGCCCGGTCGAGTGCCGCCAAGACTGTCGGTGTCCTCCCAGAGGGTTTCAACGCAGACGCCACCGCCGCGGCGGTTGAGGCGGCGGGGCTCATCGGGTCACCCGAAGAGATCGTCGATAAGCTGGGGCGATACGTTGAGGCGGGTGTTAGGTGCTACGAGATGAAGTTCATCTACCACACCGTGGACGATTACCTTGAGCAGATGCAGATGTTTGCCGAACGCGTCATCTCAAACCACCGCTAGAACCACAGCTAACTAGGAGAACCGAGTCCGATGTCACAGCAAGTCGACACACGCATTGTGGGGGGGACGGTCCACACGCCGTCCGGACCACTCGAAGCCGATGTTCTGATCACCGGCGAAAAGATCAGCGGTATCGTCGCCCGGGGGGACGCTACGGTCGCGGCCAACACCATCAAAGCCAGCGGGTTGCAGGTGATCCCGGGCTTGGTGGACACTCATGCGCACGCCCGCACTCCTGGTTTGGAATACAAGGAGGACTTCTTTACGGTCTCGCAGGCTTGCGCCGTGGGCGGAGTTACCACCTACACCGACATGCCCAACGTCGATCCGCCGACTGATACGTTGGAGCTGTTCGAGCAGAAGCGCGAGATCGCGGACCGGGACTCGGTGGTGGATTGGGGCCATCTTTGCTCGCCGAACAAGTTCGACGAGATACCGAAGATGGCTGCGGCGGGAGTCACCGGTTTCAAGATGTTCCAGGTCAGCGGTGGGTACCCCCACGATCCTCGCATTGCCATGGGCGAATCCGAGCGGGTCTATGAAGCCTTCCAGCGCATTGCTGACACGGGTTTGCACTGCAGCGTTCATCCGTTCAATCAACCACTCATGGACGTCATGACGCGGCAGGCCATGGAGGCTGGCCTGCCCCACGATCAGCACACCTTCTCCGAGATCTACACCAACGAGATCATCTGGAGTTCTGGCGTGGCGGTCCTCCTTGAGCTGGCGCGGGTCACGGGAGCTCGCCTGCACGTTCTGCATACGCATGCTGCGGCAAGCCTCAGATTGATCAAGGATGCAAAGGCGCGCGGTCAGCGCGTCACTGCAACCGTGGATCCGAAGTACTACCACCTCACGCCGGCGGACGTCGAGAAGCAGGGCCCGCGCGCGGCGCCAGGCGGCATCGTTACCGAGCAGCCTGACCGCATGAGGACCATCTGGGAGTCCCTCAACGACGGCACGCTGGACATGATCGACAGCGACCACGCACCGCACACCATTGAAGATCTCGCGCGGTACACCGCCGATCCGTGGACGGGTCCTTTTGGCAGCCCGCAGTACGAGTATATGTTGTCGCTCGCGTTGACGGACGTGCACGATGGACGGTTTACTCTCAGGCGAATGATCGAGCTGATGTCTGAGAATGCAGCGCGGCTTATCGGTCAGTACCCGACCAAGGGCGCTATCCAGGTCGGGTCAGATGCCGACCTCGTCCTCGTCGATCTTGATAAGGAGGTTGTGCCCTCTGACGAGAAGACGTACAGCAAGGTCGGGTGGACGCCATACGTGGACTGGAAGTTCATCGGCGGCCCGGTTCTCACCATGCTGAGAGGAACCGTGGTCGCGAAGGACGGCAAGGTGACCGGTGAACGAGGCTTTGGCCGCTACATCAAGGGGACGCCGCAACAAGCTATGCCGTTAACCGGCGAGCGCGCCCCTGGCCTTATGTTCGAGCCGCGGTAGTCGTTCTGTTCATTAGGCGCGCCAGCACTGTGCTGGCGTGCCTAACGTTTCATCCTGATGGAGGGTGCTATGGATACCGCTGAGCTTGCCGTGGCTGGGTCAGACCTGCGTGCACGCGTCAACGTATATCGCCCGTATCTCGAGTCGCTCTTGGAAAAGCTGGTGCGGACCGAGAGCCACGCTTCGCAACCCGACGGTGTCAATACCGTTGGCGCGTTGATCGCGGAACCGTTGGAGGAAGCAGGGTTCACTGCCGAGCGCATAGGACGTCGACCGGGTGACGATCCTCCCGTATGGCTGACCGATCTAATGCTGCCCGGACAGGCCTATAGCAGCGTCGGCGACATCTGGCAGCTGCGTCGCGACGGCGCCGACCGCCGGGTGCTCGTCCTGGGCGACCTCGATACCGCCTTCCTGCCCGGTTGCTCGGGGACATTCCCATATCGGACCGAAGGCGATACCGCATTTGGTCCAGGCGTGGCTGATGCGAAAGGCGGGCTCGTGGTCCTGGTCGGCGCCATACGGCTGTTGCAGGATTGCGAGGCCGCGCTACCCACGATCACTGTAGTGCTGTCGCCTGACGAGCAGGCCGGAAGCCTTCGGTCGCGGCGCGTGATTGAGCGGGCTGCCGCCGTCAACTCTGTCTGCTTGTGCCTGGAGTGCGCCCGCGAGGGAGGCAACCTGATGGGCTCCAGGTCATGCTGCGGAGTCGGGAGGATAACCGTCATCGGCCGCGAGGCGCACGCCGGCACAGAGCGGCATGCCGGGCTGAGCGCGATCTCAGCCTTTGCCAACTTGGTTGACCCGTTGGAGCAGATCACTGACGCGTCGGGCGGTCGGTTCGTGACGGTAACGCAAGTTTCAGGCGGCTGGCGACGGAGTCTTGTCCCTGGAGAGTGCTCCTTCACCCTCGATCTGCGCCTGAGGGATTCCGCCGACTGGGAAGAGCTCGAGAGGAGCCTCCGAGCCGTGGTGCGCGACCACGCCGAGACGCGTGGCCTTGTTGTTGACATACGGTTGGCGCAGCACCGGCCAAGTGTCGTGCGGACCTCGGCGGTTGAGCCGCTGATCGCGACCGTCATGAGCGCAGGCAGGGCTCTCGGTATCACCCTTAGCGTCATCGCTTCAAACGCCGCGGGCAGTTCGGCGTTTGTCGGTCACACTCCCATGCTCGACGGCATGGGTCCACCCGGCGGCAAGCTCATGACGCTGGACGAGCAGATTTCGCTCAGCGGTCTCGCCGAACGCGCCTGTCTGCTTGCCCTGACCCTGCTCTCGCTCGGCAGCAGTAACTGATATCCACTTCGATTGTGAAAAGGCCCCAAACATGATGACCGAACGCACGCATCACCTTCCTGCCCCGGAGCCCGGGCACTGGCATCCTGATAATTGGACGACGCACTTCGGTCAGGAGACACGTGTGAACCTGGCCGTGCCGGAACTGGCGGGGGTCAGGGTCGTAGTCCTACTCACGTTCGACACGCAGGGGGATGTCGACGCCGCAGTCCCGGACTACCAGGCGGGTGCGGGGCATTGGTCAAACGGGGCGGTTAACTACTGCGATGCCGCCGAGCGCCAGTACGACATGCGTGGTGGCGTGCAGCGCGTGCTGCGAATCCTCCAAAGGTATGGCGTGGTAGGCACCTTCCCGACATGTGGCGCCACAGCCGAGTGGTATCCGGAGGTCATCTCATCCATTGCGGAGGCGGGCCACGAAGTCGCCGCGCACGGGTATTGGCACAAACCGCTGAACGAGATGTCCGCTGACGAGGAGGCGGCGGAGATCTCTCGCGCCACGGCGGCATTGGAACGTGTGACCGGCACCCGACCATACGGTTGGCGATCCCCGATGTACACGATCACCGAGCGCACCATCCCCCTTCTTGCTGAACAGGGATATGAGTACGATAGCGACCTTCACAATGACGATGAACCTTACCTATTGACTACCGAGGCCGGGTCGGTCATGGAGATACCCGGCGGAATGGACGACTTCGGGATGTGGTTGTCCTCGGTGCCGCACGCCATTCATCACGGTGGGATTCCGTACGGAAATCCGTTTGGTATCACCAATGTGATCACCGCGCAATTCGACGTTCTCTACGGTGAGGGCGGCGAACGCCCCCGCGTCTTCCAATATTGCATGCATCCCAAAATCACGGGCCGCCCCTTCCGCTCACTCAGCCTCACCGCATTTCTCGACCACGTCACGCCACTTGAAGGTGTTCGGTTCATGACAATGCGTTCCCTAGCTCAGTTGTGCCGCGCCTCCATTGAATGACGACGCGCCCGCGGCTTTCCGTGGCGGGAGCCGCCAGGCCCGTCACGCCAACGTCCGCCCTCTTCTTTTGGCTACTTTCGTCAGCGCGCTAGATCGATTCTCGGTCGCGCCGATGCTGGTGGCCATCGCTCGTGACCTCCACGTCTCACTGGCCGAGGCGACGGCGGCGGCGAGCGTGTACTTTCTGTGCTACGGGCTCAGTCAGTTGGGTTGGGGGGCGGCGAGCGACCGCTTTGGCCGTGTTCGCACGCTGCGCTTCACCCTGCTCTTGGGCGCCGCGGCAGGGATTGCCTCGGCTGCGGCGCCCACACTACTGATCCTGACCGTCGCTCGCGCACTCGCCGGAGTGGGCTTCGCGCCGGCTACCCCAGGCAGCATCGTCTACATTGGTGACACCGTACCGCTACACGAACGACACGGTCCGCTGAATCAGCTCGTCGCAGCCAACGCACTCGGGACGGCATCCGCAATCGTCGGTGGCGGTTTGGCGGCAGCATTCCTTTCTTGGCGCGTTGCGTTCGCCGTGCCGGCTATCTTCGCCGTCTGGCTTGCGATCGGCTTTGGCAGACTTCCTGAGCCGCCGCGGCAAGGGCTTCGCAAGGGCCCGCTCCGGCAGATAGGGATCGTTCTCCGGCACCCATGGGCGCTCCTCGTTATGAGTCTGGGCTTCGGCGAAGGGGCGGTGGTGCTTGGGATGCTCACTTTCCTGGCGGCGGCGCTTGAAACCTCCGGGGTGGGCGCGGCCCTGGCGGGTGCGGTGGTGGCCGCGTTTGGGTTATCCGTGCTTGCTGCGTCTCGGGTGTCGAGCCATGCCGCGCGACGGTGGCGGATGTCTACGGTGATGGGTCTCGGAACAGGAGGATACGCACTTGCCTACTACATCATCTCATTTGCCCAACCTGTGGCTGGCATTCTCGCCTGCGTACTAGTGCTCGGCGGAAGCTGGGCTCTCATGCACCCCCTTGTCCAGTCCTGGGCAACCGAAGTCGTGCCGGAAGCGCGCGCGTCCGCGGTGTCGCTCTTCTCCATGTCTCTTTTTGTAGGCAGCGCTGTTTCGGCGGCGGTCGCGGCTCCGTTGGCTGGAGCGCACCGATTTAACACTATATTCCTGGGCACAGCCGTGTTCGCAACTGTCTTGACCGTTGTCGTGATGACTGGCCGGCGCGGCTATGCCGGTGATTGACTAGAGGAGTGTCAACTGTGAACCACATTCATCATTGGGTTGGAGGCAGCGAGCTGGCGGGGACTTCAGGCCGGGGATCTCCCGTCTACAACCCAGCCACCGGCAAACAGACCGCGATCGTGGATCTAGCGTCGGAGGCCGAGGTGGACGCCGCGGTCGAGGTGGCTTCGGCGGCCGCGAGACAGTGGCGTACGACATCTCTGGCGAAGCGGATGCAGATTCTATTCGCTTTTCGAGAACTCCTGGATAGAAATCGGCACGAGATCGCATGGCTGATCACGTCCGAGCACGGGAAAGTCGCTTCCGATGCGCTCGGAGAAGTGGCCCGCGGTATCGAGAACGTCGAGTTCGCATGCGGAGTCCCACACTTACTGAAAGGGGAGTACACAGAGCAGGTATCCACCGGGGTTGATGTGTTCTCAATTCGCCAACCCCTTGGTGTGGTTGCGGGCATCACTCCTTTCAACTTCCCGGCCATGGTTCCAATGTGGATGTTCGCCAATGCGATAGCGTGCGGCAACTGCTTCATCCTCAAGCCAAGCGAAAGGGATCCCTCGCCCTCGCTTCGATTCGCAGAGCTTTGGCGCGACGCGGGCCTCCCTCCTGGTGTATTTTCCGTGATTCAGGGCGATCGCACGGCCGTATCCCGTCTGCTGGATCACCCGGACATCGCCGCCATTTCCTTCGTAGGCTCGACACCTGTGGCTCGCCAAATCTACGAGGCCGCCACACGAAATGGCAAGCGCGTCCAAGCGTTGGGAGGAGCCAAAAACCATATGGTCGTCCTGCCGGACGCCGACATCGATGCAGCTGCGGATGCCGCGGTGTCTGCTGGATACGGTTCGGCCGGTGAACGCTGTATGGCAATCTCTGTGCTGGTTGCAGTGGGTGGCGTGGGCGACAGCATTGTAGAGGCCATTAGGCAACGCGTCGCGAGGGTGAAGGTAGGTCCAGGCGACCGTGCGGACTCTGCGATGGGACCGCTGGTGACTCGCGAACACCGCGACCGGGTCGCGTCATACCTCGAGGACGACGCTCTGGGTGGGGCTGCCGTCGTCGTCGATGGGCGCCGGGGAGTGCCTGAAGGCAACGGATTCTTCCTCAATCCGTCGTTGCTGGATGATGTCCGGCCCGGGACCAAAGTCTACGATGACGAGATCTTCGGCCCCGTGCTCTCGGTAGTGCGAGTGGACACCTACGATGAAGCGGTTGCGCTGATCAATCGCAACCAGTTCGGAAATGGTGCTGCTATCTTCACTCGCGACGGTGGTGCGGCACGGCAATTTCAGTTCGACGTAGAGGTGGGCATGGTTGGCGTGAATATGCCAATTCCAGTACCGGTCGCCTCTTACAGCTTCGGGGGCTGGAAGTCCTCACTATTCGGTGACACGCACATGTACGGCCCCGATGGCATCCGTTTTTACACCAAGATGAAGGTCGTCACGTCACATTGGCCCGATCCGGGCCTCAGCACCATTGATCTCGGCTTCCCGCGCAACCGATGACCGAGGCGGTGTCTCGAGCTGCCGTGCCAGTCTGCGGCAGCCCTAATCTGACACCGCGCTTATGGATTGTCCTCAGACGCCGGGGTGGGCGGCGTGCGCCGTTTGCCTTTGGCGGATACGTCAGCAGGCCGGGGCATGTCTAGTCCCAGCGGAACGGGAGGTTCCCCGAACCTCGCAAGTTGAAGCTGGAGTCCAAAGATGCGCCGTGCATCATCCGGCCGGTCCGTGGCGCTACTACGGGGCTCGGTCATACAGTCATCCCCTGAGCGGCTGTCGGGCAGCAGCTCAGCGCTACCGTTGAGGTAGCCATCATGCCATAACGCCCTGCTTCGTCCGTGTGTAGCAGCGAATGGGGTGTCCTGGCTTTTGATGGAGTAGGCGCTTGATCCCTTTGGTGGCGGCTCAATCGGTAAGACTTCGTGTTAACGAAGCGCTCATGCGAACGACCGGGATCGTGACGATCTCGTTGCCGCCAGAGCTCGCGGTCGAGGTCGACCGCCTGGCGCACCAGGAGGGCCGGACCCGCAGCGAACTCCGGCGCGAAGCGTTCCGCCAGTACGCGGAGCGACGCATACGATGGGATCAGCTCTTTGCGTATGGAGCAGCACGAGCGGCTGCCGGCGCCTTGACTGACGACACCGGCGTAACCGCCGTGAAATCGGGCCGCAGCCGCTCTCGCCGCAAGCCACCACGCTGAGTGCGGGTTGTCCTCGACACCAACGTGCTGGTGTCGGCGCTCCACCTTGGCGGAGGACCACAACGTCTCCTCGACGACGTCCTCCGTGGTGATCACACGCTGATCATCGGTCCCGGGATCGTGGGCGAGCTCGAGGCCGTGCTCGTTGAGACCTGTGGCTGGACGAGCGATCGGGCTGCAGCGGTGCGAGCGGAGCTTGAGGCGATCGCCGAGGTGGTGACGCCGGTTGAGGTTCCACGCGTCTGCATCAGCTCCGGCGCCGACTTCGAGGTGCTGGCGAGGGGCTGAGAAAGGTGGTCCGCTGCGTGCCCAGTACCCGCATCATGGCCACGCAATTCCAATGAAATCCATAACGCGCGCTCCAGTCGTCATTCCAACCATTCCCCCACAAAACCACTCTAAATCGAACTCAGCGTGTCGGAAATGAGTACTAGTCTGGGGGACCAGGGGTCGCAGGTTCGAGTCCTGTCTCCCCGACGGCGGCGCAAATCGACCTCGTAGCGGTCGGTTGTGCGGTGCGTCGGACGCGTGTCGGCTAAAGGTGTGTAGGGTCAAGTCCCCGGTAGTGGTGTGAATTCGGCGGAGTTCTCACAACGCCGGTGAGCTAGGCGACGAGTCCCTCCGTGAGCGGGTTGGTGAGCAAGGGCGGACCGTCGGGGTGCATCACGCGGGCCATCGACTGCTGACTGAAATGCCGGCGTCCGTCCTGCCATTCGTCGTGCTGGTCCTGGAGCACGGCGGTGAACAGGCGCAGCAGCGAGGCGGTGTTGGGAAAGATGTCCACCACCTTGGCGCGGCGGTCGAGCTCGGCGTTGACCCGCTCGATGGCGTTGGTCGAGGAGATCGAGCGCCAGTGGTCAACAGGAAAGTCCAGGTAGGCGAGCACGTCGGATTCGGCAGCGCGGAGTTTGGCGGCCACCGCAGGAAAGCGAGGTTCCAGGACGCCGAGCGCATGGTGCACGGCGTCGCGGGCAGTCTCACGAGTCGGCTGCAGGAAGATCGACTTCACCACCGCGAGCACTGCCGGCGCGTGCAGCTTGGGGACCGCGCTGGCCACGTTGCGCAGGAAGTGCACCTTGCAGCGCTGCCACGTGGCGCCGGCGAACACCTGCGACAAGGCGCTGCGCAGCCCCTCATGAGCGTCGGAGATGACCAGCTGCACGCCGCTCAGCCCACGTCGCGACAGGCTGCGACAGAACTCCAGCCAGAACGCCTCGGTCTCACTGGCGCCGATCGCGAGGCCGAGCACGCTCTTCTCGCCGGTATCGCGCACGCCCACGGCCACGACAGCAGCCTGGCTCACGATGCGCGCGCCCTGACGCACCTTCTCGTAGTAGGGTCGGACCGAGGCGCGGTTCCGGCCTTTCGACCGGCCCGTTTCCCCGGCCCGCCCTCCGAACCGGACGTGCACGTTGCCGCGCATCCGGCTCTCCACGAGCTCACGTCATTGAGCGTTGCAGCCCAAGCGATCCATGGACCACGGTGAGCGAATACGCGCAGCCCGATAACGGTACCGAACGATCCGGACCGCACTCGGATTGCAGAGCGCAACCCCACCCAGCGCCGGCCACCATCCAGGGAGATAGCGGCGACGAAGCCACCGCCAGTTTGCGCGTCGGTGCTTGTGCCGGAGCCAGCACACCACCCGCTGCCAGGTGAAGGCACGCAGGTAGCTGAAGGTCCGGCCCGAAACGCCATGCCGGAAGTAGTTGGTCCAGCCCCGCAACACCGGATTCAATCGGTGCAACAGGACGTCAAACGGCTGGTTCGTGGCTCCTTGCGTCAGCGCCCGTATCTTTGCCTTCACCGCCGCCAGCGCGGACTTGCTCGGGTAGGTGTACACATAGCGCTGTGCCGTGCCTCGCTTTCGGTGTCGCTGGATGCGAAACCCGAGGAAGTCGAAGCCCTCATCGATATGGACAATCCGCGTCTTCTCCTCGGAGAGCCGAAGGCCCACCGTGTGAAGCACCGCTGCAGTCTCGTCGTGCAACGTCTGTGCATGCGCCCGGGTGCCAGCCACAAGAACGACGAAATCGTCCGCGTAGCGGACGAGCCGGTACGTGGCCAGTCCCTTCTGACGCCGATACTGGCGTGCACGTGAGGTCGTGCCCATACGCGCCCACGCCTCGGTGAAATGAGCATCGAGGACAGTCAGGGCGATGTTGGACAACAGCGGTGAAAGGATTCCTCCTTGCGGAGTGCCGGTGATCGTGTCCCTCGTCGCACCGTCCTCGCCGAGAACACCTGCTTTGAGGAACGCCTTGACAAGCTCCAGCACGCTGCGCAGTTCGGCGAATCCGATCACTCAGTTCGGAGTTTTCGATCAGGTGAGTGAGTAAGGGTCGGAGCGGCGGCGACGAGGTCAGCGAAACCCCTGGTGTCTCACCTCCTTTCGGCGTGATGTCT
>Ga0307373_10004311_pt1 | contig 24059 bp, 15 predicted proteins | sample OX2MG_FD_202534 | JGI IMG/M metagenome (GOLD analysis project Ga0307373, IMG submission 202534) | Soil microbial communities from Risofladan, Vaasa, Finland - OX-2 | ecosystem: Environmental > Terrestrial > Soil > Coastal area > Acid sulfate soil | place: Finland: Risofladan, Vaasa | collected... | reverse complement strand
GGGAGCAGTGATCAGTCATATCCGCTCCGTGATGAAGTTGCCTGACGACCTGGTGCCCGATATCTCCCCAGCAACCCTCTACCGCTATTATGGGGCGCTGCGGGAGCATTTAGAACTCAATAGCCAAGGAAAACACGCCCGACATATCGCCGCGCAAACTATGCATACGGCCGCCCAGACGATGGAGAACCCGGCTGATCTGATCAATGCCGCTATCGAGACATTACTCGTCGAACACTGTGAGCTTCCCGCTTTTAGCACGCTGGACCGTATGGCTGGGCGCATTCGTCGTCTCGTGAATAGAGGCATCTACCAGAGTGTCTTTGCTCGAATATCTGAAGCTGAACAACAGGCACTCTCGCGCCTCCTTGAGTCTGATGGATCTTCTCCGTTCACTGCCTTCGACCGGATCAAAGATGCTCCCAAATCAGCCACCCTTACCCATCTTGACGAATGGCTCTCTCGCTTGATCTGGCTCCAGTCCTGGGGATCGATGGACCCCTTCATGAAGGAGACGCGTTCCTTGAAGATCACCCATCTGGCGGAGGAAGCGCGGAGTTTGTATCCGTCGGATCTTCTGGATTTCTCTGCTCCCAGGCGATTGACCCTTCTCGCCTGTCTGATTGCTCAAGCGACTGTCTCAACCAGGGACGAGATCATTCAGATGTTTCTCAAGCGTATGGGCACACTCACCGAGAAGGCGAAACAAGAGCTCGAACGGCTCCGCGAAGAGGAGCGGGCGATCACTGAGCATCTGGTCGAGGTGCTCACAAATGTCGTGCAAGCCAGTACCGACGCACAAGATCCAGCAGATCGGGGCACACATATACGCGCTATCCTGGACCGAGAGGGGGGTGAAGCGTTGCTTTTAGAACAATGTGAGCAGGTGAGTGCCCATCATGGTGATCGATACCAGCCATTTGTGAAGAAATTCTATGGAAGCCACCGCCAGGCTCTGTTTCGGGTCATCAAAACACTGGATTTGCGCTCAACGTCGTCCGATCAGCGGCTGATTGATGCCATGAATTTCATCATTACCCACGAACACAATCCCAAGCAGTATCTGGAAGCCACCCTTGATCTTTCGTTTGCCAGCAAGAAGTGGCAGCGTACCGTGCTGGTGAAACGGAAAGGGAAAAACTGGTTCCGACGGCAACACCTGGAAACGTGTGTCTTTTCCTGCTTGGCCGACGAACTCAAAACAGGTGATATCTCTGTCCAAGGTTCGGAACAGTTTGCCGATTACCGTGACCAACTTCTGAGCTGGGAGACGTGCGAGCCAAAGGTCGCGGCCTATTGTCAGCAACTGGGTCTTCCTGCAACCGCCGAAGGCTTGGTCCACCATCTGCGCACCTGGTTGACAGAGATCGCCGCCGAAGTGGATCGAACCAGACCAGGAAATCAGGAACTCATGATCAATGAGAAGGGGGAACCATCGCTCAAGAAACTCAAGGCCAAATCACAGCCTGCCGGACTTCTTCAATTAGAAGAAGCATTACACGAAAAAATTCCAGAGCGACACCTGCTTGATGTGGTTGTCCGTATGGAACGTCTGACGGGCTTTGGCCGCCATCTTGGTCCTCTTTCAGGCAATGAGCCAAAAATGGATGACGCACTGGCTCGGCAATTATTGGCCCTTTTCGCGTATGGGACGAATCTCGGCCCCCACCAGATGGCAAGACACCTGCGAGGAACACTCGATGCTGATCAGATTGCGCATATGAATCGGCGTCATATCACCGCGGAAAAGCTCGATGCAGCCTTACGCGATGTGAAAAACTGCTTCAATCGCTACACGCTTCCCCACTATTGGGGAGAAGAGAAACGGGCTGCCTCTGATGGAACACAGTATGAGTTGGCGGAGGAGAACTTGCTGGCAGAGAAACATATTCGGTATGGAGGTTTTGGGGGCATTGCCTATCATCATGTGAGCGACATGTATATCCTGCTGTTCAGCCACTTTATTGGATGTGGTGTGCATGAGGCCATATACCTGCTCGATGGCCTGATACGCAATCGCTCGGACATCTCGCCAACCGTGATTCATGCAGATACTCATGGGCAAAACTTGCCCGTGTTTGGACTGTCATTCTTATTGGGGATTGAGCTAATGCCACGCATCCGTAACTGGAAGGATCTCAAGTTCTATCGCCCCTCCAAAGAGGTCATCTATGAACACATCGATTCCCTCTTCCACGACAATGTCGTTGACTGGGACTTGATTGAGACTCACTGGCAAGACTTGCTCCAGGTGGTTATCTCAATCCAGGAAGGGCGCGTGTTGCCATCGATGCTCTTGCGCAAGTTGGGCTCCTCTAGCCATAAAAACCGCCTCTACCAGGCCTTTTACGCGCTGGGGTGCGTCGTGCGTACAGTCTTTTTGCTGACGATGATTTCCGATGTGAAACTGCGTGAAGTGATCCACCGAGCAACCAATAAAATGGAGCAGTACAACGCCCTTGAGGATTGGGTACGATTTGCAAAAGGAGGAGTCATGTATGAGCATGCATTTGACGAACAGGAAAAACAGGTCAAATACACAGGACTCTTAACGAGCTGCGTCATTTTAGATGATAAGTGGAGTAGAAATAGGGCGTTTTGTAACGCTACAGCATAGGCTGATGGTCATACCTCACGAACGTAATACCATCTCACTCGTTCTAGATCATGGAGGTGGTAGTGATGCAAAACGTGAGGTGGGAGCTGTATCCCCTTGTCTCAGAAAATCCCGTCACCCGCGCCTTTATCGAAGAATTGGCCCAGGTGCGTAAAAGCCCAAGTACCATTGACAACTACAGCCGGGATCTCGAAGACTTTCTTCAAGCCAACACGGGTATGCCCATATCTCAGCTTCTTGAAGTAGATGAAAGCCAGATCGCCCACTATGTGGATGGTCTATGGAGCCGACCTGCACGTCGTGGCTCTGGACACAAGTCGGTGAAAGAGAAGGTTACCTACATCACCGGATCATCTCTGGCACTCAACACGATCCGGCGGCGAGTCAGTACTGTTCGCGTCTTCTACGACTGGTGTATCCGGGTGCGCAAGCGGCATGATCAGTTGAATCCTGTGCCGAGGGGAGTGCGTGGCAAAGAAAAAGGATTCGTCAGCTATGCTCCCTCCGCTCCCTGGATTCCCAGCGAAAGTCAGTTCGCCGATCTCCTCTTGTATGTGTTTGCTACCATGTCGCTCCGCAACCAGGCGCTGATCCTGATCTTGTACGACGGTGCCTTGCGACGAGAAGAAGTGACCTTTCTCAGGAAGGATCATATTGATGAGAAAACGCATACGATCAAGATTCCTCATGAGCTGACCAAGAACAAGATGCAGGGACGTATTGTGCTGTCAAATACGACCTGGAAGATCCTCCAGGAATATCTCCAGGAGGACCGCGCCCGTCTGGTAGCTGCGTATGGAGCTGAGGATGCTGGCCTACTCTTTCTCTCGGAATCTAACCAGAATGCCGGTCAGCCGATCAGCAAATGGTCCGTGACCAAGCTATTTGATGAGATCAGGGATGCGCTCGGCCTGCCTCAGTTGACCCCACACAAGCTACGGCACTTGATGCTGACCCACCTCATGGACAATGGCCTAGATCTGTATGAAATCAGTCGCTATGGGCGTCATCGATCCACTGCAAGTACGGAGATTTACTTACACCTGGCTGATTCAAAACTGGCGCGCCAAGTAAATAAAGTTCATGAACAGCAATGGAAGCGCCTGGAGTCCCTCTTTCAAGAGCGCCAGACGCAATTGGAGGTAAGGGATGCCAACGACTAACTCCCTCGTACATGCGCGCTCTGAGAAAGTCCTGGCGTTTCGCCTGCCCATTGAGCCTCCTACCTATCCTGACCGCTCCCCTGCTCTCTCTCAAGAAGAGCGTCAGGGAATTGAATCTCTGCTCACTTTGTCTCCCAGGCAATTCCGCGCGTTTGAGCAGCAGGCTGCGCGTATTGAGCGTGTTACGCAGCCACTCTTTGACATACTCACACTGTTTCGACAGCGACGACCGGCCAGTTACGTGCCGAACTGGTATTTTGTTGACTATCTTTTGGAGCATGTCCTTCAAACAAACACGTTGTATTGGGGATGGTCACATCCCATGTGGGAAAAAGTTATCGATGCCATTCCTGTACGACCGAACAACGTTGCCCTGCGCAGGGAACCAGGCCACACGACGATCTCTGGTCCTCATTCGCTGTTAACTCATATGGCAGCGTATCTCTTCTCTGATCTTCTCTACCCCACTGGAAAAAGATGTTTCCCTGTTCAAACAATGGGCGAAATCATTTTCGGTCAGGAAATGGTGGAGGAGGCCATTCATACCGTTATGGAACCATGGTTAGCGATGGGATACGCAGAGAATCAGCGGAACTACTTTATTTTTACCACGGTCTTCGCCTTGTTGGCCAATCGCAATCCCTACGTGGAAGCGCTTACGACGACGACCCTGAAGAATCTGTATGAGACTCATCTGAACGGAAGGATGCGAAGCACGGTTGGACAACTGCAAAAGGTTCTCATCTCGTTACATATGCTCTCCAGCGAAGAAGGGAAGACAACAGTAGGAAAACCAAAACTCCAGCTTTTTCAGGATGAGTTCGTTGCTGGCATTCACCCTCGATGGGTGGCGTGGCTCCGAGCCTTCTGGCAACAAACACCTATTTCTCAAAACAATCGTCGCGAGATCATTCGTCATGTGTTGGTTGCTTTCCGTTGGGTCACACAACACTATCCGCATGTCACGGAGCCTGGCCAATGGACACGAGAACTTGCTCTGCGGTACGTTGCTTACGTGTGCAATGAGGCGACCGTCTATGAGTATGTCTCCCCAACCACCCAACAACGCCGGGTCAAACAACTGGAGCAGAGGAGAGGAGAGCTACTGAAAGCCACAAGCCAGACAGCTCGCATCAAATGCCTGCGAGGATTCTTTCGCTGTCTGCAAAAGTATTCCTACGAGATTGATGGCCGGGTGGAGCCGCGCTTAGAAATCAGTTGGAATCCTGACGACGCCTTAGCAACGCCAGAGCATGTGAGAGCCCAAATTCAGCCGAACCCTCGCAATGTTGAGGAAGAGGCGTGGCTCAAACTGGTGTGGACGGCTTGTACGCTCAATGCACAGATGGTAAAAGAGGTTGCTCCAGGAGCAAGATATCCCTTACCCTTCCTGCGAGCTGTAGCGCTGGTATGGGTCACAGGATGCCGACGAAGCGATGAGATCCGTCGCTTACCCCTTGAATGTGTCCGACAGGAATGGGCTCCTGAAATGATTGATGAAAACGGAGTGCAACTTGAACCGGCTGAGAATCTCTGGTATTTATTGGTTCCAACCAACAAATACCGTGGGACTTTTTGGACTCCCATCCCCCAATATACGGCAGAGGCTATTCTGGCCTGGAAAGCGGTACGGCCCACGAATCAGTCCTCGTTACCAGACCGCAAGACAGCAAAGCTTACCGAATACCTGTTTCAATACAGAGGAAGGAAGATGGGTGGAAGCTTTCTCAACCAATCTCTCATCCCATTGCTCTGTAAAGCGGCAGGGCTTACTGATGAGCAAGGGAACCCGTACAAGGATGCGATTGGTCCCATTACTTCCCATCGAGCCCGGTCTTCTACAGCATACTATCTGAAAGCTATGGGGATGACGCCCTACGATATTGGAAAGCTCCTCGGACATACTAACCCGAACTTGACGCTTCCCTGGTATTTGAAGGAAAACCTTCATCAGTTAGGGCGCATGTATCGGAAGGCCAACCCGCTCGACAGAACGGTTCACGCCCTTTTAGATACGAACGCTGCGGGCCGTGGAGAACCCTGTGTTTTCTACTATCTATCAGATAGCCAGGATGGTCGGCCTCGTTTGTGCGGCAACCCGAACTTCCGCACCTGTTACCACCAGCTCCAATGTGCCGAGTGCGCAGCGTACATTGAGACAGAACTCGCCGAGGTCATCGAAAAACGGCCTGGCGTTTTACACATCGCTGTTCCTATCCCCTTGCCTGAGCAACTCGTTGAAGACCTGAACAAACAAGAGGCTGGTATTCCGACAGATAAATCGCCAGCACCCCCACCTCTTCCCAGTCCTGCTTTCCACTTTAACAAGAAGGTCTCAGCTCACATTGAGAGAACGAATGATCAGGAGGCAAATGAGTTGGATCAGTTACGTACGAGACTGATGGAACTGGAGGCACAATTAGCGGCAAAAGGAAAACAGGATACACGTAATGTTTCTATTCGTCTCTTGAAGCAAGAGATGAGCAAAATCAACCAGCGCATTGTTGAGTTAGGAGGAGAAAACGAGGCAAATGGATAGCACCAATTCGGTGATTCTTGGCAGGTTTACTCCACATATTGGACAACACGGTCGAGATCAGCGCAGCGCTCAATACCCTTGCTTCGGAGGGATATCTTCTCACCATCGACGAAGTAGCAGCACTCTCACCGTATCAGACGAGGCATATTAAGCGATTTGGCAACTATGAGATCGATTTTGAAACCGTTCCCACACTCAATGCCGATGATCTGACCTTCACTCTTGAGTCTCCCCCAGAGCCTCCAGTCATCGAGGCCGTTCAAGAGAGTTGAATGCCAAATCAGAAAGCACCGTCCACAGAGAAAACTCCTGTCAGATACGCATCTGACAGGAGTTTTCTCTCACAAATTAGAACAAAAGTGCGCTGTGATAGATTTTTACAGTGATCCTAGTCCTACCTCTGATAGTCGTTGGATGGACTGTCTCGCAGCGGGTGTCGATCGTCCCAAAAATTGGCTTCCTTTCCCTCGTAATCCGTTGTTCCAAACTCGCCCGGGTGAGTTTGAGCGACTGGAAACCGAGCTTTTATTTGATATACCGCGCCAGCCAGCTCGATCAGGATTGGTTGGTTTGGTGGGATTGGGAGGAGTAGGCAAAACACAGTTGGCGATCGAATTTGCCTACCGCAATCAACACCGCTTCTCTGCTGGTATTTTCTGGATGCCAGCCACCGGAAATAGCATCTTCGACTGGCAGCACCAGCTGGCCGAACTGGCCAACAACACGGGATATCTACCTCCAGATGATAACCGATCCAACTCCGACTACGAAATCCAGAGAGCACGTCACTTTTGCCGCTATCTTGCCACACACAAAGATGCCCTAATGATTCTAGATAACGTGGAAAATACTGAGCTTATTCGTTCCGCCTTACCGACCCTGGCAGGTGAAAACGTAGCGTGCTCTACTTTATACACCTCACGGAACCAGAAGACGGAGATGGATATACCTGGAGTGGCAACATTTCCTGTTGAGCTATTATCAGAAGAACGTGCGCTTCGCCTCTTGTTAGAAACTACCAAACCCCTGCTCTTGGCTGAAATAGTGGCAGGTAGTTTGGATACAGAAGCAGACGCCGCACGTTTCGTGTGTCAACGCGTTGGATACTTGCCACTAGCGCTTGTTCATCTACGTGGACTACTGGCCGATAAAGCTCCCAAACCGTTGACACTTGCACGGTTAGCCGAGAAACTTACACAACAAGGCGCGTTAGAATTGGCGAAAAAACGGCGCGATGGAGCAGCCTCGCTTTTCGCAACCTTCTGGTTAAGCTGGGAAAAGGTAGAGAGTGAGGACTCACGCAGACTATTCAAACTAGCCTCCTACTTTCCTGAAGCCGCCCCCATCCCACTCTGGTTGCTTGGACTTGCAGCCAGCCTGGGTGAGGACGGTGATATCTTTGAGCCATTAGGAAAAGCGTGTAACCAGTTGTGGGAATGGAGCCTATTGGAATTGCTCTCAGAAGGGCAGGTACGGATGCATCCTCTTATACGTGAGTTTGGACAACGGCTGATAGCAGAAGAAGGAGCAGACACGGGACAAATCCTACGAAGCAACGCAACAGATCGTCTCACGAAAGAGTTTATAGATCTCGATCGGTTAGAACAACGCGTGAAACGAGAGGGCTACTGGGGATGCTTAGAACAGGTGCGAAAAGCGAAGGCCTATATGGCACTGCTCGACGCAAGTCAAATTGAGCAGATAGAACGCATTGAACGGGGGTTGGATAGCGAGAGCCACCTGCTTGCCGAGAATCGATGGTGGCCTGATCCGCTCCCTGGACTGTTCTATCAGCAACTCTTCAATCATGCCATTGAAGAGGGAAGCCCTTACACTGTAAGAGAACATACTGCTCGCTGGCTGCGACAATTAGGGCAAGCCGGTGCAAAAGATCGCTCATTGCTCAAAATCTTCTCTGGTCACACAGGCTACGTGTACAGTGTAGCATTTTCGCCCGACGGGAACCTGGTACTTACTAGCTCCGAAACAGCACGGTTGTGGAAAGCAGACAGTGGACAGTTGCTGGCGGTTTTGCCAGAGCCCGACGGACCAGTATTGGATGTAGCATTTTCGCCCGACGGGAGCCGTCTACTCACTCGCTCACTCGGTGGGACAGCTCGCCTGTGGAGGGCAGACGGTGGGCAATTGCTCAGCACCTTGGACAAAAAAGATGGAGTACACGATAACATAGACAGTATGGCGTTTTCTCCGAATGGCAAGCTGGTACTCACTCGCTCAGATGACGGGATGGTTCGACTGTGGACGGCAGACGATGGGCAATTACTTGGCACTATTACCACTAGCGCCGTGCGCTGCGTGGGCTTCTCCGCCGATGGGAGCCGTCTACTCACCGGCTCAGACGATGGAACGCTTCGACAGTGGGGAGTAAGCAGCAGGCAACTGCTCAGCACTCTTCAGATCGATGCAAAGAGTGGAATAGGTGGAACAGGATTACAAATGAGGTTTTCGTCTAGTGGCAGACTGGTTTTCACTAGTGTTTATACTGGATCTGTACAATTTACACCTACAGGGCCTGTACTTCCTCAAAAGCATCAAGTCTGGCAGGTAAACAATGGGCAGTTACTCAGCACTTTGCAGGGCAATGGTACTTCTCTAAATGGAGCAACTTTCTCACCCGATGATAACCAGATACTCGCTGGCTCAGATGATCATGCAGCATACCTCTGGCAGGTAAGCAACGGATCATTGCTAGCGATCTTTCCAGGCCATACTGCTCGCGTCTTGGGAGGGGCTTTCTCCGCCGATGGGAGCCGTCTACTCACCGGATCAGACGATCACACAGCACGCCTCTTGCAGTTAGGCAACCAACAGTTACTCAGCAACCAGGGCAGTCACACTGATAAGATAACCAGCCTAGTGTTCTCTCCTGATGGCTGTGTGCTGCTGACCGGCTCAGATGATGGGACAGTCCAACTCTGGCAAACAGATAGCGGGAAGCTACTCACCACCTGGGAGGGGCATATCCAGTGGGTGTACTGTGTAGCGTTCTCTCCTGATGGCAGCTTGGCACTCACTGGCTCGGCTGATGGGACGGCTCGACTGTGGCAGGTGAGCAGCGGGCAACTGCTTTCTACCTTAGAGCATCCCGACGGTCGGGTATATAGTGTAGCATTCCTTCCTGATGGAAACTACGTACGCACTGGCACTGGACAGCCTTTCTTCGGAGATGGGGCTACTTGGCTGTGGCAGGTGAGCAATGGGCAACTGCTCGGTACATCGCGAGGCAGTTTCGGAGAAGTAGTATGGAGCTTGGCAATCTCGCCCAACCACGATCAAATATTCATCGGCTCCGGGAATCACATGGCAGGGTTGTATGAGTCAAGCAGCGGAAAATGCCTTACTTCTTTAAAAGGGCATACCGAATGGGTAGACAGGGTGGCATTTTCCCCCGATAGCAGCTTGGTACTCACCGGTTCCTGGGATAAGACCGCACGGTTATGGGAAACAAGTAGTGGGAAGCAGCTCGCTGCCCTAGAAGGACACACTGATCATGTGAGCTACGTGGCATTCTCCCCCGATGGTCGTCTCGCCATCACCTGTGATCCCCATGGTTGGGTCTTCTTCTGGCAAACGAGTGGGATGGATATCGGACGTCTTCTAGGACTCTATGTCGCGGAATTTGCGGTTGGTGCTGTGCATTGGCTGACCACTGATCAGGTAATTTTGGTGGATACAGGAGGCCGAGGAGATCGTCCCCACTTCTATCGACTGAAGCTGGAGGGGATATGATAGCCGCTTCTCTCATTGCATTCCCGTAAAACAGTCCAATTGTCAGGCTTACATGAGGTATTATTGCAAATTGCTCTAATTCCTAGTATTTGCTTATCTTAGGAGACTCACGCTAATAAGGTGACCAATAAAACGCTCGCGTGCCACATGGCGCGGTCAGATTACAACAAAATATGGTCAGCTTATTTCAGTGAGTTTCCTTAGATGTACCTCTTGATGCAGCACAGAAGAGCTATCGCCACGTATGTGGACACTCGGTGCAGCGCGTGAACCCCGGACGCCCGTGAAACAGTTCATAGAACGTTTTGCAGCCCCGCTCGTCAATGGCCACCTTGACCGTGCGCCATCCGTCCTTCCAGGTGCCGCGCTCCGGAAAGAGTTCATAGTCCTTGATCGCCTTCGTCACCACTGACCAGGGAACTCCATGCTGCTCTGCAAATGGAGAGAGCGACACCAGATCAAGCGGCAAGATGCTATCGAGGTAGACTTCACCAGGCTTGAGCCGCTTGCGCTTCTTGGTGGTGTTCTTGCGCCTGGCCGGGGCATGCTTCTTGCTGATGGCCTGCTCCCTGACCTCTCTAAGAATTTGATCCAAGCGGTACTGTAGCCGCTCTATCTTCTCCTCCGCATCGTGGAGCCGCTCCATAAGCTCGTCAAGAGTGAACTGCAGCTGTTCGTAGTGTTCCTCAAGCGGGTAGTGAATCTGCATGACTTCGAGCGCGGTCTCGCTAGCCTCTGTCAGGTGTTCTGGCAGGTTCAGATGCGCCAGGTCCTTCGGGTTGACACCATATCTCTTGTCAGCCAAGGGCAGCGCCGGCAATTTGCCGCTTTTGAGCCAGCGTTGGACCGTGCGTTCAGTTTTTCCCACGCGTGCAGCAATTTGCGCTGTGGTCAACTCTTCCATGTAGTCCTTCCTCTCAGCATGCATAACGAGAGAGAGGCGACAGCAACGACAGCAACGACAGAGGTACTACGCTACAACTCAATCCACAGCCAGAGGACGTATCTTTGAGTTCACCCTTTGAGCCCTTAGGTGTATTTGAGGGAGGGCCAGCATACGTGTAAAAATTGCTCATAGTGATAGATTTTTACACGTATGCTGGCCCTCCCTCATGCGCACAATCACACTACCGGCACCGCTTACAGATATGTTTGTGGGCTAGTGCTTCACGCGCTCTGGCGAGTGCGGCAAGCTGCCTTCCAGTCGGTATGCGATGATAAGACGGCATGGCGCTTGCTTCCTCCTGATCTGTTGGTCGCTCCTCTACGATTGTTGCTGCCTGTACGCCGCCCTCGGGAAGGTGACTTTGATAGGCTGACGGTACACGGCGTGGCTCATGAGCAGGTCTCCTTTGGTCAGGCGCGTCACAGATGAGCGAATATCCTGGTCCAGGAAGCGGTAGTCAGGTGTATTCACCTCGGAAGAGCCTGTGCGACCGATGATTTTGGTCGCGCTATTGCCAGTGACACGGGGATGCACAGCGCTCATAAACTGTTGGGCTGAGATGAGGATCACGCCCAGACTCCGGCCACGTTCAGAGACGTCGAGTACCTGTTGGGTGATGGGGCTTTCCTTCCCCCCGCTGGGCGCGTATTTATTGAGTTCGTCTACGAAGATAATCACCTTCTCGGGTACGGGGGACTTCTCGCTACGGTCCTCTTTTTCCTCGGACTTGACCGCGTAGACCGTACGCAGGATATCGCCAAAGACGAGGGTTTGCTCGTCATCTGCCAGTTTGGCGATGTCTACCACATAGGTTGACCCGCCCTTGATATTGATCAAGACCTCATTGAGGAGCCCCTCATTCCCGGCACGGCTGTTTGGGAAGATGCCCGTCTGGCGCGTCTGGACGATGCGGCGCAGGTGACGGCGAAACATGCCGATGGATGCAGGAGCAAACATGCCTTTCCAGCGACCTGCCCCTTGCTGCTGCTTGGAGAGGAGGAAATTCAGGAGTGACTGCCAACTCCGTACATCCTTGAATTCGCTCTCCCGGCCAGTAATGCCCGCCATGATTTCTCCATAGATGCCCTCGATCGTCCCGCTTGTGTCGGCTATGTTCGAGAGGAGCAGGTCAAGTTTATCGGCGGTCCCTTCGAGATCATAGGCATACAGGGTGTGGGAGCTGGGAATCGGCGCATAGCTGTTCGGTTGCCCCTTATCGTTGCGCGGGAGCAGATACTGCACATGCTCGAATGGCTTTGGCTCCAGTCCTATCTTCCTCCAAAGGGCTTGTTGCTCCGGCTGCAAGTGGGGGTCAGCGACATCGATTTGCAGGAGGTCGGCCTGTTTCACGTTGAGGATGATGACCGCGATCTTGCCCGGGTCTGGTGCCGTTTGCAGGATGGACTGGAGCAGGAACATCGCATAGGAGGTCTTGGTGGCCAGGCCACTAATGCCAGAGATATTGACGTGCGCTGACTCGGGACCCAGGACGTACTGGCGATCGAGATAGGCCACCGCCGCCGCACCATTGGTCATCTTGATCAAGCCCGCAGGAATCGCATCTTCCTTGCGCTCGGTCAGGAGCACGTCTGTCCCCAGCGCCTGCTGAATATCGGTCGGTCGGGCGAAGGACACAATGCGCTCACTGGGGACGGGCATGTAGACTTCCGCGGTGTTGCTCAGGACATTGGCCGAAGCCACCGTGGTGCCCTGGCGGGTGGAATTGGGTTCTTCGTCGAGCTTGCCGAAGTTACTGGAGATGTAGTTCGCCAGGTGGTTGGGGGCGTCTGTACGGTGTTCCAGCGTCGTTACCAGCCCGTAGGTGTGGCTGGAAGGCAGGCCGGGCTGGTTTAACTGCTCCACGGCCATGATATCGAACGGGTTGACGATCGTGTCATCGGTGAGCCAGAAGGCAAATCTATCCGAGGTGATCGCGTCGCGCTCGGTCGCCGAGGTGCGACCAACCGGGTGAGAAGGGACCTTCTCCTCCTGTGTTTTTTCGTCGGGACCCTGTTTATCCATTTCGTCTGTCACAATAGTGCCTCCTGCATATACGTCGTCGTGTCAAAGGTGCGGGGCCAGCGGATCATGCCCATAAGCGTCTGCTGTGAGTAAAATTGATTCTTGATGGCCTGCTCTGCTTGAAAAATGGGGTACAGATGACAATGCCAGCGTTGATCTCGACCATGGGGGGTCACGTTTCGTTCAGCGACGAGGACACGGGAGAGCATATCGGCGAATTCCGCCTCCACCGGCGCACGATCAGGGCGCGGGAGTTCGACTTTCACCACGCCCATCAGTGGGTACTCGACCTCCTCCTGCCGGCGGAGCCGGACATACCAAAAGGCCACTTGTCCATCATAGGAGCTGAATGCGACCGTTCGACAGCCATAGGGAAGCCGGGCAATAATTTGCGTGATATCCTTTGGTGAGCGCTTTTTCCCAAAATAGAACAACGGCTCTTTGCTAAAGTTCTTCGCCACACCAATCATACAGGGCGTCTTGATGAAGTAGTTCAATTTTACCGCGCCATCCAGGATCAGCCAGTTGTCGGCATCTCTGTGACCCTCGGTCAACTTGATCACCTCAATTTCCAGCTCATGCATCTGGTTGCGTGCGATCCCCCCTGAACGTCTCCGTAAATTTTCGACAGTGGGCGCCTCGGGGGTGTTGGCGGTCCTCTGTGCTGTATCGACCACCTGGAAAAAGCCATCGTCTGTGTTCAGTTTCATCAGCTCAGCCCAGACCGTATCTGAAATCCCAAGCTGACCCTTGGGAACAAGCAGCAGGATGCGGTGTTTGACCCCCAGGGGATGAACCTTCCCCTTGTCGTCGCGTTTCATGACTGCCGCGCCAATTTGGGCAAGCTCAATGGGGAATGAACGATTCCCTTCGATGCCGGTAGCCAGGTAGTAGGTGCGCAAACTCCCATCAATAAACAGCCGATACAGGTGTTTTTCAGCCCGGAAGAGGGGCGGAGTTGGACGATAGAGCTGCTCGATCGATGGTGTTGGCGTTTCGGCGAACTCGGTAATCTCTCGTGTATCCCGGTGCATGAGCGCGTCTTCCAGCTCATCTTCATCGGGGTGCTGCAGGTCTTCAACCGCACCACCAGATGCGGGCAGAATGTTGATCTTTTCACTCAGTACTTTCAGTGCAGGAGTGATCCTGTTGATTGGAAGCTGCATGTGTCTCCTTCCTCGTGGCCTTCGTTACAAGTCTGTGCGCTACGTCTGCAGCGCACAGACTATGCATCGTATTCCTTCACTTTCATCGTTCAACCAGATGTTCGACTCGGGGCTATCTGTGGAAACTCGTCCCATAGCCGCCCGTCGAGGAGCCGTCCGCCAGACTTTGAGGTACGGCCGCCCCATTGCTTGTGAAAAAAGGCCACGCCGCGCTCCTGGCAGCGGTCCCGGATGTCCCGTATCCACGCAGGGTCACAGGGACGCGCGTCCTTCCCGCTCTCGCCTCCGGTAATCACCCAGTGAATCCCCTCCAGATTCAAGTGCGGCAATGGCCCTAACAGCGGCTCGCAGGAGAGAAAGCGCACGGCCGCATTGACCTTCCGCAGTGCATCAGCCCGCGCAGTATAGCGGTCAAGTTCAATGCTGACTCCCATCCAGGCGTTGGGAGGCCAGGTAAACAGCAGGTCGCGTACGCGTGTGAGTTCTTGCCCCGTGAGGAGGGGGGCCAACAGGTCACCTGCGAGCAGTTTCTGTACTTTCAAGGCCCGCGGCACATGCGCTGGCTGCTGTCGCACCAGCAGGTCCTCTACGGTTTCGCCTCCTAGCGCCGTCTGGAGCGCTTCTTCTTGCATCGCCAGCGTCAGTTCCCATTCCAACCGTTTCAAGCGCCCAGCACGCTTCGTGAGAATTTGGAAGACGTGCCAGTCGGCTTTGCGCATGACCTCCATGGCCCGTAAGATGACCGGGCTTGGAACAGTGCTGTGCAGGAAGTCCGACATCGAATTCACAAAAATTCTCTTTGACCGCTTCTCATGCAGCGGGGCCTCTAACCGCTCTGAAAGAAGCTGCACTTCTGAGAATGGCTTCCCGTACTGTTTGGGCATGGGTTTGCCACCGGGGCGCCACAACCCGCCGTTCTGCACAGAGATGGCGTGGCGCATGTCGTGCAGCGCGAAGGCATAGCAGTTGTCGCAACCTTCTGACACGCGGGAACATCCGGCTAGAAAGTTCCACGTCGCATCCGTCCACTCAATAGCAGAGATATCACTCATTGTTCTCGCTCCATACGGGTTTTTCGGTGAGAGCGGGTAGCAGTGCGGCACGAATATTTTCTGGTAAGAAGTCGACACTTGCCGCACAGCAGGCCGCGTTGAACCCCTCATGTTGCCGTGATGCGAACCGCAATTGACCTTCCTTACAGCGGATGAGCGGCAACTCGATCAGGTCGATATCGTCCTGCACGCTAAATCCGCGCAAGTTCGCCGGCTGGCCATCCAGTGCGACTGCTTCAAGCTCAAAGGCGAAGTGGATCATGTGCGCCCGTTCATGGCCTTCGTAGGCAATGGGAGGCCTCGAAGTACAGCGAAACACCCGCGCCTCTGCAATCGTCTGGATGAATGACGGGACTGCCGCCTTTAACTTGTACTCTCGTTCACCTTCGGTCCGGCTGAGGTACCAATCGAGGGTTTTCTGCCAGCCCGGGCCACGCTCGCGTGTGCGGAGGCCACGCAGGTAGCTCTCGATTTCACCCCCCATGGTATCGCGGACGTTGATCGTCAAGAAGAGCAGAAAGCTGTGACCTTCCTGGCGCTCGAAGAGTTTCTTCAGTGCTGCCACGCGCCGGGCAGCGCCGCTCCCATCCCTGTAGCCAAGACCGCCGTCAAAGTCTAAATTCACCAGGTCGTAGCCAAAGCGTGCGGCATGGGCCGCCCGACCATCATTGAGGAGTGGCCGGGACCCGTCAGAATCCAGCCCGTCGAGAAGGACATCCTCCACGTCAGCTCGCAGCAACTGGAAGCCGGAACTGAGTCCTGCGACAAACAGATTCGTGGTGAGGCGCCCCATCTCATCCTGCGCCTTCACCTGCTCACGCCTGGTGTGCCCGACACTTTCCACACCGGTGCGATGGCGATCAAGCAGGTCCTTCCAATCAATGAGATCGCACACATCAGGTCCTGGCAGGCCAAAATAGGTCAGGAGGGATCGCCTCCGTATACGCATCCACCGTGTGAGCAGTGCTCGGTCCCACTGACGGCGAATGGCGGCTTTATTCTCAGTATCAGCAAAAGGCATGCCCCATCCCCCCTAGTTTGTCGCTGTCACGTCGTTCGTGAGTCGATCCTCAAAATCAGCGAGCATGCTGTTGTAGAGCGTCCTGTCAAAAAGGACACTTTCTAGACTTGCTTGCAGCAGCGCGACCAGCCTCTTGTAGTCACCGTCAACGCGCCAGCCCGCTTCCAGGAGAATGGTTTCCAACGTCCTCTGTGATGAAGGAGATGAAGACGGGAGAGGAGATGGCTTCGGACCATCCAGAGGAAAAAGAGCCGCAAGAGGTGCAGAGGCGCTCGCAGCGGCTTCATTGCTCACTAGCGATGAAAACGGCGGCACTCTCTGTACAGGAGGGGAGTCTTCCTCGGAAGGAGGCAATGGTGCCGATGGTATCACCCTCTCTTCCGGTGAGGGCAGCCGGGTATCAACGAACAGTTGCGGGGTTGGTGGTACAGGGAGTTCTTCATTCGCGGCACGTTTCCGCCGCGCCGCCTCTGTTTGAGACGTTTCCGTCTCCTTTGCCAGGCGCCTTTGAAGACGCTCCGCACGTTTGATAATATCGTGAGCACTTGCCCGTTTGTCCGGGCTGGCTTTCTTCTCCTGGCGGCGCAAATCCTTCAGAATCTCATTGAGCTGCGTATACGCCTTAAAATCGCTTTCCTGGGCGTTGGCGTCAACTTCGCGCTCAAGGTCCGCAACCTCCACCAGATATTTCGCTACTCGCTCATCAGCGACTCCCGTTGCCTGAAAGTTCTCCGCTGCATCTTCAAGGAGCGAGAGTTCTTGCATGACAGCCAGATCGAGTGCGCGCTTGGCCTCGTTGGTCTCGAAATCGTCGCGGTCAGCCTTGGGAACAATGGCGGTGTCGATGACATAGATCTCCCCCGTATACCAGGGATATAACTGCGGCTTCGAGGAAAAACAGTGCCGGAGCCGGTCACGATTCCCAACCGTAAAGCCCTTCTTTTTGAAGACAAACCCCTCGTAGGCAAGGAACTCTTGCTCGACGATCTCACGAAGGCTCCGGTCGCGGCCGTTGGCTACCACCGCAGGAACAAAACGGGCATTCTTGGCGATGCGGTCTCGTTCGGTGTTGAGGCAGGCCCAGTAATACCCCACCTTTCTCGCGTTTTTCCCAGTCCCACTCACAATCGGCCCCATGACGGGTGGTTGTAAATGGGGTATGGGTGGCTTGGTCACCACAATATCGGGTAAGCCATCGGTCTGAAGGGTCAGCGTAATCGCATTGTATCCAGGAACCTCAAGATGTAACTGCTGATTGATCTGGTCCCTATATTCAAACGTTTCATCAAAATCGATGGGAAGATTCCTGATCATGTAATGTTTCAGCTCTTCGCGATTGCCCAGTTTCTTGATATGCACATCACTAATGTCCTGTATCTCAACGTGCGTGAAGTGGATATCCTCTGCAAGCGAGTGCTGACTTCGACAGATCCTCGTATGCGCGGAGAGCAGTTCGACCAGCGAGGTTTTCCGCTCATGCGGGCCTTTTCGCTTGTCCTGGTCTAACTGTGCCTTCATCGTACCAAACTCAAACACCAGGACATGCTGATAGGTACTCCCCGCCTTTTTGCTCGTCACACGTAACTGATTGCAAAGATGAAAACTGGAGTAGATGCCAATCCCGCGGAAACCGACATGCTGGGTGAGGGACTTCACGGAGAGACCAAATTGGCGAGCCTGAATAATGTCTTCGAGCGCCATGCCGTCGCCATCATCAAAGATGTGCACAGAATTGCCCGTAATTTTGATGGTTGCCGCGTGAGCGTTGGCATCGACGGCATTCTGCACGTACTCGCGAATACAATCTAATGGATTCGTATACAGGCCAGTCGAGAGGATGGAGAGTAATTCGCCCCCGATATCGTTCACGTCAATATCAAGAGGAATCAATTCGCCCGGATGGGCATCAAGCAGCTCATCCAGCGGGAGCTTCATTTGCTGAACCGCAGTGCTTTGTTCCTGGTCTTCGATAGTGGATCGACGACTTGCTTTCGACACGTTTTCACCTCCAGCTACTGCTCCTGAGAGAGAAGTGGCATCACCTGTTCCCGTACCCAGTCGTTGACGGCTTTTTCGCAGTTGGGGATCAATCCACGTTCCGCCGCGTCATGGAGCATGTCCCAGACATCGGGGTCCAAACGCATGCTGATCATCCGCTTGACCGGTTTCTGCCCTTTAGGACGCCCTGTCCGCTTAGGCATGGCCTGCCAGGCTCGGCGCGCCGCGAGGCTATAATTGGTCATGTCCTTGGGTAAAACGGGTATTCTGTCACCCGTCCCGAGTTCAATCTCTACGTCTCCATTCGACTCAGCAGAGATGATCCCCCTCGCTCTAGCGTGGGGGCCAGAGCGGATGCGAACCTTGTCCCCAAGTCGAAAGCCGATGTGATTCTGCGGCAGCTTCTGCATTGTTCCACCTGTACGATGTTCTCTGTCTCTTCATGCTCTAAGGGCCTTTACAGCGAGCATCATACACGTAATTCTAATACATGTCAATACACTAATTAGAGTAGCGCCTCTACACCCGTTGAAGCCAGGAATGGAACAAGCAGAAGGGAGATGGTCCGTTTGCCTGTCCAGTAGAATGCTCTGCCAAAAAGGAACCATCTTTTGATCGTTCGTTCCCGTGAGCCGCTCCCCCTCATGCTCCTCCCTCTGCAGAAGTACGACGGGATTACACTGGATGCGCCGTGAACAGCTGCGTACCATCTGGTACGCGCTCTTCAGGTTTATTCCTCCTGGTACGCAATGTCGACCGGAACGCTTGACTGATCACGCCGTCATCACACAGGTCTACCGCCCGCGAGAGGACCTTTCCATTGTTGAGAATAGTCATCAGCCCTTCCAGCTCAAGGTAGTCCGAAGCCCGTAGCTCCGGATTGCTGTGGCGATTATATTCGAGGAACGGCAGGAATTTCCCATTGAGGTCCTGCAAGTCCCATCCCATGGTCTCGAGCAGATAGCCACTGTACTTACGAAACACCTGGGTGCTGGGGACGGGGCTGAAGAGCATGGGAATGACCGAGCCAACCAGGTGGTGGGCGTAGAGGGTGCTATCAATGACATCCTCCAGGCGTTCATCGGGAAGGCCAAAGAGCACAAAAGCGTTGATCTCCTGGGTGCGCGGTTTGAAACCGGCTCGGATCGCGGCCTCTAAAGCACGCTCAAACGACTCGGTGCTGGCGTGCCGACGGTTCCATTGCCGGTTGATATCCGAGCGCACGGTTTCCAGTGGCAGGTGGACCTTCTCGAAGCCCGCACGTTTCATTAGCCGCAGCAAGTCCTCATCCAGCAGGCGCGTCTCAAAGCCCTCCGGCGCGTAGAGGTCGAGTGACAGGCCGCTCGCAATAATCTCTTCCATCACCTCGATGAAGTGCTCGCGGTGAATCAGGGCATTGTCCTCGTAAAACCCAAACCGGCGGATCCCCAGGTGCGTAAACTTGTAGCGGATCTCCTCAAGAATGTCTTCCGTGGTGCGGGTACGCACTTTCGCACCCCCGTTGAGCGTCCTGGCTGCGCAATAGACGCAGTCCCACGGACATCCTCGGCTTGTTGCAAGAATCGCATAGCTGGGCGGCGTGGTGTAGAGGGTGAGGTCGGTAGGGAGCTGGCTCGCCTCGCGCAGCTCCCCCTTGAAAATGAGGTCTGCCCCCAGGTACTCTACTGCATGCTGCGGCGCCAGTGTCGGGTAGATCCCGCCGACCAGCACGGTCGCCTGCGGAAAGACCTGCTTCACGAGAGCCACGACATCACGCGTACTCTCCCACCAGTAGGTCATGATAGAGGTAATCCAGACTTCATCGGGAGCCTGGAGCTGCTGCAAGCGACGCTCCAATTCGCTCAGTGAGAGACCAAAGTGATACAGACGCTTCACAATGTCATCACGCTTGACGATAAGCGGCTTCCCTTGCGCATCGCGTCGGGTAGCCTTCTTGACGAGGCCGCGGCCGTCCGTTTCCATGCAGTCGACAAAATCGATGGCATAGCCGCGTTGTTTGAGCAGCGTCGCTATGCGCAGGAGCCCTGCGGGCTGGCTCCAGCGTGCCCAATACTGGGCGTCATAGACCGGTGGATTGATCAGCAACGCACGGCGGGTCCCTGGCCGGCAGGTTCCGACCGTGAAGGTCTCATCGGTTACGATCTCACCCATTTCCCCTCCTTGTTGAACCAGCCAACTGTCACTGGACGATGATATCCTGGCGAGTCGGGCGGATTCCAGCTCTCTGTCACGAGGCTCTCGCGTACCAGGCGTGATATGAGGCCGTCTCCCAGAAAATCAAAGGTATGCGAACGGTACTTCGCATTGAGCATTGCCGCCAGGCCAAGGATGTCCTGGTACCCGCGGAAATTCAGGTGGTTGCCTTCGGCAAAAGGAAAGAGCTTCCCATTGTGTAGCTCGAGCGGAAGGGTTGGGGCGCATTCGGAGGGCGCGGGTTGATACGGAATGACCATGAGCGACCCCGCGACGTGGGCCAGCTTCGTCATAAAGGCGACGACCTCTCCTGGATCTTCACCGGGGCGGCCCAGGCAGACCGAGGCGACCAGCGCTTCAGTACGCCGAGCGTAGCCAGCGGCAACGCAGCGCTCGATGGCACACCGGTAATCGTTGAGCAATGCCTCACGCGCCTCGGGCGTGCGGGGGAGATGTCTGTCATCGGCAAAGACGAGTTGCTTGAAACCCGCGCGCAAGAGCAGAGACGCCAACTCAGGGTCTGCCACTAGGTCGCGAGGATAGAGGTTCCCCAGGGCGTAAAAGCCGACCTTGCACTGGTGATCGATGCACTGCTCGAGTACCGCCCGAAACTGTGCAGGGAAACGTCTGGCCACATCGTGGTCGGCGAAGGCCATCTGCCGGACCCGCTCAGGCTTTCGAGAGGGGATCACCAGGGCTCGAAACTCCTCGACGAGGTCGTCGGCAGAACGCAGTTCCGTCCCGATGGAAAGATAGGTGAAGAGAGGAAGCGAGGCATAGAGTGAGAGATCAAGGGGCAGTCCGGCCAGCCCTTCGATCTGTCCAACCACCAGTATGTCTGTTCCACTGTGCTGTGCAGCGTGATCGGGGGCAAGTGTAGGATAGGCTCCAGAGAGAATGACCCGTGCGTGAGGGAAATGGGTCCGGGCCAACGCGACGGTTTCTTTCACGCCCTCCCACCAATAGGTCGTGAATCCCTCGAGATAGATCTCATCTGGCTGCCATCCCTCTCGCTTGAAGGTAACCAGCTGCGTCGCCAGTTCGGAGGGTAGTCGCCCAAATCGCCACCAGTTGAGAGGGATGTCGTCCCGGCTCAGCACGCGCATACGACGGCGGCGTAGGGTGGTGTTGGGCTCCGTGTGGAGAGCATCGAGGATGCGCACATCGCATCCAAGTCGCTTCAGCAACGTCGCTAGCTGGAGCAGGGTCACGGGTTGCTGAAAGCGGGCCCAAGGGAACCGTATATCGTAGATGGGAGGGTTGCAGAGCAACACTCGCCTGGGATATGTCTCTGGCGCATAGCCACGGACTGTGAAGGGTACGTTTGATTCCATCCAACACCTTTTCCCCGTTGGTTTTAGGTAGTATAGTTGAATAGAGGAGATGAGTCAAGACCACCCGTCGTTTCCGCCAACTTCCCGGAAAAGTCATCTCGTAGAACGCGCTTGCCACATGACAGAGGCGTGGCAAAGTAGTTAACGCGATGTGCAAGTTTTTTGAAATCACGCTTAATGTAGTTTTTGTGAGAACGAAAGCCTCTCAAAAACTTACCAGATTTACGCTCAAGGGAAAAACTTGCGCATCGCGTTAACTAAGGAGTCGCCAGAGAATAAAGTTATCAGTTTGGACGATCAAACTGACCTCTGAGTGCCGTTTTATGGGTGCATACTCGATAAGGTTATTGCCAGACGACTCCTAACAGATAATGACGTACTATCACTCACGATTTCGCTAAATTTCAACCTTATCTTAACCAAAACTTAACTCCTCCGCTCTTCCTACATCTTACTCTTTAGTTGATAATTATCAGAGCCATTTGTGTCTTCCTTTTCATCTTTTTCTATAGAGAGGGTAGTGTATTGTGGACGATCAACAAAAACCAGTATCACAGAGTCCTCAACAACCGCAATTTCAGCATCAGCCTTACTATGAATACTATCAACCTCAACCAGATCAACAAAATCAATACTCTTCCCAAACTTTACATAATTCACAGTCACCACAATTCCAACAACCCTCCTATCCCTCACAACAATCTGGACAGTTTTCAACAGATTGGCCGCCTTATCCACCAACACAATTAGGTATGCCAAAAAATTCTCATTCCCCTCATCAATCTATGAACAAATTATTCTTGTATATCGGAGTTGGCATACTTATCATGGGCATCCTGGGAAGCGTTACAATAGCATATAATGTTTTACATCAAGGGGAAAAAGTTTCACATCAAGTAAGCCATGTATCACAGCCAGTATTTCCTTCAATAGGTACACCAATCCAAGTTCTTAATAGCTCGACAGGTGTGTTTTCGGGTTCCAATCTTGGTTGGTCTCAAGATGGGTCGCAATTATATGGAGTGAAACAGAATGGAGAAGTGCGGATATGGAACACAACAACATGGAGTAACGTCCTCACCTATGGAATTCCTTATGGCTATCTAACTGCGGATTCATTTTCCCCCAATAGAAATTATTTTGCTACTTTGAGTTTGGCGGATCCAACACTGGGGACTGTGAGAGTATGGAATACTATTACAGGAAATGAAGTTCAAATCCATCAAAGTCATTCTAAAGGTGTTTTGAATATAGCATGGTCTCCTGATGGAACACAAATTGCTTCGGATGATGGTAATTCAGTAGAGGTATGGAACGCGACTACAGGAAATACAGATATTACACTTCATACTGACTCAGGAGTTTTAGCAATTGTATGGTCTCCTGATGGCACACGAATTGCTGTAGCCAGTGAAACATCAATACAGATATGGGATGTAGCTACCGGAAATTCATTACTAACTTTTCGTGGCCCTGCTGGCGGAGTCCAGAGTGCTGCATGGTCACCCGATGGTCGATATATTGCCTTATCAGATATAAATGGCCCAGATGTCCAAATTTGGGATGCAACAAATGGAAATTTAGTACTCACCTATAAGGGCCATACAGATACGGTGTGGGCCATAACTTGGTCGCCCGATAGCAAACGCATCGTCACAGGTGGCCTCGATAAAACAGTACAGATATGGGACCCAGCTACGGGAAACAATATTTTTACTTATCATGGTCATTCAGAAGGTGTCAGTGATCTTGCTTGGTCTCCTAATGGTCGGTTTATTGCCTCTTCTGGAGGCGATGGTACAGTACAAATATGGTGGGCAATATAAGCTGATTGTAGATTAGACTAATGCAAAAGTTGACTATCAAAAACTTGCACATCGCGTTAGTTACATAGCAATGGGTAGATGAGCGTTTTCAACATAAAATGTGACAGCAGTGCTGCCACATTTTATGTTGAAAACGCTGCTTGCTTATTGCTCGCCCTCTTCAGTGAGCTGATCAAAAAGACTCGGTTGGTCTTTCTGTTTGAGGCGAAATTGTTCTTCCTGCTCAAGTTGCTTGATACTTTTCTCTGGAGTCGGCAATTGCTCTGGCGGCGTTCCCCCCAGTTCGTTGATGATAAACTCTCGGACCTTGCGTCCCACCGTGAAGTGCGTGGTGTTCGCTTGCTCTTTCCCCTTCACATTCCCACGTTTCATCGCGGCATCCGTTTGTGTCGCACGGAAGATGTTCGCACCAAGCTCTTCAGATTCCATCCA
>Ga0307373_10004308_pt1 | contig 24069 bp, 14 predicted proteins | sample OX2MG_FD_202534 | JGI IMG/M metagenome (GOLD analysis project Ga0307373, IMG submission 202534) | Soil microbial communities from Risofladan, Vaasa, Finland - OX-2 | ecosystem: Environmental > Terrestrial > Soil > Coastal area > Acid sulfate soil | place: Finland: Risofladan, Vaasa | collected... | reverse complement strand
AGCCGCGGCCCGGCAGGACGGCCTCCGGCCGGTCGGCCACGCACCGCAGTTCGATGTACCGCTTGCTCAGCGCCAGGCTCAGGAAAAAAAACATGGCAAAGGCCAACAGCCAAGGCGAAAGCGGCACGTCGACCGCCGCCGCGCCCGCCACGATCCGCAACGTGTACAATCCGGCCAGCAGAATCACGTCGAGAAGCAACTGCTTTTTCAGAAAGAGCGAATAGGCGGTGGTCAACGCGAGGTAAACCGCCAGCCAGCACGTGAATCGCGATGAAACGCAACCGAAGGCGAGAGCGAACGCGGCCACCCCCGCCGAGCAGGCCAGGAGCAATCCGACCGGCACCGACAAATCTCCGGCCGCGAAGGGGCGGCGGCGTTTGCTTGGGTGGCGCCGGTCGGCTTCGATGTCCAACAGATCGTTGACCACGTAAATGGCGGAAGCGGCCGCCGAGAAGGCCGCCAGACCCATCAGAGCGAGCGCGAGCTTGGCGACTTGGTCCCACTCGTGCGCCAGGAAAAGCGGCAACAGGACCAGCAGGTTCTTTACCCATTGGTGCGGCCGTAGCGCGGCCACCAGCGCCCCGGCGCGAGCGCGCCCAGTGACGAATACGGTGTGCGGAGAACAAATGGCTCGTGCCGCGTTCGACACTCTGCGGCTGGGACCGACGACGTACGCCTCCGCCGCCGCTTGCCACAGCGGCAGATCGGCCTGCGAATCGCCCCAATAGGCGAACGCGGCGCGGCCGAGCCTGCGCTCGATGGCCAGCAGCTTGTTCGTGCCGGCGCAGTTCATCTCGCCATCGCTGGCGATGACGTCGTCGAACATACCCAGATGGCGCGCCACGGCGCGGGCCACGCGCTCGTCGGCGGCCGTGGCCAAAACCAATCTCTTGCCGTCGTTCTTCAATTCAAGCAGCGAATCGAGCACTTGAGAGCGGTAGGGAAGCAGCGCCGGATCGGGCACCACGCGCGCCGCAAGCTGCCGCTTCAAATGGGCTTTGCCGCGGCACAGCCAGAGAACGACCAGGAACAGCTCCCAAGGTCGCGACTTGGCCAACAACAGCAACGATTCCCAGAGCGTGTCAGTCTTGATCAACGTCCCGTCGAGGTCGACGCAGACCACCTTCGGCGGTACCTTTGAGGGGGGCCGCGTCAAAACCCCGACGCCGCCTCCAGATCGCCAAAAGTGTGGTTGATCGAGCATCCGTGCGCCGCTTGAGAGTTACTCTATTCTGAGAGGTTTGCTCGATCCTGGGAATGACCGTGGACGGGTCTTATATCCCCCACTCTCCGGCGGGTCAAGCTCGCTTTCAGACGGCGCGGCCCATCCTTCACGCGGCCGTAGATAAGAGATACTCTAATCGATTTCGGCGCCCGTCGAATGCTCGGCGAACAGGTCGTCGCGGTTGGCTTGCGCCAGGCGGATGAGCAGCAACTGTTGGCGCGGGCCATCGGGGCCTTGTTCGGTGAAATAATGCGATCCCAAGCTTCCATCTCGAGCCGGCCGGCAGCCAAGGATGAGAATTTGGCCGGGCGACAGGGTAGCGTCGATTCGCAGCCGGTCGAACACCTTGCGCGGCGATTGGACACGAAGCTCGAAGTTGCCGCCGTCTCCGGGCAGGTACTGGCTTGCCGGGTCGCCGTATTCGATCTCGGGAACCAGCTCGATTCGCACGCGTCCGTCGATTTGAGGGAAGGCCTTTTCGACGAAGATTGCTTTGGCCTTGTGGAAGACTTCGCCGCTCACCTCACCGTCGTCGCTGCGCACTAGGACCGCCAGTCGTGGGAGAGGCGATTGCTGTCCCGTGACGACGATTTCACCAGGCTCGCCTTCGCGAACCTGCCGTTTCCATCCCCGAATCGTCGACTCCGTTCCCAATTCCACACGATGTTCGTCGGCCTTCGGCGGCGGGGCATCGCCCAGGTTCAGCAAACCTTCCAAAAGCGGCGGCAATCGCGCCGAGGCCAGGCCCACACGGAAGCCGTTTGCCTCCAGCCGTTGCCTCGCCTCCACCGGGAGCTGTTGCTCGTCAACATCGTTCCATAGAGGTTCGTGGGTCTCTTGGTCGCCCGTCGGGAGGCGGACGAACAGAACTTCCAGGAGCACACTGTCACCGGCCACTTGCAGCGGAGAAAGCGGCGATCCGGCGCCATGACGAAGCCCGGCGCAACCACCCGCCATTGACAATGCGAGCAGGCCCAACACGGTTGCCGCGGGCCGTCGTGGCATAGGTCGATTCCAGGGAAGATGGGGCGGGGAGGCTAGCGAAGGTCCGTCCCGATGTCAATGCCGCCCCAATGACAGGTCCCCGCCGCGCGCGGTATACTCGGGATGTGCTTGAACCGCTCTTGCAGCCCGGCGAAGATCTCGCTAATCTCCCGCTCCTTTCCCGCAAAGATCGTGACTCAAATCGTCCAAATCGGGCCCGATCGGTTTTCCGTCCGTCGGCGGCTATTGCTGGCCCTGGCGGGTGGATGCTGGCTGGCGCCCCTGGTGGTGGCCTGCTGTTTGCGGCCGGACCCGAACGGGCTCGGCACGCACCAACAGCTTGGCCTACCACCGTGTACGTTCGTTTGGTTGTTCAACACGCGATGTCCTTCGTGCGGCATGACCACGTCGTGGGCGCATGTGGTGCGTGGGAATTGGATCGCGGCGCTGGAGTCGAATGCCGGCGGCGCCTTGCTCGCCGGTGTGGCGGCGCTGGCTGGGTCTTGGCTGTTGATTTCGGCCGTGCGCGGGCGCTGGTTGATTCAGCCGCCGACCGAACGGGTGTTGGTGAGTGTGGCGCTGGGGATCGTGGCGGTGACGTTGATCGACTGGGTTTGCCGGCTGAGCTTCGGCCGATAGTTTCGTTCAAGAGGAACGAGGAAATACCATGCACCGGTCTAATTCGTGGGCGTGCTGCTACTTGTTGGCCCTGGTGGCGGCGGGCGGGGTCGTTGCGTCGCAAGGTGGTTGTGCGCAAGTCTTGACCACCGCCGTCTATCTGATCAAGGGCACGGACGTGGAACCCGAATTCGCCGGGCTCAAGGACAAGACGGTGGCCATCGTCTGCCATCCCGCGCCAAGCTTGCAGTTCGGCTCCAGTAGCGTCGCGACGGAAATCGCCGCGGAGGTCGGCCGGAGGCTGAAGAAACACCTTAACAAAAAAATCAAGATCATTCCCGCGCGTGACGTCGATAATTGGATCGACGAGAACAGCCGTGGCGAGGACGACTTTGCCGACATTGGCAATGCCCTCGAGGCCGACATGGTGCTGGGAATCGACTTGGAAGCGTTTGAGCTGACTCAAGGGCAGACCCTTTGGCAAGGTCAGTCACAGGTTCGGCTGAAAGTGCTCGACATGAACATCGAGGACGAGCGGGACCGGGTCGTGTTCGACAAGATCATGCCGCACGTGGTTTATCCGCCCAAGGCCGGCATTCCCGTGCAGGAGCGTTCCGGAGACGAGTTCCGCCGCCAATACGTGGGTATCCTGGCCGATACGATCGGCCGCTACTTCTATTCGCACAATCCGTACGACAATATCGCCCAGGACGCACGGGAGTTCAACTAAGACCGCTCGTTCGTGCAATCTGCGACCTTCCCTGGTTCCCGCAATCTACGTGGGAAGATGTGCGTGACATTGTCCAGAATGGGGCATTCAAGGTGGCTGGGGCAGAGCCTGGGCCGGTGAAAACTTGGGCTTTTGGCCTGCTAGCATGTTCAGCAGCTTCGACCGTATTTGTTCCTACATCGTAGAACGGAATTCATTCCGTTTCCGTGTTCTAACGGAATGAATTCCGTTCTACGAGCGGAATAAAACCGGTATAAGACCCAAACAACCGGCCCAGGCTAAGCCGCTTCGCCGCCCAGCATCCGCAGCCAGGGACCGAAATCGCCGTTGAAAAGCGGCGACGGCACTAGCGATCGGCCAGAAGACTCAGCGCGCGGGCAAGTTCCGCGGTGCGCCCCGCCAGGTCGTGGTGCCGCTCGACATAGTTCCCAATGTTCTGCGAGTACTCTTCGTTCCCGTTCTCCCAGATTCGTCTCACCTCCGCGGCCAACTCCCCGAGGTCGCCGCCGGCGCAAAAGCCGCAACGACCGACCGACAACATGCCGTCGGGATCGGCCACGAGCGAGACGACCGGTAGCCCGCACAGACCGGCTTGCAGAAAGGCGTTGGGTACACCCTCGTATGCCGAGGTGTTGACCAGCACGGCCGCGCGGCGGTAATAGTCGGTGATCTGTGCAAGCGGCACCTGCTCGACCACCTCGACGTTGGTCGGCGCCTGGGTCAAGACCGTCTCGAAAACGTTGGGAGCGGCGCGATTGATGATCATTGTGAAGGGGACCTCGGGACACCGAAGGGCGAGCTCGATACACAACTCCGGCCGCTTGTAGTCGTCGGCCTTGCCGATCCATAGCGCGAACCCTTCGCCGGGGCGGCGGTGGGGTCGCGGCACGGTTTGGGTCAGGTCGATCGGATTGCGGATCAATGTGCTCGAACGACCAAAACGGTCCCGAAGCAGGGCTTGCTGCCGGGCGGTTTGCGCGACGATCAGGTCGGCGTGCGCCAGCCCGTAATGGCAGACGTGCCCCAATTCGTCGTAAATGTTCCGAAATCGCGAGCCAGGCTGGTACTCGTCGAGCAGGTCGTAGTCGGACGATATGAACAGCACGCTGCGACGTCCGCGGCGACGACAGAATGCGACCACTTCAGCCGTGACATGGTGCGCGCCGAACGAGGCGTAGACGTCGGCCCCGATCTCCTCCAGTACTCGTCGGCGCGCCGGGTCGTCGAAGCGGCGCCGTTGGACCTGCCGCCGGATCGCGCGGACCGTGAGGCAGGCGAGCGCGGCGGGCACCTCCCAGGCCAGGCCGGGCCGCCAACGCTCGATCGTAAACCAGGGAAACCTCGACTCGGAGTGAAAACTCCCTCGCAGCCGCTCTAGCAGTCGATCGTCCCAGCTCGGATCGTCACGCACGCTATAAACTTCGATGTCGTCGATCCTCTGTCGGTGCGGCTGGCCTTGATCTCCAACGGCGAAGGCCACATCGAAGCCCGGCAGCCTGGCCAGCGCCCGGCCAAACGTTACGGCGCGAAACTCCGCGCCGCCGAACCGGCCGCGTGCGCCCGGGTCGAGAAGCGGATAAGCGTAGGGGAGAACGAAACAAACCTTCATTCGGAGGTCCCGACGAGACGGTGGTAAAGTCGGCGCAGTGTGCCGGCCCACGGACCCAGCCAGGCGAATGCCAACAGGACCCACGAAGCTCTCACTCGCGGCTGAAGGCGCAGAATGGCCAAGGCGTGCTTGCGGGCGGTGGCGAACTGGCCGCAATGGACGGCGCTCCAGGCACTGGCGCGCCGCCGCTCCAATCCGCTGGTCGCTTTTGGCACATGGGCCAAAACATCGGCCGGGCAAGCCAGGCCGCGTCGCTCGTAAGCCTCGAACAGTGCCGCCCGCAACGCGGCCACCGACCGCTCGTAGTTACGGAACGTGAAATTATCGGCGTGGACGCGGTACTTCATCAGCACGTCGGGCAAGTTCGCCAGTTTTCCGCGCTCCGCCAGACGCAACCAGAGGTCCTTATCTTCGACGCCGTAAAACCGGGGGCGATATCCGCCCAGCTCGATCAACGCCGCGCGGCGAATGATGGCGGCCGGGTGCGAAAGTCCAGCCAACCCTAGCAGCAGCCGGCGGTCGATTTCGTCATGATCCAACGGAAGCCGCTCCTCGCACAGCACATCGCCGTCTTCGTCGATATTAACCAGCGCGCAGCCGAGGGCAAGGCATTCCGGGTGCGCCCGCAGGTAGGCGACCTGCCGCTGGAAGCGCTCGGGCAATGCGATATCGTCGGCATCCATGCGGGCCACGAACTCGCCCCGCGCCTGGGCCAGCCCCTCGTTGAGCGCGGCCAGGTAGCCAGAGTTCGGCCGCCTCGTCAATTGGATCCGCGGTTCGCGCGCCGCGTAACTTGCAAGGATCGCACCCGAGCGATCGGTCGAACCGTCGTCGACGATCAAGAACTCGAACTCAACCAGGGTTTGCGCCAGGATGCTCTCGACCGCCTCGGCGACGTAGCGCTCGGCGTTGTAGACGGGCATCAGGACGGAAACCATGGGTGCCGCCGAAAAACACACGCCGGGGCCTCCTACGTAATCGTCCCATCCAACGCTCGCGTACACCATTCCAATTGGGGCCGCACGACGCCGCTCATCTTGCCGAACCAGCGCAGCGGCCGATCAACTTCGTGAACTTCGAACATCGCCAGGTTCTCCAGGTCGATCACGGCGTTCGCCCGGTCCTTGATGACCAGTAACCGGACGCTGTAAACGCCGTCGTTGAGCAGGTCCGCGGGAACCTGGCACTCGCCGCGAAACAGCCCCTTCGACCACCTGGCCGGTGGGGCGATCGAACTGAAGACGCAGACGCCTTCCAGATTGTGCAGCGCGAGGTTCAGGCTCAGCTCGGCACCCGGCAGGAAGTTCCAGCACTCGAAGGCGATGGTCAACGGCGTCGAGATCGTCAGCGCGGAGCCGGGATCGCCCGCGGTGGGCTCGACCGAGACACGCCGCAGCCGGATCACTTCGTTGCCCGGCGCCGTTTCCGGCTGGTTCCAGACGCGCTGGGTGGCAAGCCGCTCGCCTGAGTCAATATAGTCGCCGACGACTTCGGCCGTCGGCCCCTGGCGCGCGACCCGCCCCTCGTCGAGCCAGATGGCAGTCTTGCAAAGACCGCGAACGGCGGCCAGATTATGGCTGACGAAGAGGATCGTCCGCCCTTGGGTGGCGAGGTCGCCCATCTTGCCCAGGCACTTCGTCTGGAACTCGCCGTCGCCGACGGCCAACACCTCGTCGATCAACAACACTTCCGGTTCCAATTGGGCCGCGACCGCGAAAGCCAATCGCATGTACATGCCGCTGGAGTAATGTTTGACGGGCGAATCGAGGAACTTCTCGGTGCCGGCGAAATCGACGATCGCGTCGAACTTGCGGACGATTTCGCCGTGCAACATACCCAGGATGGCGCCATTGAGGAAGATGTTCTCTCGGCCCGTCAGCTCCGGGTGGAAGCCCGTGCCGACCTCCAGCAAGCTGGCGACGCGGCCGTGAATCCGCACCGTGCCCGCGGTGGGTCGAGTGATTCGGCTGACGATCTTGAGCAACGTCGATTTGCCCGCGCCGTTGCGGCCGACGACGCCGACCACCTCGCCGCGCGGGACGTCGAATGTCACGTCTTCGAGCGCCAGGAAATCGGTCTCGCCGCCCGCGGCTTCCCCTCTCAGCCACCGTGACGGTTTGGTAAACAGTCGCGAGAACTCCTCGCGTAATGTGTGGTAGTGCGGCCGCGGACCCGCTTTGCGAATACGAAACCGCTTCGACACCGATTGGACGCGGATGGCTGGATGCATCACGGGAGGGGGTCAGTAATGGGGATTCAGGAGTAGAACGGAATTGATTCCGTTGCCGCCGTTCGAAAGGGTGCAGGGTTCATCATTCATCTCAGATCACGTCTGCGAACGAGTCTTCGACGCGGCGAAAGTACGCGATTCCGGCGGCCAACGCCACGGCCACGGCCAACAGAGGGTAGGCGAGTCGCGGCCAAGGGATCGGCTGGCCGAGCGCGGCGGCGCGGAAGCCGCTGACCAGTCCGTTGAGCGGATTGATTTCCAGCCAGCCGGCCGTGTCGGCTTGAGGCAAATAGACGCTGGGAGTTGCGAACAGCCAAAGTTGAGTCACAAACGGCAGTGCGTGACGGACATCGCGATAGGCCACGTTGAGCGCCGCCAGGAGCGTGCCGGTGCCCACGGCCGCCAGCAGGATGGCCAGTGCGAACACCGGTAAAAAGACCATGGTCCACGACACCGTGACGCCGCCGTAATAGGCCACCAAGGCCGCCATGACCGGGGCCGCCAGCGCGAAATCGACCAACGCCGCGCCCACCGCGGCCAAGGGTATCGCCAGCCGTGGAAAGTAGACCTTGGTGATCAGTCGCTCGGCCTGCACCACGCTTTGTCCGGCGTTGGTCAACGCATTGGCGAAAAAAGTCCAAGCGAGCAATCCGGCGTAAACCAGCACCGGGTATTTGATATTGCCCTCTTCGGGCACCTGCAAACGGCCGAGCACGAGCGTGAACACGACCATCATCAACGTCGGCTGCAGAATGGCCCAGGCGGCGCCAAGCAACGTCTGTTTGTAACGGACTTTGACGTCGCGCCAGGTCAGAAAGAACAACAATTCCCGATAGCGCCACAACTCCGCAAGATCAAGCGGCTGCCAGCCCGCGCGCGGGCCGATCAGCGTAACGGGCAGATCTTGCCCATCCGTCGGAGACTTGGCGGGCAGGGCGTCCGGTGGTTGTGGTTTCTCGGCGGATAACGACATGCCCGACGATTATCGCATGCCTGGGCGAAGGCGTGTAGCCGAATTCGCGAGAATTCGGGGGCTTGCGCCGGGCGAACGTCCGGAACTCTCGCGAGCTTCCGCTATGGATCGTAGAACGGAATTCATTCCGTTTCCCGCCTTCTAACGGAATGAATTCCGTTCTACGCGCGGAACGAAATCGGTATATCGACGATCCACCCCATAGCCCAAGTTTTTTGCGGCCCATGCAGAGCCTAAGCGATGCCCCGGTCGCTATCTTGCCGGGGCATCGCTGACGCTCTGCCCCAGCCACCATTTTCTCATGATAATTAAGGTCTCATTATCGGCTGTGTACGGCCGGCACCCACGCCAACACGATTCGTTCGACGGCGATCTCGGACTTGCGAGGGCGGATCGTGACCGGTTCGAGTTCCAGCGAATCGGCCCTGGCCGCGGCTTGCAACTCGGCCAACTCCGCGTTGAACTCGGTCTCCAAGTCGGCCAGTTTCTGCCGCATGGCTTCGACCGTGGCTTCGGCCTGTCCCACCTCGCCGCGCTCCTTGGCCGCCCGCGTCGCCGCGCGGATCGCCGAGCCGGCGCGTTGTACGTTGGCCGCGCTGGTGATTTTGCGGCCCATCAACGCCCCCAGCACCGAGGCCCCGAACGACACCGCCGCCGACACCGTCTGCTGCGTCGATTGGGCACCCTCTTTCACCACTCGCAGCTCGGCCTTGCGGATCTGTTCCTTGACGGCGGCCAATTTGGGCCCGTAGCGAGCTTGTAGCTTGTCGACGGCCGAGTCGCGCTGCTCGCGAGCCGCGTGAGCCAACCGCGATCGGAAATCGCCTTCGCTCTCACCCGCCTTCGAAAACCGCTTCAGGGCCGCGCATTTCCAAAGTCCGAGCGTTTGATTGCGATAGAGATGGTCCTTCAGCGCCGTGGCCCAAGACGTATAGCTACTCGGCTTGGAACAGCCGAGGGGAAGCGGAGCGAAACGGGCGCCTGCTTGCGGTTCCTTCTCCGTTTCGGGCGGCCCGTCGCCGAGCCGTTGAGCACCTTGCCAGACAGGTCCTTGCCCGGCGTCCGCCGCCGCTGCCAGCAGCACCATGTCGTCCCATTGATCAGTGCCTGACCTGGCGTCGACGAAATGGACGCGGGCCACTCCCAAAAGCGAAGGATGATAGGTGATCACCGTACTCGACGCGACGCCGGAAGTTCGCAGAAAACACTCGGCAACGCCGGGCGGCAGAACAGGCCGCTCCGACCCGCCGGTCGATTCCGCGACCGACGTTTTCAAAAGCGCCGCCGCGCGCGCGGCCGTGGCCGGTGCGGCCTGCTTTTGCTCGGCCATCAGCGATTGAATCTGCGATTGCGTCAACGGTCCGCGAAGGTAAGAGAGCGTCCAGCGCGTCTGGAAGACCACCGGCTCGTCGTCGTGGACGTTGTTCAACAGGAACACACGGTTGCCTAACGCCGAAAGCGTGCTGGAGAGTTTCGCGCGGTCGAAGCTCGCCCCGGCCGCGGCGGTAGCCCCTTCGAGTCCGTCGAGCACGCGTGCCTTGTCACGCTCGGTTTGCAAGCGGCCCAGGAACCATGTGCCCGCGTTGGAAAGCCCTTTGTAGTCGAGGTCAACCGGGTTCTGCGTCGCCAGGACCACACCCAAGCCGAATGCGCGCGCTTGTTTCAAGAGCGTGAGCATCGGCGTCTTGGTCGGTGGGTTGGCCGTCGGAGGAAAGTAGCCGAACACCTCGTCCATGTACAGGATCGCCCGCAATGCCGACGTGCCGGGTTGCGTACGCGTCCAGGCCACGATTTCGTTCAAAAGGATCGTGACGAAGAACATCCGCTCGCTTTCAGAAAGGTGAGCGATCGAAAGAATGGACAGGCGCGGGCGGCCCACCGGTGTCGCGAGCAGGCGGCCGACGTCGAGCGACTCGCCTTCCATCCAGCCGGCGAAGCCGGGCGAGGCCAACAAGCCGTTGAGGCCCATCGCCAGCTCGAAGCGTTGCTTTGCCGGGTAGAATGTTTCCAGATCCACGAGGCCCACCCGGTCGATGGGCGGCGATTGGATTTCGCGGATCAAGTCCGCCGTGTCGAGATCGCGTCCGGCGCGCCACGCATGGTCGAATAGCATGGCGAGCAGGATGTGCTCGCGCCCCTTGATCGGGTCGGCGTCGATTCCCAACAAAGCCAAGAGGCCGGCCACCGCGGAAGTAACCCGCTGGCGCAAAGCGTCGGCGTCGGCCAAAAGGGTCTTGGGCGGAGCGGCGAACGATCGCAACACGGTCAGCGGCAGGCCGGCGTTGCCGCCCGGCGTGTAAATCGACATTTCGCAACTGGCGCGCAGTTTCGAGATGCGCGCGCCGTCCTGGCCCCATTCGGCCAGACCGTCGCGCCAAGTTTTGGCGGCCTGCGCGGCGAATTCGGCGGGCGCTAGGCCGCTGCGTTGTACCTCGCCGGGGTCGAGCCAGGGTTGAAAGTCAACTCCGCGGAGCTCGGGGAAGGTCAAGAGCAAATTGGCCAGATCACCCTTAGGGTCAATCGCGATGGCGGGGATGCCGTCGATCGCGGCCTCTTCCAGGAGCGCGAGGCAGAGCCCCGTCTTGCCGCTGCCGGTCATGCCTACGCAGACCGCGTGGGTCGTGAGGTCCTTCGACTTGTAAAGCAACAGGTCGTCACGCGGCCTGCGCTTGACGTCGTCATAGGTTTTGCCAAGGTAAAAGGCCCCCAGCTTTTCGTAATCTTCCATGTTCAACATCCCAGAGCGCTGGCCGAAGGGCATCGTAGCAGAAAAAAATTACTTTATCTTTAGGTTGAACGATCGGGGCTAGCCAACAGGTTGATCGTCGCGAAGAATAAAAAGGCGCGCAGGGGACATCTTCAAAACAAGGACGGACGGCAATGAAACCAATTGCAATGGCACTCACGATCACCGCGGCGACGATGTTCGCCGCGGCACCGGCCCAGGCCCAGCATCACCACTATGGACATCATTATGGCCATCACTACGGCCACCATGGTGGCGGATTCGGCTTTTACGGCGGCTATGGCTATCCGGCCTACGCTTATCCCGGCTACGGCGGCTACGGCTATCCGGCTTACGCCTACCCCGGCTACGCCTACCCAGCTTACGGGTACCCAGCTTACGGATATCCGGCTTACGAATACCCCTATCCGAGCTACGGCTACAGGGCTTACATCGGGCCTTGGGGGTACTGAGTCTGTACAGATCGTTGGTTTCGTGCGACACTGGGGTGCGTGCTTTGGCGCAGGCGACCGTTGTATTTCGTCACTCGGTCGTCCCATGAGGCTCGGTTGGCCTGCGAAGCGCGGCCAGCCCTGCTTTCCTCACCGGGAGGTGTCGCATGTCGAGCGAGACGATCGGTCGGCCGATGGAAATATTGCTGGTCGAAGACGGCCTGGTCGATGCGCAGGTGACGATCGCGGCCCTGAAGAAGGGGCAGGTGCGGCACCGCCTGACGCTGATCCGCGATGGCGAGGAGGCGTTGGAGTTCCTATTGCGGCAAGGCAAATTTGCCCGCGCGCCGCGCCCCGACCTGGTGCTGCTCGACCTCGGGTTGCCGAAGCTCGACGGACGGCAAGTGCTGGCCCGCGTCAAGGCGTCGGACGAGTTGAAATCGCTCCCCATTGTAATCATGACCAGTTCCGACGACGAGGAGGACCGGGTGCAGAGCGAGCTGCTCGGGGTCGATGGCTTCATCATCAAACCGGTGGATCTGGAAAAGTTCATTCAGGTCGTGCGGCAGCTTCGGCGTTTCTTGCACTCCGAGGTGATCCTGCCGTTTGCATGAGATTTCCTCGGTAAACCTTGCCGTTGGGGCAACCGCTACGACTTGGGCCGATTTTCCCAGCGCCACGACGCGAGAAAGCCGCACCTGGCTTCGCGTTTGCCCGGCGAATCGCCGAACTAGTACGAAGGCGTGATTCCGTTGGAACCGATTGCGCTGAAGGTGCGAACACACGGCGGCCACGGCGTCAGGGAGGTCCGTTTGAAGTCGATGGTTTGTTTCCTTGCGCTGTTCGTCATTGGACTGCCGGCGGGAGCGCGGGCATGTGAGCGGTTTCGGCTCTTGCCCTGTGACTACGAGGCGGCCCAGGCCAGGGTCGATCTCATCCAGCAAGCCACCTGGGAGATCGAGGCGTCGTACTACGCGGTCGGCAACGACCGGATCGCGGCGATGTTCTTGTCGCTTTTGCGCGACGCGGCATTGCGGGGCGTGACGGTCCGCCTGATCGTCGACGCCGAGCACAACGACATTCCGCCCGAGGTCCAGGCGCTCTTGCTCGGCGCCGGCGTGCGGATCAAGGAGTTCCATCCCAATTCGATCGCCCATCCGAAGTGGATCAACCTGCGGATGCACGACAAGGTGCTGATCGTCGATCGCGAGCAGATAATCGTCGGCAGCCGCAACTTGAAGGATGCCCATTTCGGGCTGGCCGAGGTCAACTACGTCGACCGCGACGCCTACCTTTGCGGCCCGGTCGTCGAGCATGCCCACCGGTACTTCACCTGCCTCTGGAACAGCGACGAGGTCCGCGATTCGAGCCTGAGAGACAACCTCTGGCAAAAACTGAAACAGAAAGATAAGTTGTCGCTCGATCGCGTCGGTCTGTGCGAGGCGTGCGCCAAATCGCTTTCGCAGACGTACAAAGCGATTCTCTGGCTCAACGCCGGCCGCTGTGTTTCGATCTGCGGCAGGCCGATCGAGTTCTGCACCTGCAACGACTGGTCGGCATGCGCCGTCGAGGTCTGCTGCGCGCAGTTCGTCCACGACCCGTGCGGGCGAAAACAGCGGACCGGCGGCATCGACGATCCCTTGTTCGCCCTCATTCGTCAGGCCAGGGCGAGCATCGTGCTGGAGACCCCCTATTTTCTCATGTCGGCCGAGTTGCGGCGTGAACTGTTCCGTGCGCTCGCTCGCGGCGTCCAGATCATGGTGCTCACCAATTCGCTCGCCAGCACCGACCAGATCATGGTCGCCGCCGACCTGGCGGACCAAAGGCGCAAGCTGTTGCGCCGCGGCATCGACCTTTGGGAATACGCGGGACCGAACCACTTGCACGCCAAGTCGATGGTCGTCGACGGCTCGACGGCATTCGTCGGCTCATTCAACTTCGATCCGCGTTCCGAGTTCCTCAACACGGAGACCGGTGTCGTCGTGAGGGACCCGCGAGTGGCCGAGTGGGTCTTGGAGTCGATCGACGACCATCTGCAAAACGCCTTCCAGATCGGCAGACACGGACGGAGTACAAGCGACGGAGTCCGCAATCCCGGCGCGTCGAGGGCCAAAATCCTGCTCTTGCAGCCCATACGCATTTTCGCGCCGGCCATCCGCCGATTGCTGTAGTTGACCGTCCCCACCAACCTACTCGTTCCCACGCTCCGCCGACAAAAAAGGCGTTAGGCCTTAGGCCCTTTTCCCCTCGTTCCCACGCTCCGCAAACCCGCTGCGCGGGTGCCCCGAACGTCTCCCCGGACGCTCCGCGTCCCTGTCAAACAGTTCGTCCGCGCTCAGTTGACAACCGCCTACCACCGGCGTATGTTTGTCAGACGGTTGATTTTCTACCCGTGCCGTACTTGAAACATGCCAAGCCGCCTTGCAAGCCTGGTCCGCTCCGCCGCCTTGGCCTTCCCTGCCGGCGCCGGCGTGGGTACCGTGATTACCGCCGTCGTGATTAGCATGGAGGACGGGCCTTAAGGGCATTGACCGGCAATACCGATCAGCACTCGCCCTGGGGCCGGACGCCGGCCCCAGGGTTTTTTTTGTCCACTCTCGAAACGTACCGCACCCAGGAACGTAAGGGATCGCGGGATTCGTGAGAATTCCGACCATCGAGGGAGTAAATCGAAACTCGAACGAGCTCCGCCACGAGACTAAAAACCATGCGTCGCATTCAAATCTACGACACCACGCTGCGTGACGGCAGCCAGGGCGAGGGAATCAGCTTTTCGCTCCAGGACAAGCTGCTGATCGCTCAGCGGCTGCTGGCGCTGGGTTTCGACTACGTCGAGGGGGGCTATCCCCTTTCGAACGACAAAGACGCGCAGTTCTTTCAACGCGCGCAGCCGTTCGATCAGCAGGCCGGGCGGATTTGCGCCTTCGGTATGACGCGCCGCAAAGGGACCGATCCGGCCAACGATCCGGGTATGCGGGCCTTGGTCGATGCCGGGGTGCGCGTGGCGACGCTGGTCGGAAAGACCTCCGATTTTCACGTGACCGAGGTCCTGCGGGCCGGGCTTGACGAGAACCTGGAGATGATCGCCGACAGCGTGCGGTTCCTGCGCGAGGCGGGCATGGACGTGATCTACGACGCCGAGCACTTCTTCGACGGCTGGAAAGCGAACCGCGCCTACGCCCTGCGCACCCTTCGGGCCGCGACCGAGGCCGGGGCCGGGCTGGTCGTGCTCTGCGACACCAACGGCGGCAGCATGCCCGACGAAGTGGCCGAGCTGACGCGCGCCGCTGGCGCTGAACTGCCGGTGCCCCTGGGCATCCATTGCCACAACGACTGCGAATTGGCCGTGGCCAACTCGCTGGCCGCCGTCGACGCGGGGGCGGTGCAAGTGCAGGGAACGATCAACGGCATCGGCGAGCGCTGCGGCAACGCCGATCTGATCTCGGTGATTGCCAACCTGGCGTGGAAGAAAGAGGGCTACCAGGTACTTCGGCCGGAAAGCCTGGCCAGGCTCACCGAATTGTCGCGCTACGTCTACGAGCTTGCGAACATGAATTTCCGATCGGGCCAGCCGTTCGTCGGCACCAGCGCGTTCGCCCACAAGGGAGGCATGCACGTCCACGCCGTCGCCCGCGCCGCCTCGAGCTATGAGCACATGGCCCCGGAAAAGGTCGGCAACGAGCGGCGGTTCCTGGTCAGCGAGCTGTCGGGCCGGTCGAACATCATGGCCCTCACGGCCAAGCACCATTTGCAGGACGACCGCGAGCTGATGGACAAGATTCTCGGCCAGGTCGTGGCCCTGGAAAACCAGGGCTACCAGTTCGAGGCGGCCGAAGGTTCGTTCGACCTTCTGGTTCGCAAGTGCGCCGGGGCGTTCACGCCGCACTTCGAGCGACTGCAATTCCATGTGGGAGTCGAGGCCGACCATGACGGCGCGGCGACCACCGAGGCCACGGTCAAGCTCCGCGTGGGCGGAGCGGTCCGCCACGAAGTGGCCGAGGGCGACGGACCGGTCAACGCGCTCGATGCCGCCTTGCGCAAGGCGCTGGGCGCCCATTTTCCCAACTTGGCAGGCATGCACCTGGTCGACTATAAAGTCCGCGTGATCAACTCCGAGGCCGCCACGGCGGCCGGCGTCCGCGTGGTCATCGAAAGCCGCGACGAGCGCGACGTCTGGGGTACCGTCGGCGTGAGCGAAAACATCATCGAAGCCAGTTGGATCGCTCTGGTAGACAGCATCGAATACAAGCTGTTCAAGGATGAATCTGTGGGGCAGGATTCCAAGGGGCCATAACATGTCCACGATCTCCTTCGAAGCCCTTCCCAAGCAGTACCACCACGGCGAGCCGGAACGGCGCTGGTACCGCTTCTGGGAAGATCGCGGCTACTTCCACAGCGATCCGGACCCGGACCGCGAGCCCTACACGATCGTCATCCCGCCTCCCAACGTCACCGGCGCGTTGCACTTGGGACACGCCCTGAACGACTCGCTGCAAGACATCATGATCCGCTTCAAGCGGATGCAAGGCTACAACGCCCTTTGGATGCCGGGCACCGACCATGCCGGCATCGCCACGCAGGCCGTCGTCGAGCGGAGGCTCTGGACCGAGGAGAAGAAAACCCGCCACGACCTGGGGCGCGAGCAGTTGGTCGAACGCATCTGGGATTGGAAGAATTCCTACGAGCAGCGGATCCTGGGCCAATTCAAACGCCTTGGTTTCAGTTGCGACTGGCGGCGAACTCGCTTCACGCTCGACCCGGGCTGCACTCGGGCCGTCCGCCATACCTTTTTCAGTCTCTTCAAAGAGAAGCTGATCTACCGCGGCAAGCGGCTGGTCAATTGGGACACTTACCTGCAGACGGCCGTCAGCGACGACGAGGTCTACCACGAAACGGTCGCAGGCCATTTCTGGCACTTCAAGTACCCGGTGATCGATCCCTTACCTGGTGAGCCAAAACATGTCACGATCGCCACCACGCGGCCGGAAACGATGCTGGGCGATACGGCCGTCGCCGTCCATCCCGACCCATCGGCTGCGATGGAGCGGGCCGAGGCGGAGTTGAATGAAAAACTCGCCGCGGCACCCGAGAAACAGCGAGAGGAAATCAAAACGCAATTGGCAGCCCTGATCGAGCGCCGCCGGACACACCTGCCGCTCTTGATCCAGATGCGCGACATGGCCCTTGCCGGCAGGAAACTCTCGCTCCCCCTGCTCAACCGCGAAATCCCGTTGGTGGCCGACGAATGGGCCAGGCCGGAGCTGGGCAGCGGCTGCGTCAAGATCACTCCGGCGCACGACCCAAACGACTACGACTTCGGCAAGCGTCGACGTCTGCCGATGGTCAACATCCTCAACCCCGACGGCACGCTGAATGCCGCTGCCGGGCCCTACCAGGGGCTGGCCATTCCCAAGGCGCGCGAACGGGTCGTGGCCGACTTGGAGGCCCTGGGACTGCTGGTCGAGGTCGAAGAGCGCGAGATCGAGCTGGCCCACTCCGATCGCTCGAAAACGCCGATCGAGCCGTACCTGGCCGACCAATGGTTCGTCCGGATGGACCAGCTCGCCCAGTCGGCGATGGATGCCGTGAGCGACGGCCGCGTGAAGATATTCCCCGCCCGTTACGCACAGGGTTATCTCGACTGGCTCGGCGAAAAGCGAGATTGGCCCGTCAGCCGGCAACTGTGGTGGGGACACCAGATTCCCGTCTGGTACGCCGCGACGGCCAGCGAGAGCGATTTGAAAACAGCATTCGCCGGCCGCGACGACGTTGTTTGGAACCGCGACGAGGATGGCCGGCGCTGGCTCATTTGCGCCTTGGAGGAGGACCTGGCCGACGACGACGTGCCGGGTCACGAGCTGGTCCGTGAACAGGACGTCTTGGATACCTGGTTCAGCTCGGCCCTTTGGCCCCACTCGACGCTCGGCTGGCCCGACCAGACGTCGGACTTGCGGTACTATTATCCCACCAGTGCGCTCATTACCAGCCGCGAGATCATCACGCTCTGGGTCGCACGGATGGTGCTCACGGGCTTGCACAATGTCGGCGACGTGCCGTTTAGCGAAGTGTTCATCCATCCGACGATCCTGGATGGTGACGGCGAACGAATGTCGAAGTCGAAAGGCAACGGCGTCGATCCGCTCGACGTGATCGACAAGCTCGGCGCCGATTCGCTCCGATTCGGTCTGGCATACCTGACTACCGAGACGCAGGACGCGAGGTTGCCGGTTGACTTCGAGTGCCCGCACTGTCGCAAGCTGGTCGAACAAACCAGGAAAAACCGAGTGCTGCCGCGGATCAAGTGTCCGCACTGCGGAAAAGAGTTTTCGACACAATGGGCCGAGAAACCCGAAGACTCGGCCCTGCCACGCGGGGCGGTCGTGAGCGAGCGCTTCGAGTTGGCCCGCAACTTCTGCAACAAACTCTGGAATGCCGCCCGGTTCACTTTGATGAACCTCGAAGGGTACACGGCCGCGCCGGTCGCCGACCTTGAATTGGCCATCGAAGACCGTTGGATCCTGAGCCGGCTGGCGACGGTTACGGCCGAGGTGACGTCGGCCTTGGACAGGTACCGCTTTGCCGATGCGATGCGAGCGCTGTACGAGTTCGCCTGGGACGAGTTTTGCAGTTTCTACGTCGAAATGGTCAAGGGGCGTTTGCAAGACGCCGCGCGTCGGCCCGTCGCGCAGCGCGTTTTGGGCCACACGCTCGACACGTTGTTGCGGCTGTTGCATCCAGCGGTCCCATTCATTACCGAGGAGATCTGGCAGTTGCTCGCCGCGGCGGCGCCCCAGCGCGGCCTGGCGGCTCCCATGGCGGCGGCCGAGAGCATCATGATCGCCCCCTGGCCGGTGGCCGAGACGGCCCGCCGCGACGAGCGGATCGAGGCCCGTTTCGCCCGCTTCCAGGAGGTGTTGCGGGGGTTGCGCGAAATTCGCAGCCGGCAGAACATTCCACCCAAGACGCCGATCGAGTTTTCCGCCCGTTGCGACGCCGCCACGGCAGAGCTGTTGCTGCCGATGGCGCCTTATTTCGAATCATTGGCCGGCGCGCACGCAACGGCCTGGGGTGCGGACGTCGCGCCGTTCGCCACCTCAGCGCACGTGAGCTCGAAGGAGATCGAGCTTTACGTGAACCTCGCCGGACTGATCGACGTCGCTGCCGAAACCGGGCGGCTTGAAAAGGAGCAAGGCAAGCTCACCGGGCTGATTGGCGCCAAGGAGAAAAAGCTTTCCAACGCGAATTTCGTCGAGCGCGCGCCCGCAGACGTCGTCGCCAAGGAGCGCGCCGCGCTGACCGAGCTCCAAGCCCAGCTCGCCACGGTTGAACAGGCGCTGGCCGGGCTCAAGCAATAGGGTGGACGGCGTGCTCGAAATGCCTCCGTGCGGCGTTTGCAGCGTTATCCCAGTTTTGTTCCGCAATAGCGTTTAGCAAGCCATGCCACCGGCCTGCCGGAACGTCTCATTGGTCGCCGCGCGGAGTAAAGTCCATGGCAGTTAGCGTGACGGTGCGCTCGGGGGGTCGAGGCTGGACAATCCCCAATGCCCGCCCTGCCGTGTCGGCGATCAGGAAGAAGTGTTTGGCATACGTCGACTGCTGGTGCGACCCGCGCGGATGGAGCCAGCCATACGACACTCGCTTGCCTCGTCCGTCGAGCCAGAACAGCTCGAGCGTGTATGGCGTTTCGTTGACGATATGCAGCACCGCCGGTTCGTCGGCGGCGCCTGAACGCGTCTCGGCCTCGCGCTCGGGGGGCAGGTCCGTTCCGTCCAATCGCAATGTCGGTGGGGCGGGAACGTTCAACTCCCGTAGCGGTGGCACCGGCGCATTGCCGTCGAGTTCCAAGGCCCGCTTGAATGATGCGATTGCGTCGTCAGCGTCGTTGGCACGCAGTGCCGTCGAGCCGCGAAGCGCCCAATCGCCGGCAGTCGCGCCGGGCGATTCGGTCAACAGGTGGGCAGCCTCTTTTGCCTCCTGCGATCGGAAGGCATCGACCAACGATTCGACCAGCGCTCGCCTGTTTCCCTCGGCGCGGCGCTCTTCGACTATGGCATCGAGGGCCTCCAGCCCAGCCGCGTCGAAAGTGGTCACGCGATCGCCGTGGCGCTTTTTGACCGGCCACCAGCGGTTCTCGAACGTCTGCCAGCCCCGCTCCGATTTGCGCAGACGCGTGGTTGCGGCGAACGACTCGAATCCGCCGGCGAATTGGACCACACTCACGTAGTCGTGCCGCGCCTGATTACCATCAACCTCGATGGCGATGGTCTGATAGTTGAACTGCACTCCTTGCGGCGGCGGTCCCTGGAATTGCAGCCGTTGAACTCTCTCGAACGTCCGGCGGTCGATCGTGCGGTCGTACCGATCGCCCTTTGGGCCGCGGCCCGCCGTGATCTTGGCATCATCGGCCCAGAGCGCCAGGTACGCCTCGGCGTCATGATGGAGCCAGCCGGCCTGCTCGGCCCCATAGACGGTTCGCAAGGCCGCCTCGGCTTCGGCGTCGTCGCTCGCAACGCCAGAGACCGTCGATTCGGCCTCGCGGAGCAACGCCGGCATCCCGACCTGCTGCTGAAAAGACTCGCCGTATGACAGATCGCGCAGCCGGTTAAGGTACCTGCAAGCTTCGTCGTCGCGGTCCAAACGGTGTAGCGACATCGCGCGGAACGCGAGCCGCAAGGGGCCTTCCACGCCGACCTGATCCAACGTGGCCGTTTCCGACGACTCGAGCGTCGCCAGGGCGTCGGCAACCCGACCCAAGCGGTACTGGGCGGCCGCAAGCGTCGAAAGGTCGTCGACGTTGTTGGGCTCCAGCCGGCAGGCGGCCTCGGCCTGCCTCAGCGCAAGCCGGTACTCGTCGGCGCCTCGATCGGCGTACAAGGCAACCTGACGGCTCGCCTTGGCAAGTCGCTCGGCGCTTTCGCGCAAATGTTCGACCAGATCGAGCGCATGATCGCGCACCGCCGCGTCGAGCCTCGGGTCGCCACGGAGCCGTTCGGCGACATCGTCTTTCAACAGGAGTCGATCGAACAGTGTGTTCACCGAGATGCGGTCTTCACCCAAGACCGGGTCGGGATCGGTCGACCAATTCACGACCACCGGCCAGCCCTGCTCGTCCACCGGCTCCAGCGAAAAGCCCCACTCGCCGATTCCCTGGTCGATTCTCACGGCTAACGTGTTCTGGCCTTCATGAAATGTGACAGGCACCTGGTCGGCGCCGGGGCTGTAGGGCCGGTTGATTCGGTGTTCGTACACCAACTCATCGTTCAACCAGATCGTCACGCCGTCGTCGCTGCCGACCTTGAGTGTGGCCGAACGTTCGGCCGTGCTCGAAACGTAGCTGACCGCAATCGCGGAGGCCCCGACCACGTCAGGGTAGAGCCCGGCCAGATCGACGTAGACGCCGGCCCGGCTTCCGACCACCCGCCAGTCGACGGGACCGTCGCGACCTGCAAGCGTTGCGTCGGGGTCGATGGTGGATGGCACCGTGGAGTCGGCCGGCAGGGGGCCGGCAATGATCCAGGCCTGTGGCGCTGCGACCCAGCTATCGAGAACGTCGAACAGCCGCTCGTGCGATTCACCCTTTTGAGCGGCTGCCTGGCGCCCGCGGCTGACGACATTGCGGACCCATTCGAGCTTGCCTTCGACTCGGTCGAACCGGCCGGCCGCTTCCAATTGGTCGGCGAGCCAAGCGCCGTCGCGAACGCGCCGCAGCCATTGGTCTTCCGTCGTGGCCGGAAGTGCTTCGAAGGCGGCAATGACTTCGTCAAAACGGCGCGCCAAAATCATGAATTCGACCAACAACTTGCCGGCTTGCAAATCGTTGGGGACGGTTTGCACGGCGCGCCTGCCGGCGTCGATGGCTTCGTCGTAGCGGTGAGTCTTCTTGAAGATACCGGCGGCGTTTGAAAACAATTGCGGAAATTGCGCCAGGACCAGCTTCGTTTGATCGGCGGCACTGTCCAAGCGGCCGGTCGCCTCGTAACAAGCCACGAGTTGGATCGTCGCGTCAATCACGCTGGGTAATTCGACCTGGCTCTGCTTCAGCGGTTTGATCGCCTGTTCGAAGCGTCGTTCGCCGACGAGTTGGTGTCCCTCGGCTAAATGGAACATGCCGGCGATTCCGCGGTTGTCGGGAAATGATTCATGGCCGCGTCGCAGTACGGAAACGGCCTCGTCGATCTGGCCCCCCTGCAACAGCGCGTTGCCGGTGAGGAAAAAGAACGATGCGTGCGTGGGGGTCAAGCCCGCTAGTCGCTCTCGTTCGGCATTGGCTTCGGGCAGCCGTCCGGTCTTGAGGTAGGCCATGCGAAGGTACTGATGGGCCTCGTAGGAATCGGGGTCGGCCTCGGTCCAACGGTCCGCGTAGGCCGTCAGTTTTTCATTGTCGCCGATCAAATTCGTCATCCTGCACAGCGCGCCCAGCACCAAGGCGGATTTTGGCGCGTGGGCCAACGCGGCTTCGAAGTGCTCGATGGCCTTGGAGATGCTGCGGCTGGCGTAAACCTGTCCCAAAAGCAGATCGATGGTTCCGTTGTCGGGTTCGAGTTCGCGCGCCCGCTCAAGCTCGGCCTCGGCTTTGTCGATCTGGCCGGTTTGCGTATAAAACGTGCCGAAGTCGCGGAAACCGCGGGCACCGGGCGGCTTGAGCCGTTCGGCTTCGCGTTGCTCGCGCTCGGCATCGTCGGCACGCTTCTCCTCTTCGTAAGTGGCGGCCAGCCAAAGGTGCGGCAGATAACTCGTCGGGTTCGCGGCGGCGGCTTCTCGCAAGACCTCGGTCGCCTCCTGCTCTTTGTCGCCCATGGCGCAAGCCAGAGCCAGAAGGATTGAGAGGTCCTCGTCTTTGGGGTGCTTCTTTGCCGCGCTTCGCAGCTCGGTGATCAGCTTCTCATCGATCGGTTCGCCTGCGAGTTTCAGCGCGTTGAAGCGGAAGCTGACCGAGAGCTTGAGCATGTCGAGGTCGGCCAGGCCCGCCTTGCTTGCTCGTTCCAGTGCGTCAAGCCCTTCGCTGACGCGCCCGGTGGACAGGTTGAAATAGACGAGCGACACGAGGTCATCGGGGTTGATGGCCAGCGCTTTGCGGAAAGCGTCGACCGCGTCGTCGGTGCGCGACGCCTTCTGGTACGCCTGGCCCAGGGCACGGTAGGCCTTCCACGATCGCGGGTCACTTTCGACTGCCTGTGACAACAGCCTGATCGCCTCGTCGTAATCAGCTTGAACCAGCGCGTGCTGCCCTTGCCCCAGCAAGACCCAGGCTTCAACCGAGTCGGCCGGCTCGCTCGCCACCTCGGGCTCGGAGAGGGGCTCCGACACGGACGCGGGCGGGGCAAGGGCCATCGCGGGCGCCGCGTCGGGCCCGGACGGGGGCTCGGACACGGACGTCGGCGGGACCAAGGCGATCGCCGGGGCCTCGTCGGACCGTGCGGCCGGAGCCGCTTGCGGCTCCTGGGCGCGCGGCTTGCCAATACCGAGCTGAACCAGGCACTGGCGGGCCAGATCGGCCTGCATGTCGAATACCGCGTCTGGAAACTTGTCGCGGACTTGCATTCCACCCCGGTCGATCGCTCCCGTGCTCGTGTTGACGATCTTGATCGAGACTTGCAGTTGCCCCCCCAGTTGTTGGAAATGGCCCACGACGACATGGTCAACGACGAGTCGTTCGCCCAGTTGGCGGGCTTGCGATTCATCGAGCGCGGCGCCAACGGGCAGGTGCAGCGCGGCGGCGGCATCTTCGATCGCTCCCTTGCCGACGACTTTCAATCCGGCATGACCGCTGAGCTGCGACTCCAATTCGGTGGCGAACGCGGCGCCGATCCATTCCGCGTTTGCGTCGCCCGCCAGGTTGCGGAAGGGAAGGACGGCCATCTGTTGGATGCCGGTCGCCTGCCGCACCCGTTCCAGCGCTTGCTTCATTCCCTCGGCGCTCGTGGAGGCCACGGCGGCCTCCCCCGCCTTGCGGCGCGCGTGCCACGCCAGCGCCAGTCCCGCCACTGCCAGCACCACGACGGCCAGGGCCGCCGACGATACGGCCCGGTTTCGTTTCGCCTTGCGCCATAGCTTGTAAGTCGCGCTCGTGGGCCGAGCGGCGATCGGCTCGTCGGCAAGGAACCTGGCCAGGTCGTCGGCCACCGCTTGCGCTGAGGCGTAGCGGCGGGCCGGTTCCTTCTGCAAGCATTTCAGGGCGATCGTCTCGAGGTCGCGCGGTACGTCGGCGGCCAGTTGTCGCGGCGCGATCGGCTCGCGTCCGACCACTTGCAGCAGCGTGTCCAAGGCGGTGGCCGCTTGAGATCTCCTCGATCAGTTCGTACTCTCCGAATCGGCGGCCGCCGGCAAGGGAAGGGGCGATGATTCGTTCGCTCGAGTCGAGCGTTTCCGCCGAGGCCGACCCCGGCGTCAACGGAGGGAGCGTCGGCGCCACAGCGTCGCCGGCGGGTGCGGGCGGCAGCGTCGGAGTGTCGGCGTCCGGATGAGAGGAAATGTCGCGATCAGGAGTCATTAGCGGCCGGTGTCGTGGGGCAGGTTTCCAACC
>Ga0307373_10004305_pt1 | contig 24079 bp, 29 predicted proteins | sample OX2MG_FD_202534 | JGI IMG/M metagenome (GOLD analysis project Ga0307373, IMG submission 202534) | Soil microbial communities from Risofladan, Vaasa, Finland - OX-2 | ecosystem: Environmental > Terrestrial > Soil > Coastal area > Acid sulfate soil | place: Finland: Risofladan, Vaasa | collected... | reverse complement strand
GAGGGGGCCCGAGCGATGGCTTGCGCTGGGCGCCACTGCGTTGGCGACCGTGTCGCTGCGCACGGGTCGCGGGATGAAGTGGAATGCTGCGAACCCACCGGCTGCGACCACGACGCCCAGTGCTCCGAGTATTAGAGGAAGAGTTCGAGACGGGAGACGAGCCATTGCTTGCACCAGGAATACGCAGGGATAGGGACAGACGGACTCGCGGCCCTTACAGCCGGGAGCGGTCGCAGCATGGCCGATGGCAAGTGCCGGTGCAAGCGTCGTTACAGGATCGCGGCATAGTGGCCGGACATCCTCGACCCGGTGGTCAACTCGGTGGCGTCCACCTCAAGCCCTGGCGGTTTCGCCATTCCCCCGACAGACAGTCACCCAGGGAACCGGGCGGCAATCCCCCCATCACTGGCCATCTTGATTCCACTCGGCTGCGGCCGAGTCCTCTCCCGACTGTCCTCTTCTTCTGGTCTCCACCGAGCCGCGTTGCCGTGGCACTGCCGAGGCTACAGCTAGTTAGGGCAACGATATACCTGGCACACTAACCCTCCGGCAGACTAGTCAATCTCGTTCTCGATGTGCTTGTTGTCTTCGCCTTGATCATCAATTGCAACATCAAAGCCGTGGATCTTGTTACCTATCGTTGTGTTTCCCTTGCTACCCTGTCCGAAGACAATTCCCTTCCGCACAGTCCGCTGCGGTGCGGGTGGGTAGTTGATCTGATTTACAACTCCTCCGGTTTGATCCTTGGACTTCAGCACTGGACCCTGGTGGGGCGGCTCGTTGGCCATCGATCGGCGGCGTCGCCGACTCCTTTTCTCAGACACCGTCTCGCCCCTCCTGCTGAAAAACTCGACCACGTCCATGGCGGTTAGGACTAGGACCAATACAACCACCAGGGAGCCACCTACGGCCAGCAGAGCAAACCAAGGCTGTGAGACATGGAACGCGCCAACAATCGCGGCTAGCCCCGTCACGGCGGCGAGTAACCGAATGAGAGAGCTTTCCAGCGCCCGACGCAGCATCGCCCTAGACAGTAGCGCACCTTCGACCCTGCGTCGAGAGTGCCTGTTGCGCTGAGGTACTTGACACACGATGGCTTAGGTGGTACACTCACATTATGAACTCGACAGAGAGGTTCCCCGAAACCCTCATCGAAGCGGTCCGACACTTCTCGGACGAGGCGGTCTGCCGCGACTTCATGGCGCAGCTCCGCTGGCCGGATGGCGTTGTTTGCCCGCGTTGCGAGGCAATGACCATCGGCTACATCGCGTCGCGCTCTCTGTGGCGCTGCAAGGCTTGCAAGTACGAGTTCACGGTCAAGAAGGGAACGATCTTCGAGGACTCCCCGATCCCGCTTTCCAAGTGGCTCCCCGCCCTCTGGATGTACTCGTCCTTCAAGAAGGGAGTCTCCTCTCACCAACTCGCCAAGAACCTCGGCGTGACTCAGAAGTCCGCCTGGTTCATGGCCCACCGGATTCGGCTGGCGATGGAGCTCGGCCACTTCGAATCCCCGCTCTCCGGCGAGGTTGAGGCCGACGAAACCTTCATCGGCGGGCTGGCAACGTTCCAGCACGAGAACCGGCGCAAGCACATCGGGACCGGCGCTTCTGGCAAGACCATCGTTATGGGGCTGCTGGAGCGGGGCGAGTCGCCGCAGGTGAGGGCCAAGGTCATCCAGAGCAGGCGCAAGGGGACTTTGCAGGGCATGGTCCGGGCAAGCGTCGCTCCAGGCTCCGCCGTTTACACCGATGCCCTCCTGTCCTACATGGGGCTGGACTCGGAGTACATCCACGGAGTCGTCGATCACGCCGAGCGGTACGTTCAGGATCGAATTCATACGAACGGACTGGAGAACTTCTGGTCCCTGTTCAAGCGCATGATCTACGGCACCCACCACTCGGTCGATCCCGAGCATTTGGACCGCTACCTGGCCGAGGCCACTACCCGTTTCAATGGCCGCAAGGCTTCGGAGTCGGCGCGGTTCGCCTCGACCACATCGGGCGTCATCGGCAAGCGGATCACTTACCGTCAACTCATCGGGAAGGATGCCATTGGCTAGCCGAAGTCCCGACCCCAAAGCCGAGCGTTCCAACTTCGAGCGGTTCTTGAAAAATGTCTTGGGCGTGACCAAGGCCCAGCTTGACGCGCGCCTGGCGGAAGAAAAGCGCACGAAGCGCCACCGCGTCAAGCGACCGCGCCCGTAAGTCCTCGGCATCCTAGGCGTGGGCCTGGACTACCGTTCGCCGATCCGGCCGACCTGGTGGGTCAAGCTCCGGCGAGCAGAGAAGCACCTGGAGGAATTCCAGGCTGAGTTCGTCCGGCTTCGCGACACAAAGCAGAAATGCCGAATTAGTACCGAGGTCCAATCCCAGCATCAGCCGAATTGGTTGCTGGTCCGCGCCTATCTCCCCGACTACCCCGAGGACGATATCGCGGCGATTGTGGGGGATCTTCTCTTCAACACACGTTGCGCCTTGGACCACATATACGTCTTCCTTAGCGGCGACGAGGGGGCGGAGTTTCCAATCCTCACCTACGACGTGTGGCAGGCGGACCTTGATCCGTGTACCGGGAAGGACCGGAACCAGCCGCGCCGCAACAGTTTGCTCAAGCACGCCCGGAAAATGCCACCTGGAGCATTCGCACTCATCAACTCGCTTCAGCCCTACGTGAGCTTGCCCGAGGCTCCCAAAGACCAAGTGCTTGCGATCCTCAATAGCTTCTCCAATGTAGACAAGCACCGCCGCTCGCACCTCATTAGAGGGTCTCTCTTCCAGCCCCGAACCACCCTCGACGTTCCGGGAAGCGAGCGCGAAGTGATCGAGCGGAGAGGAGAGTACGTGGACGGCGCAATAGTCGGCCAGTTCCCCGCCCCTCCCCCCAATTCGCAAGCGGAGGTGGAGACGTACAGTGGCATTTACGTAACCTTCCAAGAGGGGCGGACGGGAGGCAAGCGGTGGGACGCCTCTCCAAGCCTGACCACCTTGTTCGAGTTCGTCCGAGACAACGTCATCCGTCCCCTGGAAGAGCTGATCCCGTGAGCCCGTCATCCGGCTGCCCCCATTTGGGCGCGCCGAATAGTGTGCCAGGTATATCGTTGCCCTAGTTAAGGCGCCAACAGTACCGGCGCAATGCTGGCGATCATCTGAACCTCCCCGCCCCGAGGACCCCTACCGCGTCACCGAATGATTACTATTGGCGCATGATCAGTCCCCTAGCCATTGTCGAATCAGAGAACATCCCGAGCAGCGTCCACATAGCGCCTTTCGTTGTCGTGCGGCCTGGCTGCGTGATTGGCGAGGGACTTGTCATTCATCCAGACGTTACCCTCGAACAAGGCGTGCATGTTGGGGCGGGCAGTCAGATCGGTCCAGGCGCCCACCTCGGTCGCCAGCCCGCGTGATCGGGCGCCACCGCGCGCCCGATCACGCTGCAAACCCACCAAACAGAGATTGGTAAAGGCTGCGTCGTGGGCACTTGCGCCGTGGTCTACTGTGATGTCGTCATAGGTGATGGCACGCTGGTTGGCGACAACGCTTCTATCCGGGAGGGGTGTAGAATCGGTTCTCGCCGCCTCGTGTCGCGCTCCGTAACCCTCAACTATCATGTCATCATGGGCGACGACTCAAAGGTCATGGACCTCTCACACCTGACCGGCAACATGACCATCGGTAGGGGAGTATTCATTTCGGTCGGAGTGCCCTCCGCGAACGACAATGCGCTCGGCGGTGCTGGCTACCAGACGGAGAAGATCCAGGGGCCACACGTTGAGGACGGTGCACACATAGGGGCCGGGGCCATTCTGCTGCCACGCGTCCGGATTGGAGCCGGCGCCGCCAGTCGCCTCAGGGGCCGGATCCGCACATGCCATCGCAATCCGGCCCCGTGGCATAGACAGCTATGGTAGTTCACGACCTTCAGCGGAGATTCGCTCGGGCGCTGCGCGGTTCCGGTGGGCGTTCTCCAGCAGCGCCGCTGTGCGCAACCTGCCCGAGCCCTTCAGAACTTCCTCCCGCGCGCCTCCCTACACCATCGGTCCTCCCTGGTTCACCAGCGCCACTCAAGCAATCCAGCGCAAGGACTCCGCCATCATCCCAAAAACCTCCCCCTGCCCGCATATAGCCATGTCCACCGCGTATGACAGACCGGCAATGAACCATCGATGACCGCTGGTCCGGGCAAGATCGAATCGTTAATCCCGTCCCACAGGCCATGTGCGTACGCACTCAGCGAGCGATGGTACGAACGCGTGAGAAGGAGGAGCACGACGTACGCTGCCGTCATGATGGGAAACACGGCTGCGAAGTAGATCACTTGATGCATGAACGTCCCATGTATACGAACGTACATTGTTCGGTTGCGAGCGTTAAGATACGCTCTGACTGGGCTGTCTAGGCTGAAGTCGCGGGTGCCAACCCTAATCACTTCGCCATTTGGGTCCACGTTGTGCCACAAGACAGCTGTACCTATTGTAACGATCCTGAAGCCGCGCTGGCGAGCTCGCTCGCAAAAATCGGCCTCCTCATTGTGCATTGGGAAGTTACCGACATCAAAGCCTCCAATCGTCGCCACCACGTCTCGCCGAATCAACAAGGCATTGTGCACTGCACCCGGAAACCAGTCGCGTTCAAACTGCCCTCGATCAATCTGCCCCGCGCCAGGGTTTCTTGCCGGGAGCCCATATCGGCTCGCTTTAGCTCCATAACTGAAAACACGTCTGTCACTTCCAACGCCGTAATACATCTTCGGCGCAGCGATACCCGCATTCCAGGCGCGAGCCCCTCGCACCAGCCGTCTCAAGCACTCACGGTCAACTCGGTTATCGTCCGCAAGCACGAACACAAACTCTCCCGCAGCGCTGGAAAGCCCGAAATTGACTGCCCCAGACGTCAGGAAATTCCCTCCAGTAGAGGCAATCCTCACGCGAGGCTCCGATCTGAACGCTGCTCGCAGCTGATCAACCGTTCCATCCGTGGACGCATTGTCTGCCACTAGCACGTCCACTCGGTCCTCCGGGTAATCGCTCGCAAGCAGTGACCATACACATGCGGCGACGGAGGCCACACGATTCCAACTAATCACAACACACGATACCCGGGGCAAATCTCGCTCCCGGTCCCCCATGATCGGCCGTCCCGTCTCTGTGAGGGCGTCCGGCATACTTCCACCGACCTCTTCGCCACGTCTCAACCTACCTACCCGCTCCCCAGTTCGCCAGCTACACACGCCGCCACAACGCCTGGACCAAGTCCCACAGCAGGCCCATCATCAAGGCCAGGGCTAACGTCGCGCCAGTAACGAACCATCCCGCCACATACCCGCCCTGGGGAGCGAACCATATCCGGACGCTCCACACCCCGGGCGGCAATGACCAGCTATCGTAGAGCGAAGAGACACTTGGTTGCAAATAGAGCGTCCGCCCGTCTTGGTCTGTCACTGCCGCATCCCAACCTCGATTCAAGCCATCCGCGAGCGTCAGAACACCACCGGCACGGCATCTGACTGCGCCGAGGAACAGTGCCGGGGACACTTCGCTAATAGATTGCTGGCCTGAGCACAGTGCCATATGTCCGGACCCAGGTCCGCCCGAAGTCAATGCCAGGCCATACAATTCAGCGCCGCAGTTAGCGGCACAGCGTACTGACAAAACCACATTGAAGGAGCCTGACTCCAAGCTAACTCGGCCAACAGGGACAGCCACCATCCTCGCCGACCCACGGGCCTCGCCACTGACACTAAGGGTTTGATGCCCGAATGCCACTGTCATGTGCCAGCCACCGCCGGGCAGCTCCATCAACGCTGTAACGCCATAGCTCCCAGCTGTCGCAAGGACGCCGCCAACGACCAGTTTGTTAGTGCCGTTACTGCCCAACGCGTAACTCGGTAACGTGACGCTGTCTCCGTAGTTGCCTATGGTACTGGCTTGTGTTGCACTCATGAACCAGTTCTTCATGTTCACTTCTGGACACTGCCCAGTCGGGTCGACTAGCTGAGCCGCAATGATGGCGGCTGTGACGCGCGGTGCAGCCAGCCCCAAATCGAGACGGTCGGTCCAGAGAACGCCTCCTTGGGGCACAAAGCCGGAAAGCGGTACTTCGTACTTGTTGGTACCCTTACTCAGATTCAGTGGATGTTCGAAGACTGCCAACCCATTCGAGGCCGCAGGCAAGAGCATGGTAGCAAGCACTGCTTGAGAGGAATAGATCGTCAAAGATAGGGTTGCCGCCCCAGTTGCGAGTGGACAGCCCTTTGCCACCGGTAGCGTATAGGCTGGCGACGTGCCGCCGAGCCGGGGGGATGTCCCGCCAGGGACAGGTAATAGAGGTGTGCTCGTCCCCTTCGAGGGGATTTGTCCAGGCGGCACCACGATGGCCGACATATGCTCGCCGTTCGTAGCGAAGGCAAGCAAGCCTTTCTGCGTCGCCGGCTTGACACCACTTACTGACACCTGCCCGGAGAAGGCGGTATTTTGAAACAAGTAGTAACCTCCGGAGTGAAATACCAGATGGAGATAGCTAGCACGTCGGAGCTGTGTAAGCGCAAATGGCTCCGACCAATCCATGTAGTAGGGCCCAGTGGCCGGACTCAGGTAGGGGGTTACCTCCACGAATTGGACTGCCAGCTGCGCAAGCATTCCGCGCGCAGCTTGTGGATACGAGAGAAGCTCGTCGACGGCCAATCGCTCGGCGAGGCGATCTGACATGACAGGAGTCCACTTGGCTTCCTCGGCTATGGCGGGATGCCGGTTCCATATCACATTCCCGTCATCGGAACCGTCAAGTGCAAGTGGTGACGGCGCCCCTCTGCTAAAGTACTTGCTTGGGCCACCTGGAAACGACAGCAGTCTTCCTTGGTCGGATCCGTGAGCCGTTAAGTACGATGAGACTAGGCGCTCGCTCCTAGGAACACGGTGGGGGCCCAAGTACGCCTCCACCGAAGTCGTGACCGCAAAGCCGGACGCTACGAGCACCGCCAGACCCACGAATGCGCGAGTGATGCTGGGGCTGGACGCCCTCTGCGCCACGGTGTCCAGCCACCCATGTGTGCCAACTGCAAACAATATGGGCGTTAGGAACGCAACCGGAAAGACTAAATGTTGCGGTGTTCGGAAAAGCAGCGCCCATACCTGCATCTGGTAGAGCAGCAGCCCTGGGCGGCCGATCCAGGTTCCAGGTGCCGCAATCACTACCGACACGAGAAACGCCAGAACCAACCACGCCCGGCCTGAGTACCCGCGCCCTCTCGACTTGAGGAGGCAGCCAACGGTCGACAGGGCCACGAGTGAGCCCGCGCAGGTCTCCCACGCAATGCGCACAGTGCGCGACAACCCCAGTGTGAAGAATGGGACGTAGTAGGTCCATCCCTCGATCGCCCCCATGACTGTGTCGTAGTGGGACGTTATCGCGGTGGTTGATGTGAGGCTAGCTACGGGGGTTACCTGCACTACACTCGCTATCAAGTTCCGGCTTAGGACCGCCGGTAGGAGCCAGAAAGAGTTCGTCAGCACGGATACCGCAGCGATCACCGTGACACTGGCCAGCAGACGCTTCCAGGAAGCTCCGCAATACAGGCACAGAAATATAGTGAGCAGCCCACCCCAGAGTGCCGGCTGTGCCGAGGAAGCAAACGCTATTCCGAAAATTACACCGGAGATCGCACTGACCCGGATGGCCTTCGCCCGGGATTTTGTGTCGGTGGTGCTCCGAAGGCAAAGATAGCAAGCCCAGGGGATGAGCGCGTAGGCAAACAGACTAAGAATGTCGCCAGCCACAACTTGATTGCTCAGGTAAGGTGCGCTAATGTAGAGGAGTCCAGCTGCAAACGTAATGGCGCGGCCCCCGCCGAACCCTCTCCGAGCGCGGATCACCGTGGACACAAGTCGTGCCATGCCCACGCCACCCACAACTTGGCTCGCAACAATGAGCGCCTTCGCCACCAGCGCACCCGATAGACCTACGTACCCAAATGCCCCGAGGATGGCTAGAGGGAGCGCGCTTCCATAGCGAAAGGGGACATAAGACCCCAACCCGATTGGGTCCCAGAGCGTCCACACCTGCCTGAACATCTCCCGAAGCCCAGCCGCTGACGCCGGCATCGACCAATCCCAGTGCTGTCCGAGCAAGCCACTTGGCACAATGAAGCGGCCGGAGAGCACTAGGCTGGCTACGAAGCAAAGTAGTACTAGCCTTGTAGTATCGTTTCCTGCTACGGACCATGGTGGCTTTCGACAGATACCGCTCGCACAATTACTATCTCGCTGGTCGCCCTCCGCCGCCACATCTGGACGCGAGCTAGGTCCACGAGCCCTCCGCCATTTGCTCAGGCTCACCGGCTCGCCAACCTGAAGGCACTCCGATCCATCGTTTCTCGGCGGTTGTGCTGATCGTCCAGATCGACTCTCCGCATAATTCCTCTTACACTCGCCGCCATGGACGAGGCGCCGCGCTGGTGTTGTCGCGGCCACCGTCGGCATTGGGCCGATCCCCGCTGCGTGCCACCGTAGCTGTCCCGGGCGGCCCCAAACTTACATATGGCCAACACTCGACATTCCTCGCCCGGTCCGAATTTGAACCCGGGCCGGCCAGCACTCTCAGCGGCGCTCCATAGCTAAGCCGCACGACCGTCCGCGCCCACGCATGTGTGGGGCATTCCCACTTCCCCCGCTGGTATACAACGGGGCAGCAGTCTACCACCACGGTCCGCACGTACCTCCGATCCTGGCTCGCCAACCGGCGTTCATCGCTCAGGGATCCCACCCACTACGGTTCCGCCGCACCACCAGCCGTTGGTGCGTGCCCGCTCGTAGACACCGATCCCACACACGGACACACTCATCGGCCAGCGGAGAGAGCAGCATCAATGACTCGGGCTATCGACTCGTCGGGCAAGTGAGGTCCGATAGGCAGGCTCATGACTTCCTCCGACAGCAGCTCCGTGAGAGGCAGAATACCGGGTCCGAAACCAAGATGTGCATAAGCCTTCTGCCGGTGTGGCGGAGTGGGATAATGCACGCTCGTCTCTATGCCAAGGGCACCAAGCGCAGCCACCACCGATGGCCTGTTTCTTGTCCGCACCACGAATAAATGCCAAACCGGGTCAGCACCATCCGCAACCGTCGGGCAAGTATACCCACTGTCCTGGAGACCAGCGGCATAACTAGCTGCAACTCGGGCGCGACGTGCATTCCATTCGTCGAGATGCCGGAGCCGCACTCGCAGGATCGCCGCCTGCACTTCGTCCAGCCGACTGTTGACGCCATCTGGCATTTCGTGAACATACTTCGTTGCGGCTCCGTAGTTACTCAACTTGCGCACCTGGCTAGCCAAGTAAGGATCATCAGTCGTGACCGCTCCTCCATCCCCGAGACATCCCAAGTTCTTGCTCGGGTAAAAACTCCACGCCGCCGCGTCCCCCAAGGATCCCGTCCTCTTACCGCAGCTCCGTGCCCCATGGGCCTGGGCCGCATCTTCTAGGACCCTGATCCGGTAAGCTTGCCCGAACTCCGTGATAGCTTTCATGTCGGCAGGCTGCCCGTAAAGATGCACTGCTATGATGGCCTTTGTACGACGCGTGACGACTTCTTCCAACCTCGCAGGGTCGAGATTGTACGTAAAAGGATCTGGCTCGACTGGCACCGGTTTAGCTCCACACATCGTCACGGCTAGCCATGTACCAATGAACGTGTTAGCTGGAACGATGACTTCGTCCCCTTCCCCGATGCCCCATGCCCGGAGAATCAGGTGCAAAGCGTCCAGACCGTTCCCGACACCAACGGCGTGTGCTACACCACAAAATGCAGCGAATTCACTCTCAAATGCCTCAACCTCGGGACCGAGTACGTACCGGCCACTGAGCGCCGTGCCTAGGATGGCCGCATCGATGGCTGGGCGCAACTCCTCATACGCAGGGGCAAGGTCCAAGAAGGGCACCCTCACTGCACGGCCGCTAGGAATTCGCTGAAGGAGCGGAAGTAATCAGCTTCCTCATAAACTGTGGAGACCAAGGCGAGACAGACCGATCCAGATGAAAAGTCCTCCAGACGCCTCCACATCATACGTGGGATGTATAGCCCATAGTACGAGCGATTCAAGAAGTGCTTGCTTTCGCGCACACCATCGTGCAGCACCACCGTAAAACTGCCCGATACGGCCACCAAGAGCTGCTCCATGTGTCGGTGAGCGTGCCCACCCCTGCTCTCGCCACCCGGTACATCATACAGCCAGTACGCTCGACGCAAGTCGAATGGCAAGCGGGGCCCGGTCTCGACGAATGTGAGATTCCCGCGGGCATCACTAATCCTTGGCAAAGTAATAATCTCTGCCCGCCCGGCACCAAACATGTTGCCACCCCTTTCTTACTCAAGGCCCCGCCATCGCTCGCGCTCGTCCCGCAGGCAGGGCTGTCCCAATCTGACGGAATCGGCGCCTGTCTCTAGGGATACTCCTTCAACCAGCGCTGCACAACGGCACTAGGATAACCTCGGTGGAAGTGATGCATCCAAGGGTAGGCCGGCCCAGAGTCATCACCCAACATCACGCGACTTGCCAACCCCATGGACCGCGCCGGAACGCCAGCCACGAGAGTGTCAGGTAGCACATTCTTGGTTACTAAGGCATGTGCAGCTACGACCGAGCGTGTTCCAATATTCAGGCCAGGTAGGATCGTGCACATTGTCGCCAATACCACGTAGTCCTCTACTGTGACCCCAGCGAGAAAGCCATCACTGGGGGGATGCGGATCGTTCGTCAAGACAACGTAAGGAAAGATCCACACATAGCTGCCTATTATTGATTTCTGGCCGATGTGAACATTGCTATGGGTTCGCACGTGGTCGCCGATAGTGGCATGTCCTTGGAAGTCACATAAAGTCCCAATTTGTAGGCCAGAACCGGCCTGTATTCCCTCCCTGACTGTCACTCGGTGCCCAGTTGTGAGACCTTCACCGAAGGTTGAGCCTTCGTAAAAGACCGAATGGGAGCGAATCAGCGCCCCGGGGCCGAGAACCAAAGCTCCGCTGTTTGGGGTAGGGGAGGGGTGACCCAAGACGCAATGGCTCTCTATGACTGATCCTACACCTACTCGCACGTTACCGTGGATCAGAGTGTACGGACCGACTTGTACGTCTTCTGGAACTTCTGCTTCTTCTGACACTGTAGCCGTGGGATGTATGTGATCTGTCATTGGTAGTCAGAGGCGCGGTGTCGACGCAGCCGGCCCGTCTCCCCATCCTTCTTCCGATCCCTGCATGCCGGTTCCCCGCACACAACTCACCGATCGTTTTCTGAGCATAGCTACGCTGCCTCCGGATAGCGGAGGGTGCCTCGCAATCGGTATAAGCGTTGGTCCTGCGACTCGCTCGTCCACCGGATGGACTGACGTGGCGTGAGCTTCCGCCCGTACCGCCTCACCACGAAGCGGCTCAGGCGGCGCCACACGTAATCGTCGACCCGGCCGAGCTTGATGGCTGCGTTCCCGGTGCGGGAGTAGTTGCCCCAGCCCGGCAGGAGGGGATTCAGCTCCGGGACCAAGACCCCGACGTCCTTCACCCCCTGGCGACTGCGATTGGTGCAGGCATGCACCTTCTGGCGTATCCGCTCCATGCTGCGATCCGACAGCCAGCGCTGCAGATAGTAGCCGCGAATGCCGCGCTCCAGAAACCGGCCTGAGATCCGAGCATGGACGTAGCAGCCCAGAAAGGCAAATCCCTGCCGGCCGTCACGTAGGTCGACCACCCGCGCCTTGTCCGGGTGCAGACCCAGGCCCAGTTCCGTCAGGATCGTCCCGGCCACTTCCAGGGCCGTATTGGCCTCCGCCTGGGTCTGGCAGAGGACCAGGAAGTTATCAGCATAGCGCACCAACTGTCCCGGTCCTCGCTTCACCCAGGCCTCGTCTAGGGCGTGCAGATAGATGTTGGACAGTAGGGGTGAGATCGCCCCACTTCGGGGCGTCCCCAAGACCGTCTCCGGGGTCCGCCCTTCCTCCATCACTCCCCGTGCCACAGACGGATCAGCTTGAGCAGCCGCTGGCCAGACACCACGACTCCTGACACGTGGGGCATAGGCCCGGCTGAAATTGAAGTAAGGTGTGGTTGGTGGGCCGGGATAAACCGGCATGGAGAAGTAGATGAGAGCGCTCTACGTCGAAGGGCTATCGACCCACGATGACCCCGAGTCATGCGTCGGCACCCGTAAGAGTGAGGGCGAAGCGTTGACAGAGGATGCCACTACAGGCGAACATGTCGTGAGCCTCGCGGTAGTAGACGGTCATCCAATGGGCGTGGACCTTGGCAACGGCGTAGGGACTGCACGGCCGGAAGGGAGACGCCTCACTATGCGGAGGTGGAGTTGATCCGAAGAGCTCTGACGTGCTGGCCTGATAGAAGCGAAAGGGTGCCTCAGCGTTTCGGAGGGCTTCGAGGAGCCGGGTTGTGCCAAGTCCATCCACATCGGCTGTGTACTCGGGCTGGTCGAAGGAGACGCCGACATGACTCTGGGCCGCCAGGTTGTAGGCCTCGGCCGGCTTGATTGCCCGCACCAGTCGTTGGAGGCTGCCGGCATCAGTCAGGTCTCCGTAGTGAAGGTGGAGACCAAGCGGCCCGCGGACGGCAGGCGAGACGTGCTTTATATGATCGATACGGCTGCGGTTCAGCGAAGACGTCCGCCGTACCATGCCATGCACTTCGTAGCCCTTGCTGAGGAGAAATTCCGCCAAGTACGACCCGTCCTGACCGGTGATGCCCGTAATCAACGCGACAGCCAACTCACTGGTCCTCATAAGCGTGCGGCTCGGATGTGAAGTGGGCGGAGTATACGGGCGGCGCGGAGGCCTGGCGGCAGGAGGGAGCAGCCGTGTCGGGCGGGCTCAGCCCTGCGCCTGATCTGGTGGACGGGCTGACGGCACAGAGCAGATCCTGAGCCACCCGCCTCCAGGTGAATTCTTGAGCTCGTAGCTGGGCCGCCCCGGAGAGCTGCCGCCAGCGGTCGGGATCTTGGACCAGGCCGGCGGCGGCTGAGCCCAGCGCGTAGGGGGTTGCATCCACGACCATGCCGTCCACTCGGCTCACGACCGCATATCGAAGCACCGGGCCGCCGGACGCGACGAGCAGCGCCTTGTATGGCGTTGCTTCCATGGTGACCATGCCCCGACCTCCACTTCCAGTCACGCTGGGGCGGCATGTCATCTCGAAGGTCCCGGGCACCGCTGCTTGCAGGTCTCTCTTGGTGGGAGCAGTACGTTCACGATCGGCGCACTACATACTTCGTCTGTGTGATTCGCCCCCCAGAATCGTATGCTCCGATAAGCTCCCCTCCCGCCCGTTCTATCCACGTCCTCATCTCGGTCCGTTCGACCATCGACATCCGGAACCCGTGGATGCCAAATGCGTGGAGCGCCGGTACGCCGATGCCGAGATGCCGTGCCCAGAGGTATATGTGGTACTTTGGATGCCACTTGGTGTTTAGTCGCGCTGCGATGCCACGGGACGCGGACGGAACTTCCAGAACGCCGAGCCCGCCTCGCGTTAGAGAGGCGACTAATACTTGCACAGTGCGTTCAATTTCGCGCGGTCCGCTCAGATGCTGGAGTGTGATCAGCGACAACACGAATGCATGGCCGGGTGTAGGCAGCGCTTCACACGGTACGACCACGATGTTCTGGATGCCCCGTGTCCTTGCTCGCTCCAGCAACACATCGCGCATGGATGACGACACGTCTACGCAGGTAACAGAAGTAAAATGTGCTGCCAACGCAAAGGACAGGCGCCCTGTGCCGGCGCCGAAGTCAAGAGCTTTGCCGCGGGGAACGTAGGGGAGCAGCGCAAGACACTCTGCGACCTGATCCACCCCAGTCTCGTAAAACTCATCTTGGGCGCGGGCCCACGATTTCCTCCGGCCGCGGTACGTCAGCACACCCCAATCCGGATCGTGCTCGCCAGCCTCTAACCAAGCACGGTGGTAGGCACCGCCAATCTTTACCTGCCTCAACTGAGCTGTCTCTTGCGATCAATCACGTCAGCTATCATCCACTCACTTCCCAGCCAGCGGATCTGGCGACGAAACCCGACACGGCCGCACTTAGTTCTCCGCCCTTTAAGAGGATGAGCCCCAGACTAAGGCGGGGCTGGTTAAGCGGAATCCGGGGGCGCTGTAAATAGGGATGGCGCATAATCTGCCCGACCGCAACAGGGTCCTGCTTGCGGGCGAAGTTCCACAAGCCACAGACATACGACCCTTTCTTCCGGGGACTCTGCCCGTAGCCCAAAGTGCCGTCTTTGTGACTGGCCATGGCCGTGATCTGGGCAATGGTGTATCCCTGTTGCCTGGCGCACAGCGGGCGATTCCCGTCTTCTGCCGCGTTGAGCGTTTGGTCAAAGCCACCGAGCTGCCCGAATGACGTGGTCGTGAGAACGTGGGCCATCTCAACAGTGTCGCGGCTCGCCAAGAGCGACCTCTCGTATGCCTTCACGCTGGCCCACAAGGTCGTCCCAACGCTGATCTCAGGAACGATGACCGCTTGGGCGTAGAGGGGCTGCACGGCCAGAAGGGAGACCCTTCGCTCTGCGGGGGTGGAGTTGCTCCGAAGAGTTCCGAGGTGATGGCCTGATAGAAGCGAAAGGGCCCTTCGGCGTTCCGGACGGCTTTCTGGAGTCGTGTTGTCCCAAGTCCATCCACATCGGCTGTGTACTCGGGCTGGTCGAAAGAGACCCCGACGTGACTCTGGGCCGCCAGATTGTAGACCTCGACCGGCTTGATTGCCGGCACCAGTCGTTGGAGGCTGCCGGCACCGGTCAGGTCTCCGTAGTGAAGGTGCGGGCCAATCGGGCCCTGGACGTCAGGCGAGGCGTGCTTTAGATGATCAATGCGGCCGCGGTTCAGCGACGACGTGCGCCGTACCACACCGTGTGCCTCGTAGCCCTTGCCGAAGAGAAACTCCGCCAGGTACGAACCGTCCTGACCAGTGCTGCCCGTAATCAGCGCGACATCCAACTCAGTGGCCCTAAGGAGAGTCCGGTTCGGACGTGGAGTGAGCGGAGTATACGGGAGGCGTGGCGGCCTGGCGGCAGGGGAGCGCCGCAGGGTCGAGCGAGCTCAGGCCTGCGCCCGGTCTGGTGGGCCAGCTGAGGGCGCACAGCAGATCTTGAGCCACCCGGTCCCAAGTGAACTTCTGAGCTCGTTGCTGGGCCGCCCCGGAGAGCCGCCGCCAGCGGTCGGGGTCCTGGAGCAGGCTGGCGGCAGCCGAGCCAAGCGCATCGGGATTCGCCGGCACCACCATGCCCGTAACTCCATCCAAGACCGCATCTCGAAGACCCGGGATGTCGTAGGCCACAACCGGCACTCCATACGAGGCTGCCTCCATCGCGACGATGCCCCACCCCTCTCGGGTTCCGGGCAGCAGGAGCAGGTCGGCTTGAGAGAGCAGAGACATCTTTACCACCTCCAGCACAAAGCCGTGGACCGTCACGCCGGGGTGGTGCTGGGCTCGAATAGGTGCCTCGAGGTATCCGCCACCGACCAGATCGAGGGTGGCACCGGGGATGCCTTCGCGAACTCTCGCGAAGGCAGCTATCGCATCATGCGGACGCTTGGTCCGCGCGAGGCGCCCCAGCCAGATGAGACGGGGAGTTGCCGACGGAGCCACCCGTTTCTCCGTCATTCGGGTCGGTTCGCACCCGGGTGGAATTATGGCCTCGGTGTCAACGTCATATCGCCTAAGCGCAGCCGCGGTGGATGGCGAAACGGCGGCCACCCTAGCCTGCCGCATGCGGCGTATCCACCGCGGCTCGAGAAAGTGCTCACCAAGCCAACTCATCGGAAACGGAAACTCCATCGTCCAGACCTCTTCTGCCGTCTGGTGGTAGAGGGCGACGGCCCGGTCTCCGACTATCCGGTGCGCGGCGAAGGGCCGGGTGCTCACCGACTCCAGAACCCGATCGAATCGGTCCCCACGGCGCCTCAGATAACCACGAGCCTCGCGGAAGACGGTCAACCTGGAGCCCACCCCGACGTACCGGATCCCGTTCTCGCCGGCCCCGGCGCCCTGGGGCTGAAGCTCCCTTCTCCTGGGCCCCAGGATGGTGACCTGGTGGCCACCTGCCACCCACCGGCTCGCAACCTCGACCAGATAACGCTCGGCACCCCCCGCGCTGGGATCCAGCGGATCCTTCCAACTGAGGATGAGGATCTTCACTGCTCGGACCGGGCTGAAGAGGAGAGGATGCCGACAGCAGAGGCCTCCGCAACCTCGGGGGCCGAGATCTGGACCCGGCGCCGGGAGATAAGAGCGACTGCGGCGACCACGCCTCCGCTCAGAGTGAGCGCCAAGACCGGTCCCGCGGCCAGCACGGTGCCGGTGTGGCCGACCAGCCCGTCCCATCCCAACTCCAAGAGCAGCGCCAGGCCGAGGAGAGCCAGCGTGAGCCGCATCGCCCGCCGGCGCGCGAGCGCTGCCCAGCAGGCGAAGGTGGCGGTGGCGGTGGCGGTGGCTGAGATGGCCAGCATCAGAAGCAGCCCGCGCGACCCGCTGAAGTGGCCGCCGTAGAGCTTTTCGATCAGGAGGGGGCCCACTGCGGTCAGGATGAGGAGGCCGACCAGTGCGACGCCGAGCGTCCCCAAGGCCCCGATGAGTATCGGGGACCTGTGCCGGTGGCGGACGATAGTGGGGTAGAACGCGGTGACCAGTGGCGCGGTCACCCAGATGATCCCCCCGGCCAGCAGCTGGCTGGCGGCGAAATCCCCCGCCCCCACCGAGTTCAGGGCATGCCGTGCGAAGAGGAGTGGCACCCCCCAGATGGTCCACAGGCCCCCCGCGATGAGGGCCCCGACGAATCCTGTGCGCTGGATCCCGTCGGGCTTTGACAGTCGGACGGCGACGTCAGCCAGGCCGCTGGGTCGCCGCGAATAGAGAAGGATGGCCAATCCCAAGACCAGCGAGCCAAGGACCGGAGCCACCGAGGCAAGGATGCTGCCGTCGACCGCCGCCTCCCCATGGCCGACGAAGAATCCCAGCCCTAGACGGAGTACCGCGAATCCCACTCCGAGGCCCGCGATGACGCGGAACCGGCGCAAACCGATCAGGAGGCCAGCGACCGCGGCGCCAGTCACGCTGACCGCGGCCAGGAGCGTCACGATGAGGACCGGCAGCGGGGACGACAGACGGAGGAAGCCCGCTATCGGCCGAGCCAGCAATGCCAGGATCAAGGTGGGCGCAACCCAGGGCAGAACGGCCCGGAAGGCCATCCGCAAGAGAGCGGGGGCCGGCTGAGGATTCAGCGCAGCCACTCGCGCCACCCCGTACTGCAGGCCGGTCGCCAGCAGCCCGGCAACCGTGCCGAGCATCAGCAGCGGGCCTATCGCCCCATAGGCACCGACCCCGCCGCCCCTCGCCACCACGACATTGAACAGAAGATTGAGAACCCCTGTCACGCCCCCGGCCAGGACAAGCAGCACCCCCGCTCTGGCAGCCCGCCCGACCTCGCTCCTGGGCAAGTTCACCTCTGCTTCCAAGTCACTCTCCGATCAGCGGGGCTGGCAACTCTTCCACCATGTGCGCGCGGCCCCCGGCCTCCGGGCGGTCGTACCAGTGGAGGAGGTGCAGCCGGTAGTAGATGGCGGCTGTGTCCCAAAGGACGAGGAAGACCGCCTTCAGGTTGGTCGTGCTCTGGAATTGGTAGTCAATCGCAACCGGTGACTCGACGATGCGGCGGTACCCGAAGTGATCGGCCAGGACCAGCAGCTCGAGATCGAAGGCGAACCGCTTCACCAGAGCCGCGTCCACCACCTTCTGGGCCACCTCATACCTGAACATCTTCAGGCCGGTCTGCGTGTCCCGGACCTTGACCCGAAAAAGGAGCCTCACCAGCATCTGATAGGTGATCGACTGGACCCGACGAAGCCACGGGTAGTGCACCTCACTCAGCGGGTGGCGCTTGCTGCCAACTACCACATCCGCCTTGTAGAGCTCGAGAAGGCCCGACATCCGACCGATCTCCTCCGGGGCGATCTCCATGTCGGAGTCGATGAAGGTGACCAACCTGCCCCGTGCGAGCGAGATCCCGTAGCGCAGGGCAAAACCCTTCCCGCGGTTTCGGGAGTACCCTTCCACCCTCACCCGCGAGCTGCGGCAGGCCGTGGCTGCGGTGAAGGTCTTCGGATCGCCATCCACGATCACGATCGCCTCCCAGGAAATACCGGTCAGCTCCATCGCCTGGGTGAGCCGCTCGATGTTGGCAACTATCCGCGCGCCCTCCCGGTACGCCGGAACGATCACGCTGATCGTGGGCCTGAGGTCCTCACCGGGGGCGCTCCCCGTTTGGGGATCGAGCTGTCGCCCGCTCCCCACAGCGGGATCGTCAGTGCTATCCACGACTTCTCGACTTCAACGTTGGTTTGTCCCACTTCCCGCCGCCCCCGGCGGGCCCCCGCCGCCGAGGCCAAGGCGGGGCTCGACTCGGCGGACCGCGGGGCCGAACGGGCTGTCGGCTCGCTCCAGTCCCACGCGGCGCAAGTTCTTGGTTTTTCGCGGATCGTTGGCGGAGCTGGCAAGCCCTGCTTGTCTCGGACCCGGGCCGGCGCCTAGCCCGCGACGACATCCACAAGGTGTTCGGCGCGGCCCGCAGCCAGGGCGCTGCCACCCCAAGTCGATGTCGGCAGCGTTTCCGCAACCCGACCGCGTGCCGAGGGTGCCCGAGGCAAGTAGTGTCGTGGCTGACGCGCGGCCCGGGCCGCGCACGCCGAAATGAGAGGGTGCGTCGACCAGGCTCCGGGCAGGCGTCCGCCTGAACCCGGCGGGAACCGCTACCGCCGGCCGGTCCACGTCAGGTGAGACGAAAGTCGCCAAGTGCCTCCCCTTAGCCGTCGCTCAGTGGGCGCCCGGGGAGCCCCCGATTAGACCGCCCCAGCTTCCAGGAGTATGGGCGAGACCGACGCAGGCCGTCAACGCGTCCGCTTGGCCCATTTCGGCGGGCATGGTTCCGCGGCAGCGGAGCCCCAGCTGGGGCGGACCTCTCAGCCCTGAAGAAGAACCAGGCCGGGCAGACTGCCGCTCCGAAGCCGAAAGCCACAGCCGAGCAGGGCCGCCGCGTCAGCGGCACCTCCCGAGGCGGGTTCCACTATCGCCCAGTGGACGCCGAGCTTGAGCAGCGTCTTCTGGAGGTCGCATGACTTCAGGTTCGGGAAGATGGCGACGGACGCCAAGTTGCCCGGCGATCGGGCCTCGGTCAGCGCACCTGGAATCTGAAGGTCGTTGGGGCTGATCAAGCGCCCGGGAAGTACCACCGACGCGGGATTGGCGGTCAGAAGGTTGCCGGTGAAGGGGAGTTCTTCGTAGAGAGTCCAGGGCAGCACTACCACCTGGTCCTGGGACGGAACGTGCGCCTGCATGTAGGCCGCAGTCTGGATCCAGCCCAGAGGATACTGCACCGGTAAGACGGTGGCTGGCACTTCCCGGAGCACTCCCACCCCGGCCGGGAAGAGGGTCGCAGCCACCATCACCAGGGCCACTGGGACCGCCAGCTCACCTGCCCAAAGTGGGGCCCGGCGCGAAGCGAGCCAGCTCACGGCTTCGGCTCCCAGGACCACCAGCGCGATGAGCCAGAGATCGCTCCACTTCTCCGGCTCCCGGTAGGCGCCCACCAGGGGCAACCGCTCCATGAGCCAGAGGAAGACATTCTGGCCGACCCCTGTGGCCGTGCTGCCGGCGAGCAAAAGCCCGAGGACCCCGACCGGGAGCAACCATGCCCGTCCCCTGCGGACGAAGGCGCCAACGATTGCCAGAGCGACCAGGGCAGAGGTTGCAACCGGCCACCAGAGGGCGCCCGCTTTCAGGGATGGGATGCGCCCCAGCCGCTCCGCCCAGAATCCGTAGAGCCCGATCAGATTGGGCCAGAGGCCATAGCGAGCGCTCGCGGTCGCGCGGAACTCGACCAGATCAGCGCGCCCAAAATGCTGCACGGCGTAATAGCTGCCGTTGCTGTGGCCAAGAAAGAAGGGCGGGAGGGCGTATAGAAGCATCGCTCCGAGGATGAGAAAGCTTGCTGCTCCCCATATGAGCCACGGACGGTTGCGCCATGCCCTGTTCCAGAGCAGGCTGGCTCCAGCGAGCACCAAAAGCATCCCGATCGCGTGTTGGTCGACGACCACAGCTGCCCAACCCGCCAGGGCGCAGATCGCGGACCTCCTCCAGCCGGGGCGCGCCTGCAGCGCGTCCCACGCCGCGAGCCACAAAAAGAGAAACCCCAGGGCGGCCGCCACCCCACACTGCCCCTCGATGAGGCGTTGGTAAACCCAGGGATTGAGAGCGCCGAGCAGCCCCGCCGGGATTTGAGCCAGCCAACTCCGACTTCGAAGCAACACCATCGGGCCGAAGGCGCAGAGGAAGAGAGTCCCTGCTAGGTACAGCCGCCCGGCGAGGCCGCCGCCAAGGAGGTGTGTCAGCAGAGAGATCGGCGCTCCGAATCCCCCCAGAGACAGCGGCGCGCGGGGACCGAACACGGCGTCGATCTGGAGGATGTACCCGGGACGCAAAAGTGGATGGAGACACCAGACGGTGATCAGGGTAGGCACGACCACCGCGCGGGCCCAACCAGCGAGAGAGGTGCCGCGGGCGCGACGAGTCGGCAGCCGAGTGCCGTCGTGGGCCAGGACCGAGTCTCGGGCGACCATCGCGCCATCATCGGAGTTGAAGGCTCCGGGCGGGTCGGCGCCAACTTGGGAGACCGCCCACAAGACGACCGCCCGTCCCCACCACCCTGACCCTCTCCGCACCGGCCCTCCCACCTCGGGGCCGGCTAACAGCTGTCCAGCAGCACCGGCTCCGCGGCGCTACCACAAGTCGGTAGTGGGTCAGTTTGAACGTCACGAGCCAGCGAGCCGCCCCTTCAATCTGCTATGCAGCTCGCCTAGACTTCGGGGGATGGGGACCCAAAGTGCTGGCTCGGTGGATCGCAGCGTGCTGCGACGCATCGCGGGGCCGGGACTGGCCCTACTTGTTGGGGCCGGATTGACCGTCGGCGGATGGACAAACCACGTGGCGGGTGCGGTCCTCATCGGTATGGCCATTCTCTGGGGGCTTTGGCTACTGCCTACGGTCGGATCCCGGCTCCCTTCGTTGTCCCTCGAGAGGAGCGACGGGATTGCACTGCGAGTGCGTCGGCCGCCTGAGCAAGGGAAGCGTAGGCTGCGGGGGCAGACTGAAGCCGTCGTGAAGGAGATCTGGGCCTATCTCAGGAGCGTTCCCGACTCGTCCGTAGCGTCACACCGGGGCTGGAGCCAAATGGTCCGCATAACGCAAGAGGCTACGGATGAAGGCGAGAAGCGAGCCGCTTGGAGCGAATACACGGCGGCAGAGACCGCGAGGTATTCAAGCGAGCAGCGGGAACTAGCAGAGCGGTTTGGCGGTCGGATTCAGTACCTTGTCGACGAGTACCAAAGACGGGGCACGATCAACGAGTCCGATGCGCGACTCCTCATGTGGCAGTCCGGATCGCACCATTGGATTAAAGCTGCCGCTACCACACTGGAAGCTCTCAAGCTAAAGCTATGAACCGAGTAACCCGACGATCTCGTCGACGGTCCAAACATGGTCAGCCACCCCGGCCGCCATCGCCGGAGTCCAAGGGTAGGCGTTAGCACGGGTCTTTTGGGACCGTGCTAAGTTGTAGAACTTGAAATGGAGGCTGACGGCTGCCACTAGGTTTTCGGCCTTCTTGGAGAATCCGTTGGTCAGCCGGGTGAAGCGCCGCATACCCATCCTCATGGTCAAGTTCTGCCGCTCGACGTAGGAGGCGAGACGTGGCGGGGATCGGGGTTGCCCTGAACCCGACGCGCCCGGCCTCCAATGCACTCTGGAGGACTGTAGCGACGCTGGCCGTCCTCGGCCCCGTAGATCTTCTGGACGATCACGTAGTCGATCTCGGGTCCGAAGGCGTCCTCCACGGCATCGAGGTAGAGGTGGAAGCCGTCGGTGGTCAGCTGGACCCGGTTCGCCATTCGATCGGCCAGGTCCGCGACGAAAGCCTTGGCATCGGCGCTCCACCGGTCACCCACCAGCCAGCTTGGGACCAGCTTGGTGTCGGCCTCAATTGCCACCCAGGCCCAGACATCGCCGTAGCCGAACTCCCCCTTGTGGTCTGACTGGACCTTGGCTGCCCTGGAGTGGCAGAGGGCCCAGATCTCGTCAGCCTGTAGCCGACGGCACGTGAGGCCCCGGCAGGCGTCGTCTTGGTACCCGGAGCAAGCCGCGCCCAACTCAACCAGGAGCTTTGTGACGGTGTTCTTCGCCACGCCCGTCATGCGGACGGTGGGCCGGATGGAGTTGCCCTCGACGAGAGACGTGACCACCTGGACCCTCTTGGCTTGGGGGAGTCAGTTTGTACTGACCAAAATACATGAGCGGTCAGGGAGTGTTAAGCCTTTGAGCAAAAGAAAAGCCCACCAACCGGGTGGGCTTTCGAGTCGACCGGCGAGTAGGTCTACGAGCTGGCAGTGTGCTTGGCCGGAAGACGGCGCTGGGTCGGTGGGCGCTTGTCGTACGGAGAAATCAGGTCGTATCTGCTGCGCGGCCAGCCGCTACTCCACAGCTCCTCAATCAGTTGCTGGGCGCGCCGCAGAGCGGCAGCGTCGGCGGGCTGATTGCTCCGAATCAACTCCTCTAGGCGATCCTTCGTGGATGCCACGTCCATCGCCTCCTTAGCTCCCATAGCCGCTATAGCTTCCCTGCGTATGCAGCAACCAGATCCAGTGCCCCCTGCGGAGGCGGTAGTCGCTCAATAGGCCATAGTATGCCCGGACGGCCCTGGATAGGTCGGGTACGGCATCATAGTCCTCGATCTGAACCCTCAAGTCGCTCCTGAGGATGTCCATGGGGATGCCGCGCCCGTGGCTGTGCCACCGCTGTGTATCGCACAAGATGGTGGCGATCTGACGGGACCGCTGTGCCCGAAGCCTGGGGGTGACCTCCAGGCCGCGCCCTTCAGTCACGGTCCAGTTCGTGAACTTGTACTTCACAAGCCATTCCTTCAGCAGAGCGATCGAAAGCTCCTTCTGCTGCTCGTACTGGTACAGCGCAGCGGGGTCGAAACTTTCGACTAGATAGAGCAGTTCAGCGGGTGTCAAGGTCTGCTTGGCCGATTTTTTAATCAGCCGATCGTATTGCTCCAGGTATCCGAGAGCTGGCACGAACTGTTCATGTTCACCTCGCTGAACCTGGGGGTCGATTGGCCCCAGGACTGATGCGGGATTCATGTAGATCGCGTCTCCAGACATCACCAGCACCGTGCCCGCCGAAAATGCAAAGTCGGGGACCAAGAAGTCCACCACTTTGTAGTGCTGGCGAAAGGCCCGCGCGATGCGCTCGGTTACCTCAATCGAACCGCCGTCGGTCTCAAGCACCACCAGAAGCTTCTTTTGGGGCGTTTTAATGCCGTCGAGTGCCTCTCTAATCAGGACGTCCACCCCGTAGCCGATGGCCCCGATATAGGTGAGCGTGTCGGCACCGGCGAGCCGTTCTATCTCCGCGAGCCTCGCGTCAAGCTGAGCCTCAATGACTTCGTTGGCATCGATGGGGGGTTCGGTTCCGTTCATATCTTCTCCCGCGGCACAGCCCACCGGGCCCTTGCGGCCCGGGCAGCGATCTCTGACCGCTCTGCCGGGCTGAGCTTGGCGGCTCTGGCCTTCCCTCCCTTGAGTCCGCCCAGCCGACCCAGTTTTACCGCGTCCGGGTTCTTTCCCTCATAGGGATCGAAGTCCGGATCGGTGGCCTCGCCTACAATCGCTGAGGCGAGCCGGTTGAGGTCCGTGGGCTTCCTTGACCGCTTAGGCATGGGCCTAGGCTAACTCGGGCAGCAACCTCCCCGAATTCAAACTGACCCACTACCCCAAAGTCCTGGAACTTGAATTTGCCGTCGAAGCTCTCCTGGTTGAGGAGCACCGCATCCGGATGCAAGCTTCCAGCGAGGACGCCTCCGCTGCGGGTGGCATTGGCCGGATCCCGGGTACCTGCGAGGGCCTTGCGCGAATGTCTGGCCCACCCACCGGACGCCATCGGAAGGCTGGGGGCGACCGCGCCAGCTGAGCGTCCCGCTTTG
>Ga0307373_10004301_pt1 | contig 24094 bp, 28 predicted proteins | sample OX2MG_FD_202534 | JGI IMG/M metagenome (GOLD analysis project Ga0307373, IMG submission 202534) | Soil microbial communities from Risofladan, Vaasa, Finland - OX-2 | ecosystem: Environmental > Terrestrial > Soil > Coastal area > Acid sulfate soil | place: Finland: Risofladan, Vaasa | collected... | reverse complement strand
TGAACGCATTCCCTTGATGCGCTACCAGGGTCCGGAGCAACGCCCCCGGGAGAGTGCCGAAGCCGATGGCAAGGTCCAACACGGTACGGGCATTCATTCCGCGTCAGCTCAACACGCTACACCCAACGGCGTCAGCCTTGTCGTGGGCACGACGGATAGAAGGAACTGCAAGGTGATTTCGAGGATCGCCGGGGCGAGATGCCGGTGCAGACTGGGTCGCGTCCGGTACCCGCGAGGCGGGGCTGCCCCTACAGGGCCAGGGTGGCCGTGACGAGCCGCTTGGATTCAATCCTCGGCTCGCTCGACGACGTCGGCGATCCCGACGCGTCGCTCGAAGTGCTCTGCCGGGCCAGCGCGGGTGCGCTGGGCCTAAGCGGCGCGGCGGTGGCGCTGATCCTTACCGACAGCGACCCCGGCAGCCTGGCGTCCTCCGACGAACGGGCCTCGCTGGTCGTGGATCTTGAGTTCACGTTAGGGGAGGGTCCCTCCATCGACGCCCAGAACAGTGGACATCCCGTTCTGGTAGCGGACCTGGCGGCATCGACTCGGTGGTCGACCTTCGCCCGCGAAGCGGTGACGGCTGGGGTGGCAGCGGTGTTCGCCCTGCCCCTCCAGGTCGGCGCGGCCCGCTTCGGGGCCTTCACCGTCTATCGCGATCGGGCCGGACCGCTCGGCGAGGGCGTGCTGGTGGACGCCCTCGTTGTTGCCGATGTGGCTTGCGAGATCGCGCTCTGCCTACAAGCCCAGGTTCCCCCGGGCTCCCTCTCACAGGTCCTCGAGAACCTCGCCGCCCAGCGGACCGTCGTCTACCAAGCTACGGGCATGGTCTTGGCGCAACTGGGCGTCGGTCCCGAGGCGGCTCTGGCCACTCTGCGGGCACGGGCGTATGCCCTCGGCCGGCCGGCGGGCGAAGTCGCCGCCGACGTGGTCGCCCGACGGCTCGGATTCGACTCGTGACAAGTGCCGCGAAATCACAACGCCGACCCCCACGACGGCGCTTCAAGCCGAGGCCGCGCGATAGTTGGGCGGTCGACGCGGTTCCGTGCCGAGTCGGACACCAAAAGCGAGGACGATCGTGGCGAGACAGGATCTAGTAGCGCGCACCTTCGTAGAACTGGCCGACACCCTCGTCGAGGGCTACGACCCCATCGACTTCCTGCACCGACTGACCGAGCGTTGCGTCTCGCTGCTGGGAGTCGCGGAGGCCGGGGTGGTCCTGGCCGATGCTCAGGGGCAGCTGCGCGCTTTGGCCTCCTCCAGCGAACGCATGCATCTCATCGAGCTCATCGAGATACAACGCCAAGACGGCCCCTGCCTGGACTGCTGGCGCAACGGTGAGGCCGTCCGCGAAGACCGCCTCGCCGATGCCGTCGCACGCTGGCCCCATTTCGCGCCGGCCGCACTCGATGCCGGGTTTGCGTCCGCCTACGCGGTGCCGATGCGCCTGCGTGACGAGCGCCTCGGGGCCCTTAACCTCTTCGCTAACCAGACCCGGGGTCTGATGGAGTCTGACGAGACTCTGGCCCAGGCCCTGGCGGACGTGGCCACCATCGGTATCCTTCACGAGCGCTTCATCCGCCAGCGCGAAGAAGTCTCCGAGCAGCTCAAGACGGCGTTCACTACCAGGATCGTGTTGGAGCAGGCCAAAGGAGTCGCCGCCCAAGTCATGAACATCGACGTCGACGAAGCTTTCGCCCTCTTGCGAGGCTACGCCCGCAATCACAACCTCCTGCTCTCCGAGGTGGCACGACAGGTGATCGCCCGGGACCTCTCCGCCGATGCCCTAGCGGTCCGAGCTCGACCGCCCCGGCACCCGACCCCGACGAAGGAACTGAGGTCGCCACCCTCGCGGCAGGCGACATAAGCCGTCCGTAGCGTCGCGCGTCACTGACCGATGGGCTCCGTGGTCGGTGTTAGCGTGGCGAGCGACCGCCGCCAAGCCCATGGGGCCAGTCGGCGAATCGTTGCTCTAGATCCTGGCAACGCCAAGCCTTGTTCTCGAAAACACAGGCCAGGAGAGCGAAGAGCAGCCAAATGGTCAAACCCCGACGTTGCCCGCGACCCAGCGCTTTCGCGGCGCCCAGGACCGACAACAGCCGGTTCCCGGCGGGTCGTTGCCCTTACCAATCCCGTGATCGCGGTCCACGGCAGGTGAGTGCCGCTCCGTGCAGCTGCGCCATCCCGCGAGCACCCGACCCGGCTTGCGATCCCCAACTAGACACCATTGCGGCAAGGAACCAGCCGACACCAACCCATCGAGGCGGCCGATCGACGCACGCGATCGTCTCTCACCTCGACGCCCTCTACGCCCTTGCATACTTGAGTTCGGGTGACCCAGACCGGGCCCAGCAGGAGGTCATCGACGCCTTCACGGACCTATGTAGCCTACGTTCCGCACGTCGCGTGACCCTTTCGGCGGCATTTCTTCCTGACTCAGTGGCCGGTCGGTGAGTGATCGTCGGGGGTGACAGCGACCGCGACATTGTCGATGCCGGCGAAGGGGTGCAGGTGGTTGTAGTTGTCAGCCGTTCCCCACGGCCTGGCCGGATCTGGGACGACGATCTCGTTGATCTCGTCGACGAAGAGACATCGCCACCGCTTGCGTTCGTCGGCGGGGAGGCTGCCTGTGCTGGTGTCTCCGCCGGTCTGGTAGCCGAGCACTATTGGCCTTTGCTTGCTCCAGCCAAGAGCATGCGGGCAGATCAGCCTGCGGCGGCCGTGGTAGAGAACTTCGACCGGGCGACGGGCTCGTAACGCGTTGTTGAGCAGGGCCCAGGCGGTCGGCAGGGTTTCGATGGTGGTCATGAGCTCGGCGTCTGGTAGGCGCTGTGGGGCACCCCGAGCAGGTTGAGCAGTCGCTCCTGGAGGGCGCTGAGGGTTGGGTCGGCGACGGCCAGCACTCGGTGGTCGTGGCGCACGAACGTGCGGGTGAGCGGGTCGAGCAGCTCGAAGACCCGTGCCGCGGTGGGCATCTTGCAGTCCCGTTCCTCGGGATAGAGGGGCAGCGCGGTGATCTTCTTCGCGGTCATGGCCCGGCGCAGCTCGCGTTCGACGAGGGCGTGGACGAGCAGGGCCACGTACAGACAGAAGCCGAGGGCATCGATGCGGCGGTCGCTCTTGAGCATCAGCGGAGCCGCAGGGATGACCCCCTTGAAGGTGGCGTGGCGGCGTTCGAGATGCGGCTGGGCCTTGTAGATCCTGAGTAGCTCAGCTGGGGTTGCCTCCCGTTCTGTGGTGACGAAGGGGAAGCAGCCGTCGGAGGCGGCGTCGTAGGCGACGGCATCGTGATCGATCGTGAACGAGAGGCTGAATCGGGAGGTCTCGATACGCCGGTAGCGGGTGGCCGCTCCGGGGCGGCCCCGGCGCTCCTGGCGGTGGGCGACCTCGAGGGTTTCGCCGACCTCGAAGCGCACCCAGCGTGCCGCCCCGGCCTGGGCGACGACGGCGGACGCGGCGGCTTCGATCGCGGCGCGTGTTTTCATCTGGCAGCGGGAGGACCCGATGCGTGTCTTCAGCTCTGCGAGCCCGGCGCTGGCTCGCTCGATGCGGTCGGTGCGCGCCGCGGCGTCGATGCCCCGCTTCTGAGAGGAGCGGATCCAGCAGATGCGCAGCCCCTCAGCCGAGCAGGCCGGCGCTTCGACGGCCCAGTACACCACGTCGGGATCCGAACGGCGCTGGCCGGGGCTGCGAACGATCTCTTCCCAGCCGATGCCCCCGCCAGCCAGCCAGGCCCGGCCGGCCTCGTCCTCTTTCCTTGTGCGCGGCAGCACGGTGAGGAAGCGGCCGTGGTGGTTGACGATGTGGCCCATCGCCTCGCGGGTGGCGAGCTTGCAGTCGGCGACGTAGATGAAGTCGGCGCGTCCGAGGAGCTTGACGAGGTCGTCCCAGGTCCCGACGTGGGTGGTCGAATCCTCGGTGGACCCGTCGGCCAGCCGGTAGCTGAGCGGGACGGTCCCGTCCGCCGAGACGGTGAGGATCCACACCAGCTGCAGCAGGTCAGGACGGTGGTCCTTGGAATGGCCCCGGGCCGGCATCGCGGGGCGGACACCACCGCGCCGGGTGCCGGTCGCCTCGGCGTAGGCGCCGTAGAGAGCCAGCGAGGTGGAGTCGTTGTGCAGCTCGGAGCAGTCGATGCGGTAGACGCGGATGGCGGCGAGGCTGAGCGCGGTGAGCAGGCTGGCCCGATCGGACAGGAACAGCTCGTCGAGAGCGCGGCCGACCCGGTCGTCGTTCAACAGGGCCGCCTCGCCGGCGGCCAGGCCGACAAGATCGGGCTCGTAGCGCCCCGCCCACGCCGACAGCCCATACAGCGGCTCCCGCCCGACGACAAGATTACGGATGAGCACCCCAATGGCCCTGGCCGAAGACAGCTCGACTCTTTGATCGGGCTGTGGCAAGTAGGCGGACAGCAACTCGTCGACACCGAGGCGCCCGAGCACCGCGTTCACCACCGGCAGGCCACCGACGTGGCGGTGCTCGACCTCGATGGCGGCTGGGTTCACCAGCACTCGGCTCTTCGTCGTCATACCACCCTCCTCTGTGCTAATATCCTTCATCGTAATCAGTGAAGGACCGTGAGAGGTGGATATGGTAGGACCCACACCGGCTGAACAGCGTCGCCAAGCCGAGCTGGCGGGCCGGCTCTCTGAGGCCGGCTTCGTGCTCCCCGGAAGCGTCCTCACCCGATACATGCGCTGTGGGAAGGCGAACTGCCGTTGCCACGACGATCCGCCCCAGCTCCATGGGCCCTATCTCCAGTGGAACCGCATGGCCGAGGGACGAACCCTCACCCGCCAGCTATCTACAGACCTGGCCGAGCGCTACCAGGAGTGGTTCGACAACGCCCACCAAGTCCGTCTCACCATCAACGAGCTCGAGGCACTCTCGGTCACGATCATCGAGCGCGACCGCCAATCCCGTTCATGACGCCCGGCCGCTAATTCGCCAAAAGGGGTCACCCGACCTGCGGAACGTAGGATGTAGAGACCCACCGGCCCCCATTATTTGCCCAAGCCGACTATGGCGAAGCTTGGCCGATCACGTCCACCTCGCAAGCCGAGCACGAGAAGACTCGTCATTCGGTGGCCCCGGTCCATTTCGCGACAGCGCACTCCCGGCGGCCCAGCGAGAGGCCCTCGCCCTGCGCCTCGGAGGCCGACGCGACCAAGAGGCGGCCCAACTGCTTGGCGTCTCGCTGGCGAGGTTCCTCCGACACATCCGAGCAGGACTCGTGGCGATCCAGGCAACTCAAGGAACTAAGGTCAACAGCCCTGACGGGGGTCACCCACCGGAAGCGGCGAGCGAGCACGAGCCACGCCTAGACCAATGAGCCCGGCGCATCCAACGCCGCCGCGGCAACCCCACCAACAGTGGGGGAGCGGTCCATTTTGCTACGCGGTTGGTCAGGCGCGGCGGGGACGACCCTGCTTGGACGGTTTGGCGAGGACAAGGAGGTCTAGGACTTCGCCGATCGTGCGTTCCTCGCTGATCGAATCGCGAAGAGGGAGATGCTCTTGAATGTGGTAGCGGTTACGGCGGCCGTCCTTCTCCTTGACCACATAGCCGGCTTCGGTGAGATCGGCGATGATGCCGTAAGCGGTGCGCTCGGTGATGTCCAGCGCAGCGGCTAGGTCCCGGAGGCGGGCGTTGGGGTCGTGGGCGACGAACAGCAGTGCCCGCGCGTGGTTGGTCAGAAAACTCCAATCACTCACGCGACCAATGATAGTCGATAGATACCGGAAGTGACTTGCTAGTGTTACTAAACTGGTGTACTATTACCGATGAGCAGCCTGTCGGGCCGCCAGCCGTAGGAGGATTCGCATGAGCCCCCAGAGCACACCGGTCCAGCAGAAGGACAGGGAAGTCGTGTAACTGGCCAGAGTCAGCGCGTCATAGAAGTGGCGCGTAGATCTGCCAGGAAGGATCCGCCCCAATGAATACCCGGTCGACGGAGGTGGCAGCGGTGTCGACCACCACAGAGCAAAATGGCCCGCTTGCAGAGCACCTCGTCCTCAGACAAAAACGCCTTCATGACCAGCACGGTTCGGCCGACCGGACCGCCGAACTCACCGCCCAGGACTCCACTGGGGACCGCACGTCGGAACTCACCGCCAGCTTCTCCGAAACGGCCCGCTCTTTGTTCTCCGCCGGCAGTGCCGCCGACACCTTGCAGGCCGTGGTGGACCTGGCGGTCGAGACCATCGACGGTTGTGACTTCGCAAGTGTCTTCGTGCTAGCCGGCGACGAGGTAACCATCCCCGCAGGTACCGACCCCGTCGTGGCCGAAGTCGATGTGGCCCAGCACCGGGTCGGGGAAGGTCCCGGCCTCGATGCCATCACCCTGGGCGGAACGATCTATGCCGAGGACTTGACTTACGATGAGCGCTGGGCCCGCTTTGGGCCGGAAGCGGCAACGGCCGGGGTGCGCAGCGCGTTGGCGATCTGCCTGTTGGATGAGGGCACTCGGGGTGCCGCCCTAACGCTGTACGCCCGCTACCCTCGGGCGTTCGGGGTTCTCGACCGAGCCAAGGGGGTCATCCTGGCGGCGATGGCCGGCCTGGCTCTGACCGCGGCTGAGGCGCATGACGATGATGTGCGCGAGTCTTTCGAGGCGGTTCTTAGTACCCGGGAGATGATCGGCCAAGCCCAGGGGATCCTGATGGAGCGCGAACGCATCAGCGCCGAGCAGGCCTTCGACATCCTGCGCCGAGCCTCCCAACATCTCAACACCAAGATCCGCGACGTGGCCCAAGCCCTTGTCGATACCGGTGAGAGCCCGCAAACTGGTCAATGACGATCAGCGGCACTATCTGACAATTGGTGGTGCAAGCCGGCGGTTCGGGTCAGTCGGTTCGGGGCTTCTTGAGGAGTACGGCGATCCTCGCGTTGGCCAGGGGGGTCAATCCGACGGCCTCCCAGCCCTGCCCGCCTTCGTTGTTGAGGGCTTGGACTGCGAGCGAGGCGCCGGGGGCGTGGGTGGGCGCCTCCAAGCTGGGAAGCTCGATGATGAGGTACTCCCAGGTTGTCATTGGCTTCATCCTTGGCTGAGGTTGCGGCTAGGTGATCCCGATCACACCGTCTTCTTATCGCGGTCGGGGGCGATGCGAGGGCGGTCTCGCGTCGGGTTCGGTCTCGAGCGTGTCGGTCTGGTTCGCCGAGCGGTGGCGTCGACGAGCAGGTCGAGGACCTCACCGATCGTTCGTTCTCTGGCGATGTCTTCTGGTAGCGGCAGGTGGGTTTGGATCTGGTAGCGGTTGCGGCGGGCGTCGGTGTCTTTGTCCTTGACTACGTAGCCGGCAGCGGTCAGGTCGGTGACTATCGCGTAGGCGCTGCGCTCGGTGACGCCGACCGTGGAGGCGATGTCGCGCAGGCGAGCCCCGGGGTCATGGGCGATGCAGACCAGGGCCCGGGCATGGTTGGTGAGGAAGCTCCACTCCGTCATCGTCGACCACTCTAGCCCAACGATTCTAGAAGAACATTACTAGTATCAAAAATCTATAGTAAGGTGGGTCGTAGACGTTCGAGGCATGGCGGTCGCAGACCGCCGGCTGTTCGGGCGTCAGCGAAAGGATTCACCATGTTGATGCGATTCGAACCGTTCCGCGAGTTCGACCGGATCACCGAGGAGTTGCTCGCCGCACGGCGGGTCCACCAGGTCCCTGTCGACGCCTACCGTCGGGGCGACGAGTTCAAGATCGCCCTCGACCTGCCCGGCGCCGATCCTGGCTCGATCGAGTTGACCGTCGAGAAGGATGTCCTCACCGTAGGGGCAACGCGTACCTCCCACCAAGAAGAAGGCGACGAAATCCTGGTAGCAGAGCGGGGTCACGGCCAGTTCAGCCGTCAACTGTTCCTGGGCGAAAGCCTCGATCGTGATCACGTCAGCGCTATCTACCACGACGGTGTGCTCATCATCACCATCCCCGTGGCCGAACAAGCCAAGCCCCGCAAGGTCGAGATCGTTCACGTCGGAAGCGTGGCCCAGGCCGTCGAGGCGGCCACAGTCACCGCCTGAACATTCGCCTCCCGCCCGGCGAAGCTTCGCTTCGCCGGCGAGAGGCGGGCATCGGCCGATAGCCCGGACTGATTGCCGCGGGGCGGCTTCACCACCGGCAACGATGAGTGTCCTTGCACCGGCGTCGTGTGTCGTCCCGGAGCGCAGGACAAGGTAGACAGAGGGCATGCAGATCGGCGTCGTCTACCCGCAGACCGAGCTGGCTCCCGACCCGGCGACCATCCGGGCCTACGTTGGCGGCGTCGAGAACCTCGGCTTCCGTCATCTCCTCGCCTACGACCATGTCCTCGGGGCCGATCCAGTCGCCTATCCCGGATGGGACGGACCCTATGACGTCGACACGACCTTCCACGAACCATTCGTCATGTTCGGCTTTCTGGCCGCTGTCACCAACCTTGAGCTGGTCACCGGCATCATCATCGCCCCGCAGCGCCAGACCGCCCTGATCGCCAAGCAGGCGGCCGAGGTGGACATTCTCACCAACGGCCGATTCCGCCTGGGCGTCGGCATCGGATGGAACCAGGTCGAGTACGCGTCCCTGGGGCAGGATTTCCGCACGCGAGGGCGCCGCCAAGAGGAGCAGATAGGGCTGCTCCGCCGCCTGTGGACCGAACGAACGGTCGACCACGACGGCGAGTTCGACCACATCAGCGGGGCGGGCATCGCGCCCCTTCCTGTGCAGCGACCTATACCTATATGGATGGGCGGTGCGTCAAAAGCCGCCTTCCGCCGCATCGGCCGCCTGGCCGACGGGTGGTTCCCCATGACGGCTCCTGGGGAGCGCCTCGACCAAGCACGCGCGCTCATATCCGACGGCGCAGCGGAGGCCGGCCGCGACCCTGGCTCCATCTCGATGGAGGGCCGCATCGGGGCAGGCAAAGAAGTAGCCCGCCACGCGGAGAAATGGCAGGAGGCCGGCGCCAGCCACCTCACGGTGGACACCATGCGTGCAGGCTACGAGGGCGTCAACGGCCACCTGAAGGCCCTCGAGCAAGCCGCCAAGACGTTGGATCTGCTCCTATAGGTACCGCGATCGCTTCTCGGTATCGTTTCAAGGTGCAGGCGACGACCTCTGGCCTCACTGTCGCGGTGACCGGGCCGACCGGTACCTTGGGGTCCGGGCTCGTGCCGGTGCTGCAGGCTGATGAGCGGATCGCCCAGATCGTGGGAATAGCTCGGCGCGACTTCGATCCCGCCGACCATGGTTGGACGAAGATGGCATACCGGCGGGGAGACGTCCGCGATTCTGCTGCGCTGGAGGAGGCGTTCCGCGGCGCGGATGTGGTCGTGCATCTGGCGTTCTGGATCACCGGCATGGCGTCTCGTGAGGCCATTCGCAGCGTCAACGTCGAAGGCACGATCAACGCGTTCCGGGCGGCGGCAGCCGCTGGAGTTCGTCGCTTCGTCTATGCATCTTCGGTGGCCGCGTACGGGTTCCATGCGGACAATCCGGTCGGGATGACCGAAGAGTGGCCTGTCCGACCCGCGGCCCGGCTCTTTTACGCGCAGGAGAAGGCCGAGCTCGAGCGCGTGCTTCACCAAGAGGCCGCCGTCCACAGCGAGATGGAACTGTACGTGCTGCGCCCGTCGGTCGTGCTCGGACCCCACGCGTTGGGGGCCAAGGAGGTGCTGCCCGGTGCCCTCATGTCGCTGGTTCGCCGCGGCGCCAGTGCCGTTCTTCGGCTGCCGGTTCGGTTCCCAGCCTTTGTGCCCGCGATCCCCATGCAGTTCATCCACGAAGACGACGTGGGCCAGGCATTCCTGCTTTGCATCGTGGCCGCCGGGCCGGCTGGAACCTACAACATCGCCGGTGACGGCATCGTCACCGCCCAAGACGTGGCACGTGAGCTAGGACTGACACCGCTGCCATTCCCGGTGGGGATCGCGCAACGCGCGGCCCGGCTGCTGGCCGCGGCGCCGGCGCTCCCGTTCATGCCGCCGTTGATCGAATGGGTCGAGGCAGCGAGCCACCCCGTCATCATCGACTGCACCAAGGCCAAACGGGAGCTGGGATGGCGCCCGAGGTACTCCGCGCTCGAAGCACTGCGAACCGTCGCCGTCGTGTAGTCGTTCGGGCGTGTGGCTCGCCATCTCATCGGCAGGTGACTCGGTGGCCGTTGCCCCGATCCTTGACGATCGCTGGACCCAGGAACCGGGTGCCGCCGTCAACAACACCGGCCTGACCGCCCACATCGGCGACCTCGCCGACACCCAGTTTCTGTGGTGCGCCAAGTGTTGGAGGTCAACCTGATCGGAGCGCTCCTGTGCGCCCCTCGCGCCGCGCGGCTGATGTCTACCGCCCGGGGCGGCCCGGGCGGGGCAATTGTCAACGTTTCCTCTGCTGCGGCGACGCTGGGATCACCCCACGAGTACGTGCACTACGCAGCACCCAAGGCCGGCGTCGAAGCCATGACCGTCGGACTGGCCAAAGAGCTTGCCGACCAGGGCGTAAGGGTGAACGCAGTCGCGCCCGGCGTGGTCCGTACCGGCATCCACGCCGCCGCCGGCGGCCCCGATCGCCTCCAACGCGTCGTCGCGCGGATACCGATGCGACGGGTGGCCGAGCCTATCGACGTGGTGTCAGCCATCGCGTGGCTGCTGGGACCGGAGGCCGGCTACGTGACTGGTGCCACCATCCGTGTGGCCGGCAGCTTCTAATCCTGCTTGGCGGAAGTCCCCGCGTGTCGAAGGTTAGGACGGAACCCGTGGGACTTCCGCGGTGATCTCGGCCCACACCAGCGACGACGCCAGGTCGTAGCTCACATCTAGCTGCTTGCAGACGGACTGGATGGCATCGGACAGGTTCTTGCCGCAGTGAGATTCCTGCCATGCCAACTCGTATGGAGCCGGGTAGCTGGTCATCCCGGCCACCCGCTGCCGGTCTGGAATGAACCGCACTGGATCGAACACCTTGACCGCCTCCCGGGAGATCAACTCCGCACCGAGGTCATGATACGCCTGTCTCAAACCCATCCTGTGGATAGGGGCGAAGCTGGCAGAGCCGTGACTTGGAGGCTGTGCTGCAACTGTGGCAAGAAGCGGAGGCCGAACCCAACCGCACCGACAACATCGAATCCCTCATCGGACTCGTCTAGCGCGCCCCTTCGGCGTTGCTTATAGCGGAAGAAGCCGGAGCCGTCGTAGGGTCGGTCATCTCCGCTTGGGACGGATGGAGGGGTTCCATCTACCGTCTTGCGGTCGCTCCAACTCACCGCCGACACGGGCTCGCCACCCTGCTGCTCGAGGCCGCCGAACAGCGTCTCCGCTCCATTGGTGCCGTGCGACTCCAAGCGATCGTGGCCGAGACCAACAGCGCAGCGCTTGGATTCTGGACTGAATCCGGTGGGAAAGGCAGACAAAGAGGGCCCGGTTCGTCAAGGGATAGCCGCGACCGGGCCAGAACATAAGACCGGGATCCGTTGCCCTCGCCGATCCCTGCTTCAGGCGCGAGAGTCTTGTTACACCTTGGGAGGGAGGATCGAAGTGCCCAAGTACCTCGTCCAGGCGTCCTACATAGGGGACGGCGTTCAAGGGTTGCGCAACGACGGCGGCTCAGCGCGTCGAGCTGCTGTTGAGAAGGCGTGCGCAAGTGTCGCCGGCAACCTTGATGCGTTCTATTACGCGTTCGGTGACACGGACGTGCTGGCGATCATGGACCTGCCCGACCACGTCACGGCGGCTGGCGTGGCGTTGCTGGTTGCGTCGAGCGGGAAGGTCAACGTCAAGACCACAGTGCTGCTTACCCCGGAAGAGGTTGATGCCGCCGTGAAGGTCGGTGGCGACTACCGCCCACCCGGCGGATGAGTCGACCGCCCATGGGTTGATCCAGGGCGCGAGCGCAGGTGTCGTGGTGGTGTCGTCGCCGGAGCGGCAGACTGTAGAGGTGGGCTTCTACGAGAATCAGATCCTTCCGCGTTTCATCAACGTTGCGCTTGCGAACCGGGAATGCACCCGCATTCGCAGACGTGTCGCTGCCGGTCTGAGTGGCGAGGTACTCGAGGTCGGGTTCGGGTCTGGCCTCAACGTTCCGCACTATCCCGACACGGTGAGGCGAGTGCAGGCTGTCGACCCGGCGACGGTCGGTCGAAAGCTCGCCAAAGAACGAGTCAAGGCCAGCCAGGTTCCGGTTGATTACGTCGCGCTGGACGGACAAGACCTGCCGATCGATTCAGCCAGCGTTGACCACGTGCTAGTCACCTGGACGCTGTGCACCATCCCTGATGCCCGCCGGGCGCTCAGCGAGTTCCGTCGAGTGCTGCGACCGGGCGGTGGGCTGCATTTCGTCGAGCATGGTCGGTCACCCGACGCTGCGGTCACCAGATGGCAGGACCGCCTCACGCCGCTACAGCGACGCCTGTTTGGGGGTTGTCATCTCAACCGGCCGATCGAGGCATTGGTTGCGGACGCCGGTTTAGAGGTCACGCGCATCGAGAAGTACTACATGAGGGGTCCTAAAGCCTTGGGTTACATGTACGAGGGGATGGCCGTTAAGGCCTGAGCCGGGTCTTCGGTCACGTGCCAATGCCCTTGCTCCGGCCAGGGCAACTCCCGCACCGGCGCATTGCCCCCACAACAGCGCATGCCCCTCAGGTTGGAGTGTGTGTTGACATAGCCTACGCCCCATGGCGAGCGAGGACGCCCCGTTCCCGTCGGGAAACCCCGACGAGAAGGAGCTGCTGCTGCAGTGGCTGGGCTATCTGCGCGGAGCGGTTATCCGAAATCTGGAGGGGCTGGACGATAGGCAGGCCCGGTGGCAGCCCGAGGGAAAGCTCATATCGCTGATCGGCATCGTTAGCCACCTGACTGGCGTCGAGTGGAGATGGATCGACGGGGGCTTCCTAGGAGCAGTGGTCGATCGCAACGACGATGAGTTCACACCAGGACCCGAGCTGACTGTGGAAGCTGCCATCCGGCGATACCAACAGCGAGGAGTGGCCACTGACGACGTCGTTCGCTCCTTGCTATTGACTCAGCGTTCTCCAGGCGACAGTTGGGCAGAGGGTAAGGACCTCCGCTTCGTGCTGGTGCATCTGATCAATGAGACCGCACGACATGCAGGGCACGCCGACTCGACAAGAGAGCTACCGGACGGAACGACCGGCGAGTGATGCAGCGTTAGGCGGGGGTTGGCACGATGACGGCTCGGCCCTCCAGCTTTCCTGCCTGCATGGCCCGGTAGGCGTCGACGGCGGCGTCGAGACCGAAGGTGGTGATCTTGGCGCGCAGCAGCCCCGCTGCAGCCAGTTCGAGCACCTCGACCAATTCGGGGCGGCTGCCCCAATAGGTGGTCTGGATCGACACCTCGTACGGCACGGAGAAGAAAGACACCGGCAGGGTCCCCCCGGCGATGCCCACGATGGTCAGGTCACCTAACATACGGGCGACCGCGGCGGCGAGGGCCAGGGTGTCGTCGGAGCCGACGAAGTCGAGCACCACATCCGCGCCGCGGCCTTTGGTGGCGTCGCGGATCTCGCCAGCGGCGTCAGGACCTGGGGTCAATGTGATCTCGGCACCACAATCTCTGGCCAGTGCGAGCGCCTCGGAGCGAGTGTCTACGGCTATCACTTGGGCGGCGGTGGTCGCTCGGAGGATCTGCACGCCGAGATGGCCCAGCCCGCCGACCCCGATCACCACCGCGGTCGAGCCGGGCAAGAGCTTGGGCCACGAGCGGCGCACCGCGTGATAAGGGGTCAGCCCGGCATCGGTCAATGGGGCGACGGCCACCGGGTCCAGGCCGTCTTGTAGCGGGACGAGGTGGCGGGCCGCGGCCGGCACCAACATCAGCTCGGCCATACCGCCGTCCAGCCCGAGCCCTCCACCGCCGCTTGGGACCGGCGCGCCGGCGGGGTTCTCGCAGTAGGTTTCGACACCTACCTGGCAACGGGCGCAGCTGCCGCACCCCCACGGTCCGTACACCGCGACCGCCTGGCCCACCTCCAACCCGGCGACGCCCGGGCCGAGCGCGTGGATCCATCCGGCGTTCTCGTGCCCCAAGGTGAACGGCGGACCCCACCTCAGTGCCCCGGCTTCAAAGTCGTGCATGAGATGAAGATCCGAGTGACAGGCGCCGGCTCCGCCTATCCGTACCACCGCCTCACCGGGCCCCGCCGTCGGCTCATCGACCTCGACCAGAACCGGCTCAGACTTCCAATCCAAGAGTCGAAGCGCTCTCATCGACTTACCTCCAGCGTCACGAATGGGAGTCCTCTAAGACGCGACCCGGCCCCCACGCTATGCGAGTTGTGCTCTGTGGCCTACAGCCAGTGTCACGTGGTTCTCGGCGGGACAAACTTGCCTCGCAACCCACGAAGGGCGGACCGTAGGGGTTCGGTAGTGAAGTGTCCCCCGAGAACTGGACCGTCGAGCCGATCGCAGCAGCCACCTGATCGTCGGTCAGGATCGGCTGGTCCGGGCCGAGCGCGTCGCTCCAAAGGCAACCGCCGCTCGTGGACACGATCCTGTAGGCGCTGTCGCGTGAAAGCGGGTGCCCCTGCAATCTGGGACGGCTTCGAACCGCAGCTGCGGCCCGGACATGTGCCGGACCGCCTGGGACCAGCCCGCCCGCCACAAGACAAGCAGCGCTCGCGAGCGCGGGAGCACGCAGCATGCCTGCGAATCGGCGGCGATCAAGCGACGGCATGGCCTGCCCGCCTATGTGATCTCAGATGTCTTCGAGGGCGGGGTTCCAGAGAACTTCCCAGAGATGTCCGTCAGGGTCTTGGAAGTAGCCGCTGTAGACACCAAAGGGCCGGTCGTAGGCTCTGACCGTCACGGTCGCACCTGCGGCTTCCGCCGCGTCGAGTAAGGCGTCCACTTCTTCTCTGCTCGCCACGGCGTGTCCGATGCTGAACGAACCGGAGTGTGGTGGTGGGACAACCTTGGCGTCCTTCGCGAGTTCGGCGCGTGGAAAGACAGCCAAGATGAGTCCGCCATCAAGCTGGAACGTGGCGATTGCACCTGCCGCGTTCTCTGCGTCGCCGACAAATTCGGTTGCCACGATTCCGGGTGACACCAGTCCGAGCTCTCGGTAGAAGGAAAGAGACCTCTCGAGGTCGTCTACGGCCAGGGTTAGTACGTGGATGCGAGGCTTCACGGTGTCTCCTTCCAGTGGGGCGCGTCGTAAATCGTGCCCTACCTCTTTACTGGCCGTCGGCCTTCAGCCTTTGTGGGCTGATATGACGCTGGCGCCCGTCCAGCCGCGGTGTGATCGGCGGAACGTGATGTGCTCGATACTGATGTCATTGAAGCCAGTCTGTTGTATGAGCTCAGGGAGGGTGTCGGTTCCGCCATAGCCGTTCGCTGCAGCCTTGGTTCTGGACTTGTGACCGTCTGGGTAGTCGAAGTCAGCGACGATCAGGGACCCCTGCGGTTTGAGGACCCGGATGATCTCGTCGAGGCCTTGACGTCTGAGTTCGTCGGGGAGGTGATGCATCATCAAGGTGCTGGTCACCGTGTCGAAGGTCCTGTCCGGGAAGGGCAGCTTCTCAATGACGCCCGACTGGAAGTCGACCTTGATGCCGGCGCGGCGGGCTTTGGATCGTGCTCGGGCGATCTGGCGGGGAGCGGGCTCTACGCCGGTGACTTGGCCTGCTTCCGGCAGGCGGCGGGCCGCCTGGATGGCCAGGGTGCCGGTTCCACAACCGACGTCGAGAAGCTTGGAGCCAGCTGAGAGGTCGGCAAGGTCGAGCACTCTGTGGCGCAGCCGGTTGACTTCGCCGTGCGCGACGAAGGTGTCGAAGAACCACACTTCGAGGTCGTAACGCCATCCGCGGTCGAGGAGCAGCCCTCGTGTTTTCTGGTTGGGGGAGTTGGACTGGTGACTGTGGCGTCTGCTGAGCAGCATCGAGCGACCTCCCAGGTATGGTTTACAATCATGTAAACCCTATCAGATTGGTTTACACTGCTGTCAACCATGACTCGACCCGAAACAGTGGCGGACACCCGGAGGGCGGTCGCAGAGCGCAACATCGACGCCATCCTGAATGGCGCCGAGCGGCTACTGCTGTCCGGGAAGGTTCTGAATTTCTCAGCCGTCGCTACCGAAGCGGCGGTGTCACGGCCGACCGTCTACGCGCATTTCGCCGACCGCCCCCAGCTGATCAGGGCGTTGGTTGAACGCAGCGTGGGTGAAGCGACTGACGCGATGCGCTCCGCCGAACCGGACAGGGGACCTGCCGACGATGCACTGCGGCGTGTTATCGCGATCGGCTGGGAGCACATGGCCCGACACCAGGCCATCGCCCGGGCCGCCATCAGCGAACTGTCGATGGACGCGCTGCACGAACACCACCGCCGGGCCGAAGCTGTCTTGGAGGGCCTCATCGGGCGCGGACAGAACCACGGAGACTTCCGCGACGACCTACCAGCGTCGTGGTTGGCAGCCAGCTGTCTAGCGGTCATCCACGCCGCAGCGGCCACTGTCGCTTCGGGTCAGATGCGACCCGAAGCAGCCGCGGGGGCATTGACCACCACCGTGGTCGACCTATGCGTCGGTCGCCGCTCTGGGCGCAAGCGGCTCCGCTGAGCCGAACCCGATTCCTGGTCTACCGGCGTAAGGCTCAACGCGTCAACGTCGGGATCAGTTCGCGCAGCCCTATCCGTCGGCCAGTTCGCAGCACCGCTGTCCGGTAGACGCGGGCTGCCGCAAGCGCAACGAGGACGGTGCACACCAGGCTCACCACCACCGAGAGGAGGAACTGCCACCAGGCTGCTTGCCCGAACCCGACCAACGTGGGCATGGCGAACGGGGCTGTGGGTGGCAGGTAGGCGAGGACCTTCACCAGCAGCGAGGCCTTGCCTGAGCTGACCCCGATGAGGGAGACGATGTATCCGAAGATGAGGGGCGCGCTCAGTGGTAGGGCCAGGCTCTGCACTTGGTCCTGGCGCTCGGCCAGGGAGCCGGCAGCAGCGTACAGCCAACTGTAGAAGGCGTATCCGAGGACCAGCCAAGCGAGTGTTGCCGCTACCACGAGTGGAGCAGCGCCGTGGACGAGGCTCGATCCCACCGCGTCGGCCAACACGAGTGCGAAGGCGACCAGGGCGATTGCCTGGGCCAGAGCGACTGCGCCGATCCCGATGACCTTGCCGGCGAGCAGCTGGATCGGCCGCACCGTGGCGAGCAGGACCTCCACCACCCGATTCGTCTTTTCCTCCATCACGCCCATGAGCGTCCAGGTGAGGTACTGGTTGAGGACGATGAACACGAGGATCACGCCGATCAGCGCGGTGGCCTCGGCAGTGGTGCGGGCCTTCTTGGCGGGATGGATGCTCTCGACCGGCAGCGGTTTGGCTCTTGCGACGGTGGCGGCCTGCTCGGGGGTCAAGCCGGCTTGGGCGAACGCGTGTTGTGCACCGAGTGTCAGAGACACGGCCTGCACGTAGCGGGCGCGGGCCGACGTGTCTGAAGCCGAGATGGGATTGGTCACCAGGATTCTGTCTTCGCCGTCGATCACCATGTCGAGCCGGCCAGCACTCAGGGCGGTGCGCCCCTGCGGCAGGTTGGGCTCATTGACGAGTTCGACGGACAGCCCGATGCTCTTGGCGAGATCCTGCAATTCAGCGTCGGTAGATGCCGAGCCGGCCACTACGCCGATCCTCTCGGTCTTGGTCGTGCCACTTTGGAGGGTGGGGATGACCACGGCGCCCGCTACCACGGCGAAGAGGATGACCGTCACAACCCGGAACACCCGTCCCCGAACCCGCTCACGGATCTCCCGTCCAGCTACCAGGCCGGTCTCGCCGAAAGGATTCCGGCCGCGCGGTCGCCCCACAAGCCAGCCGATCGGTGACGACCGGCCACCGACCCTGCGGCGCAGGCCCAAGCGGACGAGCGCGACACCGACCAAGACGATGATGATGATCAGGGCCTTCAACGGCTCACCGCCTCGCGGAACACCTCCGATAGGCGGCGGCGTTCGAATACGAACTGGGTGACCCGCCCGGCGGCGCGCGCCGCGTCCAACACGACGTCGGTGTCGGTGGAGTCATCAACCACGAGCCTCACCTCGCCGCCGTCTATCTCCGACACTGTGACACCCAGGATGCCACGGGTCCATGAGCCCTCGCGGTCCCCTTCCACCCGAACGGTGAGCCGCCGTGCCCCGCTAGTGGCCAGCTCATCGACGGTCCCGCTCGCGACCAGCCGGCCGTGGTCGATGATTGCCACCGACTCGCACAAGTCCTCGACCAGATCGAGCTGATGGCTCGAGAACAACACACAGCGCCCCGTGCGGGCCTGCTCGACGAGGACCCGGCCGATGACGTCGATGCCAGTCGGGTCCAACCCGGCGAGGGGCTCGTCGAGCACGAGCACCTCCGGATCGTGCACCAGCGCCGCGGCCAGCTGGACGCGCTGCTGGTTGCCATGCGACAGCGACTCCACCTTGCTAGAGGCCCGGTCCGCCACCTCGAGGCGCTCCAACCACTGCGCCGTAGCCGAAGCAGCCGCATTGGCATCCATCCCGTGCAGCCGGCCCAGATACTCGACCTGCTCGGCCACAAGCATGTTCGGGTACAAACCCCGCTCCTCCGGCATGTATCCGAACCGGCGGAACTGGACGGACCCAACCGGTGCACCATTCCACCGCACCGAGCCGGCGTCCAATGCCGTGAGACCGAAGATGGCGCGCATGGTGGTCGTCTTGCCGGCCCCGTTGGGCCCCAGGAAGCCCACGACCTGGCCCGATGGAACACAGAAGCTCAGGTCGTCCAGAGCCGTCACCGTGTCGAACCTACGGGTCAAGCCGTCGAGTTCCAACAGAGCGCCCACAGCCGCAGCCTACGGTTCCGACCCGAACCTCTTTCCCAATGCGGCGAATCCAGCCGTCCGTTACCTGCCAGTGCGCTCGCGGTGCTTGCACCCTGGCCAGCAGCACGGCCGACGCTGGCCTTCCTCCAGTTCCTCCTGGGTCCGCCGAATGCGACGTTCTCGAGTCGCCGCTTGCTTGGCATCCTCGACCCAGCAGATGAACTCGTTACGGGCCAGAGGCGTAATGTCCCTCCAGGCATCGAGTGCCGGGGGATTGATGATCAGCGCATTGCGCAGGTCTCCCGGAAGCTCGTGCACCACCCCACCGGGAACTCGCGCGCTGCTCATCGCACCAAGATAGCGATGCTGATCATGGGACTCCCGGTAGCCCCCACAACGGTCTCACCGGCCGGCGCGTCTGGCTCCCGCAGTCCGTCTCCGATCTTAGGGCAGGCATGTCCCGGTGCTGGCCGTTCCGCTTGCTTGCTCCGCTTTGGTGATGTCGGCGGATACGGCGTCCATGGTCAGGGCGTAGCCGACATGGGCGGCGGTGGTTGAGTTGGCGAATATCAACCCGATGACCGTGCCTGGTGCCAGTCCGGTGGTGCCCGTCGGCTGGCCGCTGGCCACCAGTGGCCCCCCGGAGTTGCCTGGTTGTACGTCACCGTTGAGTTCGTAGATGCTTCGGCTGGTGATGGCGGTGCCGTAGATGTTGAGGCCGGTCGCCTGGATGCGGGTGCTGATCGCGGCCGGGGTCGCCTGGAGGGGGCCGCCTTGGGGGTAGCCCATGATGGCGCCTGTGGTGTCTCGGGCCACCGGCTGGTCACGAACGGCCAAGGGCGGGTCTGCCAGCCCGGAGACGCGCAGGACGGCGACGTCGAGGTTGGCGTCGAAGAGCACCACTGTGCTCTGGTGGGTTCCTGAGCTGTCGATCACCAGGGTGCGGGTCTCGCCGGCGACTACGTGAGCGTTGGTGACCACCAGCCCGGGAGCGGCGACGAAACCGGAGCCGGTCTCGATCAGATCGCAGGCCTGGCCGGTGATCTTCACCGTCGACGCCCGCGCGGCCGCGAACGCGGCCTGGATGGTGACGTCGTCGGGTAACTCGGCGGGGGCGACCAGCCCTGGAGGCAGGTTGACGAATACGACTGGAAAGCCTCGGCTGGACAGGAACGACTCGATCCGCGCGAACAGCTCCGGCATGGGAGGCAGAATGTTGTCGGCGGTTCGCAGGACGCTCGAGTCTTGCAGGGCCTTGTTCAACGTAGGGTAGCGACTCGCTGATAGCACCGTGCCGAAGACCCAGACGGCGAACATTGCGGCGACGAGACCGACCGCGACGCCAATCGTCGCGTCGGCCATCCCGAGATGGACCCGCTGCAGTGATCGATGAACACGACGGCCGACCACCTCGCCCGCTGCTGCGAGGGAGAAGGTGCAGATGAGAATCACCAGGAGCGCGACGAAGGCCCTCGCTGACCCTGAGACGAGACCGGCCAGCGGAGGGGTCAACAGCACACCGGCTAGCAGACCCAGCCAGACACCTACGACTATCAAGGTTTGCGCTACCGCCCCCGCGTAGAACCCTCGCAGCGCGGATATGAGCAGGATGACGATGATGATTCCGTCCACCCAGTTCACGGATTCCTACTCCTTCACCGTCAGCGTCTTCTCCTGCGAATAGCCACGGTCCCGGCCCCTGGCGGTCGTGAGAGTCCGGACATGGGCGCCTTCAAAACGGGCAGGGTCGGTTGTCTCTAGGCGCAGTGCTGGAAGGCTGGGAGGTGATTGTCTCGGGACACGGCCTGGAGGTTCTGGAAAGCGGTGGTCACGTCGGGGTAGGCCGACACCTTCGGCAGCTGGTCCCCGTAGAAGGCGATGACCTGCTGCTCCACGCTCACACCCACATTGCATGCCGCGCTCAACGTGGCCGGCGAAGCCTGACCGGACGCCGCCGCGGGCACAGCGACCCCGTAGCGGTTCAACAGCGTGGTGATGGTCGAAACGTGCTGCTCCTCGGCGCTGACAACGTTGGGGAACGGTCCTACCGAACCGAGTGCGGACACGACGTTGCGGTATGTCGCCAACGCTCCCGTCTCGGCCTGGTATGCGCCAGTCAACGCTGAGCTGACAGCGGCAGACGGGGTCGCCGTGGACGGACTTGTATTCGACGGCGCGGTGGTGGCAGGAACCGAGGATCCAGAAGTGGGAGTGCCAGCGTTGTTGGTAGAGCTACCACACGCCGCACCCAGCCCAGCCAGTCCGACTACCGCGATCAGCACTCGCCATCTGGCGCTTCGAGGCAACGGCTTTCTGTTCGAGGTCATGCCCGCAGACTGCGATGCGTTGGCCGCTTTGGGACAGGGTCCAAAGTCACAACGTCGGGACCCTTCACGTCTTCGGTAGATCGAAAGGGCCGTACGACTCTGCCCCGCCGGCTCCCACCCCCGGTTCCATAGCCCATAGAAGAGGGCCAGGGCGGGTTAGACGCTCTTGCCTCCGCCGCTAGAAGAAAGACAATTCCGATGAAGATTCTCAAGCGAGGTTGGGTTACCGCAGTCAGCGTTGTCGCAACGATGGCCATGCTGTCCTCACCGGCTCTGGCCGCCGGTCCGGGTGGCGGTGGTGGCAGTGGAAGTGGCGGCGGTGGAAGTGGCGGCGGTGGGACTGGCGGTGGTGAGACGACCGGCTCCTTGTACTCGGACCTCGTGCTCGCTCTACGGGCACCCAATGGGACACCGATTCTCAAGAAGTATGTCGTCCCCGCCACCACCGAAACACCGGAGGCTACCGAGTACTGCGTGCAGCCGGTGTCCTACAACCCGATTCCTGGCGTCGCATCGTCGATCAACCCGGTCGACGAGCGGACGGTATGGGCGATCCCATTGCAGGGCGAGTGGATCGACGCACCGCCGGACCCGCTTCCCGTCGCGGCGATCGCGGCGTGTGACCCTCAGCCGCAGTACGCAATGTTCGTCACCGCGGTCGATATGGAGCGGCTGAACCTGGCGCGCACCTCGGAGGACGTCATCGCCACCAAGCTGGCCGACGTGGCGACGAAGTTCCAGCTCGGGACGAACATCTCGCTGGAGTCCACCGGCCGGATCAGCATCGACGGCACCCCGATCGACGCGTCACCTGAGAACGCGGCGATCTACCAGTCGCTGATGACCACCGGCACAATTCCCGGTCTTCCGGCCGGCATGGCCGGCCCACCGGCCATGATCGGGCCGGCACCTGACATCACCGACCCGAACGCGAACAGCCAGTTCGACGCCTGGGAGCTGGCCGCCATGGCCATCGGCGCGGCGGCTAGCAAGAGCACGCCGCTCAGCATCGACACCGTCGAGTACTACAACCGTGTAATCGGCTTCCCGCCGGCGGCGGATTCCACTGGTACCTCGTATGTGTCGCCCTGGGGCGTCAACTTCGTCAGGTCAACCGACCCGGCCACCGGAACTCAGATGACCGACGGTGAGCAGTTCGTGGATTACAGCAACTTCAGTTACAACCGCTCGCAGACCTTCAAGGGCAGCGTCACCTGGCTGGACGTGTCGACTCTGACGTGGAAGGTCAGCAAGATCACCGCGGTTGTGCCGTTCACGAACCTGTCGTCGTACCCCACGATCGGCGATAACACCTTGTACGGTGTGACCGCGTTCGCCCAGCTGGCCGATGATGTGCGCGCACTGTGCAACTTCATCCCGGACAACACGTTCATACCCGGCTTCTACATGGACGTCCCGGGCGTCGACACCACTGCGGCACAGCTGAAGGCGATCACCGACCCGGCGGTGGACCTCGGCACCCTGCCGACGAACGTCTTCGAGACGTACCCGTTCCAGATGACGGCGTCGCTGCTGAACCCCTTCGGTGGCAGTCTCATCGACAACGCCCGGCTGCGCATCACGATTCACGCCCCAGTGCCTTTTGCTGACAGTAGTGCCGTCACGGCAACGGCTGTAGCAGACGGTCAGGCCGTTCCGTTCAGCGTCGATGGCGCCGGCGACCTGAGCGGGTGGTGGGGCCCCGAATCTGGCTTCCCGGTCGGTAAGGGCTACAACGTCTCCACCAACTTCGATGTCACAGTCGCCGACGGAGCTCCAACCGGGTCCTACAAGATCACGCTCGACCTGATCAATGTCGATAACCCCTCCGAGGTCCTCGCCCAGGACACAGGCACGATCGCAGTGCTCCCCAACCAGAAGACGGTCCTGTGGGGCGGCGCCGTGCCCAAGCTCGCCACCCAGGGCGTGTCGATGGCGATCCCGCTGCAGGTCTATTCGCCCCTGGCCGACACCGGTCAGCTCGTCTTGACCGTGACCGGCCCCGACGACCCGGCGACAGCCGAGACCGAGATGCTTGCGGCCGGTGACGTGAGCATCTATGCCAGCAACGGGAGCGACATGGTGGCCATGCCTCTGACCCCGAACGACCAGGGTCAGCTGGTCGGCACGTGGGATGTGGATCTCGGTGCCGGCTACACCCCGGTGACTTGGTACGTCACGGTCGCGGTTGGCGCGCCGGTCGGCAACTACATCTTCGGTGTCAGGCTCCAGGGTCGCAACACGCTCGACCCGATCACCGTGTCCGTCGCCGCGCCAGAAAGCCACGGCCAGCAGCCGCCGGGAGCAGGTGAGGACACCACCGCACCGATCATCACAGCTACACCGGTCGGCACGCTCGGCTCCACGGCCTCCTTCACGCTCACCGCCGACGAGGATAACGTGACATTCGCCTGCCAGCTCTATGAGAACGGAGTGGCTGAACCTGCGGAAGCCTGCACCTCGCCGGTGACCTACACAGGCCTGCAGCCCGGGGTGTACGTCTTCTCCGTCGTGGGGACCGACAAGGCAGGAAACGTCTCGGATGCCGTCACCTACCCTTGGACGGTCGGCTCGCCGTCGTCCGACATCCAAATCACCAGCCCCTCCACAGCGACGTTCACGCTGAGCCAGCCCAGCACCTTCACGGTTGCGGCTACCGGCACTCTTACGCCGAAGCTCATCGAGGTCGGCGAACTCCCCCTGGGGGTGACCTTCGTCGACAATGGTAACGGAACTGCCGCGCTGGCGGGCACGCCGGCGGTCGGCACGGCCGATGTCTATACGTTCACAGTCATCGCCTCGGATGGCACGTCGGCCACGTGGCAGAGCTTCACGCTGACCGTCGCCCCAGCAGAGACCCCGAACCCGCCGGTCACCCAGCCGGGCGGGTACTCGTTGGTCGCCAGGGATGGTGGGGTCTTCGCTTTCGGTGATGCCGGCTTCTACGGTTCCACCGGTTCCATGGTCCTCAACAAGCCGGTCGTCGGGATGGCCGCAACTGCCAGC
>Ga0307373_10004300_pt1 | contig 24095 bp, 38 predicted proteins | sample OX2MG_FD_202534 | JGI IMG/M metagenome (GOLD analysis project Ga0307373, IMG submission 202534) | Soil microbial communities from Risofladan, Vaasa, Finland - OX-2 | ecosystem: Environmental > Terrestrial > Soil > Coastal area > Acid sulfate soil | place: Finland: Risofladan, Vaasa | collected... | reverse complement strand
GTGCGAGCGTCCCTCCTGAACGTGCAGTGAGACGTATGGTATGACGCAGGCGGGAAGAAAGGAAACAAAACGGGAAGTGATGTGAAAAGAAAGGGTTGCGAAGATAATATAAAAAGGAGTGACGTTTGGTTTGACGCACCTATTTATTTAGAAGAATGGTCATTGCAGGAGAATAATAGGGTCAGAATCTGTGGCGAACTGCGTCAAGAAGGTGTTCGCTGAGGATGGATTTCAGGTGCTTTAAATCGTCGTCCGAAAGACCCAGCCAAGGTCGAGCTGGAATGTTGAGGTCAGGGAACCCGAACTGTTGCGCGCGAGCGTACGGGGTCTTGGATTCGATGAGTAGACCCTCATCGTCGACGGAGTAATCGAACCTGTCGCCGGCCATGTGAAGATCGTATTCGAGGATCGGGCGGTTGCCTACCTTCTTTAACTTTCTAGCAGCATAGCTGGGCTCGAGCGGAGTGAACTTTTCTCCGGTCGGCGTGACGCCGCGTTGGATGCGCTCTCGGGTGCTGATCAACAGTGCTTCGCCGGCCTCTCGGTAGAAGTCCTTTGGGGATTCGACGAGTTCGACGAGATGGCGAAAGTCATCCAAGACTAATTTGTCGTCGATGACGGCATACAACGTGGTCATGATACGGCGATCACAGTTTGCCTTCGAGCAGGATCATCTTGCCGGCGGCGATGTCCTTTTGCAGGTCGCTGGTATCGATTAAAGAGGCCTTCTGGACGGCATTAAACGTCGTTTTATCGCCACCAGCGAGCTTGTGTGTGACGTTCACGGTGACGACGATCTTCCCAGTCGATCCGTGTGCTTGATTGAAGATGTAAAAAAGTTTCGCTGGAGGCCCTGGCTCCAACAGCACAGCGGCCGGCTTGGCGATCATCGTCGGCAAGTTCAGCAATTCAGCCTGGGTCAGACGCTTCGGAAGCGTTTCAGCGTCGTCTAGCAACTGCTTTGCATCGACATCGCGGATGAGGATGGGCGCCGCTGTCACTTTTTGGTGATGTAGTTTGAGCTTGTCGATCAGGGGCTCAGATATCACGCCGGCGGCAAAATAATTGTTCTTCGATTTCCCTTTCCCAACCCTCTGCGCCCACGACGAGAACTGCGACGTGAAGGATTTAAGGATGCGTGGTTTTGACAGGGCAGTCCCTATCGCGGCAGCTGAAACCTTGGGTGCAAGGACTGCGCTCTTCCTGACCAATCGTTCGGTGGCTGCACCCAAGCTGGTCTTGCCCTGGACATGGCCGAAACCCGGATCGATCCCTTTTAGCGTCGTTACGGTGCGTGGAGACGGCCCGTTTTTGCCGATGGTGACGGTCTGCGGATCACTGTCTGGCGCGGTATCCGGGCCCGTTTTGCCCATGTCATCCAGATCGCTTTGCGACAGGGTGTCGACCGTGCATTTACAGTACCAGCCGCCGGGTGGGAAATGGCCGTCCCACCAGGGATCGTCGGCGTGCAGGACGATGCCGTTCCAGGCTTGATGCCAAGGGCGCGGATGCAGCTCGCCGTCCTGATGGACATAGCGCCAGTATGGACGGCGATGCTTGATCGCCTGCATCTGTGTGTGACGCCCCGCCATGTAGCTGGTGCGCAGGTTGGTCTCGTAAATCACACGAGATCGCCAGTTGCGACCGCCATTGTAGGTCCAGCCGTGATCGGCGACGATGGTGTCGAAGCGCTTGCGGAAGTCGCGCAGGGTCTCTCCGTTGGTGATGGCTTTGTCGACGGCGCCTCGAAAGTCTTGCAATAAATCCATCTTGGCCGCGCCGGCGACAACAAAGGCCCGGTCGTGTTCGGCGCCGTAGATGTCCGTCCAGGCGCGAGTGGGGAGATTGAGCTTGCGGCGGAAGAACGCGGTTTGCTCGTCGAAGGGCAGGCTGCCGAAATCAGCCTTCGGCTTCGCCATCGGACTCTTCCAGGACTTCATAACGGCCCGCCAGTGTCGCTGCGGCGAAACCCATCTGCATGACATTGGCAAACTGAGCAGCGTTCAGCCGCGGGTACAGATCCATGATCTGATCACGGAAGTCCTGCAGCGAGCCGCCATTGTCGATCACGGCGTCGAGCTTGTCGCGGATGACGGCATACATGCCGTCGATCGCTTTATCCGCTTGCCGGCTCATGAGATCGACCTGGCCATCGACTACCGAGCCGGCCTGTGCAGGCGTGGCCGGTGCTGCGGGATCGCGACGGTTGAGCGCCACCTTGCCGGTTGCCACTGCCGGAGGCGGTTGCAACAGCTCTACGGTTTTGCCCTGGGCCGGTTCGGAGAACCCGAACATATCCCGCACTTCGCTGGCTTCGACGCGCAGCCCAACCGGCACCAGTTTGGCCAACGAATCGGCGATCATCGACAGGTCACGCGCCTTGGGTTTGCGAATGTGCACCGTGGGATAACGGCGCTGTGGCCCGAAATTGAGATCGACGAATGGGCGCACCAGATCCCGATTGTAGGTGTTGGCCAAGGCCAGACAATCGGCGTCACGGATATCACCGCGCACCTGATTGTGAACGTCGGCGTTACGGCTGCCGAGCCCGCTGCTGTGATGGTCCGCAGAACTGGTCTGGCCCACCACCGCCTTGCTGATCTGCTCGTCCAAATATTTGCAGCCGCGCTCGAACAAATCGGCGGCACCGGAGACGTTGCCGACCTGCACCAGCTCCAGTTTCATGCTCTCCGGAATCACGCAGGCGGCATCCGACCCGATATTCGCCACCGCACGTCGCAACACCGCAACATCCTGAGGGGTCGCCGAGCCGCCGTAGCGGCCGATACGGATCGGCATCCCGAATACTTCGGCGAATGCCAGCCAATCCTTGAGCATGTATTGCTTGGCGATCCAGACGAAGGCGACGATGCGCGCCAACCCGTTGCGAATCGGCAGCCCGCTCTTGAGCCGCGGCTTGTGCACGATGAATTTGAACGGTTTCAGCGGCGCGCCCAATGCCGGATCGGCCATATCGCGCAGACGCAGCGTCGAGCGGTCGATCAGATCGAACAAGAACCAGCTCGGCTCGCAGCGCACGATGGTTTTGGGCTGCCACTGGCTTTCGCTGGTGTCCCAGACGATCTCGGACACCCCAAAACTCTTGCCCAGACCATCGAGCAGGTCGAACCGTGAGCCGACCACGCAATCCAGCTCGAACAGATCACGAACGGCGTCTGCGATGCGGACGTCCTGGGTGCTGTCGGAGGCGGCCTCAACCTTGGCATCCACCGATTCGACCGCCAGTTTGCGCTGCGCGAGCACCGCGAAATAGTGGGTTTCTTTTTCTTCCATCTCCTCCGCCATATACAGGTACTGGCGTGGGTCGATGGTATCCATCGACGATTCGAGGATCGCCGCCATGCGCTCCGGCGTCAGATCGCCGGTCACGGCCTGATGCCAGGCCTGACGCACGCCGACCAACTGCGGTTCGGCGATACGTTCATCCAGCACATCGTATTCGATCGGTTGACCGAAACGGTCTACCAATTTAGAAAGTGCCATCAGAAAATACCTCCGCGACGGCCGAAGCCGGCTGTGGCGTGGATGCTGTGAACGGCGTCGTCGAATTCTTCATCCGCTGCGCTCAGGCGACCGCGCCGCTCGCGGCGCAGCGACGCGACGGTCGCTGCATGGTAATCGTAGGGCTGGTAAGGCTGCTCGGCAGCGTGGACAGCCAGGAACTTGGCCCAGGCACGGTCGGCATGGCCGTTTTCAGAACGGTCCGCATCAAAGCGGACATTGCCGGCAGCGGTGGTCATCTTGCGCAGGCTGTGCAAATCCGAACGCAGATCGCGATCACCCATCGGGATCCGCGAGCGGCGATCCTCAAAACTCTGCTTGCCGACGGTCGCCAGGTGCAGCTTGGTTGGGCCGGTAAACAGCACGCCCTCGACCATGTACTCGCCGTATTTGCGCTGCCAATCCTCGACCGGCTTTTCGCCCATGCCGGTCTGGTCGGCGCAGAGCCTGGCGATGCGGTAGCGACTCATCACCTCGTCGACCAGCGTATCCTGCTCGCGAAAGCTGATGCGGCGACGCGCGATCACCTCACGACACCAGGCGACATCTCCCATCATCTCATCGACCCAGATCACGAACAGATCGCGACGCCGCCCGATGTCGATGCCGGCGTAGCACGGGCCGCCCGCGTAATGCTCCGGAATGCCGGCGCGATCGTGTTCTGCAGCGTTGATCAGCTCATAGTCGAGCCACGCGCTGGCTTCATCGAGCCATTTGAGCTCGAATTCCTGCTCCCAGAGATCATCGTCGTTCAGGCCGGCCTTGAGCATCTCGATATCGCGGTCCAGGCCTTCGGCCACGGCCCGCGCGATATCGCAGAAATACAGGTTCCAGACGCCACTGTGGGCGAGGCCGTTGGCGCGCAATTCATCCTCGATGCCGCCGGCGGTCATGATCTCGTAAAACTTGTTGCCCTTGCCGTTGGGCGTGGAGATCACCCGCAGCTTGAGATCGCCGCGCGACACCACTGGAAACAGCGCGCCCCAAATCTTGCGGCTGTCGGGATGAAACGCGAACTCATCCAGCAACACGCTGGCCGTGAAGCCGCGCGCGGTGTCCGGATTGGCCGGTACCGCGGTGATCTTGGAGCCGTTCGGCAGCCGCACTTCCAGTGCGTTCTCGGTGGTGCCTGCCCAGGACACTTCATAAGCATCGAACGCCGCTTGGTAGGCCGATAAATGCACCTTGATGCCTTCGTTAATCGCTTCTTTCGCTTGGCGCTCGCCGCGCGAGAGGATCACCCAACGCCGCCGGCTGCCGTTGACCTCGGCGTCTAGACAATCGTCGACGATTTCCAGCGCCGACGAGAAGGTTTTGCCGATCTGGCGCGCGAACATCGCCGCCTTGAACTTGGCGGTATCCGCCTTCCAACGGCGCTGCGAAGCGTAGAGTTGGATCGCGCTCATCAGGCCAGACCGTAGACTTCCTCGCGAATCGCGCGCAGGGTCTCCTTGTCCAGTGTCCGTGTGCCAGAGCGCTCCAGACCATCGATCTTCGATTTCACCTCCGCGATCGCCGCCTGACGGGCTTCCGCCGCCCACTTTTTCTGCGAAATGGTGGCGCGGCCCAGATCCGCGATCAGCCGGCCGATCTTGTGGATGTCGATCTGTTCGGGATCGACCTGCAAGTCCATCAACACCGCGAACAGCTTTTCCTGCACCAGGCGCGCGAGGGCATCGCCGACGGCGTTTTCGTGATCCGGGCTCTCCGCGACAATCGCCCGCGCCTGCTCGGTGACCAGCTTGAGCGAGCGGATGCGCTGCTCGAACTGCTCGCCGTAGCGATGGATCGAACTCTTGCCGATGGACTGCCCATGCTCGGCCAGCCACGCCGACAACTGCTCATAGCCCGCGAATCCTGACGCCACCAGCCGTCGATCCAGCTCCGCCTTGAGCGTTTCCGGCAGACTCAACACCGCCGAGCGGCGCGGCATACTAATACCACTTCCGCGGCCGTGCGATGCCTGGCTCGCAGGCCTGCGTGTACTCGACCACGTCCACCCCGTAACGCGTCAGGGAGGCCAGCCAGGTGGGCTGATCTTCGGCCTGCAGCGTGACCAGCCCACGATCGCGCAGATAGTCCAGCTCTCGGCGCAGACCGTGTGGCGTGATCGGCAGCGAGATGTCTTGCAGCGTGCGCAGAATCAGCGATTCGGATACCGGCTGAGGGCGCCCGGCATCCAGCACGCGCAGAATGCGCCAGCGTGATTCCTCCCGCTGCGCGCGCTCCAGGTCGATTTCATTCGGCATGTTTGGTCCCCATTCCCACAATGATGTCGATCTTCTCGCTGAGGCGATCCATCTTGGTATCGATCAGGCCGCTAAAACGAATCCAGTCCTCGCGCCGCACGTATTGGTTGGGCAGGTCCGCGCGCAGGCGCAGCAGCGCCTTCTCGTTTTCGTGGCCACTCGATTCCAAACGGCGCATGTCTTCCCCCAACGTGCGGAACTTGGCGTCCTGCATGTCGAAGCGGCTGTCCATCCCCCGCAGCACCACCCGCGACAGCGCCCACACCGCGGAGACGCAGGTGACCACCGCAGAAGCGATGAAGATGAAAAAATCCCAGAATCCGAGTTGGAACTCCATGTCCGGTCAGTGCACGCCGGCGGTCTGGTGGTGCCAGTCGATCAACGCTTGAAGCTGCTGGCGGATGTCATCGCAGCGCTCGGCATTATCGATGTGGTTGGAGAGGAGCTGCTGCTCGCTGATGCCGGCATCGAGAGCAGGATCGGTCCCCGAGGCGGCGTCAGGAGACTCGCAGGCGGTTGCGGACAGGCTGGGATCGAGGGCACAGTTCCACAGGCCGACAGCCCCAACAGTGAAGACAAAGCGAGGCAGAAGCTGTAACGGCGCGCCCGGCGCAGTCCGGTATTTGACAATAACATGCGGCACCTCCTTGGTGATCGTCTGATAGACGATCTGCGTCTTGACTCGATTAACCGCCAGCTGGGTGGCGATCTGCTGACCCACGGCTTGAGCCTTGGCGAGCTTTTGCTGACTGACGATCTGCGCCTGCTGCTGCGCGATCTGATCCACCGCCGTCTGGTGTCGCAGCCCCAACCAATAAGGCCCTCCGACCAGCACGAGCAACAACCCCATCGCGACGATGAACTCCAGCAGCTTGCCGCCGGCGTTCCCCAGCTTGGTAACGGCGAATGAAGCGATCCACGCGAACATCAGGGTTTATCGTCCTGAGCGCATCGGCGTTCTCGCCACTCGTACAAAGCCACCGCGACCGCCAACACGCCGGTGAGCGCACTAAAGGCCGCAGCGGAATCTGCTGTCACATGCAAAGCATCGGGGCCGAACACCCGCAGTGCGGCCCAGGTGATCAAACTGACCGCCCATAGCAACACGCCGAAGCGGATGAAAGCCTTGATGGTCATGTTGAGGCCGATCGGCCGGGTGCACCCGTTAGCTTCGACTCGGCTTCGCCGGTCTAGGTTTGGCCGCAGCACTCGGCGCTGCCGGTGCAACCGGCGGGTGCGTCACTGCGAGATGGATCAGACCCAACTTGGATTCGATCATGCCCAGCTTGGTGGCGACCAGCGACAGCTGTTGTCTCGCAAATCTATCAAGCCTGTCCTCGATTGCTTTGGTGGTCGCGAGATGAGCGCGCAATAACCAGAAGACCGCAACGATGACGATGAGGGCCAACACGATAAAGATGATTGTCAACATAGGAGAATCCTCAAGCAGTGAACAGCGAAGCAATGCCGGCTCCGCCGGTCAGGCAGACTTTGTCGACATAAGATTGATCGCGCAGCGTGCCGGTGAGCGTGCGATAGGGCGCGCCGCCGTTGTAGCTGGCGACGACGCCGGCCCAACCGTCCGACTTTAAATAGCGATCCCGGCGCTTGGCCAGCAATTGGCAGCCGTGGTGCAGCCCTGCCAGCGGATCCGTCAAGCCAGTCAGAAACCCCGTGAACCCCTGCTCGCGGGCGACAGCGCCCATCACCTGCATCAAGCCCCAACTCGCCTGCTGGTCGATCCACTCGGTGTCGGCGGTTTCAGCGCCGCCGGGCGACGGGAAATCGGCGGGCGCATTGTCGCGCGTGCGATCCGCCGGCCGAACCCGATAGGGCACGTTGTGGGACAGGTTCCACAAGTATTCGTACGCGCTCTCGTAGCGGTGCGCAAAGCGATTGCCGCCCGATTCCACCTGCACGATCGTCGCCACCAGCGCGGGATCGAGACTGTATTTCGGTGCGATGACCTGAATATAAGAAATGTTCGACATGCCGCCAGTGTGAACGACAGGGCACCGGTTTAAGACCGTGGAAACACTTCGCCCCGCAGTGAGCGGGGCGATGGGGTGATGTTAGTGCGTGGGGAGTGAGGCGTCAATTATTAGCCACGTCTTGATAAGTTAGTGGATCGGCCAATTCTTTTTTGCATTCTGCTACTGCTCTTTGATATTCCTTTTGCGCAGTTCCCAAGTCTGCTGCGCTGCTCGCCCCAAAGAAGGCGCTCCCGATATTGTAGACGTAGTCGGCAGCACCCCAACATTCGACGTAGGCAAGATAAAATTCTTTTGGTATCGGAGGGGTGTAATCGTAAATTTTGGTGGCCCGCGGATCAATGGAGTACATCCATCCATTGAGGTCGTCATGCAGGATCGCATCGTCCAGTTGTTTATGGACTGCTTCAGTTTGTCGGAGTGTCTTTTGCGCTGCCTGCAATCCCTCTTTCAGATCAGCAATCGTTTGCGCCTTGGTTAGCGGTTTATCGGCATCATAAACATGCGCGGATATCGCGGAAGGCGATTGTTTCATGTGTGATGTTTGAGGAACTGAGGATGTCGTCTGCTGACTATTGTTAGAAGCAAACCCGCCATCGAACACCCACGCCGTGATCATGATGGACGCGAAAACCCCACTGATCGCGATGATTCCACCGACAACTGGATTTCCGATACGTCTACCGACCCAGAGCCCGCATATCGTCACAGTGACGATGGAGACCAGCATGATAAAAACGATCATTTCTTCCCCGTCTGTTTTCTTTTTTCTCGCGTCGCGTGGCGAGATGGCATCGTACGTCCGCCTTACTTCTTCGACATCACCGTGCCATAGACAGTTTGTAGTTGCGTATCATGTCTCTGTCTCCATGCTTGCGCTTGATCATTTCCCGCAGCCGGTGCGGATGGTCACGGTCGCCGCGCCATAGATCACCGTTATGTTAGCGCGTCCAGAAATCGTGATGATCGGCGCTCCAGCCGAAGAGTTTCCATCGCGGACGTCTCCAACTGTTTTTTTTGTCTGTTTGCGACGTTCCCTGTCAGTTTGAGGCCCACTGAGATCGGCGCCGAGCAGATTAGTTAAATTCGATTTCGCGATCATCGACGGTCGCTCCGGCAGGTTAATGATATCGGCCACTGCTCTCCCCCACTATATATCGTCATGTCGCGCTCCGGTTCTGTAACGCCACTCTGGGGCTCTGTTGCTGAATATTGCATAAAACGTACAGCGAGTTGATCGCGCTGGCTTTGTCGGCGGCGTTGAGTTTTAAATACGCCTGTCGTTCTTCCAGCGCCTCGATACAGCCCTTCAGCAGCTCAGAATCGTAGGCCTGCACTGGCAAGGTTCGAGCCACGTTAGAAGACCTGTGCATCGCGTCGGGGAGCTTTGAGCCCATCACTTTATAGGCCGATTCGATGAACTCGCGCACCTGCTCTACCGATGCATGCTGCTCGATCGTGTAGGACACCAGGCTCTTGACCTGTTCAAGGCTGAAGTCTTTGTCGAGGTGCATCTCGATCATCACCTCACTGACGAGATTCACGGCTTCCTGCGCCGTCAAACGGACATCGCGCGTCATCCGTTCTTCGTTTCTGACGCCTGAGATCAGATAGCCGACGTCGAAAGAGGACCGTCCGAGCACATCCAGCGTTTCGGCCGGCATCGCCCTATTGCGCTCCCACCCGCGCCACGCAGAAAGACTGACATCCGCGAGATCAGCGCAGGCGCTCTGCGACAGCTTGAGCCGTTCGCGTTCTTCTTTTAAACGACTGTTGATTGTCGACGCTTGCATGTGTCAACAAACAGTTGTATTGTGGTTACAAGTAAACATACAGCGCCAACTTGTAGACACCGTGCACCCCGCCTTCATCCAAGCCGAATTGAAGCTCCATGCCTCCAATGCTGCCGCAGTCGGACGCAAGGTCAAGCTCTCGCGCAGCATGGTCTGCGCTGTGATCAAGAGTAGAAGGTACAACGTTCGCGTTGCGACGGAGATCGCCAGGATTATCGGCCGTCCCGTCAATCAAATCTGGCCGGGGCGTTATCCAGTCGTCCGCACGCGTAAGGCTGCGTGTCGCTAATGACCTCATTCCAGGATTCTCCATGTCGGTAGGTTCGCACAGACGGGGCCGTCCGTCACCGGCCAACGGGCGAGATTCTATCTCCACAGATCAGCCCGATCTTTTCCGGCAACTCGAAAGGCCCACGTTGAGCTCGGCTCCTGCGCTCGATCTGGACATCCACTACGAACTGCTGGGAGCACTCAACACCGCGATCCGCCAGGCCCGCACCGCCGGTCTGAGCCGGGAACGGATCGTCGATGCCATGAACCGGCTCCTGCCGGAATTGGACAAGCCCGTGACCCTGCGCCAGATCAACGCCTGGACAGCGGCCAGCAAAGTCGAAGAGCACACGTTTCCGCTGCGTTATCTCGCTGCGTTCTGCAGCGCCACCAACAGCGAAGAGCCGCTCCGCGTCGTCGCCGCCGCGCTGGGCTTCGGGTTGGTGGACGCGCGTGAGATGGAAGCCCAGCACCTGGGCGAGAACCTGATTCAGTCCGCGCGGCTGCGCCGCGTGATCCGTGAGCAGCAAACCCGATTGGGGGGATAGATGAATACACCAGAAAAAACCGCCATCTCTGAAATGGCCAGCATCGATACCACCACGGTATCTGCGACACAGTTCGAACAGTTGGAACAAATTGCCCGCGTGGATCTGAGCGCATCGCAGGATGTGCTGGCTGCGCTGGGCGCCGAGGAACTCAATCGTGCCGAGTTCAGTGTGCTGCGTGCTGGAGCCTATTTTCTGCGGCTCAAGGCAGTCAGCTGCATACAAGGCACACGAAAAGACTTAGCGACAGCGCCATCGTTAAGTTCCGAAGGCGGCTTTTGGCAAGCTCTCTCTGCGGTAGACGTACAGCCACGCCAAGCCCAGCGCGCCATGCAGATCGCTCGTTACGTGGCCGCATTGCCGCCAGACCACGCGCGCCGCATCGCAGGGCTGCCGCCTTCAAAAATTATACCGCTGGTCAATGCCGACCCGGAAGTCGTCGAGTATCTGCTGGCCGAAGATCGGCTGGACGGCGAAGCCTCGCTATCCGTGCGCGATCTAAAACGTGAACTCGCCAAACTGCATGCCGAAAATCGCAAGCTGGCCAGCGACGCCGAGGAAGCACGCCTCGAAAAGCAGGTCATCGAACATGAAGCGGCTGGCTTCGATCTTGCCCATTGGGCGGTCGCGGCCCGATCCGAAGCCGTCTGCCAAGGCCAAGCGCTCTCCACCGCCTTGGATATCCTCACCGAGGCCATCGACAAACATCTGCTGAATGCGCCGGCCGGTCAGCAGGATCGAGCGGAGCGTGCGCGCCATCAGCAAGCCGCCGCCGGTACGTTGTATCACACCATCTACGCTGCGGGTGTCCGCGCAGCCGCCCTGGCAGACCGCTTGCGCGCCAGCTTCGGCGATGACATCACCCTCGGCGTGGCACCCGATCACCTGCTGTCGCCAGCGGAAGCCGAGCGCTGCGAAGCGGCCCGCTGCCAGATCTTCCAGGCCGCACGCAAGGACTTTGCCCTGCGCGATATCGACCGCGCCAACAGCCGCCCTGGCCGCAGAGGTCGCAAGCTCGGCACCGGGAACGTCTGAGCTGAGTCATGCCGCCCGTCGTCGCCCTACGCCCTGCCAGCGAGCTGGCCCAGCGCCAGCCCGGTGTTTGGGAGCAACTGCCGGAATCCATGAGACAGATTGCCCTTACGCGCAGTGCCATTGCGCGCCGCGTGGTCGAGCGGATGGAATGGCAGAGCCAGCGTGCGGCGCTCCGGTCGGTCGTGTGCGAGATTCGTGCAGGGCTGCATAACAACGCCATCCGGCTGCTCGGCAAAACACCGAGCGAACCGGCGTTGCGACGCTGGGCATCGGCCTTGTCGCAGAATGGAGTGGAAGCGCTTGCGCCGGGATACACCGGCCGCGTGCGCAAGGCTTACGGCTGGGAAGTGCGGGCACAACGCCTGTTTGCCCAGCCCCAGCGACCGGCCTACAGCACGGTGGCTTATTGGCTGCGCCAGGAAGGCTTCGACAGCGCCAGCGAAAGCCGCGTGCGCCGCTATCTCAAATCACTGCCCAGCAACCAGACCGAGACCTCGCGCAAGCGCGTCGGCGGTCATTACTACGATCAGAATATCCGCCCGCATGTGCGGCGCGATGTCACGGTGCTCAACGTCGGCGATGTCTATGAGGCTGATGGGCATTGTTGCGATGACTATGTGCAGCACCCGCAAACCGGAAAGCACTTTCGCCCGGAGCTGACCACCTTCATCGACGTGCGCAGCAGCAAGATCACCGGTTGGTGGCTGGGCGAGTTCGAGAACTCCATCGACGTGCTCTATGCCTTGAGCAGCGCCATCCGCAATTACGGTCATGTGCCGGTGATGCTGCATACCGATCCCGGCAGCGGCTACGTCAACAAGATGCTGAGCGACGAGGCCACCGGCTTCTATGCGCGTCTGGACATCACGGCAGTCACCACGATCCCCGGCAACGCGCGGGGGAAGGGCTTGCAGGAGGGGTGGTTCCGCTGGTTCGAGGAGCGTTTGGGCAAGCGGTTTCCGGCGTTCTGCGGGCATTGCCGCACCGATGACGAACTGTCGCGGTTGGCCATGCGGATCAAACGCGGTGATATCTCCATCCCCACGTTCGAGCAGTACCACGATGCGGTGCGCGACTACATTGAGACCTACAACAACACGGCGAAGAAGTCACTCGACGGCCAGACGCCCAATCAACTCTGGGAGCAGCTCAATCCCAACCCATTGCATCTGCCACTGGACGTGCTCATGCGTCCGCGCCGGGAAGCCAGCGTGCGCAGCTGGGAAGTCCGCTTCGAGAACCGCTTTTACAAGGCCGCTGAGCTGGCGCAATACGAGCGACGTAAGGTCGTGGTCGAGTACGACATCCACGACGAATCCAAGGTCTGGATACGCGACAGCAAGGGGCGCCTGGTTTGCGAAGCACTCTTGGTCGAAAAGAGACCCTGGGCGGCTGAGAATGTGTTGGCGGATCGCCGGGCGCGCTCGCTCAAGGGTCAGCAGAAACGCCTGCAAGCGCATGCCGACGAGGCCGCGGCACGAGCTCATCGGCCCATCACCACCGCCGCCATGATCGACGCGCTCGATGCGCCGATGCACGTCGAGACGCCGGCACTGGCGCATCAGCTGTTGGATGCGGGCCATCGGCTGGCATCGCCGTCGACACCATCGCAACCGATAGCACGTCCCGTCTCCACCGCCGTCCTCGCACACGTCGCTGCCGAAATGCAAGCCGACGCCGAGGAATCCGAGACCTCCGATCACCGCTACGCCCGCGCCTGCGCGCTGGAAGGCATGGAAAAGATCGACGCCGCCGAGGCGCGCTGGCTGGCCATTTACCAGACCAGCTCGGAGTACGCCGCACAGCGGCTGATGCAGCAAGGTTTTGAAAACGACGATGCCGGCGTTGACGCGCCGGCATCGGAGACCACCGCCCGTTTTGACGACGGGTTTACCACAGGAGCATGAATCATGAAGAGCAAGACGGTTGCCGTCAAGAACGTCGCCCGGCTGACCGAGGCCGGTGAGGCCTTGATCCGCCGCCCGGCCGGGATGCCGGGCATGGGGCTGGTGCACGGTGAAACCGGCTACGGCAAGAGCACCGCCGTGGCCTGGTATCGCAACCACTGCAACGGTGTAGTGGTGCGGGCGATGGCGACCTGGACGCCAGCGGCGATGCTCACCGCCATCCTGCGCGAGCTGGGCCGCGAGTCGCGTGGATCCTGCGCGGCGATGATGATGGACTGCATCGAGAGCCTGACGATGTCCGGCCGGCCGCTGTTTGTGGACGAGGCCGATTACCTGGTCGACTCCAAGCGGATGACCGAGTCGCTGCGCGATCTGCACGACATGGCCACGGTGCCGGTGGTGTTGATCGGCATGGGCGGCATCGATCAGCGCCTGGCCCACCGCAAGCAGCTCACCGGCCGCATCATGCAGGACGTGCACTTCCAGCCGCTGGACGAAGAAGATGCGGCCAAAATTGCCAAGGAACTCTGCGAAGTCATCGTGCAGCCTGATCTGGTGGCCCAGCTGACCCGGAAGGCGCTGGGCAGCACGCGGTTGATCGTCGTGGGTCTGGCACGGGTCGAGCAATACGCGCGCTCGCGCGGCATGGCGAGCATCGGCGCCAGCGAGTGGGGCCGGCGGCAGTTCTTCACCGGCGGCGCACCCGACAACAACGGCCAGCCACCACCCACGGGAGGCCCACGCTAATGAGCACTACAGGGTCCGTGCAGCGCACGCCAATGGCCCCCACGGAAGGCCGCAGCCGCATGTGGCAGTCCATGCGCATGCTCCGGCGTTTCTCCACCGCCGAGGTGCAGGCCACGGCCGAGGTCAGTGCCGTTCAAAGCCGCCGTTATATCTACGCGCTGCTGCAAAACGGCTATGTGCGCCAGGTGCAGCCGCGCCAATACGGCGTGCCCTGCGGTCATCCGGTCTATTTGCTGATCCGCGATACCGGCCCGCACGCGCCCCGCATCGGCAAGCAGCAGCTGCGCGATCCCAACCTGCTGCCGCATTACCTCACGGCCGGCGAAAAGCCGGTGGTCATCACGCGCAATGAATACGAGCGCGCCATGCGCTGCGTGCGCGCCTGCGCGGGCATGACCGACCCCGAGTGCGAGATTGCGACGCTGCGCAAGGCGGTGAGCGCGTGAGCGCCGCGGCGAGCTGGGTGGACGTTCTGCGCGACGCTTGTCGCCACGCCACCCAAGCCACCGTGGCACGGCGCATCGGCTATTCGCCGACCGTCGTCAACCAGGTGCTCAGCGGCACCTACAACGGCGATTTAATCAGCGTTCAAGCGGCGGTTGAGGGCGGTTTGATGGCGTCGATGGTCGACTGTCCGGTGATCGGCGAGATCCCGCGCCAGCGCTGCATCGAGCACCAGCGGCGTCCGTTCACCCCGACCAACCCCACCAACATCCAGTTGTATCACGCCTGCCCGCTCTGCGAGCACAGCATCCGCAAGGAGAAGCAACGATGAACCCCACTGAGGAGACCCCCATGATCAACCCCATCAAAGCATCCGAAAAACCGCTGCGCGTGCTCACGCCCGAGCTGACGTTCCGGCTGCGTTGCGCCACCGGCGCCATCCACAAGCTCCGTGCGCTGGGCTACAAGGTCGCGTCGCAGGATCTCCATCTGGGCGCCTCCCGCAGACCGCTCCTGAATTTGGTCGCAGGCGGCGAGTCGCTGCGTCAACAGTGCACCCAGATCACGATCGAGCAGCGCGAACGGTATCGCATCATCATCGCGCGCTTCGCCGGCTGTGATGTGAGATGGCAGCAGGATTTTGAAGCCGTGCCGCCGTTCGCGCACGGCCTGAATCTATTTGCCGGAGCAACCTCATGAGCGCGGCCGAACTGCTGAACAGCGAACTCACGCTGGCAGCGGACATCGTTGAGCTGATCCAAGCCAAAGGCCCGCTGAACAACGATGACATCGCCAGTCGGCTGTCTGTCGCCAGCCGACACCGGTTTAAGGGAGCGGTGGAACACCTGCTCAAAACCGGACGCGTTGAAAAATTAAAAGGCAACAAACCGGGGCTGCGGATCGTTGGCGACAAGCGGCCGATCCCCCTGAACAGCAGCTATGAAATCGGCCGGCGTCGCCGGCGCTCTGTGAGGGTGGTGCGATGACTTACATCGAAATATTCGCGTTGTTCGAACTCGGCTTTCTGTGTGGAGTCGCGGTGATGGCGCTTTTTTCAATTCACCGGGATCGCTCATGAGCAAGTCCTGTCCCGTCCCCGGCTGCGGCTGGACGATCGCAGCGGGCTCACTGATGTGCGGCCACCACTGGCAATTGCTGCCCGAGACCCTGCGTCGCGATCTGCGCAACGCCAAACTTCAGCGGCCCACGCCGCAGCAATGCGAGCGCCTGCAAACACGGATCCTGTGTCATTTCGAATCGGTGTCCGTGCCATGAGTGGCGCTCGGGCACCGTTAACCGACGAGGCGTTCGTCGATCGAGCGGCGCAGTTGCTGCGCAACCCGTCTTTGGCCATAGATTCCGGAGACATCGATTTCCTCGTCCGCGTCTCCGAATTGATCCGGCGCGGCATCCCACTCAGCGAGCAGCAGCACAGCACGCTATCCCGCATCGTCAATCAGCTCGATCACGATCCGATCACCGACTACGCCTGGCAGCGGATCAAGGAAGAGCCATGCGTCTGATCTGTCCGGAGTGCGGCGCCGTTGGCTCGATGGCGCAGTTCGCCACCGACGTCGACGCCCGCGCCGTGGCCGAGTTGCTGGCACGCGCGCCGGCGCAGATGGGGATCCCGATGCTGGCCTACGTCAGCCTGTTCCGCCCGTCGAAGCGCGTGCTGACCTGGCCGCGGGCGCGTCGGCTGTTGGCCGATCTGGAAGCGCTGATGGGGTCGGGCTTTATCCACCGTCGCGGCCAGTACTTGGGCGTCACGCGCGACATGTGGCGTCAGGCGCTGGAACAGATGACCGACGCCCGTCCGCGGCTGACGCTGCCGCTCAAGAGCCACGGCTATCTGCTGGAGATCGTCATCGGGCTGGCCGACAAGGCCGCGGCCAGCATCGAAGACAAGCGCGAGGCCGAGCTGCGCGCCGGGCTCAAGGCCGGCCAGCACGCGCCGGAGCGCATCAGCCGGCAGCAACGCATCGACAACGCCGTCGCCAGTGAAAACGCCTCGCGCAAGCGCATCAAGTTGGCGCCGCTGACCGCGGCGGAGATCCCCGACTTTCTCACCCGTGAGGGCCTCGCATGAGCGACTGGATCACCCAAGACGCCGTGCTCGACGCACTGCGCGACCACATCGGCCAGGACAACGGCATCAGCGCCCGCAGCCTGGTGCTCAAGCTGACCGGCGTCTACGCCCGGCCGGCCGACGAGCGCGCCCTGCGTCACGTCATCGAGGCGCTGCGTCGCGACGGCCATCACCTCTGCGGTCATCCCACCACTGGCTACTTCGTCGCCCGCACCGATGACGAGCTGCTGCGCACCGTGCGCTTTTTGCACGACCGCGCATTGACGTCACTGACGCAGGCGGCGGCGATGCAGCGCGTCAGCCTGCCGGATCTGCGCGGGCAACTGAGATTGCCGACGTGAGACATCAGTGGACGCTGGCTGAGTACGCGCTGTTGCGGCGGCTCTATGCCGACACGCCGTCCGCCGATATCGCCGAGCGGCTGGGTTTGTCCGTGAAGTCGATCTACGACAAGGCCAGCAAAATGGGCCTCCACAAATCGCAATCTTATTTAGAGACCGTCACTGGTGGACGCTTGCGCCCGAACACCGCGATCGGTGCGGACTATCGATACCGCAAAGGCCATGTGCCGGCCAACAAGGGCCTGCGTCGGCCAGGGTGGGCGCGGGGACGCATGCGCGAAACGCAATTTCGCAAAGGACAGCGCAGCAGTCGCGCCGAGTCGCGCTATCAACCCATCGGCACCGAACGCATTACCAAAGACGGCTACATCCTGCGCAAGGTCAACGATGACCTGCCGCTGCAGGCGCGATGGCAACTGCTGCAGCGTCTGGTGTGGATCGAGCATCACGGGCCGATCCCGCCCTCGCACGCCGTCTGTTTTCGCAATGGCAACAAGCAGGACTGCCGGATTGAAAACCTGGAATTGATCTCGCGCGCCGACCTTGCGCGCCGCAACAGCATCCATCGTTATCCGCCGGCGCTCAAGCAGGTGATCCGGCTTTCCAAAAAACTGCAACGCACCCTGGAGCAAAAACGTGAAAAACAAGATTGAGGACTTGCGCAACCACCTGTTCGCGGCCCTGGAAGGACTGGCGGACGAGAAAAACCCGATGGCCCTGGACCGTGCCGAGACCATTTCCAAGGTCGCCCAAGTGTTGGTGAATTCCGCCAAGGTCGAAGTGGACTTTCTCAAAGTCACCGGCGGCCTCAAGTCGTCCGGCTTCATGCCGATCGAAGACGAGTTCAAAGCGAACAAAACCGCCGCCATCGTCCGCAACTGAGGATCCGCCATGACCAACCCCAAACCCACCCGCATCAAAGCCGCCAGCATCAATCTCACGCGCGACGAGGCCGAGGCGTGTCTGGCCAACATCGGCACCGCGCAGCGCCGCGTCATTGGAATCGAAGCGGCGATGAATGACGAGATCGCCGCCATCAAGTCCCGCTACGAAGCGCAGGCCGCGCCGCACAACCAGAACATCACCCGCAGCTTTCACGATCTGCACCTGTGGGCAGAGGCCAATCGCGACAGCTTGTGCGCCGGCAAGATCAAGACCGTGCGCATGGCGACGGGCGAAATCCTGTGGCGCAAGCGGCCGCCGTCGGTGCGCATCACCGGTGCACCGGCCGTCATCGAGCGGCTGATCAGCTTCGGTCTGACCGCCTTCGTGCGCGAAAAGCAAGAGATCGACAAGGACGCGATCCTCGCCGAGCCGGATCAGGTGAAAGGCATCAAGGGCATCAAGGTCATTACCGATGTCGAGGACTTCGTGGCCAAACCGTTCGAGACCGAGATCGAGCGCGTGGAGCCGGTGCTGCGGAGCGCGGCATGAGCGCGGCGCTGGAGAAAGCGCAAGCGCGTCTGCGTGAGATGCGCGCAGCGGGAGTCAAGATCAAGCGTGTCTCACGTCTGCCGACGCTAAAGCGGTATTACCGGGATTTCTACGGCGTCGATGAAAACAAAAACGATCCTGGTCAGCCCACGCTGTGCCGATTGGATTACAACACCAGGATGGCCGAGCTACGCGGTGTGAATCTGCGTCCGGTGGTTGAGTCGATCTGTTTTGAATGTGTGGGCGGAAATGACGATCCAGGCCCAAAGTTGCGGGTGCGCGATTGTGCGTGTCTGGATTGCCCTCTGCATCCAATCCGGCCCTGGCAACGCTTGAAAGGTCGCGGCGGCGCAAAGCCGTCCGATACGGATCGCGTGGGCCAAATAGTAAACGGTGGTAAAACGGCCTCTACGGAAATTGCAGCGTCTGTACGTATCAGCGTAGCCCCCGAGACGGCAAGATCACCTATATGCACCGCTGATGGTGTTTGAGCGGCGCATGGCTCACGGCGCCAAACAGCCATTGCGCGCGCGCGAGCTGGCGCGTATCCACATCCTCAAGGCCCAGCTCAAGCTCGACGATGAGCGCTATCGCGCCGTGTTGTGGGTGCAGGGTCGCGTCGAGTCCGCCGCCGATCTCGACGCGCATGGGCGGCGCGCGGTGATCGCGCACCTGCAATCGCACCTCAAACCCGCCACGATTATCGACGGCACACCGCCGCGCACGCTGTCCAGCCGCCCGCTGCTGCGCAAGATCGCCGCCCAGCTGGGCGCGGCGCAGAGAGCGTGGCCGTATGCCGAGGCGCTGGGGCGGCGATTGGCCGGCAAGCAGGCGCTGGAGTTTTGCTCCGATGCCGAGCTGGGCAAGATCGTCGCCGCGCTGGCCATCGATGCGAGGCGGCGCGGACAATGAATGCCGTCGTGGAAATCGATATGCGGTTATTGCCGCCCACCATCAAACGCATGGTGCGGGTGATCGGTATCGAGATGACGCTGAAACTGCTGCGGCACCAGGGCGGCACCGATCTGCGGTTGCCCTATGGCGTGACGCGCAGGCGCAGGCACGGCCTGAGCGATCTTGCCCAGATCTTGAACCACGAGCAGATCCACGCGTTCTACGGCGAGTTTGCCGACGGCCGCAAAGAGATGACGCTGCCGAAGGCCGACAAGATCGTGATGCAGTATCGCAATGCCGAGATCCGCAGACTGCATGGTGGTGACGGGATCAGTCTGCCGGTGCTGGCACTGCGGTTTGAGCTGACCGAGCGCCAAGTCTGGAACATCGTGCATTCCGAAACATGGCCGAGATGGCGGTCGGCTGAGACGATGCAGCAGGAGTTGTTCGACACGCCGGATTGACGCTCTGTAGCCGTTGCTCCTAAGCTGTCTCCATCGCCCCGCATAAGCGGGGCGAATCATTTCCACGGTCTTTTGAGTGTTCCCAGCCGCCGATACTGGCCGCGAATGGAACGTCATCACCACATCGCTCTCAACGCACGCCAGCAGCCACCGGCCGTATTGGCGTTGTGCTTTTCGCTCACCGGCGAAGGCGCCGTGCCGGAATGGGTTGAGCTGGTGCCGGCTCCGAATGCCGAGGGCTTTGTCGTCGGTCTGGACGGACGCCGCTGGAAATCGGATGCGGCCGCGGTCGCGGCCAGCTTCCGCAAGCCCATCGCGGTCGATGTCAATCACTCCACGCATACCGCTGCCGATGCCGGCGGCGAATCCCCCGCACGCGGTTGGGTCGAGCAGTTCGAAGCCCGCAACGGCGCGGTGTGGGGACGCGTGGAATGGACGACGGCCGGCGCCGACGCCGTGCGCAACAAGGACTATCGCTATCTGTCGCCCGCACTGGCCGTGAACAAGGCCGGTGACATCGTGGGCATCCGCAGCGTTGGCCTGGTGAACGATCCCAATTTTGATCTCGCGCTCAACCAGCGCACTGAAGACCCCGACGAGGAAACCGTCATGCTCGAAAAGTTGCTGGCCGCGCTCGGCCTCCAGAAAGATGTCACCGAGGAGGTGGCACTCAACGCGGTCACCCAGCTCAAGGGTGATTTGCAGACCGCGCTGAACAAGCGCACAGACACGCCTGACCTGAACCTGTACGTGCCGCGCGCCGACTTCGACGCGGTGAAAACCCGCGCGGAGACGGCCGAAACGAGCATCGCCACCAACACCCGCCAGGCGCTGGATGCGGAGGCTGATCGCGAGGTCGTCGCGGCGATGAAGGCCGGCAAGATCACGCCGGCCACCAAGGACTTCTACATCGCCACCTGCAGTTCGGCTGGCGGCCTGGAGAAGTTCCGGGCGTTTATCGCGGCCGCACCGGTGATCGTCGCCGACGACCAGCACCGCAACGGCAAACCCGAATCGGCCGCCCAGGGCGCGCTCACCACCGCGCAGGTCGCGCTGTGCAAGCGCATGGGCATCTCTGAAGCGGATTACGCCGACAGCGCCAAGGCGCTCGCGGCCCGATCGCAACCCACCCATCAAGGACTGACACATGACTGCTCTCACTGCTGATCGCATTACCGCCCGCCGCGTCGGCGCTGCTCACAGCGACCCGGTTGCGGCCTCCGCAATTCTTTACGTCGGCGCGTTGGCGGTGCTGGACGCCTCCGGCAACCTGGCGCCCGGCACTGCCGCTACCGGCCTCACCGCTCGCGGTGTGGTGCAGGCGGACGTGGACAACACGGGCGGTGCTGCTGGCGCAGTGACCGCCGAAACCGTCACCGGCGTGTTCCGCTTCAACAACAACGCGGGCGACGTGACGCGTGCGTTCATTGGCAAATCCGCCTACATCGTTGACGACAACACGGTGTCGTCATCTTCCGCCACCAGCACCCGCTCGGTTGCCGGCGTGATCGACGACGTGGACGCCGATGGCGTCTGGGTCGCGGTCGGCCTGGTCACCGGTACCGGCTACTAAGCCGCCGCAATCGCAATCGAGGACGCACACATGATCATCAATCGAGGCAGTCTCAGCGACCTGTTTGTCAGCTTCAACGCCGCCTTCCAGCAGGGGTTTCGCGACGCGCCGCAGGACTGGGGCTCGGTGGCACAGTCGGTGCCCAGCACCACCACCGAAGAGCATTACGCGTGGCTGGGGCAGTTCCCGCAGCTCCGCGAGTGGGTGGGTGACCGCCAGATTTCGGCGATGGCCTCTCACGACTATCGCATCAAGAACCTCAAGTTCGAGAGCACGGTCGAAGTCGATCGCGACAACATCGAGGACGACACCTACGGCGTCTACAAGCCGATGTTCCAGGAGATGGGCTACGCGGCGGCGACGCATCCCAATCAGATCGTGTTTCCATTGCTGAGCAACGGTTTCGCCAATCTCTGCTACGACGGCCAGCCGTTCTTCGATGCCGATCATCCGGTGGGGCTGCCGGGCGCTGCCGGCGGCGTGACCAGCGTCAGCAACACGCAGGCCGGCGCCAGCACACCGTGGTTTTTGCTCGATCCCACCCGCGCGCTCAAGCCGTTCATCTTCCAGATGCGGCGTGAGTACGACATGCGCGGTGTGTTCGATCTGAACGACGAAAAAGTGTTCATGACGGACAAGTTCCTGTACGGCGTGGATGCGCGTGTCGCCGGCGGTTACGGGTTTTGGCAGCAGGCGTATGGCTCTCAGGCCGATCTGACCACCGCCAATTACGCCGCCGCGCGTCAAGCGATGATGGCGTTCAAGTCCGATGAAGGCCGTCCGCTGGGCATCCGCCCCGCGCTGCTGGTGTGCGGGCCGAGCAATGAGGGCGCTGCCCTGGAAGTGCTCAAGGCGCAGCGCAACGCCGCCGGTGCCACCAACATCTACCTGGACACCGCCAAGCTGCTCGTCACGCCCTGGCTGCCTTAATCCACATCACCGAGACCCATCACATGGCCCAGATCATCATCATCACCGCCAAGCGCAACGGCTACCGTCGCTGTGGCATGGCACACCCGGATCACGCGGTCGAATACCCGGCCAGCACGTTCACGGCGGCGCAGCTCAAAATCCTCAAGTCCGATCCCGGTCTGGTGGTGCAGGAAGCCGATGTGCCCGATGCCGAGTCCGAATCCGGCAAGGGCAAAGGCAAGTAACCCGTGCAGCTGCTCGGCCGCTATTGGGAGGGGCGCGTCGCAGTTGCCGCGGGTCAGGCCGTCGTGCTCGACCTGCCGGCAGCAGCGCGCGTCTCGGTCGGCGCCAATCCCGGGGCCAGCGGTACCGCAACGGTCGAGTACACCGTGAGCGGCAAAGCGCTGGTCGACGCGGACACTGCCACCTGGCTGTCGCTGATCGCCGCGACTTCGACGGCGGCAGAGGCCAACCGCAGCGTACCGACCCGCGCGCTGCGCTTGACCGCAACCACCACCGCGGCCAGCTTCGATATCCTGCAGTGGGCATGCGACTGAGATGCCCTACGCCGTCCTCCAGGACATCCTCGACCTCGAAGGCGAGGACACGCTCTACGCGGTAGCCGATCGCGACCGCGACGGCACGCTCAACACGACCGAGACGCTGGCGGTGACGGATGCCATCGCCGCCGCCGGCGACGAGATGGACAGTTACATCGGCATGCGCTTCGACCTGCCGCTACCGGCGATGCCGCCTTGGGCAACGCGCATCTGCATCGACATCTCGCTGTACCGATTGGCACGCAGCGCCGATGCGCTGACCAACGAAATCAGCCAGCGCTACAAGGATGCAGTGGCTTTCCTGATTCGGGTCGGCAGCGGCAAGGCCAGCCTGGCACTGCCCCTCGCCTCGATGCCGCAGGGCGACGACACCGGCGAAATCAAGGGCGGCGATCCGTTGATCAGCGCTGCGCCGCGGGTGTTTGGCCGCGCGTCGAATGGGGGCATCCCATGACGCTCGCAGAGTACCGCGCGCAGCTGGTGCTGGATCTGGCGAACGGCGTGCCGGCCGGCGTCAAGGTCGCGCCGCATCCGGGCCGATTCACGCTGGAGGAAATCGAGCGCTATTCGATGGAAGCACCGTGCGTGCGCGTCGCCGTGCTCAGCGCTGCCGATGCGGATCTCTCCGAGCTATTCGACGTGGTCGAAGTGGGCGCCTACATCCTCACCAAAACCGGCAAGGCCGGGCTGCCGGATGTGCAGCTGCTGACGCTGGGCACCGGTCTCAAAGCCTACGTGCGCGCCTTCCCGATCGGCGGCGGCGACGCCAGCAGCGCCCAGGGCGTGAAGTTCAGCAACCTGTTTTCCACCGCCATTGGCAAGCAGGGCGTGGCGCTGGGCGCGGTCACCTGGCGGCAGAAGCTGGCGCTGGATCAGCCCGACACCAGCAGCCTCGCCGATTTCCTCACCTTCTACGGCACGTTTGACGTTGGCCAGAGTGCGGGCTCGCCCGCAGCCATCGCCGAAGCCGATCTACCCTCAGCTTAATCCGGAGCGCTCCACCCATGACGATCGCGTTCACTTCCATTCCGGTCAATCTGTACGTGCCGGGCCAGTACGCCGAGTTCAGCAGCGCCAACGCCAACCAGAACCAGGTGGTGACGATCCCGCCCGGCATCCTGTTGATCGGCCAGATGCTCGCCACTGGCACCGCGGCGGCTGGCACGGTGGCGCAAGTGACCGGTGCCGACCAGGTGGGCAAGCTCACCGGACGCGGCTCGATGCTGCATCAGATGGCGAAAAAGCTGTTCGGGGTGACCAGCTTCATCCCGGTCTATCTGCTGCCGCTGGCCGATGCCCAGACCAGCATCCCCAGCAGCATC
>Ga0307373_10004297_pt1 | contig 24108 bp, 22 predicted proteins | sample OX2MG_FD_202534 | JGI IMG/M metagenome (GOLD analysis project Ga0307373, IMG submission 202534) | Soil microbial communities from Risofladan, Vaasa, Finland - OX-2 | ecosystem: Environmental > Terrestrial > Soil > Coastal area > Acid sulfate soil | place: Finland: Risofladan, Vaasa | collected... | reverse complement strand
TTGAGCGTCAGCGCACCGCCATTCATGCCGCTGGTGGTCCAGACCGGGCTGTTGAAGAGCGTGCCGGTGTTGTTGTTGCCGGAGGAATCAGTCGCGCTCGTGCCGGACCCGTCGTCAAGTTTCCACTAGCCGACCAGGCCGGATGTGGGGGCGGTGATTTTCCGGCTGCCGAGCTGCTGCCTTTACGGCCGGGGCAAGTCGAGCGCCGCACCCACGACTACCAACGCCCTGGAACGACTTCCCTGTTTGCCGCCCTGGAATTGAAGACCAGCCGCGTGATCGGCCAACTGCACCGCCGCCATCGCTCCTCGGAATTTCGCCAGTTCCTGGATGGGATCGAGGCGCAGGTGCCGGCCGGACTGGACGTGCATCTCATCGTGGATAACTACGGTACCCACAAAACGGCGATCATCCGGAAATGGTTCGCGAAACGTCCCCGCTTTCCTGTCCACTTTACCCCCACCTATAGATCGCTGCATAATTAATGCAATGTGCGTCCGTTGGGAAAGCCAGATTTTACAGGCCCTTTAGAATTGCGGTACGTTGCATTATTTATGCCTTGCTCAATAGGGTTCCTGGATCAACCTGGTGGAACGCTGGTTCGCCGAAATCACCAACCAGCGAATTCGACGCGGCGTGTTCCGAAGTGTGAAAGAACTGGAAGCGGCCATCCGCGAGTACATCGACGTGCATAACCGAAATCCCAAGCCCTTCGTTTGGACCAAAACGGCGGACCGAATCCTGGCCAGTATCGCTCGCTTCGCCTAGCGCACGTCCGCCGTCCAACCGTCCTGACTTATGTTACGAATCACTGGGACATGAGACTAGTATGCCAGATGTTAAATGAACAGTTCAGGGCTCACGTGGAAGCGTACACCTAACTTACGAATATGTTCCGTTGTTAGGCTGCGCTTTCGATGGAGGACTTCAGAAGCAATGCTAGGTGTTCCAAAAACGTCAACCAGATCCTTTTGCTTTAGGTTGTTAGCTTCCATCAATTCGATCACGCTTTCAATCGGCGTGGCCTTCTTCAGAGAGTAGTGTACCTCTTCAAAGTTCTCGATCAATACCGTTAACAAGGCCGCCAATTCTCGCTCTGCCGCCGTGGGGTTAGGCTTAGAGTCTAACGCCTCAAGCAACTGAATATAGTGATCGTTTTCCGCCTCGTTCTGAATGACGTGCGGCAGGCTCACGCTGACCAACTTACTGTATTCGCGCTGATTGACAGCTTTCTTGCTGATCTTTCCGGCTACCGAAACGCAGCTTGCACTCATGCTTTCCAACCTCCCCGGTCGTACTCGGCGTGGGTTAAGACGCACCGCAGAAATATCCGTCCGGTTTTGTAATTGATCTTCGTAATGAGTCGGTACTCGTTTCCCTTAATGTTAAACACCGTAAATCCATCCACTGGATCAGCAGTGGGGAAGGTGCTTCGGACTTCTACCAGATTCTTCCACTGGGCCTTCCGAGCCACTCGGAACCATGTATCAAGTGGCCCCTCCAAAGTAGCATGGTTCGCGGTGGCTTCCCGAAGCATCTTTCGACTGATAACATGCACAATGAGAACCGGCTCCAACTGCAATGTTCGCAAATTGCGAACTAATTGTCAATCCTTTTTTGCACCTTTCACATGTTGTGAACTTTCCCCCGCAACTCCGCGCTCCGTTCCCTGCCCCCAGGTACTACGGGTACGACCCATTGTCGGACGGGAATAACAATTCAATGCCGCTTTAAGGAGGAAGTGAAGAGCAAATGAACACAGAGAGAGAATATCCCGTGATACCTAGTCATCATCAAGCCAACCCGCATCTGAAAAAGTCGGCGTATATTTGGAACTCCCAGGCGCACGAATTACAGGATGATAGTGCGGACAGTACGCGCCGACGAAAAGCCATTCTCCCTTCAATTGCTCAATGGCTTCAATCTTTGATCTACCACTATCAATTACCGCAAATACTTTCACTAGAGCTTCACAGCGTGGTGGGTCGCATCCGATTGCGATGGAGGCGACTACCTTTTCGTCTTGCTGGCTTTCCAGCCTATCGACTGGCTCCCAACGGACATCTTGAGCCTTGTACAGATTCACTTGCTTGCATGAAAGACACAGGAAATTTCTTTTCCAGTCGTCCTTGGGCCACTTTAATTGATGTTCAAACCTATCAAGAGGGATGGAAAGCGGGAGCCAAATGGGCTTCGAGCAATCCTGGTTCTTACAAGTTAGGTTTGCCTGATGGAAAAGCATGACTTAATCCCATATCTCCGCGTCCTCTGCCGCATCTACCCTAACCGATGAAATAGCCGCTTAGAGCCTACGTGCTGAACCCTGCCCGCCTTCACTTTCCCGTGAGCCTATACTTTCTAAAATACACAATGTCGCCCTCGATTACTTGTTTGGCCTTCTGCTTGCACGCCTTGTTGCTTCCAGCTTGCGAATCACGACAGAGTGTGGACAGCCATCTTCCATCGTCCATCAGTTGAAAGGGCGGACCCTCTTCCGATGTCCAGACAACCTGGCTCATCCCATTCACCGGCGGTGCGGTCATAAAGACCTCATACGAAGCAGTCGGAGGCGTGCTGTTGCTGTCGCAGTCACCACCGCTGCATTGAACCGTCAATGTTGAGCCATCTGAGCTTTTACAATTTACATCTCCAAGCGCGGATGAACAGTGCGTGGATAAATTCGCGAGGTCTGTATACTCTCCCCCATCCGGCGCAATGGCGACAATAATGTCCGGCTTGACACCCTCTGGGGCCATCTGCCAACCCAGCACTTGATGAATGCTTCCGGCCAGAAAATCCCCAAGGATTCTCCCCTGCATATCGTCCTTGTGTATACTTGAGCGATCCAGTAAAAAGGTTTTGATCGAGCGCAGATACGCAAGTTGTTGCTTCCTTGATGGTAAGAGAAGACTCCGACCATAACCAGCGGTAGAAAAAAGCAGTGTAACGAAAGCCACGAACCCCGCAAGTGTGATTAGCCTCAATGAGCGGACCCCTTTCCCGTTATTCTTCATGTTCTCCTTCCTCACTTCGCCCCAGCACCAACCCGCCGCTACGGCTGGCTTGGCTCCTTACCGGCAACAAGGTTTCTTGAGATAGCTCTCAGGAATTCCGTTTGCTGAACCAGTTCCACCCGGACGGCGCGTGTCTCAGCGTTCAAGGTTGCAAGCCCATTGTGAATGTCGGCCAGCTTTCCGTCTATAGAGTAAAGCTTGAGGGGCGCTAGAAAGAGCGCAATCGTGATGCGATGCCAAACAAAATCCCAACAAGGATGATAATGAGTTCCATATCGGCGGATGCTAACGCCAACAGGCTCAAATTGCAAGCACCCCCTTGACCGGCTGTCAACTTATACCAACAATTTTTCCCCTAAATGTGTGTGACCACCGCCTGCTTGGTGGCCCCGTCGCCAGCGATTTTCTTACTCCCCCCTGGTGCCGGGGCGCGCCGCACGATAGGCTGCCGTGTGGCTGGCTAAGGGCCTGTCAAATAATAAGTGTAACAGGTTGAGCGATTCTGTTGTAGACTCCGGGCGTGGCGGACACGGAGAGCACCCGAGACAGATTTGGTTTGTTGTCGGTGTTTCTGGATGAACGGCTGCGACGACTGGTGGCGGCAGCCGAGAGTGTAGCCCTCGGTTATGGCGGCGTTTCGAAGGTCTCGCGCGCCACCGGGGTTTCGCGCCGGGCGATCACCGAAGGGGTCAAGGAATTGCAGTCTCCGCCGCCCCGAGTCCGGGCCATACGCGGTCCGCGCGTGCGGCGGGAAGGAGGAGGGCGGAAGAAAGTGCTGGAGAAGGACCCCGCTCTGGCCCGGGAGTTGGAACGGTTGGTGGAACCGGTGACGCGAGGTGACCCGGCATCGCCGCTGCGCTGGACGTGCAAGAGTGTCCGCCGCTTGGCCCGGGAGTTGAATCGGCAAGGGCATTCGGCCAGTCACCAAACCGTGGCCGCTCTGCTGGGAGGCTTGGGTTATAGTCTGCAGGCCGACCGCAAGACCCGGGAGGGGTCCTCTCATCCGGACCGGAACGCGCAGTTCGAATACCTCAACCGGAAGGTGCAGCAATACTGGGCAAGCCGGCAGCCGGTCATTTCGGTGGACACCAAGAAGAAGGAGTTGGTGGGCGACTTCAAGAACGGGGGACGCGAGGTGAGACCGAAGGGGAAGCCAGAGCCCGTCCGGGTGCACGATTTTGAGATTCCGGGTTTGGGAAAGGTGGCTCCCTACGGGGTCTACGACCTGGAACAGAACACCGGCTGGGTCAACGTGGGAGTCGATCGCGACACGGCTGCCTTTGCGGTCGAAAGCCTTCGGCGGTGGTGGTATACGATGGGCCAGCCGGTTTATCCGCGGGCGAAGCGACTGCTGATCGCCGCCGATGCGGGCGGGAGCAATGGGGCTCGACTGCGGCTGTGGAAATGGGAACTGCAAAAACTGGCGGACGAAACCGGGCTGCGCATTTCCGTTTCCCATTTCCCGCCCGGAACCAGCAAGTGGAACAAGATTGAACATCGGCTCTTCTCTTTCATCAGCCAGAACTGGCGGGGCAAGCCGCTGGTGAGTCACGAAGTGATTATCCAACTGATCGCGGCCACCACGACGCAAGCCGGCCTGCGGGTGAAAAGTCAGCTGGACACCAATCTCTACCCGGCAGGGATCAAAGTTTCCGACCAACAGATGGCCCAAGTCCGCCTTGACCGGGATGAATTTCATGGGGAATGGAATTACAGCATCCTTCCCCGGCGAAGCCCAAGTTGACACACTTATTTATTGACAACATCTAAGGTCGCGATACAACTGCCCGGCCCTGCCGTCGACGGTGCAGGCCCGCACTTTCAGTGATGTGCCCTCGAATTCTGTTTCCAGCGGCTTTATGAAGCCGATAGCTTTCCGCTCGGACGGATCGCCCGTGGCGGGGTCGATTCTCAAATCGCGCGGGCTTTCGACCAGCCAGCGGTTGCGCCCCTCGGTCGAAAAGAAATGCGAGAACCGGAAATAATCGACGGCGTTTTCAGGGGTCAGGAAGGTTTTGTAATAGCGGTCGCATAAAGGCTGAACGTCATCGAGCCCCCTCAGCGAGATAATTTTGTTAGCACGATGTATGAAGTATCTATCTCCGACTGCGGGCTGACGGTTTGTTACCCGGATAAGCTGAGCGCCCGGATAAAAGGGCAGATCGGTTTTTGCCATGGCGCTCGCGTTGCCGGCGTAACGATTGAACTGATCCTGTGCATCGATCTCGGAGCCAATCGATATTTCTTCCCCGTTATCAAGTTGCTGCCACATGCGTAACGCCTCCTGTTCAGAGAGTTTCTCATTGTATTACGAGCATTTTAAGACCAACCATTTTCTTCGTGGAAAGCAAAGCGTTAAGACAGGCCGTCCCGCAGCGGGTCAAGGGCGCGCATGTAAAGATTTCCCCCGTCCCCCGGCTTTCGCCGGGGTCCTATCGCCTCTTGCGCGCTCGTGAAACCCTTTACGCGCGAAGGGCGGCCTGTATTTTTTTGCGGGAAGAAAATGGAGAGGAAAAATGCCGGGCCTCGACCATTAAGAAACTGGTTTGCCGTGCTCTGGAAGCTATAGCTCTTCACAACTGCAATTTTGAGCTGTGGTGCGGGCGGAGGGAGTCGAACCCACACAGCCTGGCGGCCAGCGGATTTTCTTACCTCTACGGCTTTCGCCGCCCGGACGCGGCGCTTGAGGGCCGGGTCGGCGGCAGTGCCAATTTCGGTAAACGCGGTTCCAGCCCCCCTCACCTGTGATATGAATAATGCATTTTACCGAAGATATATTATCACTTCGGGGATTATGGAAACTATTTCGGCGCACCTTCCCGCAGAACGTCGTTCATGCGGCCCTGCCAGCCTTTTCCCGTGGCCTTGTAGCTCTTCAGCACGTCCTGATCAACTCTGATGGTCACCGGCTTCTTGATCGGAGTTTTCTGAGGGCCGCGCTGGCCGCGGCCTCGCTTGACAAGAGCATCGTATAGCGCAGGCGGAAGAACGTCCTTTGCCGGGCGCGCGCGGGCAAAGTCTTCGGCCGTCCATTCTGGCATACCGGGATCGCGCGCGATGCCGCGATTGATCTTTTTATCTTCCGCTTTGGTGGGCGGTATCAGTTTTCTAGCCATATCCAGCAACCTCTCTCGCGTTCGCCTTTCTGAGGCCTATGATCCTGTGGTTCCCGGCGCGGATTGCGAACCACACGCAATACAGACGGCCATCGATCGGACCGAAAGCAATGTAACGGGTTTCGCCGTAATCCTCGCGATCATCGACCTGAACAAAGGCCTCTTCCCGTATGAAGGACTCGATGGCCGCAAAATCGACGCCGTGCTTCCTGAGATTGGTTTTGCGCTTTTCATCGTCCCACTCATACATTCTTATGTAATTGTACATACTATAAAATTTGAAGTCGATGAAAATAAGCAGGTTACAGAATGGCTGTGACGGGGGCGCCGGGCTTACCGTGCTTTAAAGTCCGTTTCGCGAGGCGACCCCGGTTTGCCCGTTTCTATTCTCCGCATACTTTGCGGAGAATAAGCCCGCTAATCTCCGCATGATTACGGTAACAGAAGAATCGAAAACCCTTCGCGCGTGTCGAAAACTGCCTGAAACACTGACGACAGGTCGAAAAGCAACTGCCGAGCGATCTTACCGGTCATTGATGACTGGTGTCCGGCTCAAGCAGAGGCCAGTGCTGCCTTCAGGTCTTTATGCTCGAAGGCCGACGCCGTGAAAGCGTTCGCATGACAGGCCGTCATTGCCCGATATCAGTCCGCAATCTCTGCCAGAGTGCGTGCTCTCGCTGGTGCGGGTCATTGGCCAGTAGCCGCTCTTCTTCAGTCAGGTCTAACAGAAAACGATGGACGAGTGGAAGTAGTGACAGAATACGTGTCAGCCTTTCCTATCCGTCTTCGCAACCACCGCATGAATCTGCTTGTCGATTGCCTTTCGCATCTCTGAAGGCAAGAGGTCCTTTTGGTCCAGAGTTTTCCAGGCAGCAGCGGTCCGCTCTACCACTTCGCGAACGATCTCCCACACCGGGCTGGCCGGGAGACGTGCGGTGTCGGTGAAACGCCGGACCTGGTCAACAGTGATCTCGTTGAGACTCTGGCTTCCGCCGAAGTTTAGAGCGAGCTTGTCACCGGGGATATAAGGAAAGGTCGCAACGAAATCATAAGCCGGAGAGAGGACCGGCGTGCGGCCATCCGGATACAACAATGACCAGTTTTTCAGGTGCATGTCACCGTTTCCGATCAACACGGAAAAAACGAGCCGCCGCACAAATTCATAGGTGCCCCCCTCGCCCGTTTCGGCCCACAGCACCGAAGCGATATTGGCGTAGCTTCGGTGCCCGTACTTGTCATCGGGGAACAGACCGAAGACCTGCGCGAAGTCCTCCATATGGATACGCCGGCCCCCGGCTGCGCGGTCAAAGCGCTGAACGACAAGCGCCTTTCCTTCCATCCGCGCGGCGGCTTGTGGCAAACCCCGGATGTCACTGATGGGGACGAGACGAATCTCGGGCACCGTGATGCCGGCCGCGCGCGCCAGTTCAAGCATGACGTATTCGTTCTCTGGTACTGCACGGAATTGTGTGGATGGCAGCTTGACGATCCAGGACCCGCCGACACCGTGAGCCGGGATGGTCAGACCACCGGACGCTTCCATGATGGCGGAGAATTTCAATTGCACACCGGCAAGCGAAAACCGCAACACACCGTCGTCGCGGCGATCATCGTGATTCTGCTCGTCATCCTTCTGCTGCTCGTCGGCATGCCCGTTGGTCGTGAGCGGCGCGACAGTGATAGCGCCGGAAAGATCAGCGCCGAGCACGGCCAGCAGAAAAAATTCGCGCTCCGGCTTCACGCCGGCCTGTTCGGCCAGATAGGTTCGCAGGTGTCCTTCGGGCAGCAGGTTTGAAAAGAACGGGGGCACACGGCGGCCTACCGGACGCACTGCCGTAACCAGACCTCCCGACTGTCCCTTGAAGGACAGGCTCAGTGTCGGCCGGTTCGGGTCGTCAACATATGCCTGTTCGAATGAAAACAGATGGCGGTCCCCGGCGAGACGGTTGATGATGCCGATCTGGCGGCCATGCAACTGAACTGCGAGAGCATTGAGTTTTGGATCAAGTTTCATCGCCGCTCGTCCCTTTCCTCTTCGTCGTCCGCGGCGTAGAGCGGGCGCTCACCCTCATCAGCGTCAGTGTCGCGGTCGGGACGGCGATGATCCCGAATCAGCGCCTGCACGGCAGGCACGAGCGCCCGAGGGACCATCAGAAGGTCGCGGTCGAGCACGCGGACCAGGTCGAGGAGAGTGTCGAATCGCGGCACAATCTTGCCAGTCTCGATCCCGGATATGTGCATCTGAGGCAAACCCAGACGTTGCCCCAGTTCGGCCTGACTCCAGCCGCGCTTGTGCCGTTCTTCAATCAGCTCATGGCGGAGGGCGTCAGGCAAGCCATTCAGACGGGTAGGTTTTACATGTGATGGCATATCGCTCCCTCCATTCAATATAATATCGCATATCGAAAAGGAGTGCAAGCCTCTTGATATAAAAAACTATATCGATTGGCAATAAATATATAATATCACATATCAAAGCAGCCACCATAATTCATGCGGGCCGGCCTGAGTGCATGGAAGCGCTCTACAGCTACCGGAGGCGGGTCACCTTGGCCAAAGGGGTGAGACGCGAGAGCCGTATTCGTTCCGGCAGGCGCTCCTCGTCAAGCTTAAGGCCGACGGCATCGTGTCGGGGATCAGCTACATCAGAAAGTCGATCAGCCATTCCCAGGGCGAAGAGAACCGTAGCGTATGCACCGAGCGAAACGCCGGGGATGCCCTTCTCCACCTTGTTCAAGGTTGTCCGGCTGATGGAAGCCCGTTCTGCCATCAAGGCGACCGGAATGCGCCGACGCCGCCGGGCGTCACGAATGTCGTGCCCCAGCTTGCGAAGAGCGCGGGTCACCGGTATGGGTGTCCGCGAGGATGATTGACTGTTGCTCATAACGTCCACTAGAATAGGCCTTACACTATCTAACGTACACTATTATGGACGTTAAATCAAGAAGCGTTGGTGGCGCGCCAACCGAGCTTCATTATGAACGCTGCCACCATTTCTTCACCTTCTGCCAAAAACCGGGTTGCACCTTGCCGGTTTCCACCGCCCCTGGGACATCCCCCGGCGCACCATCCGTCGCCGTGTCGGCGGTGTCGAAATATCTCTCCTTCGCAAACCGGTCATGAGCTCTTCCGGCATCAATCTTGTCTTTGGACCATCGAGCAGCCCATCGAACCCTGTTATTCCTTATCCAGTAGTGAGACTGACATTCGAAGCCCCAGTTCCCGATCGAGGGGTCGAGCGAAATCGTCTTGCCGTTAAAAATGAGATTCCAATCAGTGGGACTGAGCGGGGTAACGACCTCTTTTCCGCATCCGCAGCAACACTTGTGGACCACGGTTGCGTATTCCATCGACACGCAGAGCGTCCCATCCTTCAGAACATCGGGGATGAATTCGACGAATTCATGCGTGAGGGGTTTTTCCTGCCTCATGGCTGGCGATCTTCGTTGAGGAGCATGTTGCCGCCGATGGTGTAGGTGCTGTGATGCTCATGGTCGAGGTCCTGGTAGAAGCCAAACAGCTTCTTCCACTTGATGACCGCCAACGCGGCATCGAGAGCGTTCAGATCAGCGATCTGGATGTTGACCTCATACTCATTGCGGTCGGAGTCGTCCGAGAAAGAGATCCTTTTTCGCACATGGTCGCGCTGCGCCGGCGTGCTCGCCGTGACCCTCAGGATGCCGCCCAGCGAGCCTTCGCTCAGGTAGACGCCCATCCCCACGTCGACAAACGGGATGCCGAAAGCCTCCAGCTTTTCGACGATCAGTTTTTTCGCGGGGCCTTCGAGGCAAAGAAAAACGAAGTTCATGTCTTGCAGTTCGTCAACATTCTCCGCCCCGACATAGGCCTCGTGGGCGACGATGCCATTGCGCATCTTCGCGTAAATATCCCTGAAGTAGGCGGCCTTCAACGGCTGTGCCTTCAATTCCTCGATCGACGGCGCGCCGGGCGACCTGAAGGCGTTGTGCTGCAAAAACGTGTCTCCGTCAAACAGATGGATCTCCATAACGGGTGTCTTGGCGACGAGATCCAGCACGTAAGCCCCCGTTCCACCCAACCCCACGATTGCGATTTTCTTTACGGCTGCCAGCTTTTCCATGACCGAAGTGATTTCGGCCCTGCTGGAGGCGGTATCGATATGCTTGAACACCGTTTCCTCCTCGCCCTCGCCGGCCTCGACGGGCCGGAAGGTTTTCGCGGTGACGCCGGGCTCGATCACCTGGGCATAGCCGGACAGGATCGTGACGTACTTCATCACTTTGGCGTAGTAATCCGGATAAGCATCGCGCGGCTTCGCTGAGAACGTATGGTTCACGACGAGGGCCTCGGCAAGCGCCTTTCCGCCGCTGGGGTTCTTGATCTGGTCGATCTCCGTGCCATCCGAACGGCAGGGATGATCCCCGACAAAATAGGCGACATGGTTGTCCGGCGTCGTCGTGACGTCGCCCGCCAGCGTCAGCGTCGAGACGAGAATCCCGCGCTTGACCTCCCTGCGCGAATTCACGTACGGCACATCCTTGACCAGCAAGTAGCCCGACCGGATTTCCAGGTCATAGCCCTCGTCGCGCAGCCGCTTCAGGTCGCGGCTACGACTTATTGGTCTCTGTGACATCGAAGATCATTCCATCCTTAATCTTGACGGTCGCGCCCTCGGTCAACGTCCCTTCCGGGTTCTTGTGCGGGCCTTTTCTGTAGGTGATCGTGAACATGACGTTCGGACCCACCGGACCAGGGCTGAACGCCAGGGCGACGATTTGGTCGAACGACAATGTTTTCGTCGAGACCTCTTTCTTCCGGCCGTTGACGATAATCGTGAACTCCTTGGGCGGCCCGCTGTGGAAGTGCTCATCCTCTTTCAGATGGACCGTCTCCGGGCCGTTCTCAATGGGCGGGTCTTCTTTGTCGCCGGTCACTTCCCGGTAGAGTTCGAGGCCCGCCGGGACGTTACCGAGTACGTAGAGCGCTTCGCCCGTGGTCGGGTTCGGCGACTCGTACTGCTTCTCATCGATGTGAATCCGTACGTGGTGCTTGCTTTCACCTTCTGGTTGCATTGTAGACATGATGAATTCTCCTTCTGGTTTATTTGGCTACTCCACAGCTCATTGCTTCGCTCGAACGCGCGCCGCCGCGCGAACCGTGAGGTTCTGCGACTGGAAGCGGTTCCGGACTATCTGCGCCATCTCGTCGTAAATCGGCGCCTTCTTCTCCGGGTCGGAAATCGTGAGGATCAGTGAAAATGGCTGTGGTTGGAACGTCTCCTCGTCCTCGATCCCGTACCGAGTGAGGAGCTGGACCTTCAGCCGCCAGCGATCGCCACGCTCACCGTTCTCTCCGAGATCTCCGTAATACGTTCGAACAGGAGCCCACTTGCGCAGTTTTTCCACCTGATAGGACTCGTAAAGCAGTCCTGGGTTCTTGTGCTCCGGTGGCACCAGGCCCATAAATATCGGTTTCGGTTTAACCAGCCCTGTCTCACGCGATTTCTGGGTCCGGTAGGCGCCGAAATGAGCATCGATGTGGGTCTCGCAGTATTCCGTCCCCCATCGCGCGCCGCGTGCCGGCGAGAAGGCAACCGTCATCCAGATCTCCCCGAAATACTTCCCGTCCCGGCGCAGCGATGGCGGATAGGGGAAATCATCCCATTCGAGAAAATATCCCGGCCGGAGCACGTCGTCGAAAACAAGCGTCGAGGTATGCGCGGTGCATTCCAGGCAGTACGGCACAGGGGCGGGCAAACCAAACCCGAAGAAATTCTCGTCTCCGTCAGGCACCCGAAGCTTGGTCCGCGGATCGCGCGCGTGGTGCGTCAGCAGAGCCCTCGCCAGCACGGGAGACGGCGTCGGCGTGACCTGATGGTAGATCTGCGCGAGAGTCCGGGCGACAAGCGGCGTAGCGAAACTCGTTCCAAGATTCTCAGCAGAGCCGGTCCCGTTCACCGAACGAATTCCAGCAATGTGCGAAAGGTCCGTGGAGCACGATCCGCCATAATGAACGAGGTCCGGCTTGATCACATAGTTTGGGCCGGCGCCGTGCCGTGAGAAGGCCGAAGGGTGATGCTCCCTCGGGCCGTTCGTCTTGTAATCGACGTGCGACACCGCGCCAACAGTGATCCCGAGGACGCTGTCAGCAGGCGTGGTAATTCTTCCGGCTTGTACCTAGCCGCCAGTTCGCGGGAAATCCAGGAGCGGCGGCGTGTCATAGTTCCCGGCGCTGATGACAAACGAAACCTTGTATTTTTCCTGCAGATTGTCGAGCTCTTCGGCAAGCTCGGAAAACTTGTCGAGCGAGCAAACAGCGTCCGTGCCGAGCGAGAGATTCCAAACCTTAAACGTATTCGCGTGCTGCTGAAGCGCTTCGTCCAGCGATTGGAGGAATTCCTGTTCCAGCAACGGGAGGGTATCCCCTTTCGCGGGATCATCATTCGGGATCACCTGAAGGTCGAAGACACCGCACGGGCTGTTGTCGAGCCCGGCGATGGTGGGATTAAGCTGGCCACCCCAGCAGATGAGGCCCGCTACGAAGGAGCCGTGATCGGTGTTCCTGTAGGCCGGTGCGACCTGGGAGTCGCGGCCCACGACCCAGCTTTCCAGGCCGGGGATCTGGTCGGAAATTCCGCTGTCCACCACGACCACAACGGGAAAGTCTCCCGTCACGTCATCGGCGGTCGGAAGAGGCGGAAGCGGCTTCGCCGCAAACATCCGGGGACGGATGGTCCGAATAAGCGGCATGGGCGTAATCGAGCGAACGCCGACGACGCGCGACAGCGCTTCAACATCGTCAACGTTCCGGCACTCGATAGCGTAAGTGAAACTCGACGGCGAATATCCCCGGTTGCTACGCACCGTGATGTCGCGCTTCCGGCACGTGCTTTCAAAATCCTCGACCAGCTTGGGCTGATCGCGGTCTGCGCCGAAGTTGAAAAGGCTCACCCGCGTGATAAAACCGTGTTTGCCGCGGGGGCTGCGGCGCAGCACGTCCGTGGCTTCAAGCCCGCTGCGCCGATAGGCGGGCGTCACGGGCTCAATCGTCTCGACGCAGGACAGATCCTTTGTCATCTGATCGGACGCGTTGTCCTCGATGATCTCCCCGAGACGGTCCAATCCTTCCGGCGTCGCCTTGACGAACAATTCCCCCAGGCTCCCGCCGCCTACGATGGGGCAGGATTGCGACGAAAACAGATGCTCCGGCCGATGGCTTTTGGCCGCCGCCTTCGAGAGCAGCTTCACCCGCACGGGGGCAGCGCCGGCTGTCCGGATCTGTGGAACGATGGCCGCGCGTATCGCGGAGACCTGGGTAGAAAGCCGCGCGCGGTACTTGGCGTCAACGGGCCGAAACGGCTTGGGAGGCGGTCCGCCGCCGGCAACCTTACGCTCGGCGCCCTGTTTGGGCATGATGACCTTTATCAGCAGGCGTTCATGCCGGGGTGGTCTGGTTATATCAGCCATCGGTCTTTACTCCTTTCGCCCATCGATGAGCCGTCGCTTTTGAAACGCCGAATACATCGGCGAGTGCGGCGTGGCTGTACAGCTTGGCGTTTCTGTCACGGAGCATGGCTGCAATGGCGTGTTCACCCTTGCCCCGTAGGCGCGACAAAAATCGGCGATCCTCTCCTTTCCCGATACCCATGTTCTGAAGGACCTGAAATGCCTCCTTCAGTTCGGGTGGGCGCTGTGTCGTGATCCGGCGCCGCTGGAGTCGTACGCACACTTCATGAATGTCTGATCCGGAAAATCCTTCTGAAAGGTCAACGAGCAGTTCTATCTCTCGCGCCGTGAACTGCAACTCTCCACTGAACTCCACCCACATCTTCCGACGCAAATCCGCAGGAGGAAAATCCAGCGCCAAACGGTAGCTGAATCGCCTCCATATTGCCGAGTCGAGCAATTCATGGTGGTTCGTCGCGGCGATGACGATGGATTGATTGCCAAGCGTATCCAGGTTCTGGATGAAACTGTTCACAACGCGCTTCAGTTCTCCCAGCTCCTGGCTGTCGCCGCGCAGCTTCGCGATTGCATCAAACTCGTCGAGAAACAGAACACACGGCGTCTTGGCCGCAAAATCAAAAAGAGCGCGAATGTTTTTCGACGTGCTCCCGAGGAAAGAAGAGATCAAGCCATCGAGGCGGGCAACATACAGGTCCAGACTCAGCTCCCGGGCGATGTACCGCGCGAGGCGGCTCTTCCCCGTTCCCGGCGGGCCGTACAGAAGAAAGCTCAGCGAAGTGGAAAGACCCTGGACCTCTGCCTGCGCGTAGCTTTTCGCGATGCTCAGGAATTCGTTGACGGTATCCCATTGATCCTGTGCGAGCACCACGGGGGGCTCGGAGAGCTCTTTGAGATTTACTCGTTCTATGAGCGGGAATCGGCTTTCAGCATCGACGGGCAGCGCCTTGGCGAACGCGGCCCCGGCTGGGCGGAGCTGCTGATCACTCTCTTCGAGCATCTTGCGCAGGCGTCCGGCAGAGGCTTGGTCACCTGCCTTTTCAAGTTTGTCCGCGAGGAACGCCGTATAGTTACGGACCTTGTCTATATCGAGACGAAGTGCATCGTTAACGATACGAAATAGCTCTCCCATGAAACAAGTGTATTTTTGCTAGTGGAGCGTTGTAGGATTATAGACTTGCCGACAAACAGACTGTTGCGGTTCGCTCCCGTGCCCCGAAAGTTTTGCGGCCGGCGCATGAAAGCCCGCGCACCACAATGCTGTACGATCGCACGGCGGATGATATCATGCTCGACGGTGTGGAGCGGATCGGGACATAGGGGTCAAGCCTTCGGAACACCATGGAAGAATCTATTGAATCCGTGCTGAATGAAATCCGGGAGCGGCTTCTACTGATCGAATCCAGCCTCCCTAAGCGCGTTGACGCTATGGCGGTGTCACAGACCTCAAAACTCCCGTTCAAAGCATTGCTCTACCGCGAAGCTCTTATCTGGAGAATGGCGGAACTAGGCCGCGTTGCTTTCGAGAGCTTCGAAAACGACAAGCTCGCCTCGGCCATCCTGCTCACGCGCGCGGCCGTCGAGACGAGCGCCGGGCTTTGGTATCTGTGCGCGAAGCTCGACGCCACCGTGCAATCCGGGGCCGTTGGCGACATCGACGATTCCCTGATGAAGCTGATGATGGGCAGCAAAACCAACCTGGACATCATGCCGCAGGCGATCAATGTGCTGACCTTTGTCGATCGCGTGGGTAAGGACATCGAGGGTTTCCACCACCAGTACGATATGTTAAGCGAATTCGCGCATCCCAATTGGGCCGGAACCACGCTTCTCTATTCCAAGCCGGACCCGCCCAACGTGTGGACGGATTTCGGCGCGAACATCCGCGCCGGCGACAGCACAAAGCACGTGGGCGTCCTCAATCTGAGCGTGGCGCTGGGAATGTTCGAGAGAAGCTACAACCGCATCGGCGAGCTGATGCCCGCCTTTATTACGCTCTGTGAGAGCCGGTTGAAAACGGGCGAGGCAGGCAAGGCGGAAGAGGCCTGAGCGCGCCCCGGTTAAGAACAACGGGCGCTCCTTCCCTTCCCTGCTTTAGATGGCATGGGTGAAAGCGTTTTGAGCGCGGGCGTGAACGTGGATCACTGGAAACCGAGATTGGCCCGCCACGTATTTCCGTCAATTGCATTCGGAGCATCCGGTCCCAACTCTGCAAGAAACGGGCTGGCTTGCAGGATGGCTACGCCGTACCCACCCGACATCACAGGCATTCTCATTTGCATCGCTGCTCCGTATGGCATGTAAACAGCGCTACTGAGGACGAGAGTTTCGGTGCTCCGTGTTAAGCCGACATAGAAAAGCCGTCTCTGTTCCTGTCGCTGCCTGTTCTGTTCCGCCAGTGGCGCAGTGAAATCAATGCTCGGCAAGATGCCAGATACACAGCCGGCAATTATAACTAGCCGGGCCGTCAGACCCTTTGATTTGTGCAGGCTCATGATGCGCACCGCAGGCCCTTGCGTGCCAGGAAGCTCTGGCTGAATGATGTCCGTCCGTAGCTCATCCAATAGCTCACGCTGAGTTTGCACGTTCGGTGCAATGAGCAAAGCAGCTTGCCGGACAGCAGCCACATCAGTGTTGCCGTCCGGGAACAGCGTATCGACGAGTTGCGGGATGTCCAATGGCATGAGTGCGGCGAGCCGTTGCTCTAGCTCCGTGTATCTTGCGCCCAATGATTGAGTGTAAGGTAGTTGCAGGGTGCCGGCGGCAAGGGCTTGCAGTACCGCACGCGGAGATTCCCCTGTCTGCTCACAGTGCGCCCTTAACCGGGCATACGGGCGGCGGCGGCAGTCCTGGTGGCTGGCACCCAGCCAATACCTCAGCGCGGGGCGATCTTCCACGTTGATGAGCAACGTCAGCAACGCAAACCCCTCAGCGGCAGTCTCAGTGCTCAGCGCGTCCTCAAAATAGAAACTCTGCGCGGACCACGGGCGGTTGTTCTGCTGGGCGCGGAGATTTAGTGCGTCTCGGATACCGTTACCAATCATTTTCCGGTTCGCAAGTACCAGGACCTCACCGGCTGGCATTCCGGGATGGTTTTCCAAATACCACTCAATGTACGCCGCCATCGCGACAATTTCGTCTGCGACGGTATTGTGCTGCACGATGTAAACTTCGCCGTCACCATTCTGCGGGAAAGGGTTAAGCGGCTTCGGCGCTAGGCGCTGGTTATGATTAATGAGCGCATTCGCGATCTGAACGACGCTTCTCGGACACCTGCGACACTCATTTAACAATTCATCATGCGTGTTGGCGTGGGTTTGCGGGTATTCCACGATGCCCTCTGGATGGGCATTCCTGAAACCGTAAATGGATTGATCTTCGTCCCCGACGACAGTGACAGCCCCGTTTCCCGCTAAAGCGTCAATAAGCGCCTGATCCGCACGATTCAAGTCTTGGTACTCGTCCACAAGGATGTGATCGAAGCGCGGGATGTCGGGGTGAGCCGGGTTCTGTGTCACGAAGTCCAGCGCCAGCGGTACGACTTCACCAACGAGCATTGCTTGGTGGAACACAAGCCAGTTTTGCAAGGCATGGCTGAACGCTTGCTCGTTGGGGTCCGCTGGAAAGCCCGGCTGTTGGTGTTGCAGACGTGCCCAATACGCCTCGAAGGCTTCAATGAGGGTATCAACTGCTTTCTTGCCGCCGAACTGTTCTTGCAGGTCGCAAAGCAATGTGTTCCGCTCGTAATCCATCAGCGGGCGAGCTGTTCGGCCCAAAGCGTGAAACACAGAGTTTCTGCTCAACAACCCAAAACACAGAGAGTGTAGCGTCTTGGCGACCACAAGATCCGCGCCCGGCACGCCCAGCGCGGCAAGTTTTTCGACAAGATCATTGGCAGCGGTTCGAGTGAAAGTCACGGCAAGAATTCGGTTAGGTTGCGCTCCCTGTTCAAGTAGCCGTGCAACCCGGCGTATGAGCGCGAAAGTTTTACCTGTGCCCGGTCCTGCAACGACGCGCAAGGGACTTCGCGGATAGGCCGCGATGTCTAGATAAATTCCTTGTAGTCCAGTGTTCCAAGGCATATGGTCAATCGCCGCACAGGATGGCTCTCCGCACAGGCCGGGCCAACCTTTTTGCCTGGGCTTTCATGAACGGGAGGGTTAGTGATGGACGTTGCAAGCTTGGCGAGGCTGTCATACTGTGCATCTTCATATTTCAAACACCTTCAGCACCTCGTCGCCGTAGTGGTTGATGACCTTCACGGCGATCTTACCTGTCTCGGGCTTGGTGAGCCAATCAGATTTAGTGATGGTTTCCTTCATGTTCAACACTTTGCCATCAGGTCGTCGATGTTCCTGGCCTGGATAAACTCTGCCGGGCTTTCGCCGACGGCCAGTGCCTTGAAATGAGCTTTGCCACATTGAATCTTGGCGCTCTCCTTATCGCGCAGGTCGTCGGTGAAGAGGCTGCTCTTGGTTTCGACCACGAAGTAGAGGCGCTCCGCGCCATCCTTCTCAACCAACACAGCCCAGTCTGGGTTGTAGGTTCCCAAGGGCGTTGGGACTTTGAACCATCCGGGGAGCTTGGCGTAAATCTTCACCGCTTCGTTCTTCTCTAGCTGCTCTGCGAACGTTTTTTCCACTGTGGCGGAATCATAAACGACGTGCTCGTAAACCGATTTCTCGGAAGAGAGCATGTTCTTGAGGTAGCCAGTCAGTTCCTCCTGCTCGAAGAGTTCCTGGGCGTAATAGTGCTCGTCGCCGATGCGCTGGTACTTGATACCATCCACCAAGGCAAGGCGCTTGGTGCGGTTGATGGACTCGGTCGCCAGCTCAATGAAATGTTGCGGGTTTCGCTTGAAATCATCGAGTCGGCCGCTGTCGGTCAAGATGCGCACGAGACTGCGCCGGGTGAGCTGAGTCTTATCCTGGAGGTCGGTAAGCAAGTCGGGGAGTTCGATGTCGGTTTCATCAATTATGACCGGCGCGGCGACGGTGGTTTCCTCCGATGAGACACCGCCTCGACCTATGGCAAGGTCGGCTTTGCGAATCTGCACGCGCGTCTTGGTGATAGGTGGGCATTCCCTGATGGCCTCGGCGCACTCCGTCACCAGCTTCTCGTTATCAAACTGTACGCGGTAAGTGGTCTTGTGCTTGATGCGGTTCCAGAGCGCCTGGAACTCTTCGCTGTGCAGCACTGCCTGCCGAGTTTTGATCGGTCTGCGCTCGTCGGCGTTCTTGATGTCCAGTTTGCCGGCGAGCTTGCGGAGGACTTCCTTAACCTGCGGAAGCTGGGCCTGAAACTGTTCGGGAAGCTGGAGCGTGTCTTCCTTAAGCGCCTTTCTCAAGGGGTCCTGAACCTTGCCCTTCGTATCCACGTAACCCGCGTCCTTAAGGTGTCCCCAGATAGCTTCCGACTGCGGCACTCCCAAGGCGGTGGTCCGTCCCTCTGCATCTGTCACCGGGATGGCAGCAAATTGGTGCTTTTCCACGATGCCAAAGCGGATGCCGGTGTCCTTCTCGATCTCCGTCTGGAGGTTCGCGGCGAACTGCTCGTAGCCTTCTGTGGCGATGACGGTGAGCGTGTTGATGTCGAAGCCCCGCAGGCGTTCGCCCTGCTGGTTTACACAGAGACGCAGGCCGCGCCCGATCGTCTGGCGGCGCTCGCGCTCGGTGCCCATCTCACGGATGGCGCAAATCTGGAAAACGTTCGGGTTGTCCCAGCCTTCGCGCAGGGCGGAATGGGAGAAGATGAACTTCAGCTTCGTCTCAAAGCCCAGCAGTTTCTCCTTGTCCCTCATAATGAGGTTGTAGGCGCGCTCGGCGTTTTCGCGGTTGCCCTGGTTGTTCTCGGCGGTATCCGTCCAGGTTCCCTTCTTGTCGATGGAGAAGTAGCCGTCGTGGACTTCCGTGGCGTCGGACTGCAAATCCACATCGTTGAAGAGCGTGCGATACTTCGGCTTGGCGGCGGCCTTGCGGTATTCCTCCTCGAACATGAGCGCATACTTGCCCTTCACCTGGGCTCCGTCTGCGGTGTAGCTGCGGTAGTGTTCGACGACATCGATGAAGAACAGGCTCAACACCTTGATGCCCTGCGGTCGGAGACGTAATTCCTTATCCAGATGCTCCTCGATAGTGCGGCGGATCATGAGGCGCTTGAGGGCGTCACTGTCCACGTCGCCGATGGCCTCACCCGGACGCAGCGGCGTCTCCAGATTGCTCAGTTCGAGATACTCCTCGCCGGCTTTGCAGCCGAGGTTCTGCACCAGGCAGTCGGAATAGACGGCGCGCCCGGTGATCTGTTGGAGATCGTCGCCGGGCTTCACAGTGACCGTCTCCCGGCTCACACTCGTACCGCGCTGCACGTCGAGTTCGACCTTGGCGCTGAAGGCGCCCTTCTTGTTGCTGGTGGAAAGCAGCTTGACGTAGCCCTTGTTGTGCCCGCCTTCCACTTCGAGGGAGGCTACTTCGATCTGCTTCACCAGTTTGCGCTCGTAGGCGTCCACCGCGTCGAGGCGATAGACCATGTGGTGCTTGTCGGCGTGGGTGGCGGAGTAGCGCAAGGTGCAGAGCGGGTTCATAGCATCGAGCGCTGTTTTGCCCGCACCTGTGAGACCGCCATCCACGCTCTGCGGCTCGTCCACGATTAGGATGGGGCGAGTGGACTTGACGAGGTCGATGGGCTTCTCGCCGCCGGTCTTCTCGCTGTCCTTGTAGAGGTTGTTGACATCCTTCTTGTTGATCGCGCCGACCGTCACCACCATGATCTGGATGTTGGGACTGGTGGCGAAGTTGCGCACCTGGCCGAGCTTGCTGGAGTCGTAGAGGAAGAACTCGAAGGGCGCATTGGCGTAAAGGGCGCGGAAGTGCTCTTCGGTGATCTGGAGCGTCTTGTAAACGCCCTCCTTGATCGCCACGGAAGGGACCACGATGACGAACTTGGTGAAGCCGTAACTGCGGTTCAGCTCGAAGATGGTGCGCAGGTAGACGTAAGTTTTGCCCGTGCCGGTCTCCATCTCCACGGTAAAATCGCCCGAGGCCAGCGAGGCTGAAGGCCGCAGGCCATTGCGAATCTGGATGTCGCCCAGGTTGGCCAGGAGTTCGTCATCCAGCAATTGCAGCCGGTTGCCGATGCCGAGGTCGCTTTGGGCAAAGGCCAGTGCGTGCTGTGCGGCGAGCGCATCGCGGGTGACGGTGAACTCGGTTCGACAGATTTCCTGCCCACGGAACAGGTCGCAAACGGACTCAATGGCTGCGCGTTGAAAGGGAAGGTCTGGTTCAAAATGCAGTTTCATGGTTGTCCCGCTTACAGGCTGCGCACATTCTCCAGCCCGTGCTGCTGGAGGATGGCGGTGAGGTTGGTCTTGGCCACGTCGTCGGCGAAGGCGCTGTCGCGGAAGACGACTGTGCTGTCGCCCGCCGGGGCCAGTTGTTTGTGCCAGTCCGCGATGCCAAGCGCCAGCGGTTCCACTTCGGCGACGGCAATGTGTTCGGCGAGGCACACGAGGAGCGTCCCCGCGCCGATGCTGTGGACGGTCTTGCCGGCGATGACCTTCTCTTCGATCGGCACCGTCAGGTCGAGGCCAAGTTTGAGGAGCAGCTCAAAGAGGATGTCCTGCTCGGTGCGGTCGGTCTTGAGGTGCTCGACGGAGGCTTCGAGCGTTTCGGCGAGGTTCTCGCGGTCCGGTTCCCACGCCCGGATGTTGCTGGAGGCGAGCTTGAAAACGCGGAAGCCGAGGTCGCCCGCGAACATGGGGCTCTCTTCTTTAATCTTTTTCCCGGCACGTCGAAGGCGTTCCTTAGTCAGTTCGGCGATATTGCGGGGCTTACCGAGTTGGTCGCAAAAGGCTGCTGCCACCTTCTGGTCCTTGTCCTCTGGATCGAGGACTTCAGGCAGTTGAACCAATATGTAACGGCGGGTACCGCCGTCAGTCACGTTCTGAAAGCAGACCGCGTGTGCCGTCGATCCAGAGCCGGCAAAGAAGTCCAACACCAAAGCATCTGAGGGTGCGGCGTAGTTGATGAGGTCTGCCAAGACGAGATGATCTTTCGGATTATCGAACACCCCAGGCCCCAAGAGGTTTTTCAGGGTAAGAGACGCAGCTCGACCGTCTTTGTAAATCACCGGCGTCTTAACGATGCTATCCACTTCGACGAGGTAGCTCTTCTTTAAGGGAATTGTGGATTCGTCGTCTCCGAATAGAACACGGTCTTCTGCAATCCGATTCTGCATTTCGTCTGGGTTGCAGCCCCAACCACGCGACGGCTTCTTGCATGGCTTACCGGTCTTTGGATGAGGTATCTCGTAATCTGGAATGCTCGTGCTAGCCGACGAAATGTCAGCTCCGAAGAACAGTCCTCTTGCGTCCGATCGCCAGAAGTGTCTGAGCTTTTTGGGTGGGTCGGCAGGATCTAGACCATCGTAGAATCGACGCATGCCCTCCTCGATTGCATCATGGTCATCTCCGTGTTCAGTGCGGAGTTTGCTGTAACGCTCCAAGATGGGTTCGAGGCCAGGCTTTTTTTCCCGCCAGTCACCGAGTTTAGCCAGCGCTTCTTTACTTTTTGCATAGGCGTGCATGTATTCCACGGTTTCGGAGAAGAATGTCGAATCATTCTTTCGCCCCTTTTCCCAGACTATAGTTATAACGAAGTTTTCCTCTCCGAAGACTTCGGAGCACATCGATTTGAGGTTTGTATCCTCGTGGTCATCAATGCTGACGAAAATTACGCCATCCTCGCGGAGAAGATTTCGGGCGAGCTTGAGGCGGGGATACATCATGTTGAGCCAGTCGGTATGGAAGCGGCCGGAGGATTCGGTGTTGGAGGTGAGCTTGCGGCCGCCGCCGTCAACCTGGCCGGTAAGTTGGAGGTAGTTGCGGATGTTGTCCTGGAAGTCGTCGGGATAGACGAAGTCTTTGCCGGTGTTGTAGGGCGGGTCGATGTAGATTAGCTTGATTTTCCCGGCGTAGGATTTCTGGAGGAGCTTGAGGACTTCGAGGTTGTCGCCCTCGATCATGAGGTTGCGGGTGGTGTCCCAGTCCACGCTGTCCTCCGGACAGGGGCGCAGCGTGCCGGTGGAGGGGGTGAGGGCGAGCTGGCGGGCGCGGCGCTTACCGTGCCAGTTGAGGCCGTATTTCTCCTCCTGTTCGTCCACCGCACCGCCGAGGAGCTGTTTCAACACCTCGAAGTCCACCTTCCCCTCAGTGAGGGTTTCGGGGAACAGTCCCTTGAGCCGGGCGATGTTCTCCGCAACGATGTCAGGGGATTTGGTTTCCGTATCTTCGGCTGTGAGTTTCTTCATCTTTTTTTCCTTCAGAGTGCTTTTTCTGTTCCGCTTCGCGCAGGTTGGGGTTCACGCCGATGTAATGCTGGCGTTCGTACTTGCCCAAGTTGAGGATTTCAAAGGCACGGTAGGCATTGCCTTCGGCTTTAAGCTGCCGCTGCACGCCGATCAACCGCTTGCGCGTGGTGTGGATGGCGAACTTGCCCAGGTCGCTCACGATCCATTTGCGGCCTAACTTTTCCGCCACCGCCGCCGTGGTCCTGGAACCGCAGAAAAAGTCGGCTATTAGGTCACCTTCGTTGGAGGAAGCTTTGATGATGCGTTCGGCGAGTTCGGCTGGCTTTTGTGTAGGATATCCGGTTCGATCCTTTGCCACTTGGTTTAATTGCGGGATGTCATCCCAATAGTCTAAGCAGAGAGTTCCATCCTTCATGTAGTAGCGAAAGGTCAATTCAGGATGTTTGGTCTCCCATTCTGGGGCTACATCGCGTGCGCCTTTAATCGGGCTATCTTTGAGGAATCGACCCATTAGACGATAAGGACCGTTTTCATCTTTGTACTTGTATCTGGCCTTCTGTTCTTCGTTAAGCGACTTCATGATCGCTTCATAGTCGTAAATCCAGTTTGCCGATTTTGTGTAGAAATAAATCGTGTCATGGCGGCGACCGTACGCAACCTTTGGAACTCGACCGCCTGTGTAGCACCACGAGATCTCATTCCGAAAGCCCGCTTTGTCATTATCCCCGCCGCGCCCAAACACCTCGTCCAGAACGACGCGAATGACGCTGTTTACTCGTGGGTCACAATGCACATAAATACTCCCATCCTCCGCGAGAAGGTCGTGCATGAGGATCAGCCGTTCATAAATCATGGAGATGAACGAATCGGTTCCTTTGCCCCAGGTGTCGCGGTAGGCGATTTCTTCCAGGATGTTGGGCTTCTTGGTGAAGGTGTCGCCGCCAATCTCGATGTCCATTGAAAAATCCGCACCCACGTCAAAGGGCGGGTCAATGTAAATCAGGTTGAGGCCGCCCTGCTTTTCAATCTCCTCGCGCAGTGGCCCGTTCTTCAGCGAGGAGAGGATGAGTTTGTTGTCGCCCCAGATGAGCTTGTTCGTCCAGCCTTTGAGCTGGCGGCCCCGCGCGTCAAAAAGACCTCCTTGCGCTGCCGTGTCCGCTGGCTTCTCGGCGCGCGGCTCGTCCACCTGCTCGATTACTTGAAAGGGCAGAACAATATTGCAAACTTCGGTGC
>Ga0307373_10004294_pt1 | contig 24113 bp, 22 predicted proteins | sample OX2MG_FD_202534 | JGI IMG/M metagenome (GOLD analysis project Ga0307373, IMG submission 202534) | Soil microbial communities from Risofladan, Vaasa, Finland - OX-2 | ecosystem: Environmental > Terrestrial > Soil > Coastal area > Acid sulfate soil | place: Finland: Risofladan, Vaasa | collected... | reverse complement strand
GGCACCCGGACATCGCCCCGACCGGACGCCAGCACGAGCACCAGCGCCACCTGCAGGCGATCAACGAGGCGGCCGACCAACTCGAGAGTCTGGCCGAGGGCTCACGTGGCGGCACCGTCAGCCGCAATGCCGTCAAGGTCTCAGCTGCGGCCGCGCGTAAGGCGCGCGAGGAGGAGGGCCGGCGCGCGTACGAGGCCGAGCAGCGCGCCCGTGCGCATGCTCAGGATCGCGCGAAGCACGATCCGTTCGGCTCACGCGTGCCGGACCACTCGGTCGTCCACCGCTACGCCCGCTGCGTCGCTTACCCCGAATGGGGCGTGGGCACGGTCAGCGGCATTTACTTCTCAGGCGACGGCGACGACGTCCAGCAGTGGGCACGCATGTCCTTCCAGGTCGGCGTTCGCACCGTGCCGGCGGGGTCGCTGCAGTTCGTCGACTTCTCAAAGCCCGACCCCGGTGCCGAGCGGGTCGAGCGCTTTATGACTGCGGCGCAGCACGCACTCGCCGAGGGCGACCCGGCTCTAGCGGCGCAGCGACTCATCTACGCGCGCGACGCCGATCCCAACAACCCGGCCGTGCTGCGCCTGCTCACGGTCGCCTTCTGGCAGTCCGGCAACTTGCCGGCGGCCGGCCGTACCGTGCGCGACTGGGCCCGAGCCGAGACCGACCGACCGACGGCGGAGCGCTACGCCTCCCGCATCTATGAGGACATGGGCGCTGTCGACCTCGCCGCCGAGGCCGCGCAGCGCGTCACCCGACGCGTCCCCAACGACGCGTCGGGCTGGGCGCGACTCGGCCGCCTGCGGCTACGGCTGCTCGATCGCGACCCCGCGATCGATGCACTCGAGCGGGCGCGGCTGCTCGAGCCGACGCTCGAGACGCTGCTCGACCTCGCCCTCGCCTACCACCTGGCCGGCGACGTCGGCGCCGAGGTGTCAGCAGCAGAGGCGGCGACGCGCGTTGCGCGACGGTCGCCGGTCGCATGGTCTGCGTTTGCGCATGCGCTCGCGCGCACCGACCGCGTGCGTGAGTGTGTCTCCGCCTGTGAGCGCGCGCTCTCGCTCGGTGACGACCCCGAGGTCCGCGAGCTGCTCGAGCGGGCGCGGTCGGCGGTGCCGCAGGCACTGCCGTCGCGCAGTGCGGCGTGACGTCACAGAGCCCCTAGACCGGGGCGTCAGGAACCTCGGCGAGCACCCCCAGCAACTCGCCGACGCGACAGACCAGCAGGCGCTCCTCGTCGATCTCGATCCAGGCGCCGGCTGAGGCCGGGAAGACGACGTGGTCGCCGCGGCCGACCGGCATCTTGACGCCGACGTGGTCCCACCAGTCGAGTCCCGGGCCGACGGCCAGCACGATGCCGTGCTGGGGTGGTGGCTCGTCGTTACCGGGAGGCACGAGCAGTCCCGAGCGGCGCACGCGGTCGGGGTCGAGCTCCTTGATCACGATGCGGTCGAACAGGGGGCGCAGTTCGTGGCGCATGAGCGCGATGCTAACGGGGATCTGGTGTGATGATGCTGGCCATGAGCCAGCCCACGTACGAGCCCGATGTCGCCGCGTTCCTGGCACCGCTCGCGGACGCGGGAGCGACCACGGTCGCCGTGATGGTCAGCTCCGTCGACGGCCGCGCGACCGTCGACGATCGGGTCGGCGAGTTGACCGGGACGGCCGACCAGGAGGTGCTGCTGGGGGTGCGCGAGCTCGCCTCCGCCGTAGTGGTCGGAGGCCGGACGGTGCAGGCAGAGGGTTACGCCGGCCTTCTTGGCGAGCAGGCGCAGGCGCGCCGGCGTGCGCGCGGCGTGCCCGCCGAGCCCGAGCTCGTCGTCTTCACGCGCGCGAGCCCGGCCCTACCGCAGCTGTGGCCCGAGCTCCACGAGCGTCACTCTTCTGGCCTGATCGTCTGCGAGGGCGGCCCGACGCTGTTGGGCATGCTCGTCGAGCATCGGCTTCTGGATCAGCTGGTGCTCTGCATCTCGCCCCGGATCGTCGCCGGTGACACGCAGCGGCGGCTGCTCGAGCAGCATGACCCGCCGCACGGACTCGAGCTCGAGCTGCTGGCGCTGACGAACGCCGACGGCTTCCTCTTCGTTCGCTACGGTGCCCGGTCGTAGTGGCCCCTCACGCGCGTAACGCCTGGTGAAGCTGCAGCTCCGTGACACGACGCTCGACCTGCGTGCGGGCGAGCCGGTCGTTATGGGCATCCTCAACGTCGGGCGGGACTCGGTCGCCGACTCGACGCCGCCGGCCGGTATCGAGGCACACGTACAGCGGGGACTCGAGCTCGCGGCGTCGGGCGCGGGCATCATCGACGTCGGCGTCCTTTCTGGACGTACCGACACCGCGCCGATCTCGGTCGAGGAGGAGGTCGAGTACCTATACCCCGTCGTGCGGGCGCTGGCTGAGGCCGGCGTCATCGTCTCGATCGACACCTGGCGCGCGGAGACGATCACTGCTGCGATCGAGGCCGGCGCGGCACTGATCAACGACACCAGCGGGCTGCTCGATCCCGCCGTTGCCGACCTGGCGGCGGCGTCGGGCGCCGGATTGGTCCTGATGCACACGCGCGCGGCGCCCAAGCAGGAGCGCTTCCCGAGCTACTCCGACCCTGTGCGTGACGTGCTCGAGTTCCTGCGCGAGCGTGCCGCGGTCGCGCGCGGCCACGGCGTTCGGCTCGAGCAGCTGCTGATCGATCCCGGGCTCGACTACGCCAAGGCCCCGCAGGAGAGCATCGAGGTGCTGCGGCATCTGGGGGAGCTGAGCGTGCTCGAGCGACCGATCCTGCTGGCGGTCTCGCGCAAGTACTTCATCGGGATGCTGGCCGACGCCTTGCCGGAGGAGCGGCTGGCGGGCACGATCGCCGCACTCGAATACGGCGTCAGCGCCGGCGCCCGCATCGTGCGCGTGCACGACGTCGCGCAGGTCTCGCAATACCTGCGGCTGCGGGCGGCCCTGCACGGTGACGGCGAGGTCGACATGCTCGGCAGTCGGGACGATCAACGGTTGAAGTGGATCGCCCCGAAACCATGAGTGCATCTGATCGGAGGCTCTCGCGCCCACGGCCACGGTGAACCATGTGTGGCAGGCACGCCGGCGACCAACTTGGACGGGACCGGCCGCCAGCATTGGCCAATAGGGACACCGGACACGGCTATACAGTCGGCGTATGGGAGCGACTGAAGAAGGCACACGCCTCTGGCACCCGTTCGCCGACATGGGTGCGGTGCGGCGGAAAGAGCTGGTGATCGAGCGCGGCGAGGATGTCTGGGTCTGGGATGACGCGGGCAAGCGCTACCTGGACGCCACCGCCAGCCTCTGGTACTGCAACGTCGGTCACGGCCGGCCGGAGATCGCCGCCGCCGTTGCGGCGCAGTTCAAGCAGCTTGAGGCGTACTCGGCCTTCGGTGACTTCGTCAGCCCGGTGGCGCAGCAGCTGGCCGGCACGCTCGCCGACCTGGCGCCGATGCCGGCGCGGATCTTCCTGACCTGTGGCGGCGGCGAGTCGATCGACACCGCTGCCAAGATCGCGCGGCGCTACTGGTCGGCGCAGGGTCAGCCCGATCGCACGCTGCTGATCAGCCGCACCGGCGGCTACCACGGCACCAACGGCTACGGCACGGCGCTGGCGGGCATCCCCGCCAACCGCGAGGGCTTCGGCCCGCAGATCGAGACCGTGCAGGTCCCACATGACTCGCTGGAAGCCGTGGCGGCCGCGATCGAGGGAGCCGGCGCTGAGCGCGTTGCCGCCGTATTCGTGGAACCGGTGATCGGCGCGGGCGGCGTCTACCCGCCCCTGCCCGGCTACATCGAGGGGCTCGCCGAGATCTGCAAGCGCAGCGGCGTGCTGTTCGTGGCGGACTCCGTGATCTGCGGGTTCGGGCGGTTGGGCAGCTGGTTCGGGGTGGAGCGCTTCGGTGTCGAGCCCGACATGATCACCTTCGCGAAGGGCGTGACCAGCGGCTACCTGCCGCTCGGCGGCGTGGTCGTGGCCGAGCACGTGGCCGAGCCGTTCTGGCAGGCGCCCGGTGGCCCGGTGCTCCGCCACGGCCCCACTTACGCGGCGCACGCAGCCTGCTGCGCGGCCGCGATCGCCAACATCGAGCTGCTGGGGCGCGACGGGCTGCTGACACGCGGGCGCGAACTCGAGGGCGCGCTGCACGACACGCTCAAACCGCTGGCGTCGGACGGCAAGGTGGCCGAGGTGCGTGGCGGTGTCGGCACGATGGCCGCGGTTGAGCTCAGCGCGGAGCTGCTCGACAGCCGCCCGGCTGCGATCGCTGAGGTCGTGATGGCCGCTCGCGAGCAGGGCGTGCTGGTGCGCGGCCTCGGTCGCGGGGTGGCGGTCTCACCGCCGCTGACGGCCACCGCCGAGCACTTTGGACTGGTGCATGATGCGCTGGCCCAGGCACTCTCCGCGCTCTGAGTTGCTGACGAGGCCGGCGGGATTCACTCCCGCCGGCCCCCCCGCCGGCGGTTTCAGTTGCGGCGGACGCGGCTGGTAAGCCGCGCGATCGCCTCGTCGCCGCGCTCGTTCAGACCCTCGATCACGCCGTCGATGTCCTCGCCGGAGCGGTTCTGGCCGAGCTTGGCCTTGGCCTCCACGCGACTGATCACCAACTCCAGGCCGACGATCGCGCGCAACTGACCGTCGATGTAATCCCCCGGGGCATCGTCGACACCCCACGGGTGTTCGCGCTCGCCCTCATGGAGGGTGGTCAGACGGCGGACGAAGGCCTCGACCCAGGCGGGGTCATCGTGGATCACCAGCTCGCCGTAGACGTGGGCGGTGAGGTAGTTCCAGGTGGGGACGACGCGCCCGTGCTCACGCTTGGCGGCATACCAGCTGGGCGTTATGTAGGCGTCAGGGCCATGGGCGATCACCAGCGCCTCGCCGGCGGCTGGCAGGCGCCAGTGGTCGTTCTTGCGGGCCACGTGACCCAGCAGGACGCCGTGCTCGCCCACGGAGCGGTCATAGATCAGCGGCAGAAAGGTCGCGAACAGACCCTGAGGCGTGGAGGTCACGAGGTCAGCGGCGCGGATCCTGGAGAGCAGCTCCTGCGCCTCGGCGTCCTGAGCCCTGAAGTGCTTTGGCAGGTACATGGCGGCGACCAACCCTACTCACGCGGCCCGGCGCCTCGTGCCGTGAGTCGCTAATTCGACGCTAGCGATCCCAGCGGAAGAACCGGATCGCGATCCGGGACAGCACGAGCGTGTAGGCGGCCAGCACGATCAGATGGGTCGTGCCCGGCCAGTTACCGAAGTCCGAGTTGGTGATCGACGGCACGGCGGCGCCGAGCGGCGTGTACTGGCTGATCGTGCGCAGCGTCGGGCCCATCGACTGCTGCGGCACCCATAGGCCGGCGAAGAACATCAGCGGGAAGAACAGGATTCCCCCGATCGCACCGGCGACGCGCTGGCTGGAGGCAAGCGACGCGATCAGCAGCCCCAGCGACGCCATCGCCGTCATCGTCAGCAGGATCGCAAGGATGAATCCGCCGACCTCGCTGGGCAGCGGCACGCTGTAGGCGAAGTGCGACACCAGCATGATCAGGACCACGACGCTGATCGAGAGCCCGACGACAAGCGCCAGCTGCGCGGCCAGCAGCCGCATCGCCCCGATGGGCGTCGTCGAGAGCCGCTTCAGATAGCCCTTGTCGCGGTAGGAGGCGAGCGTCGCCGGCATCGCGCTCAGCGCCAGCAGCGTCAGCGTGAAGGTCATCAGTACAGGCGTGTAGACGACGATGAAGCTGAGGCCGCCGAACGCCGCCTTCGGCTTGTTCGAGACGCTCGAGCCCAGGACGATCAGCAGGCCAACCGGGAAAAGCAGTGCCCAGAAAAGGATCATCGGCTCGCGCCGAAGCAGCTTGAACTCGGTGATGAACAGCCTCGGGAAGCCGCCGCGCCGCTGCTGCGGCGGCTTGTCGGTGGCGGTTCGGGAGACCGTCGCCATCATGGCACCGTGTGTGCCTGCATAGCCAGCTCCGCGTCCGCTTCGGCGGTGAGCGCGACGAAGGCGTCGTCGAGAGTCGACTGCTCCACGCGCGTCTGCTCGGGCACGATCCGCTCCTGTACGAGCAGCGCGATCACAGCCGCGACGACGTCGCCGCTGCCCTCGATCAGGACCCTGCCGCCCTGCGCCTGGGCCTCGCGCACCTCCGGCAGTGCGCGCACCTTGTCAAGGTCGAGCGCGGTCGTGGCGCGGAAGCTGATCCGCTGACCAAGGCCCGCGCCGAGGTTGGCGGGGGTGTCGATCGCGCGAATGCGGCCGCGGTGCAGCAGCGCCACGCGGTCGCAGAGATACTCGGCCTCCTCCATAAAGTGCGTCACGAGGATCACCGTCAGGCCCTGTTCACGGATGCCCTCGATCAGCTTCCAGGTCTCGCGGCGTGACTGTGGGTCAAGACCGGTGGTGAGCTCATCGAGGATCGCAAGCTCCGGACGCCCTACCAGCGCGAGCGCGATCGACAGGCGTTGGCGCTGCCCGCCGGAGAGGTTGACGTAGCGCGTGTCACGCTTCTCCTGGAGACCGAGCAGCTGCAGTAGCTCCTCGGGCGCGACCGGATCAGGGTAGAACGAGGCGAACAGGTCGAGCGCCTCGTGTACGCAGATCTTGTCGGGAAGCTCTGATGTCTGGAGCTGGATCCCGACGCGCTCGTGCAGCTGCTTGGCGTCGGCCCGGACGTCGAGGCCGAGCACACTGATCTCGCCCGCATCCGGTTTGCGCAGACCGCCGATGCACTCGACGGTGGTCGTCTTGCCGGCGCCGTTCGGTCCGAGGATGCCGAAGATCTCGCCATGGTTGATCGACAGCGACACGTCGTCCACTGCAACGGTGTCCCCGTAGCGGACCTTCAGATGCTCGACCACCACCACTTCGGTCGTGGTCACCGGCGCGACGGGCGTGACGGCTGCGGTCACCGGCTCACTCCGAGACCGTCGAGCAGCACTGTCCATGTGCGGATCGAGGTGACCGCGAGCATCCCGTTCTGGTGCCAGCTGTCGGCGGCTAGGCGGCTGCGGACGTCCTCTTCGGAGCCGGCCCGGACCACTTGCAGGACCTCGCGTTCGTCCTCGAGCGGCCCACCCAACAGGATGAACCCGTCGTCGACGAGCGCGTCCATGAACCGCGCGTGCTCGGCGAATCCGTCCTGCTCGCGGAGCCCGCGGGACCAGTCCCAGGGACCGCCGCGCTCGAGTGTCACAGCGAATAGCATCTTCACGAGGAGACTATCTGTAAGTCGGAAGCGCCCGCGCCAGTCCGGGTAGCCTGTCGTTGGCCGGAAAGACCGACTCTGAAAGCAGGGCCTATGACCACCTTGCCGGGCCGTACGAATACCGCGCTGCTGGTGATCGACGTGCAGAACGGCGTCGTCGAAGGCGCTTATAACCGTGACGCCGTGGTGGCGAACATCCGCACGCTCGTCGAGCGTGCACGGGACGAGGACGTTCCCGTGATCTGGATTCAACACACTGACGAGGACCTGCTCGAGGGCTCCGAAGCCTGGCGGTACGTCCCCGAGCTCGCTCCCGGGCAAGACGAGCCGCTGGTCCACAAGAGCTACGGCGACTCCTTCGAGGAGACCGACCTCGAGCAGCATCTGGCCGCGTTGGGCGTGGGCCACGTGATCGTCAGCGGTGCCCAGACCGACCAATGCATCCGTTCCACGCTGCATGGCGCGATCACTCGTGGTTACGACGCAACTCTGGTGCGCGACGCGCACACCACGGTGGACTTCACCTCCTACGGCGCACCGCCGCCGGAGCAGGTCATCGCCCACACGAACCTGTATTGGGGATACCACCGCGCCCCAGGACGAACCGGTGCAGTCGCCGACACGGCGGAGCTGCGGTTCGACACTCCCATCGCGGCTGACTGAGCCTGCGCTCAGTAATTTGTTAGAGTCCGTCCTGCCGTACGCACCCCCTTTCCAATCTCTCCTCGAGGAGGCGCTTACAGATGCACGGGTTGAGTCGCTGGTGTATGACCCACCGACGCTGGGTCGTGATCACCTGGGTGGCGATCGCGATCATCGCCAACGTCGTCGCGTCGGTCGTCGGCCGTCAGTACGCAACCAACTTCACGCTTCCGGGCACCGAGTCACAGCACGTAGCCGACCTGCTGACCAGCCAGTTCAAGGCGCAGAGTGGCGACGTCGACACGATCGTCTTCCACTACGCAAACGGTCGTTACGACGCCCCGAAGGTGAAAACCGCGATCGAGCCGCTGCTCAAGAAGGTGGCCGCCGATCCGCAGGTCGTGAGCGTGCTCAGCCCCTACGGCCCCCAGGGTGCGCTGCAGGTCTCAAAGGACGGGCGCACCGCGTTTGCGACGCTCAACTACTCCAAGCGAGCAAACCTGCTGCCGGACAACACCGGTAAGCCGGTCCTCAACCAGATCAAAGCGATCCACGTCCCCGGCCTGCGAATCGCGGCCGGCGGCCAGGTGATCGAGCAGGCCGAGGGCTTCAATATCGGGCCCGCGACCTATGTCGGCGTGCTGGCGGCGATGGTGATCCTGCTGCTGACCTTCGGCTCGCTGATGGCCGCCGGGCTCCCGCTGATCACGGCTGGTCTCGGACTGATCACTGGGATCGCGCTCGTCGGTCTGGCGACCCGTATCACGAGCATGTCGAACGTCGCGCCCGAGCTGGCGCTGATGATCGGGCTGGGTGTCGGCGTCGACTACTCGCTGTTCATCGTCACGCGGTTCCGTGAGAGCTATGCGCGGCTCGGTGACGTCGAGGCGTCGGTGACCGAGGCGATGGATACCTCCGGCCGGGCGATTCTGCTGGCAGGCGCGACGGTCGTGATCGCGTTGCTGGGCATGTTCGCGACCGGGGTGACCTTCATGTACGGACTTTCGATTGCCTCGGTGCTCGCGGTTCTGCTCGTGCTGGCCGCGTCGCTGACCGTCGTACCGGCGCTGCTCTCCCGCTTCGGGCACCGGATCGTGAGGCCATCGCGGTCGGCCCGCCGCCGCGAGCGCAGCGGCGCGGCACCGCGCGAGTCGGGCTGGCGGCGCTGGAGCCTGACGGTCCAGGCGCGTCCGAAGTCCCTGGCGCTGGTGTCACTGGCGGTGATGGCGATCTGCCTGATCCCGTTCTTCTCGCTGCGCCTGGACTCAAGCGACGCGGGCAACGACCCGACCAACACCAGCACCTATCTGGCGTTCAACATGCTCTCCCACGGGTTCGGCCAGGGCTTCAACGGCCCGCTGCTGATAGCGGCCGAGATGCCGAGCGCCGGCAAGCAGTCCGTGGTCCCGCAGATCCGCGAAGCGCTCACCAAGACGCCGGATGTTGTTGCCGTCACAGCCGCGCGAACCTCCCCGTCAGGGAAGGTCGCGGTGATGGAGGCCTACCCAGGTTCGGCCCCGCAGGCCGCGGCCACGACCAACCTCGTCAACACGCTGCGGCAGCGGGTGCTTCCGCCGCTCAAGCATCGCCTGGGGTTGCGGATATCGGTCGGCGGCTTCACGGCCGGATCGATCGACTTCTCACACGTCCTGTCGGCGAAGCTCCCACTGTTCATCGCGATCGTCGTGGTGTTGTCGGCGCTGCTGCTGCTCGTGATCTTCCGGTCGCTCGTGATCCCGATCCAGGCCGGCCTGATGAACCTGCTCACCATCGGCGGCGCGCTCGGCGCGACGGTCGCCGTATTCCAGTGGGGATGGGGCTCCAGCCTGCTCGGGATCTCCAAGGGCCCGATCGAGCCGTGGATCCCCGTGCTGATGTTCGCCGTCGTGTTCGGCCTGTCGATGGATTACGAGGTGTTCCTGATCTCGCGCGTGCGCGAGGAGTGGGTGCACCGCGGCGACGCTGAGCGAGCGGTCGCAGACGGGATCTCCTTCACCGGTCGTGTGATCACCGCTGCCGCGGCGATCATGGTCTGCGTCTTCCTCTCGTTCATGCTCGGCGACGAGCGCGCGATCAAGGAGTTCGGTTTCGGTCTCGCGATCGCCGTCTTCCTGGACGCTCTGGTTGTTCGCTGCGTGATGTTGCCCGCGGTGCTGCAGCTGCTCGGCAGGCTCACCTGGGAGCTACCGGACTGGCTCGACGCGCGCCTGCCGCGGCTCAACATCGAGGGCTCCTCTCCCGCCGATCTGACTCCGCTTGAGATCGAGGAACGGGAGCCGGAGCCGGTCGCGGGCGGTTAGGGCCTGTAGGAAAATTATCTGCGGTTTTGACGGCGTCTGGACGCACCTGGCTGCGCCCGTCCAACGCGCTGATCGCCCGCTGTGTGGCGATCTGTTGCGCACCGGAGCGCGGCGGCGCGATAGGTTCCTAAGAGAGGAGACCGTATACAAACTCGTTCAAACGGAGCCGCCAGGAAAATGAAGAGCAGTCTTGAGATCGCCCAGGAGGCTCAACTGGAGCCGATCGTGTCGCTCGCCGAGCGCATCGGCCTGCAGGACGACGAGGTCGAGCCCTATGGCCGCTACAAGGCCAAGATCGAGCTGTCGGCGATCGAGCGCCTGCGCGATGTCCCGGACGGCAAGCTCGTATGCGTCACAGGCATGACGCCGACCAAGGCCGGCGAGGGTAAGACCACCACCCTGGTCGGGCTCACCCAGGGCCTCGGATACATCGGCAAGCGTCCGGTGGCGTGCCTGCGCCAGCCGTCCCTAGGACCGGTGTTCGGTATCAAGGGAGGTGCAGCCGGCGGCGGTTTCACTCAGGTTGTGCCGATGGAGGACCTCAACCTCCATTTCACCGGTGACATCCACGCCATCGGCGCGGCCAACAACCTGCTCGCCGCCATGCTCGATGCCTCGATCCTTCACGGCAACCCACACCGGGTGGACCCGCTGCGCGTCGAGTGGCGCCGGGCGGTCGATATGAATGACCGCGTCCTGCGGCGGATTGTCGTGGGCCTCGGCGGCCGCGCGAACGGCTACACGCGGGAAACCGGGTTCGACATCACAGCCGCATCGGAGGTGATGGCGCTGATGGCCGTCGCGCGCGACCTGCCCGACCTGCGCAGGCGCCTGGGCAGGATCACCGCTGCGCACAGCTACGACAACCAGCCCGTCACGGCGGAGGATCTCGGAGCGGCCGGGGCGATGACCGTGCTGCTGAAGGATGCGCTCAAGCCCAATCTCATCCAGACGCTCGAGGGCCAGCCGTGTCTCATGCATTGCGGCCCGTTCGCCAACATCGCCAGCGGCAACAACTCGCTCGTGGCTGACCTCGTGGCAATGAAGCTGGGGGAATATGTGGTGACGGAGTCCGGGTTCGGATCGGACATGGGGATGGAGAAGTTCTTCGACATCGTCTGCCGGATCGGAGGCCTTCGACCGAGCGCCGCCGTGCTGGTCACCACGGTCCGAGCGATCAAGCACCATGGCGGCATCGAGGACGGCCTGCACGGTGACGACGTCGACGGTATGGAAGCGATCGAGATCGGCATGGCGAACGTGCGCCGCCACCTCGAGATCGTCGCGGAGTACGGCGTCCCCTGCGTCGTGGCCGTCAACCGCCGCCCGGGCGATACCGATGAGGAGGTGCAGCGCGTCCGCGCGCTCGCGCTCGAGTCCGGTGCGTTCGCAGCGGAGATCAACGAGGGGTTCGAGAAGGGCGGAGCTGGCGCCGCCGACCTGGCAACGGCGGTCGTCGAGGCGTGCGAGCAGCCGAACCAGTTCGCGCAGCTTTACGAGGACAACATGCCAATCCGCGACAAGATCGAGACCGTCGCCAGGCGTGTATACGGCGCGAGCGCGGTTGCGTTCTATCCCGAGGCGGAGCGCAAGCTCGTTGAACTCGAGGAGGGCGGCCTGGGTGCCCTACCGGTCTGCATGGCAAAAACCCACCTTTCGCTGTCGGCCGACCCGACACTGATCAACGCGCCAACCGACTTCACATTGCCCGTACGTGACATCCGGGCCTACACGGGCGCCGGCTGGCTGGTGCCACTGTGCGGCGACATCACCCAGATGCCCGGCCTCAGCGCTTCACCCGCAGCGCACAAGGTCGACATCGACAGCGACGGACGCATCGTTGGCCTGTTCTGAGTCGAGACTGTCGAGGGCGACGTGACGGAGGTGCCAGGTCCGACCCTCGAACAGCTCCTCGACGAGGTCGCCGCTGCGACCCCGTCTCCTGGGGGCGGCGCCTGCTGCGGGTGGGCGGCCGCCCTTGCGGCGGCGCTGATCGAGATGGCGGCCGGTGTGGCTGAGGCTCGTGGCGCCGATGCCGAGGCTCGTCGCGCCGGTGCCGAGGCTCGTGGCGCCGGTGCCGAGGCTCGCGGCGCCGATGCCGAGGCTCGTCGCGTCGGTGCCGAGGGGATCGACCGAATGACTCAGATCCGTTTGCGAGCCACCGATTTGCGTCGCCAGGCGACTGAGTTGGCCGAGCGCGACCGGGACAGCTACGGCCCCGTGCTGGCAGCGCAGCGCTCCGGCGATGCCGCCGAGGTTCGATTGGCGCTGGCGCGCGCAAGCGACACGCCGTTTGCGCTGACCGCTGTCGCCGCCGAATTGGCTGGGCTCGCGCAAGAGGTGCTCGCAACCGGTAGACCCAGTCTCGAGGGCGACGCGGTGACCGCGCTCGAGCTCGCGCGAGCGTCCTGCCGGGCAGCCGCGAACCTGGTGATGCTCAATCTGAAGTCCCTCCCGGCAGACCCGCGTCGGCAAGCGGTTCAAGCTCTCCTGGAGCACGCCGGTGGCACCGCGAGTGCGTAGGCCTCACACCGTCTGCGGCCGACGCCCGTCGCGCGGCTGACACGTCGCGATCCGCGATGCCGGCCGCCGGCTCGAAGCTATCTCTTCTTCTCCGTGCCTTCTCGAAGCATGACCTCGGCAAACTTCTCCCACGACAGCGCGTAACGAGTCTTCTTGTTCGGTGACGGAAACCAGTCGATGCTGCCGGTACTGATCTGTAGGCGCCCAAGCAGCGCTCCGTCGGATCGGACGGTGATGTCGACGTCGTTGTTCGAGACGTTGATCTCTTTAGGAAATTGGACAGATACTTTGTGTGTTGGCATGACATCGGACCCTACAGGCCCGAGAAGCTGTAGCGCTCGGCCCCACTAGAGTGGCGCTATGCCGTTCAAAGTCGTCCTCCCGGAGGATCTCGAGTGGGAGACGCGGCCTCACAGACCGGGCGAACCCGCGCGTTATGTGGCCGAGCTGAGCGACGCTCTCAACACCCGTCACGTGCGAGCGAATATCTGGCGCTACGAGCCTGGGGCGTGCGGAAAGCGACACCGCCACGCAGGGCAGGATGAGACGTTCGTCGTCCTGGCCGGAAGCCTCACGATGTACCTGGGAGAACCGCCGGAACGTGTGGAAGTTCCCACCGGTGGGGTGATCACCGTGGCCGGAGGCACCGAACTGCAGAGCGCCAACCACGGCAAGGAGGATCTGGTCGTATACGCGTACGGCTACCCACCCGACGAGGGCGCCGAGGTTCTCGACTCTGTGCCCAGCCTGGCCGACCCCTCCGCCTGAAGTCTTTCTTCCCCCCAAAATGTGTCAAATGCGGAGGCGGGAAGTTCGGGTTCTCCGCTTCTTGGCGGTCATTGCGGACTGAGCCTGGGCATCAACAGAAATCGTCCAGCGATTTCCCTAGCCTTGACCCCATGCGCCTGATCGTCGCCCGCTGCTCCGCCACCTACTCCGGCCGGCTGGACACGGTCCTCCCGGAGGCGCTGCGGCTGATCATGGTCAAGGCCGACGGCAGCGTGCTGCTGCACGCTGACAGCGGCGGCTACAAGCCCCTGAATTGGATGACGCCACCGACGGTGATCGAGGAGCAGGGCGAACCGACGGAGCGGATCGTGGTGCGCAAGCGCGCCGGCAGGACCGAGGACCGGCTCGAGATCACACTGACGGAGGTCCTGTCCGACGTGATGCACGACATGGGCGTGCTGGACGAGGACGCCCGGCTGGCGAAGGACGGCGTCGAGGCACATCTGCAGGAGCTCTTGGCCGAGCAGCCGCAGTGGTGCGGCGAGGGCTTGCGGCTGGTCCGACGGGAGTGGCCGACCGACATCGGGCCCGTCGACCTGATGTGCCGCGACGCCGATGACGAGTGGGTCGCGGTCGAGATCAAGCGCATCGCGACGATCGAGTCGGTGGAACAGATCACGCGCTATCTCGAGCGGCTACGCACCGACTCGCGGTTCGCGAGCTGCCGCGGGATTCTGGCCGCACAGACGATCAAGCCGCAGGCGCGGGTGCTGGCTGAGGCCCGTGGGATCGCGTGCGTCGAGGTCGATCTCGCGGTTCTACGTGGCGAACTCGAGCCCGAGCTGCGACTGTTCGCGGCATGACCGATCAAGCAGCCGTCGTGACCGAGCGCCGCGAGCGCGTACTGGTCGTGACACTCAACCGCCCGGACCAACGCAACGCCGTCAACGCCGAGGTGGCGCAGGGAATCGCCGCAGCACTTGACACGCTCGACGCCGACGCCTCGCTGTCGGTGGGAATCGTCACTGGCGCCAGCGGGTTCTTCTGCGCCGGTATGGATCTGAAGGCCTTCGCTGCCGGCCAGATGCCGTGGGTCGCCGGCCGGGGCTTCGCGGGCATCACCGAGCGCGCGTCCGACAAACCGCTGATCGCGGCGATCGAGGGCTTCGCGGTGGCCGGCGGTCTCGAGATCGCGCTCGCCTGCGACCTGATCGTCGCCGCCGCCGGCGCCAAGTTGGGCATCCCGGAGGTCAAGCGCTCGCTGGTCGCGGCCGGTGGCGGCCTCCTGCGACTCCCCCGCATGCTGCCGCGCAACATCGCGAACGAGCTGGCGCTCACCGGCGACCCGATTACCGCCGAGCGCGCGTACGAGCTCGGGCTCGTCAACCGCGTGAGCGAGCCGGGCGCCGCGCTCGATGCCGCGGTGGCGCTCGCGACCACGATCGGCGCCAACGGTCCGCTTGCCCTGGCTGGGAGCAAGCGCATCCTGCGCGAGTCCCCGGACTGGCCGGCCTCCGAGGCGTTCGAGCGTCAGCGCGCGATCTGGGAGCCGATCTTCGCCTCCGAGGACGCGAAGGAGGGCGCGACCGCGTTTGCCGAGAAGCGCCCGCCGGTCTGGCGAGGTAAGTAGCCCAGTGATCCGGCCGCTCGCTCCGCTGAGCGGCGGCCGGCAGTAGCGCTCAGGCTTCGCCCCAGGCGGTCGCGACTATCGATCGCGGCCCTCCGTGCTCGCGGTGCTCGCAGAGGTAGATCCCCTGCCACGTGCCGAGCACCGGGCGTCCGTTGGCCAGTGGCAGCGTCAGCGTCGGACCGAGCAACGATGCCTTGATGTGCGCCGGCATGTCGTCCGCGCCCTCGAGCGTGTGCGTCCAGAAGGAGGCGCGCTCCGGCACCGCGTCGTCGAACCAGGACTCGAAGTCACGCCGAACATCGGGTGACGCGTTCTCGTTGAGCGTCAACGACGCCGACGTGTGCTGGATCAGGAGGTGCAGGATCCCGACGCGGATCTCCTCGAGCCCCTCGATGCCATCGAGCACGTCACGCGTGACCAGGTGAAATCCCCTGGGCCGCGTCGCGAGCGTGATCCGTCCCTGGACCCAGATCATCGCCGCAGCATAGGCGCGCGTTGCTAACCTCGCACGGTCGGATTCCCGCCATTGACCGGGAAGCGGCGGAACCCGGCTCCATGATTGCCCCGGAACGAAGACATCGACGGCGGATGGCCATTGCCGCGCTCGCAGCCTCGACATGCGTCGTCGCGACACTGACGGGCAACGCCAGTGGCGATAACGTCACACAGTTGAAAAACAAGCTGGGCGCGGCGCAGTCGCAACTGAACGGCGCCAAGCAGCGCGAGCAGACGCTCTCGGGTAGCGTCGCGGCGTTGAACAGCCGGGTCTCCTCGCTCGGGACCCAGATCAGCCTGATCCAGTCTCGGGAGGCGGCCGCACACGAGCGCCTCGCTTCCTACGAGCAGCGACTCGCCGCGACCAGGGACGCGCTCGCGCGCGAGCGCCGGCATCTCGCGCATCTGCGCAGTGTGCTCGACCGTGCGGAGTCGGCCCTGAAAGCCGAGCTCGTCAGCCAGTACGAGCAGCCACAGCAGTCGGTCGTCTCGCTGCTCGTCGACTCCTCGGGAGTCCAGCAGCTGGTGAACGGTCTGCAGTACCTCTCGCGCGCCAAGCATCAGGAGCAGTCGATCATCACGGCGACCCGCACGGCCCACGCCGCGGCGCAGACCGCGGCGGCACGCCTGACCACGCTCCAACATGGCGACGCCCAGGCTGCCGGCGAGGCCTCGACCCAGACCAACGCGCTCGCCGGCATGAACGCACTGCTGAATTCGCAGCAGGAGGCGCTCGCGCACGAGCGCGAGGCCCAGGCCGCCGCGCTGGCGGCAAGCCGGGAGCGCGGTGCGCAGCTGCAGGCTACGGTCTCCACGATCCAGAAGCAGGAGGCCGCGGCAGAAGCGGCTGCCCGCACGGTCACCTACGCCGCCGGCGGCAGCCTCGGCGCGTCCGGGGGCTGGGCGATCCCCTATCCGATCGTCCTCTGCGAGTCCGGCGGGCAGGACCTCCCGCCCAACAGCGCCGGTGCCTCCGGCTACTACCAGATCATGCCTGCGACCTGGAGGGACTTCGGCGGCACCGGAGCCGCCGCCTATCTTGCCCCCAAATCCGAGCAGGACGCAGTGGCGTCCCGCATATGGAACCACGGCGCCGGCGCCTCGAACTGGGCATGCGCCGGCATCGTCGGCATCACCTGACCTGAGGGCGGCGGATCTACCGATCGCCTGGCGTGGCGAGCGGGTACGGCGAGATCGGGCGCATGAGGTCGAGCGCCGTCGTCACGATCCGGTTCTGCTCGCGCGAGTGAGCAGCCGGATAGCCCTCGCCGGAGGCGGCGCGCTCCGGCCGGCCGACGTAGCCGAACTCCAGGTGCTCTGGAAGGATCTGCTGAAGGCGCGGTGACATGTGCGCGCGGGCGCCCATGTTGCGCGGCTCCTCCTGGACCCATACGACCTCGGCGAGCTTCGGGTAGCTGTTGACCAGGGTGAGTATCTCCTCCTCGGGGAAGGGATAGAGCAACTCGATGCGGCCGATCGCGACGCCGACCGCGTCGGCGTGCGCGGCGTTGCCGATGATGTCGTAGTAGACCTTGCCGCTGCACAGCAATAGGCGGGTCACCTTCTCCGGATCGACACCGGGTTCAGCCAGCACGGGCTGGAAGCGTCCGGAGCTCAGGTCCTCGATGTGCGAAGCAGCAGCGGGCAGACGCAGCAGGCTTTTGGGCGTCATCACGACCAGCGGCCGCTGCTGCGCGATACGCGCCTGACGGCGCAGCAGGTGGAAGTACTGGGCCGGCGTGGTCAGGTTGGCGACGCGGATATTGCCCTCGGCGGAGAGCTGCAGGAAGCGCTCGAGGCGCGCTGACGAGTGCTCAGGGCCGGCGCCCTCGTAGCCGTGTGGCAGCAGCAGCGTCAGGCGTGAGGTCACGCCCCACTTCGCCAGACCCGGGGTGATGAACTGATCGACTAGCACCTGCGCGCCGTTGGCGAAGTCGCCGAACTGCGCCTCCCACATCACGAGCGTCTCCGGCGCCTCCTGAGAGTAGCCGTACTCGAAGCCGACGCACGCCATCTCCGAGAGCGGGCTGTTGTGCAGCTCCATCGTCGCCAGCGCGCCCGGCATGTGCTGGATAGCGCTGTGCTCGCGGCCGGTCTTTGCGTCGTGAAGCACCAGGTGACGATGACTGAAGGTGCCGCGCTCCGTGTCCTGGCCGGTCAGCCGCAGCGGGATGCCCTCGGTAAGCAGCGACGCGAACGCGAGCGCCTCGGCGTGGGACCAGTTGATGCCGGCGTGCTCGGGGCCGAATGCTTTGCGCCGCTCGGCGAGCTGGTTAGCCAGCTTGCGGTTCATGTCGAAGCCCTCGGGAACGGCAAGCAGCTCCTCGTTGAGGATCTGGAGCTTGTCGGCATCGACCGCGGTGTTGACCTCGGGGGCGGCGCCACTGTCGAGCCGGTACTCGCCGGTGGCGTGCTCGCCCACGTGATCCTTGGCCGCCGCCAGCCGTTCCTTGAGGCGCTCGTGATGCTCAACGAGCACCGCCCACGAACTGTCGGCCATCGCCTTGGACTCTGCCTCGGTAATGGTGCCGGCAGCGATCAGCTGCTCTGCGAACAGCTCGCGCACCGGCTCGTGCTTCTTGACGAACTCATACATCTCAGGCTGCGTGTAGGCCGGCTCGTCGCCCTCGTTGTGACCGTGGCGGCGGTACCCGATCAGGTCGATGACCACGTCGTGCCCGAACTCGCGGCGGAAGGCGAACGCAAGCCGCACGGCCGCGATGCAGGCGTCGACGTTGTCGGCGTTGACATGGATGATCGGCACGTCGAAGCCCTTCGCCAGATCGGACGCGTACGTCGTCGAGCGCGAATCCTCCGGGTCGGTCGTGAAGCCGACCTGGTTGTTCTGGATGAGGTGGATCGTGCCGCCGACGGTGTAGCCGTCGAGCGCCTGCAGGTTGAGCGTCTCCGCAACGACGCCCTGGCCCGGAAAGGAGGAGTCGCCGTGCAGAACGACCGGCACGGCCGCGTTGGTGTCCTGACTGGCGTGCGCGCCCTGGCGGTTTGTCTGGGCCGCGCGGGTGGCGCCCGAGACGACCGGCGCAACGAACTCCAGGTGGCTCGGGTTGGACTCGAGCCGGACGATCAGCGATTCGCCGCCCGGCAGTTGGTAGCTGCCCGCAGCGCCGTGGTGGTACTTGACGTCACCGGTGCCGCCGTCGGGGATCGTCGTGATCGCTTCCAGCGTGTTGGCGCCTTCGAACTCGGCGAACAGCGACTCATACGAACGCCCGAGGTTGTGCGCGAGTACGTTCACGCGCCCACGGTGCGCCATGCCGATGACGACCTCGCGCGCGCCGTACTGGCCTGAGAGCTTGACGATCTCATCGATCATCGGCACGGTCATGTCGACGCCCTCGACCGAGAAGCGCTTGGCACCGAGGTACGCCCTCGCCATGAAGCGCTCGAACGTGTCCACATTGGTCAGGCGCTCGAGCAGCGTCCGCTGCTCATCAGCCGTGAGCGGCATGCGGTAGGCGCCGGACTCGATCGCCTCGCGTAGCCACAGACGCTGCCCGTGTGAAGCGATGTGCTCGATCTCGTAGGCGATCGGCCCGCAGTAGATCTCGCGCAGGTGCGGAAGCGCCTCGATCAGCGTGTCGCCCGGAACGTACATGCGCAGGATGCGCGCCGGGATCTGCGCCATCAGCTCGGGTGTCAGCCCGACGGTGGCCGGGTCGAGCGCCGAGTCGCCCTCCGGCAGACGCCCGAGCGGGTCGAGCCTCGCCGCCAGGTGGCCGTGCATCCGGTAGGCCTTGAGCACGGAGGTCGAGGCCTGGACCGCCTGAAGCAGCTCCTCGTTGGGAACCGCGGCTGCTGCTGTGGCTTGGGCGGGCGGGGCAGATCCCACAGCAGCCGGCGTCGCGAGGCTCGGGACCGGCTTCGGCGATAGCGCCGGTAGGCTCGCGCCAAGTGCGCTGAAGACCGACTCGTAGAAACCGTGCTCGCCGTGCAGGTACTCCTCGACCACCTTCAGGAAGCGGCCGGACTCGGCGCCCTGGATGATCCGGTGGTCATAGGTCGATGTCATCGACATGACCTTCTCGGCGCCGATCTGCGCACCGATCGCCCCGAGGCCGACCGGGTAGGCGATCGAGCCGGTCGCGACGATCGTGCCCTGTCCGACCATCAGCCGCGGTACCGAAGCGACGGTGCCGATCCCGCCGGGATTGGTGAGCGAGATGTTCCCGCCGGTCAGGTCGTCGGGCGTGAGCGCGTTGGCGCGGGCCTTGTCGACGAGCGCGTTGTAAGCGTCCAGGAACTGCTTGAAGCTCAGGCGGCCGGCGTCGCGGATCACGGGCACCATCAGCGTGCGAGCGCCGTCCTTCTTCTCGACGTCGACCGCGAGGCCGAGGTTGACGGCGCCGTCGTCAACGCGATAGGGCTGACCGCCGGACTGCACGAAGTGGTGGGCCATGACCGGCATCTCGTCGGTTGCCGCCTTGGCGATCGCATACGCGATCAGGTGCGTGAAGGAGACCTTGACGCCTGAGTCCTTCAACTGCTTTCGGCGGGCATCGAGCGTCGTCACGGTGAGCGTGCGGAACGAGGTCGCGGTCGGGACCTGCCGGCTCTCGTCCATGTAACGCGCGAGCACCGCGGCGCCGCCCTTGATCTTCTCGGCGCCCCGCGGCAGTTCGACGACATTGGCTGCAGCGGCCAGCACGTCGTCCTTGGTCACGCGACCACCGCGCGCGGTGCCGGCCACGCTCGCGAGGTTGACGCCTAGGCCCGCGGCGACACGTTGGGCGATCGGGGTCGCCTCCTTCGACGATTGCGCGTCCGAAGCCGGAGCGGGTGCGGCCTTCTGGGGTGCGGCCTTCTGGGGTGCGGCCTTCTGATCGGCGTCAGACGGCGGTGCGGATTGGCTCCCACCCACCGCCCCTACAACCGCCGCCGCCGTGGCAGCGCTCGCGCCCACCGCCATTCGCGCGATGACCTGACCGACGCCGACGGTCGTGCCCTCCTCGAAGAGGATCTCGGTGATCGTGCCGTTGGCAGGCGCCGGCAGCTCCATGTCAACCTTGTCGGTTGAGATCTCGACGACCGTGTCGCCATCCTTGACGGCGTCACCGACCTTCACGCTCCACTCGAGGAGCGTGCCCTCGGTGACGCTCTCACTGCCCGCCGGTGTGACGATGTCGACGACCTGCGCCTCCACTGTGGGCGCCTCGCTGCCCGCCGGCTCTGCGCTGGACGCCGAGCCGTTGGAGCCGTTCGCGCCGTCCTCGGCGATGGCGATCTCCGCGAGCGCGGCGCCGACGCCGACAGTGTCGCCCACGGCCACATGAAGCTTGACGATCGTGCCCGATACGGGTGCGGGGACCTCGGCGTCGATCTTGTCGGTCGAGATCTCGACGAGCGTCTCGTCGGCCTCGACCCGGTCGCCCTCCTGCTTGTGCCATTCGAGGATGGTGCCTTCGACGACGGAGTCCCCCATCGCGGGCATCACAACCTGAAAAGTCCCTGTTTCAACGGCCATTTAAGCTTCCGTCCTCGTAGGGTAGCGGTCGCGGGCCACTCATCACCCGCGCCCGCCGCCGCGTCTCGTAGATGAATCCGATCGTGCCCATGAACGGCCCCAGCCCGCCCAGCACCGCGACCGTCACGGCCAACCAGAAAGGGATAACACGCCAGCGCGTGGCGGCGATGCAGAGAAGCGACATCCCGATCCACATCAGCCCGTGCGAGAGCCCGAGGATGAAGGTCGCGGGCTCGGGCTTGTGGAGCGCGAAAGCGCAGACCAGCAGGGATAGATACACGCACGAGTGAAAGCAGGAGACGAACTCGAGCCGCCGGAAGGTGACAACGCGCGTGAACGTTGCTTGCTCGTTCTGACTCACCGTGTGCACCGTTTCCGCCGCCGCGCCAATCAGGCGCCGGCGAGCAGCGTGCCCATCTTGCGCAGGGGTGAGTCGGCCTCGGCGGGCCAGCGTTCGACCTCCGCCGGCCACCAGGCGAAGGCGTCGTGTTCGTCGTCGGGTGAGACGAGCGCGCCCGGCGCCAGCCACGCCTGGCCGACGAGCATCACCATCCCGTTCGCGAGCCGGATCAACGCTTCGACCTGGAGTCGCTCGGGGCTCACGCTCCACTCCTCCTCGAGCTCGCGTGCGAGCGTGTCGGTGGGGTTCTCGTCGACCTCGACTGAGCCGCCCGCCCCCAACGCCCAGCGGCCCGCCCACGACGCTACCCAGGCGGCGCGCCGCCCCGCCAGCCAGCTGCCCTCCGAGTCGCGCACAACGCACAGCGCCGAAATGCTGTCGCCGGCGTCGTTGCGGAGCAGGCGCATCGCCCAGCGGATCGGCTGCAGCTCGAGCCGCAGGCCGTCCGGCTTCTGCTCGAAGCTGACCATCCGCGCGGCGAGCCCGTCGTAGCTCGGCGAGCCGCGATCGCGCAGCCTGCCGAGCAGACGATCGGCCTCGGCTGTGGCATCGGCGCCGGGCTCGAACGCCTCAGGCCGCCAGGCAATCTCGATGTCGCCCGGATTCCAGGGTCCGCGAGCCAGTATCTCCGCTGAGAGGGCCACTCCGACTGGCGCCGTCAGGCCTTCTTGTGCGCCGGGCACCACGGATTGGCGGGGACGCCCTTGCACGGGTTCGGCATCGTCGGCAGCTTGGGCAGTGGGTGCATCACGATCTTCGTCGCCCTCGGGTAATGGTCGGTCACGGCGCAGCCGACACCGGCGCCGAGCGCCTCGGTGTCGCAGGCCGCCTCCAGCAGGAACTGCTGGTTGCCGTCGCCCTTGCTGGTGCTGGATGTGACCGTGCCGCACTGGGCGTTGGTGTTCTGCAGGTTGGCGGGCGAGCTCGTGAACGTTCCGTCGGCGTCGGAGTTGCCGTAGTAACAGTTGATCGGCTCGCCGCCCAGAAGCGTCAACTCGGCCGCGTCGCCGTTGGTTGGGTTGCCGAAGAAGCCGTCGTGGCTGAAGGTGTTGCCGACCAGCACGTTGCCCCAGTCGTCGTACATGCAGTTGATCGTCTCGAAGCCCAGCAGGTTGTAGTCGACCGTGCCGCCCGCGCAATTCATGCCGGCCTTGATCACGTTGGCCGGGGCGGTGCCCGTGTCCGGATAGGGCTCGAACACGACACCCCAGGCGCCGTTGTCATGGAAGTCGTTATCCATGATCGTGTCGAAGCGGCCCTCGATCGAGACGCCCGTCCCGACCGGACCGGCGGCTGCGGCGCCCGACGCGGGGACGTTCGGGTTGTTGTTGTCGTAGACGTCGTTCTTGTAGAAGATCCAGCAGGTCGGCGCGCCCGGGATCTGCGGCTTCACGCCGGCGGGGCATGCACCGTCCTGCGGCGACGGCCAGTCGCTGTTGTTCTGGGAGTTGGTGTCGAAGCCGTCCTGGTTGTTGTCGAACTTGTTGTGCTCGATCAGCATCGAGCCGCCCGCGTTGGTGCCCGAGAAGCCGAGCGCGTTGTACTCCGCTTGGCTGTTCTCGAGCGTCTGGTTGCACTGCGTGTTGCAGCCGCCGATGTAGAAGCCGGAGTCGTTGAAGTTGGAGGCGTAGTCGTGATCGAAGATGCCACCGTTGAAGTCGCTCGAGAAAACGCCGTACGTGGCCGCCGTCTTCTCGCCGTTGAAGAACGTCGAGGTCGCGGTCAGGTACGAGCCGACGAAGTCCCTGCCGTGGATGTGCCCGCCACCGGCGCCGCCGTTCCACCAGATCTCATTGCCGGTGTCGCCACTGCCGCTCGTGAAGTTGCATGTCGTCAGGTTTTGGACCCAGACGTTGTCGGCCTCCCACACCTCGATGCCGTTGAGGCCGGCTTTGCCGCCTTTGTACTTCGGCCCGTAGTTCTGAGCCGAGGGCTTCTTGCTGCAGACGGGCGTGCCGGGCTTGGTGCCGTCGATGATCACCTTGTTGCGGTTCATGCCGCGCACGAACACCCGCGGCTTGTCGAGCAGGATCGCGGCCGGGACGTTCGCGTGCCCCTTGGGCGCACGGCTCGAGTTCGTCTTGTAGTCACCGGGACCGAGGAGGATCCAGTCGCCGGGCCTGGCGGCGTTGGCCGCCACCTGGATCGTCGTGTACTGCCCGTGGACGCCCTTATAGGTGCCAACGCGCAGCACCTTGGCGGCTGCGCTGCCCGCGCACGCGGCCAGATACACCACAAACACTCCCACGACCACAAGAGAGAACCTCGAGACCTGACGCATGCTCACGCTCCTTACTTGATGATCATGCCCGTCGGCCCGAGCGCATACCACGGCCCGCCGAACTGCTTGATCCCGATGTTGATGACCGAGCTTTGCACGCTGTAGGCGAACTTGTAGCTGTGCAGAGGCCAGCCTGCGTAGGTGACCTCACGCACCTTGCCCGCGTACCGGATCGTCTTCAGCAGCTTGGGTTCGAGTCCGGCGCCGGCCACCGGTTTCCCGCTCGTGGTGACCGCCGGCCAGTCGGCCGCGCAGGTCTTGATCTTCTCGCAGCGGGCGATGCTGTGCCCGCCCTTGGAGAAGATGAACAGCGCGTATCCGCGCGCGTCGGTGATCACCGACCCCGCGAGGGTCTTGCTGACCTTGATCTTCGCGACGCCCGCCTGGGCCACACCGGTCCCCAGAAGACCAAAGGCGAGTGCG